>Ga0210053_1001201_pt1 | contig 24304 bp, 21 predicted proteins | sample CryGeymeta201512_FD_185467 | JGI IMG/M metagenome (GOLD analysis project Ga0210053, IMG submission 185467) | Groundwater microbial communities from Crystal Geyser aquifers in Utah, USA - Crystal Geyser metaG 2015-12 (SPAdes) (version 2) | ecosystem: Environmental > Aquatic > Deep subsurface >... | reverse complement strand
TTATCAGACCGCATGAGACGCTTGATTATCTGACACCAATGGAATATATTGAAAAGTATCAAAACAGATTGGCTAAAAAACAAACGAAATTGTTACCGATGTGCCCTGCCTGGACACGCTATTGACAAGCAATATATTTATTTGATATAATATATTTTGTGCCTTACGGAATTCTCCATGCGGGCAGTTAGCATGCGGAATTCCAATAGTAAAGGCACACCAATAAAAACATCCCTTGGGCTTGGGATTGCTTATAGGTGCGGTAGCGCCGGAAGCTCGTTTGCCAGCGCTACTAGCAACCAGAAGCATCAGTTTGGAGTTGCCACCCCCTTGTGGCGCTCCAGCGCCTTCACTTTGTGCACCTCGGCTTTGGTCTCGCGCACCGAAAGCTAGCACAAGTGAAGGCGCTTTTTTTTTATATTATTTCGCTTGCTGATAAACCTTAAATCTGTTATAATTAAATTATGAATATCATCTACCAAGATAAAAATATCATTGCCGTCTCAAAACCAGCTGGCATTGACACTATTCAACTAGCTGAAAAATTAAATAATGACATCGTAAATCTACAGCCAATTCATCGCCTGGACAAAGATACAACCGGTGTTTTACTTTTTGCCAAAAATGAGGAGACAAAAAATGAAATCCAAGTGCAATTTAAAAACCGAACTGTCAGAAAAATTTATCAAACAATTTGTGTTGGCAAGACTCCAAACAAATTTTCCGTTAAAGGATATATTGCTCGCGACCCCAATCGTAAAAAACCATTCATTTTTTCTCTTTTACCAAGTAAAAATATGCGTGGCAAATGGCGCTATTCCAAAAGCCAATTTAAAAAAGTCAAGGATCTAGATTTCAAAAACTTCTCGCTTAGTCAATTAGAAGTTGAAATTTCCACTGGACGAACTCACCAAATTAGGATACATTTATTAAATCAAGGTTTTCCTGTGCTAGGCGATAAAATTTATCACAATAAGTATTCCAAAAAAATTGCGAGTCTACTTAAAGCTAAAAGGCAAATGCTTCATTCGGAAAAGATAACTTTTTTTAATCCTGAAAAAAAACAAAATCAAACTATTGAGGCGCCATTGCCCGATGATTTTGTCCAAATTTTAAACGTACAAACATAACATTCCGACATTCTGGTTAATGTTGGAATATGGCAAATAAAATATCGTTGCAATATTAAATGGCTGAAAAAATTATTATTATTTCAGGACCATCGGGCGCTGGCAAGGATTCTGTTTTGCGTGGTATTGTCAGCCAAAATAAAAAACTCTGCGAAGTGTCAACCTACACCACGCGGACGAAAAGAACCGATGAAAAAGAAGGCAAAGGGCATTTTTTTGTTGATGAAAAAAAGTTTGCTCAATTATTTGAAATTGGTGAGATATGTGAACAAAATTTTTATAATGGCGCGTGGTATGGCGCGTCAAAATCAGCAATTTTAAAAATCCAAAAAAAAGGACAAATTCCGATATTAGAAATCGATGTCAATGGATTTAAACAAATGAAAAAACTTTATCCTAACGCAATTGGAATATATATCGGTTGCACAGAAAAAGAAGCCAAAATACGACTGCAAAATAGAAGAGAGAACAGCGCGCAAGATATTGCCAAGCGGCTGGCAATGAAAAAAATAGAAGATAAACAAAAAGAAAATTTTAATTTAGTGGTAAAAAATCAGCAAGGTAAGCTTGACCAAACTATTAAAGAAGTCTTGAATTTTATTAAAAAAAGTATATAATCATTACCTATGAACAAAGATAATTTTTATGTAGTGATTGTAGCAGGTGGCACAGGAACGCGACTTTGGCCAATGTCGCGTAAAAAATCGCCCAAACAATTTCAAAGATTAACTGGCAAAAAAACCTTATTCCAGCAAACATTTCGGCGGATCAAAAAGGTCGCGCCGATTTCAAATATCTTTGTGAGCTTGGGTGGAAATTATCTAAAAACCGCGCGCCAACAATTGCCACAAATTCCCAAAAAAAATTATATCATTGAACCAGTGGGAAAAAATACTGCGCCAGCCATCGCTTTGGCAAGCTTGATTATCAGAAAGCGAAATCCAAACGCTATTATTGCGTCAATCGCGTCAGATCACGAAGTGCTAAAAGAAGATGTTTTTGCCAAAAATTTAAAATTAGCCTTTAAAATCGTTTCCGAACATCCAAAATTTTTAATAACTATCGGACTCCAGCCGACCTATCCAGAAACTGGCTATGGCTATATTAAGACAGGGGAACCGTATGAAAATTACGATCAAACTTATCGGGTAGAAAAATTTGTTGAAAAACCAAACGAATTAGTAGCGCAAACATATTTTCAAACAACCAAATATCTATGGAACGCGTCGTATTTTATTTTCAACGCCAAACATATATTAAAACTATACGAGAGCCATTCACGCCGAATTTATCGACTAATTGAAAAAATTGATGCCTGCATTGACGCTGGTGAGTCGTATTATCCGATTTTTCATGAAATGCCAAATGAGCCGTTTGACACTGAAATAATTGAAAAAATTAACAAAGTTTTGGTAATTTCGTCTGATATGGGCTGGTCGGATGTCGGAAGCTGGAAAAGCGTTTATGAAATTTTAGCTAAAAAAATTGGCAGTGATCAAGTAAGTCAAGGGCACCATATCAGTTATGGCGATGAAAATGTTTTTGTGCTGGGACAAAAAAAAATGATCGCCACCATTGGGCTAAAAAACATCGCGGTCATTGACACGCCAGACGCCACGCTAATTATCAACCGAGATAAATCTCAAGATGTGAAAAAGATAATTGAACAACTCAAAGAAACCGGCAAGCATAAATATTTGTGATAATTTTTTTAATTGTTATTGGATATGTTAGTATTTATTTTTTGAGGGCGCCTTTGACAAATGCCCCGCGACAAGCCCCGTTAGAATCTTCTGGTTTATTAAGCAAGAAAAATGTGATGGGCTTTACTCCTGATACAGTTACATTTCTAACGGGTCAAGCCATGGGGCATTTTGCTTCTAACTGAGTAAAACTGGCGCGTCGCCCATTTCTCGCAGAAACAGGAAATGCTGGATTTAGTTCTCGAAAGAAAGACGGGCCAAAAGGTAAGAAATTGTAGATTCGGCACCCTGGTTGAGATTAATAAATTTTTCCCCAATTCCATCATAACACCCTCCAGTGGTACGATCATAAACAACCTGTCCAAGCACATTATTTCCCAAGAACCAGTTAAATGCGATACTCGCTAATTCCTTGTAATACTTCCTGTTTGTTATCTGAAACATTACATTGAGAGCTCCTACGGTGGCAGCGGTATCCTCGGGTTGCTGGTCAAAATAATGTCTTGCCCCTTCCTTGGGAAACCAGCCGCTTTGACCGATAGGAATGTACATACTGCCCTTAAAGGTATGTTTAATTAAGAAGTTGAGGGTTTTTTCAGCCACTTTGAAATATCTTTTCTCTCCAGTTATTTTGTATCCAAGGAGGAGTGCTTCCGGTAGGATGGCATTTGAATATGTTAAACAAGGCTCAAACCACTCCCAGTCCGGCGAGTAATTCTTCTCATACAGAGCCATGAGTTGTTCACAATAAGACGTTAATACAGTGAGAGTTTTGGATTCTTTCCATTTAGAAAGCAAACAATCAAGAGCTTTAATGTAAAAAGCGATAGCGCGAGGCGAGGAAAAAGCAATGCTTTTCCGGAAGCTTCTTTCAAAGAAAAAATGGGCAAGATGCCTTATACGTCTAGGGATTTGTTTGGTGGTTGAAACCCAGGCAAGAGCATATAGGGCTCTGGCGCTTGGATCTTCTGAGTATTCTTGGATATTTCTCTGTTTATCAATAGCGCGACTTGAATTAACATAGTTGTCAAAATAACCATCAGGTTTAGCTACCAGATAAAAAAAGTTGAGGTATATGGAGACAAGTTTTAGCGCAGAGTGAGTCCTAAATTTTTTATAATGAAGAGCGACCGCGACTAAAGCTCGGGCATTATCGTCTATGGTATATCCAGAGGAAAGGTCCGGCTCGGTAAGCTTGGCAAACTGAATAATGCCGAAATTGTCAGTCAATCTAGCCATATGCGTAAGCTTTATGGGCGGAAGTTTTTTTTGTCCTAGAATTGTCTTCGGCGCAAATTGCGAGAAATATTTTATGTAGGAATGTGCAACATTTGCCCATGTCATATGTCTGGTGCGAAAATAAGCGTTTTTGCCCATCTGTAAACGTAATTGATCATTGCTTATTAATTTAATGATGGCATCGGTAAAAGCCGGCGGGTTTTTAAAGTCAACCAATATGCCGACATCACTCGTAATGTCTTGTTTGGCTTGAGCAAAAGCTGTGGATATGACTGGACGACCGCTACCCAAGGCATAAGATAAAGTGCCGGAGACAGTCTGGTTTGGATTTAAAGAGGTGGAAAGGTAGATATCAGTAGCCTCTAAAAATTTAAAGAGGCCATTTAAATCAAGATAGGTGTTATAAAAAGAAACATAGTTGCTTAAACCAAGTTGATACACTTTTTTAGTAAGAAAATTACGGTAGGTTTCGCCTTCCTGTCCTAGAACAACAGGATGGGTGACACCAGCGATAAGAAATCGAACATTAGGGAATTTTTCTGCTACCTTTGGCAAAGCCTCTATTACATGCTCAACCCCTTTACCAGGACTAAGAAACCCAAAGGTTGAGAGGATTAATTTACCGGAAAAACCAAGGGCAGACTTGGCGTGTTCACTGATTCTATAGGGAACATGATGGATTCCATGAGGAATAACTTGAATTCTATCAGGATCTAACCCATAATCTTTCTTGAGAATTTCCTTTGAAGAGTGAGTCATAACAATTATTCCTTTCGAATATTTCATTATGGCTTGAACGATGTTGAGCATTTTTTCATCTGGAGCGGGAAGAACGGTGTGAAATGTGGTAACAATCGGTTTTTGAAGTTTTTTCAGAAGCAAAAGCAGATGTGAGCCATATTCCCCTCCAAAGATGCCAAATTCATGTTGAATGTTAACCAACTTTACCTCTTTTAACTGATTAAGCTTGTTGGCAATGTTAACATAGTCCTCTTCGCGAGGCTGACTTATCTCCGAAATTACTTTGTCAGGATAGGGGAAATTACTTACTTCAGTAAGATTCATCGCGACAATCTTTGACTTAACTGACGGTCCAAATATTTGATCAATAGCATTGGTAAGGTCAGCGGTAAAGGTAGCTATACCGCACTGCCGTGGCGGGAAGGTAGCCAAATAGACGATCCAAGATTTGTTTTGCTGGTCAGTGCTCACCCCGTTAGAAATTGCTTTATTAGCCTTTAACCCTGTTAAAAATCTGAAATTACCTCTAAAATTAGGTTTTTGCTCAAAATTTTGACTATTTCTATTTTTTGAATTTACATACATATTAAAATTTCTAACGGGGTTGACTTTGTTTGTTGATTCATAATGTTATTAGAATGTTTTCCGTTATCGTGTTGTGGACCCTGTTAAATGATTGATAATCAACATCTAGCAGGGTCTACCAAGACTTTTAACGAGGCTCATAGTTTTATGTGATTTATTTCTTAAGTTCAGTCAACAGCTCTGCAAGGTCAACAGATTTGACGGCGATTAACTTATCAGCAGCACCGTAATAAATATACAAACGGTCATTTTTTATCAATGCGCTCGTTGGAAAGACCACATCTCTGACGCTTCCGTTTCTCTCCCAACTGGATGATGGAGAAAATAGAGGTTTCTTTAATCGCCCTAAAACTTTTAGGGGATTTTTGAGATCGAGCAGAGCAGCGGAGGCATGATAGATTTTTCCCAAAGGGGTACCCTCCACCGCATGATAGATAATAAGCCATCCGTCTTTTGTTTCAATGGGGGGACAACCACCGCCAATGTAGCGGTTTTCAAACCAAAAGAGAGGATCTAACACAATAAAATCACCTAAATTCTTAAAATAATCTCGCCAGCGGTCTAGAGTCAAGTCAGAAAAATTGTCAAAGTAAATAATTTGGATTCCGGGTAAAATTCGGTGGAGAAGAGCAAACTTACTGCCGAATTTTTGGGGAAAGAGAGTAGCATCCTTTTCAAATAGCAAGATGTCCTTGCCACCTCTTTTTTTGTAGAACATTTCAAACATGGTATATCTTTTTCTGATTCCTGACCCACGAAAAATATCTTCTGCTTCATCGTAAGAAATTTTCGGCGAGACAAGACCCTGTTTGGCGAAATGGACAAGATCGCGACTTGTGGCGTAGGAAATGAGAGCGTTTTTACCGTCATAGGCGGTGTAGAAAAGGTAGTATGTTCCTTCTAAAAGAGTAATTCTGGGATCTTCTACGCCCTTTTTCTCATAATCATATTCGGGAAAGAGAACCGGCTCTTTAAGTCTTTTTACAACTTTATTATCTTTCAGCTGGCAGTAACCTATGGAAGAAATATTATTATGGTTAACTGCCCGATAAAACATGTGGGTAATGTCATCCACCTGGATACAGGCAGGGTTTAAAACACCTTTATTTTCGAATTCCAGATTTGTTTTTTCTAAAATTATTCCCTCGTTTTTAACTGCAATCATAATCTGTAATTCCTTAATTGATGAGACTTTTATTTACCCCGCAATTGATAACCGGTTAATTCATCCAAACTAACCCCGAGGGCTTTCGCAATTTTCTTTAGTGTAGCCAACGTTGGGTTTATATTCTCGCCTTGCTCAATTTTAATAATCGTGTTGTTGGTAACATCGGCGAGCTTGGCGAGCCGATCTTGCGACAAGCCTTTGGCTTGTCTCAATTTCTTTAAATTTTTTGAAAATGGATATTCTTGCTTTGACATAGTTTATTTATGGTAGTACTATTATATTGAAGTATGGCTAAACTTATTAGCACTACCACAATGATACTACAGAATTTATTTTTAGTAAAGAACAATGGGGGTAAAAACTTGTTGTGCGCGCACGGGTGGGCGGGGTAAACACAACTTCCTTGATTGGCGACGCATTTCGCAAAGCGAAATACGAAATTGCGGCGGCGAAAAAAGAAGCGACAAAAGCGAGGGCAGGCAAAAAACTTGTCCTGAGCGTAGTTGAACGGATTCCTTCCCCAACCCCCTTCCTTTTTGCCCGCCCTCGCTTTCCGATTCCAATTTTTCCGTCGCCACCGAATTTCGTGCCAACAGAGTTGGCGCGTCGCCGTTAATTAAAAATCACTCTGATTTTCCTATCCTTCAATCAACTATTGTCCATCCATTTCCTTGTTTAGTTTCAAATAAAGGTCGTGCTTTTTTCTTAATCTCATCTACTTCCTCTGGAGTAAACCCTACAATCTTTACATTTTTAACTAATTCTGAAGGTAGTATAAATTCAGAATCTTTGACCCCACTTGTTAGATATTTTCTCGCTTCTTCTCGGGGAACATCTATATAAGAAAGCACCCCATTATAACCACGTAAAAATGGTAACGCAATGCCCTCTAATGAATTTGTATATGAAGGATTGTGGCCGGCTTCGTTTGGTCTATTGCCACGCCAGAGTCTAACATGTCCATCTTGAACATCAGTAAGACCTTTTCTTATTGCGTCTGCTAGCTCGACCAAAGCACGCATTTTGAGATTATTTTCGTAGGTTTGCCCATCGCTTAATATCTGCCCAGATTCATTGATAACCATTTCATAAGTATTTATGCGTTCACTATAAATTTTTGCAAGTTCGGGATTATTGTCTAAAAGTTCGTGTATTGGTGATTCCTGTATTTTTCCTTCGGTAGGCGTTTCGGGGTTACCTCCGGTTATATTTAATTGTTTCCGCAATTCTTGCAGTTTTTGTTTATCTTCTTGCTCTTAAAGTTTTCGCATTGTTTTTAAATCTTTAGATTCAGATTCGCGTTCAGAAAGATTACCCTTATTAAAGTATTTTTCTTTTAAGAAAGTTGTAAATTCTTTCATTTCTGGGCGGTATTTTTCCAATTTTTCCGCACGAGCTTTCTTTTCTTCCTCTGAAAATTCCCCCCCATTTTCAATTATTGGCTGGTAATCCTCCCCGCCATTATGGATTCTAAAATTTCCAACTCCTTCATCAATTTCTAATTTTTCATCCGGCTCAACCTGTCTTTCTTTGTAAAATTCTTCCAAAAGATTGTGGCTATTCGCTAATAATTTTTCATTTTCTTTGTTCCATTTTTGGTATTCTTCCGTTTCTTCATTTTGTGAACATTCTTTCATCGCTTCCCAATACGCCTCGTCAATTTTTGATGTTTTGGCTTCTTCTGGCGTTATATTGTATTTCTTTGCTACTTTTTCAAAAGCTTCATTTTGGCCGACAAATCTTTCTTCAGGTTCATTTGAAGGCGAAACTTCAACATAAGGAACGGGTAAACCTCTTTCAATATGACCCTCGCAAGAATCGGATGTTGGCAATTCATTCGCTTTAAACATAACGACAGTTTCTTTAATTCCTTCTTCAATCGGCTTACCTAATCTGTCGCTGATACTTTCAACATCGTGTCTTATTTTTTCTAGTTTCAAATTTTCCTGACCTTTCACTTTTTTTTGATTTTCTGTCGGGCTTTCTGTTGACTTGTTTAAATTTTCTGGCGGGCTTTGGGGTGATTCTGAAACTGACGGAACTTCTTGTTTTGGCTCAGGATTTTTCGCTTCTTCCGGTGGCTTCGGTTGATTAAATTGTTTTTCAAAATTTTCCATATTATTAAATTAAATCTTTTGCATTTATATTCAAATTCAAGGCCTTGGCAACCTTTTGAATGGTTAAAAGCGAAGGATTTATGACGCCCCGTTCTAATCCGCTAATATAAGACCTGTGAACGTCAAGAATTCTTGCAATATCTCCTTGAGACATTTTCTTTTTTAGGCGAATTTCGCGGACTTTTTGACCAAATTTTATTACTTCATTTTTCATAAAGGAATTTATCCACTATGGCGAGCAATTATGCTACATTATAAAAGGGAGTAAAAACTTGTTGTGCGCGCACGGGTGGGCGGGGTAAACACAACTTCCTTCTGGGCGGCGTATTTCGCAAAGCGAAATACGAAATTGCGGTGGCGAAAAAAGAAGTGGCAAAAACAAGGGCAGGCAAAAAACTTGTCCTGAGCGTAGTTGAACGGATTCCTTCCCCAACCCCCTTCCTTTTTGCCCGCCCGAGCGTTCGGTTTCTGCCGCGCAAAGCGCGGCAATCAGTCGGAGTTTCGTTCAAAATAGGTTCGCACATCGTCGAGTAAGTTTGACCAATCAAGACATTTCAAATCAAATTGTTAAGTTTATCGGCAAATCTCGTTGGAGGGCGAGCGAGCAACCAAATGTCCCTCAATTTTTGAAATGTCTTGATTGGTCGGGGTGGCGAGATTCGAACTCACGACCTCATCGTCCCGAACGATGCGCGCTACCACTGCGCTACACCCCGCAATGAAAATTTTGGTTTTTGAAAAATCTATATTATCTGCGAAATTTGTGTATCTGTATGCTATTTCACCACCTCAAATATTCTGGTAATTTTTTTAGCTTTCCTGTGTGAAAAGTCAATATCAACCAAAACGCCACAAACTATGGCTGGAAATTCGCCTGGTTCGGTTTTGAATTTGAGCCCTGTTTCAAAATGCTTGATAATTTCTTTAAAATCAATACCGATTGAGCTATTTTGCGAGCCACACATTCCTGCGTCAGTAATATATGCTGTGCCACCGGGCAAAATCCTTTCATCAGCGGTTTGAATATGCGTATGAGTTCCAAGCACCGCACTGGCTTTACCGTCAAACGCCAAGCCAAAAGTAATTTTTTCACTGGTAGCTTCGCCGTGAAAATCAACCACCACCAATTTATTTTTATGCTCGCTTAAAAATTCCTTAAAAATTCGAAACGGGCTTTCAATATACTCCGGCATAAAAACCAGCCCCTGCAAGCTTACCAGCAAAATCTCCTCGCCTAAAATTTTCATTTTCAAAAATCCAACCCCGGGCACGCGCGAGTCGCTCGGATAGTTAAGCGGTCGAACCAAATCGTCTCGCTCCCAAATCGATCCATTTTTTACGCCTTTAAAAATATGATTGCCAGCGGTAAAATAATTTATCCCCGCATCTTTCATCTCGTCCAAAGTTTTATTGCTTGCGCCTGATCCGTGAGATATGTTTTCGCAATTGGCAATCACAATATCTGGCTTAAATTTTTTCTTTAACTTTGGCAAGACCTTTTTCACCGCCTCGCGCCCAGTTTTCCCCACAATATCACCTAAAAATATAATTTTCATAATAATACACCGATACACAAATTTCACAGATAACGCAAAATCTTTACAAAATTTATGTATTGATTAATCTTTTTATTTTAACACTATCTTTCGAGACGGCAAATATTAATCCAAGCTTTATTGACCGCGCTTTTAAATAATTTAATACTTGCTTGATGTGCTTGGGATAAATATCATCCGCAACCTTTAACTCAACTACTATCTTTTTATCAATTAAAAAATCAAGATAATACCTTCCGACAACTTTTTCCTCAAATTTAATTGGACAATATAATTCTTTATAATAACAATTTTTTTCCTTGAGTAATAATTGTTCAAACGCTTGCTGATAAATTTTTTATTTATGTCCATATTGCAGGCGATTATAAACTAGATATATTAAGCCTATCAGACGAAAACTTAGTTTGTTGATATTGTGCATTTGAGCTTTTATTGCGTCTGTGTAATCTGCGCTATTTGCGTATCTGTGTATTACTTCGCGTATTCCACTGCCCTCGTCTCGCGGATAACATTAACTTTAATCGTGCCCGGATACTGCATATCAGCCTCAATTTTTTTTGCGATATCTCGCGCCAACTTTAAAGATTCTAAATCGTCTATTTCTTCTGGTCTAACCAAAATTCTAATCTCGCGCCCGGCTTGAATGGCGTAAGATTTTTCCACTCCCCTAAAACCATTGGCGACATTTTCCAGCTCGGTTAGTCGTTTAATATATGACTCAACCGATTCGCGCCTAGCGCCTGGTCGCGCGCCTGAAATCGCGTCAGCCGAGCGAACCAAAATCGCCTCAACTGTTTTTGGCTCAATGTCATCATGATGCGCGCCGATCGCGTTCACTACAATTTCAGACAAGCCATATTTTTTAGCAATGTCCATTGAAATATGATGATGCGCGCCTTCAACTTCATGGTCAACCGCTTTACCAATGTCGTGGAGTAGCCCGGCTTTTTTAGCGATATTTACATCAGCGCCTAGCTCCTGCGCCAAAATTCCAGCAATGGTTGAAACTTCCATACTATGCTTTAATTGATTTTGCCCGTAAGAAGTACGAAATTTCAATCTACCGAGCAATTTAACCAAATCAGGTTGAAGCCCGGGTACACCTGCTTCGTAAGCTGCTTGCTCGCCTGCTTCCTTGATTTCCTTGCCCACATTTTCCGTTACCTTTTGAAAAACCTCCTCAATCCGAGACGGCTGAATCCGTCCGTCCTCCACTAATTTTTCCAAAGTTAATTTGCCAATATACCGACGAACCGGATCAAAAGACGAAACCGATACAGCATCGGGCGTATCGTCAATCACCACATCAACCCCGGTCAATTTTTCAAACGCCTGCACATTGCGCCCTTCTTTTCCGATAATCCGCCCTTTCATCTCGTCAGTGGGCAAAGTTACAGTGTACGAAGTATGCTCAGCGGAAAATTCGCTGCTGATTCGCTCGATAGCGCGAGATAAAATCTTGCGCGCTTCTTTATCTTGATCTTCTTGTAAAATTTTTTTATAACTTTTAATTTTTTCTACAATATCCTGCTGATAATCTTTTTCAACTTGCTCAAATAGCTGTTTCCTGGCTTCTTCTTTTTTCATTCCAGCGATTTTTTGCAAAGTATCAAAATGCTTTTGGCGAATCTCCTCAATATCCCGCCTCACTTGCCGAATTTCTGTTTTATTCTTTTCAATATCTTTCCGTTCGCTGTCAACCGACTCCACCCTTCTGTCAACCATTGTTTCTCGCTCGCGCAGTTGCGTTTCAATTTTATCGAGCGCCTGGCGTTTTTTTTCTTCCTCTTGTTTGACTTTTTCTTTTATTTCAAAAGCTTCATCTTTGGCTTTCAAGATGATTTCCTTTTGATGAGTAAGAATTTTCTCCTCTTTTTGGTTAATCCATCGTTTTCTGACTACATTTCCGCCCACGCTTCCAGCCCCAACTCCAGCCACGGCTGAAAGAATAATCCAAAGATACAATTCCATTTTCGCATCCTTTCCAAGGCATTTCACAGAAATAATCAAGTTGTAATACAATTAAATTCATTTTATGCCGATAATTATATTTAAATCTGTTATTATTATAATATACAAAACGAAAATTGTCAAACAAGGGTGTCAGAAATCAAAATCCAGATTTCTCACAAAATCAAAAAACCAAAACACTTTTTTTACCAGAAAAAATTAACTTTGAATTGGCTAGTAATTCCTCTTTGATTACAATTTCTCGGGGCAGATTATGAATCGCGTTTAACAAAATTTTTTGGTCGTACTGATAATTTGCGCCACGACGGGTGCCTACATCGTGAGTGATGAAATTATTTTTATCGTATCCGAAAATTACTACCATATGATAAATTGGTCCCGGATTTTGAAAATAAGGATTTTTCAACTCCCGCCCAGCAGTCGGCGCAATAACAAGTTTTCCTGCGCTAACTATTTTTTTAATATCATCTGAATTCTCAATATCCGCAACTTCTGATTTAATGCCATAAATTTTTTCTGCCATTTCTTTAACTTTTTTCAGCGATAAATCAAAGTGCCCGCCCCAGTTTTCCTCTTGCCACGCCACTATTTTTTTAATTTCTTTATCGCCTACTTGGGCGTTGATTTCGCTGGCTCGGTTGTTATCTAAATAATTTTTTGCGATTATAAGCGTGGCTTCCTCGCAAGCTTCCCTGTGCAAATCATCCCAAATTTTCTTTGGCGCTTGAGAAATGAATGGCACATTTTTTATCAAAAAATTATCTGGCAGAATTTTTTCCGCTGACTTTTTAGCTACTTCTAAAACAGGGGACTGGGCAGGGGATTTAGTCTGAATTTTTTCTAGATTATTTTCTGGTTTTTTCTCCCGACTCTCCCCCACTTCTTTTGATAGTAATGGTTGCTGGTTTAACAAAATTATTAAAAAAACAATAAAACCAAGCGAGACAAAAACCAATATTTGTTTTGAAAAAATTTTCATAATAAAGAGCCCGCCCCAAAACATCCTTTATTTTTCAGCTGTCTGTGATATTTAATCGCAAAACGGTGCGCCTCGTCGCGGCTATGGATTGCAACGCGCTGAATTTCTTTAGAAATTTTATCTCCAAAAAATTCATTCTTTTTTCGGCGCGGTCCTTTAGCAATTGCCACGATCGGAATTTCTTTGCCAAATATTTTCTGGGCTAAATTCAGATGAGCTTTTCCGCCATCAATCACTATCAAATTTGGTTTGATCCATTCAATATGTTTTTTTCGCCGCTCGAGCATTTCGCGCATCATCGCTAAATCACCGATATTGTTGTCAACCCAACGGGCTGTCAAATTAGGGTATAAATTTTTAATTTTAAATTTCCGATAATGCTCAAACGCTCTTTGTCCATTGATGAAAATCACTCGGCTACCAACGGTAAATTGCTCGCCTAAATTTGAAATATCAAATGCTTCCACCACAAAATTATTATTGTTAATTTTTATGCGATCGCAAGAAAAAGTGAGAGCAATATCTTGAATATGCGAAAGAGCAAATAATTGTTTTTTGCAAATTTCCGCTTCCTCAAATTTTTGCGCTTTGGCTAAGCGCCTCATCTCAATTGCAATTTTCTTCTTCAGCTCTCCTACCCTGCCTTGTAAAAAAAATTTAATCCGCCTGAAATTTTTTTTATATTCTGATAGCGAAATTTTGCCAGCGCAAATCCCCGGGCAAAGTCCGATATAAGAATAAAAACAGGGCTTGCCTCCAAATGGCTGATCACAAAACGGGAAAATTTTCCTGAGTAATTTAAGCGCGATTTTAAGTTCGCCAGAGCTGGCAAACGGACCAAAATAAATTCCCTTTAATAATTTATTACAAGACGGCGAATACCTCGGAGCTTGCTCCGAGGATGGAGCCATTACCTTTGGCGTAACAAAGAATACCGAGGAGCTTGCCCCGTCGGATTCTTTATTTTTGATTTTTAATTGTAATTTTGAAATTTGACGCTTGGGATTTGAATTACCGATCAAATCTTTTTCTCTTGCTAGTATTATCCTAGGCACCGCTTCGTTAGTAATAAATACTATAAATTTAGACTTGTCGTCTTTTGACAGGATATTGTACTTTGGCTGAAGTCGCCTGATTTCAGCTGATTCCAAAAAAAACGCTTCCAGCGCGCTACCAGTAGATTTAGTTTTAATTTCTGCCACTTCAAAAATCATTTGCTCAATCAGCCGCGTTCCCGATTTTTGAAAATAACTTTTTACGCGCGATTTTAAATTCGTTGCTTTGCCGATATACAAAACCTCTCCGCTGGAATTATAAAAATAATAGACGCCAGGAATAGCTGGCAGTTGCTCGATTTGTTTTTTTAATTTAGCTATTGACATTTGCCTTATAATAAAGTAAATTTATGTTGTATTCAAATATGAAAGTGCAAATTGACAAGGAGGCAAGAAATGCAATTGGGTATACCCGGGAATACTCTCCTTACCCCAGAGGGCGATTAATGTGTATTAGGCTTATAAACATGGAAGATCGATACCACCTTGATGAAAATGGCATAACGCGCAATGACGCAAACTGGATCATCGCAGATTCATCACTTTTGACTGAACTCCTCTACTATTACAAACTGCGAGACACTAATACTTACCTTGCTAATCTAAGGTTAGAATTGATGGAATCACTTGCGTTGCAACCATGAAACATTACTAGAAACAAAACCTACCCTCAATGCGAATATTAGCATAAAAACTTATTCGCATTTTTTGATTAAAATGAACTGATATTTTAAATTTTTTGTTTTTGTAAATTTGGCTTTTGTAGGGGGGTATTAGGGGACGCTTCACTTTTACCCTGATGATTTGGCTTTTAATTAGTTATAAATTTTACTTTTACTACGCTGTTTTTACTTTTTCATTTTTAATTTTAACTTTAAAAACTTTCCTGTCTCGCTCTCCGCGCTTTGCGCCACTGCCTCTGGCGCGCCCTCGGCAATTAATTCACCACCCGCGTCTCCACCTTCGGGTCCGAGATCAATTACCCAATCGCAATTTTTTACCACTTCCATATTATGCTCAATCACTACCACCGAATTTCCGTTATCTGCTAATTGATGAAGAACTTTGAGCAATTTTTCAATATCGCTAAAATGAAGCCCAACGGTCGGCTCGTCTAAAATATACATTGTCCTGCCAGTTTGCCTTTTTGACAACTCGCTAGCAAGCTTTATTCTCTGTGCCTCACCGCCAGAGAGCGTGGTCGCTTGCTGACCTAAATGAATATAACCTAGTCCGACATCAACTAATGTTTTTAATTTATCGCAAATTGAAGGAATATTTTTAAAAATTTCATACGCCTGGCTCACCGTCATTTCCAAAACTTCGGAGATATTGTTTTCTTTCCATTTAACTTCCAATGTTTCGCGATTAAATCTTTTTCCCTTGCAAACTTCACATTCAACATACACATCCGGCAAAAAATGCATTTCAATTTTTATCACGCCATCACCCTTGCATGTTTCGCACCGACCGCTTGCCACATTAAACGAAAATCTGCCAGGCGCATAGCCCCTGCTTCGCGCCTCAACCGTTTGGCAAAACAGCTCCCTAATCGGAGTGAAGACTCCAGTGTAAGTAGCGGGATTGGAGCGAGGCGTGCGTCCGATCGGATTTTGGTCGATGATGACGATTTTGTCTAAATACTCATACCCCTCGATCCGTTCGTGTTTTCCCGCCACCACCCGCGAATGCATAATTTTGCGCGCCAGCGCTTTGTATAAAACCTCATTGACAAGCGTTGACTTGCCAGAGCCAGATACGCCCGTCACCCCCACCATCAACCCGAGCGGTATATGCACTGTTAAATTTTTCAAATTATTTTCCGTTGCCCGCCAAATACTGAGGCGCTTGCCATTACCAGCGCGTCTTTGACTCGGCACTTCAATTTTTTTATTGCCGAGTAAATAATCAATAGTCACTGATTTTACTTTAGCAGATTTAATTTTTTCAACTGGTAAATTCGCCACCACTTTACCGCCATCAATCCCAGCGCCCGGACCAATATCAATCAAATAATCGCTCCGCCAAATCGTGTCTTCGTCATGCTCAACAATTAACACGCTATTGCCTAGCTCTTTTAAAAACTCTAGCGAATCCAGCAATCGATGATTGTCGCGCGGATGCAATCCGATGGTTGGCTCGTCCAAAACATATAAAACGCCAGTCAAGCCCGAGCCGATTTGGCTTGCCAGACGAATTCTTTGCGACTCACCGCCAGATAAAGTATTGGCAGAGCGATTAAGCGTCAAGTAATTAAGTCCCACATCTTCTAAAAATTTCAAGCGACTTTTAATTTCTTTAATCACCCGAGCGCCGATCGCCAGATCCCGCTCGCTAACAATCATTTTTTGAAAAAATTGATATGTCTTTGAAATACTAGACTCAGAAATTTCCGAGATATTTTTCCCGCCAATTAAGACCGATAAAGCGAATTTATTTAAGCGCGCGCCACAACAATCATCGCATAATTTTTCGTTCATATATTTTTCAATTTCCTTGCGAATGTATTCTGATTGCGTTTCCCTATATCGCCGTTTCAAATTATTGACAATTCCCTCAAAACGGATATACATAATATTTTTATGTCCGCGTGAATACCACTCATAAGGAATTTTTTTATCGGTTCCATAAAAAATTATTTCAATTATTTCGCGTGGCAAATTCTTGACCGCCGTAGTCAAGGAAAAATGATGAACGCGCGAGAGCTGGCTGAGCATTTTAGCATACCAGCCATTTACTCGCCACGAATATGGCAATATACCCCCTTCGTCAATTGATAAATTTCTATTAGGCGCGACTAGATCCTCGTCAATCTCGCGCGAAAAGCCCAAACCATTGCATTTCTTGCACGCGCCAAATGGCGAGTTAAACGAAAAAAGTCGTGGGGTAATTTCCGAAAAAGCCAAACCGCATTTTTTACACGACAGCTCTTTTGACATTTTAAATTCATTTTTTTGAATTTTTAAAACAATCGTACCCGTGCCATACTCCAGCGCTGTTTCCACCGATTCGGTTAGTCGTTGACGAAAAGTTAAAATTTTTAACCTCTCAATTTTGATTTCATCAATCATAACTTCAATGGTATGCTTTTTGTATCGGCTCAGTATTGGCAGATTTTCTGTAAAATAGAATTTACCATTCACTCTAATTTTCAAAAAACCTTGCTTTTTTATTTCGTCGATCAAGCTGTGGTACTCGCCTTTTCTTTCACTGATAACCAGCGACAGAATTTGCGCAGAAATAATTTGATCTTTTGTTTTCACCAGCTCTTTAAAGATATTATCAATCATTTGATCAATGGAGAGCTTTTCAATCGGTATATGGCAAGCAGGGCAATAGGGCTTGCCGATGCGCGCGTACAAAACTCTCAAATAATCGTGAATTTCCGTGACCGTGCCAACAGTTGAGCGCGGATTGTGAGAACGGGTTTTTTGGTCAATAGAAATTGAAGGTGAAAGTCCGTCAATTTCGTCCACATCCGGCTTTTCCATTTGCCCCAAAAACTGGCGGGCGTAGCTTGAGAGCGATTCAATGTAGCGCCTCTGCCCTTCGGCAAAAATCGTATCAAAAACCAAGCTCGATTTGCCTGAGCCAGATATGCCAGTGAACACCACCATTTTATTTTTTGGAATATCTAAATCTATATTTTTCAGGTTATGTTCACGGGCGCCTCGAATTTTAATATAATTATCCATATTGTTGTATAATATAAAAAAAGAGGGCTTTATTCAAGCCCTCGATGCATAGTTTTTTAGATAAAAACGAAAAAATTAGTTCCAAAATTCTCTGCCATCGTAGCAGAAACTAGGAAAAATAATGCTATAAGGATGCTTTATGTATTCTATCTGCGCTATCATTGGCTCACCTCCTTAACGGGAAACGATATGTTCTTGGTCTAGTAAAATGGTAAATCTGGGGCTACATTCAGGCGCGCTTTTTTTATGTCGCGTTCTTGCTTTTGCTAACGCTCGCTCAACTCTAGTCTTAACAGCTTTTTGTGAATTAGCAATTGCGTCTGGGGAAGAATAATCCACCGGCACTCTGCGTAAACGAAATACATACTCCCTGGCACAATTGTGGCACTGAATATGCAGTGCAATTGGAGTATTTCTCTCTTCCTAGCAGATTGACATTACGCTTTCCTCCTCGCTTTATCGCGCTCTCTAAGTTGAAAAGCAATTCCACGACCCCACGATCTCAAACAACAGTCCTTTGGTATTGCTTCAATCGTCACTATAAGATCTTGTTTTGTGCATTGAGGATCGCTTGGAGAAAAAACATTATGCCAACGCTTCTGCCAAAAATGCATCTTTTCAAATAACCTTCTTTCCGGCTGATTATTTTTTCAAATAACTCTGCCAGTGTAAGGAAACCTGACCTCGCAACCGCAATTGCAACACCTAAAAACAACTTCAGATGTTTCGCTTATACCCTACGGTACTTTCATTGCTGTTCCCCCCTTGTCTCCCCATCTTTTCAAGTTCCTGAATTTCATCGCGGAGTAGTATCGCTAATTCAAAATCCAAATCACGGCTGGCGATTTTCATTTCCGCTTGTTTAGCTAAAATCGTTTTTTCAATTTGCTGATTGTCAAATAACACAAACTGCTCTAAACTTAACAATTTTTTCGCTTTTTGTCCAGTATCTTTAATCAAGCCCTTTGTAATATCCTCTATATTTTTCTGAATCGTTTGCGGGGTGATACGATTCTTTTTATTGTATAAAATTTGTTTTTTCCTGCGACGGGTTGTTTCATCAATCGCTCTTTTCATACTGCCCGTAATTTTATCCGCGTATAAAATTACCGTGCCGTCCGTGTTGCGCGCCGCGCGTCCGATAGTTTGGATTAGGCTAGTTTGCGAGCGGAGAAATCCTTCTTTATCAGCGTCGAGAATCGCGACCAACGACACCTCCGGCAAATCAAGTCCTTCGCGCAGTAAATTTACTCCTACAATAATATCAACCTCACCACGACGAAGCTTGGTTAATTTTTCAATTCGCTCGAGTGTTTTAACGCCAGAGTGCAGATATTCAACCGCCAACTTTTTTTCTTTTAAATAATCAGTCAAATCTTCGGCTTGTTTTTTAGTCAAGGTCGTGACTAACACTCTCTGCTGTTTCGCAATCCGCTTTTCAATTTCACTGCACAAGTTTTCTATTTGATTGTCAGTCGGACGGATTAATACTTGCGGATCTATGAGCCCGGTCGGACGGACGATTTGCTCGACAATTTGCGTTGATTTTTTTATTTCATACTCGCTGGGCGTGGCTGTTGTGTAGATTGTTTGAGGCATTTTTTTCTCAAATTCTTGAAAGTTAAGCGGACGATTATCAAGCGCTGACGGCAAGCGGAAACCGTGTTCGATTAAAGTTTGCTTGCGACTTTTATCGCCCGCATACATCGCGCCAATTTGTGGTACACAAACATGCGACTCGTCAATAATAAGCAAAAAATCTGGAGGGAAATAATCAATCAATGTATGTGCCGGATCGCCTGGCTTTCGTCCGTCAAAATAACGCGAGTAATTTTCAATGCCATTGCAATAACCCACTTCGCGAATCATTTCCAAATCATATTTAGTCCGCCTTTCCAAGCGATCGGCTTCCAGCAATTTAGCTTGCTGTTTGAATTTTGACACTTGCCTGTCGCACTCAATTTGAATTTGTTGCAATGCTTTTTCCAAATTTTCTTTTTCCGTTAAATAATGCTTGGCAGGAAAAATCACAACTTGCGACAACTCTTTTACCACTTGTCGGCTGACTAATTTGATTTCCAAAATTCTATCGACCAAGCCATTTTTAGTATAGACGCGAAAAAGGTTTTCCGCGCTTGGTGACTGAATTTCCAACATTGCGCCAATAATGCGAAAAGTGCCACGAAGCAAATCGTGCTGACGACGAGTATATTGCATAGCCACTAATTTTGCGATCGCTTTTTCGCGACCAAATGGCATTCCCGTTGCCAGCCACAAAATTGTTTTTTCATAAATTTCAGGCGATCCGATATTGTAAATGCAGGAAACTGACGCCACCACAATCACGTCTTGGCGCGACAGGAGCGCCTGGGTGGCGCTATGGCGAAGCCGGTCAATCTCCTCGTTGATCTGCGATTCCTTTTCAATGTAGCTATCGGTTGATGGCACATACGCTTCGGGCTGATAATAATCATAATACGACACAAAATACTCAACCGCGCTGCGAGGAAAAAACTGGCGATATTCCTGCGTAAGTTGCGCGGCAAGAGTTTTGTTGTGGGCGATGACGAGAGTTGGTTTTTGAATTTTCTCAATTACATTGGCAATGGTAAAAGTTTTGCCAGATCCAGTCACTCCAAGTAGCGTCTGGTGTTTTTTACCACTTTTAATACCTTGAACTAATTTTTTTATCGCTTCTGGCTGATCGCCCGACGGCTTAAAATTGGAGTGAAGTTTAAATTTCATAAAATAATATGAGTATATTTTAATCAATAAATTAAAAAAATCAACTGACGACTAGAAATTTATTTAAAAAATTGGTATAATTCTAAATATCTAATAATACTTACGCGCCCTTAGCTCAGCGGATTAGAGCGTGTGGCTTCGAACCACAAGGTCGGGGGTTCAAATCCCTCAGGGCGCGAATTGACCGAATACCAGAAGCAATAGGTCGAATGTCAGATATGAAATTGTTGTGTTATCAAAATAATTTTTATTGTTATTGAATGCTATTTCAACCCCATACTGCAATCTCAATTCCAATTTTTTAAATCTTCATACGGACCAGTAGCTCAGTGGTAGAGCAATTGCCTCTTAAGCAATTTGTCGTGGGTTCGATCCCCACCTGGTCCTTTTAACTAAATTACATCTCCCCATAGTTGTAATTTTAGTTAAAAGGATTTAGGATCGAACGCGAAAGGGGTCGGGAAAACAGCTATTTTCCCGTTAGAGGAAAATACTAAAAACCGACGGTTTTTAGCAGGAGCATTGCGACGGGTGAGATCCCCCACCTGGTCCTAAGAATTTTGACTTTTTTATTTTTACTTTTAATTTGAAATGGCGCCATCGTCTAGTGGTTAGGACACCAGGTTTTCATCCTGGCAACAGGGGTTCGATTCCCCTTGGCGCTACCAACAAATATAAAAAATACCTTGATTTTTTCGTTAAGGTATTTTTTATAAAATTAAAAATAATTTGACATTTTTTTGGGGCGGCTGGAGGGAATCGGACCCTCTTCACCAGTTCCACAAACTGGCGCATTACCATTATGCTACAGTCGCCATAACTTTGTCCCAGGAGGGATTCGAACCCCCGACCTAAAGGTTAGAAACCTTTCGCTCTATCCGCTGAGCTACTGGGACTTTTATTATTTTAAAGCCACGCGACTCACGCAAAACTTCTACTTATTTCAAGACGGCTGAATACCTTGTAGCTTGCCACAGGGATGAAGCCATTTCAAATAGCAAAATAAAGAATACCGCGGGGCTTGCCCCGTCGGATTATTTATTGTTATGCTTAATTCATCCATCGTTATTCTTGTTCCGCTTGGCATTCCCGTATCTCCCTTTGTCATTCACGCATCCTTCTCTTGTCATTCCCGTGAAAACGGGAATCCAGTCTGCAATCTCCGGATCCCCAATCCGAAGCGCTTCGCTTTCGGTTGAGGATGACAAAGGGGTGTGTCATTCCCGTGAAAACGGGAATCCAGTCTTTTTGTCTGGATCCCGCATCAAGTGCGGGATGACGGGAGGGACTGGATCCTGCATCAAGTGCGGGATGACCCCGTATAGAAAATAAACATTTTCTAACGGGGGTGACAGGGGGGTAGAATGACATTTTGTGTAAGTCGTGTAAAATCTAGCATCTAAAATCTTTTTTTGGAGCGGGTGAGCGGAATCGGACCGCCATCTTTAGCTTGGAAGGCTAATATAATAACCATTATACGACACCCGCATTATACCCAATTTTACATTATAATTCCTCATTTATCAAGAAAAGTGTGGCTGGCAATTGTTTTAATTGAACCGCAGTTGGGACTAGGTAGTTATAAGACAGATCTTACAAAAAAAGCCCCGCGCAAAGCGCGAAGCTTGTGTTAGGGTTCTATATTGACCAAATCGCCAACCTCTGCCCAATCGTAAAGCTTTTTGGCATCAGATAATTTTAGCCGCACACAACCATGGGACGCCGGTGTGCCCAAGAATTCTGTTAGTTGTGTGGCATGAATATAATGTCCGCCATGATAGTGCAACGCATATGGCATGGCAACTCTATATATAATAGAAAACTTATTTTTTTGTTTATCAAGAATTGAAAACATTCCAAAATGATTGTGGATTCCATCCATATTTTCATCTGGAGGAAGGTTAATTCCGGATGATGCTGTGGAACACAGCATAACCCAACGAATTTGCTCGCCCTCGTAGACATACAGTCTCTGCTCTGGAATGGAGACCACTATCAGTCTTGCTTGCTCGCAAATTTTACTCATTCTTGATCTTGGTTGCAACCGAACCGATGGTTGCTCTGCTAAAATATTATGTTGAGTAATCGTTACTACTTGTTTTAGATTTTGGCTTTGAGCTTGACGAACCGATTTATCTGACAAAATCTTTTTTGGAACGGGGGTTGTTTTTATCGCTGACGCTAAAAGTAACGAATGGCTTACTTTCGGAGTGATAATCGGCTTACCGTTTAAATATGCTTTACTGGCTTGACTGCCCAGAAAAAGCATTGAAAAACCTAACGCAAACACAACAACTAATCGCGCCATTCCACCATACCTCCTTTATCTAATCCCGTAAAATGCTTTGAGTCGCGCCATAATCCGATTGTTGGTATTACTGACTGCGCTGATTTCTCTACGATTGGCGCTACTTGAATTGTTTTGAAAATTTTCCATTGACTGACACGCATTAGAAATCATTGAATAAAGCAAATTGTGATGCTCATGATAAATTGAGCTCACTGACGGAATTTGCGACTCTAGGTTGTTAAGTTCAACCAATAAGTTGCGACGGAAATTCAATTGCTCGGACCAATTTCGGCTATCGATAGCAGTATATTGGTTTTTATCATAATGACCTAGTACCGTCGCCAAAGTTCTGCGACCAGACGCATATCTGGCAACGATATTGCGAATCGCTGTATGATAATCAGTATAAATTGGATTATTCCAATATGAAGTATAACCAGCTGGTATAGTTGCGATCGCAACTTTTTTCGGTTTGCCTTGCTTAAAATTTGTGGCGATTTTATCCAGTTTGCAGATTACTTCTTTGGTGTCGCCTTCATCCGGCGAACTATAGACATTTGCCTCTTGACGAAATTTTTCAATTTCTTTAAGCATACTATCGGCTTTAGCGTTAAGAGTTGGGGTATCAATCGCCAAATTTGTATAGGTCTGAATACCAATAAAGTATTTGTCCGTTTTTTCAATCGCTTCTTGTAAAACCAAACTATTTTTATCCGACATCTTTTGCGCTTCGGATTCAATCCGCCTGAGCTTTTCGGACGCGCTTTTAGCTTTTTCTTTGGCTTGACGCAATTGATCCTGCAAACCATCATAACCAACCGAAGCATTCAAAACCTTAATGTCAGAATGTATGTCCTCAATTGTTCTGACTAAATCAGCATAAAGTCGGGCTTGATTTTGACGAATTTGAATTTGCTTAACATAATTTAGCCCAAAACCAACGGTAAAAATGCTCATAGCAAATAATACTAAACCTACCGCGATCCAACGCTTGTTGTTCATGTGCGCGTCCTCCTCGGTCAATCCATTTTCAATTTTACTCTTTTGGCAAAAAAATTGCAAGACAAAGGTCTAATAAATTCACAACTTACGTAAATATCATTCCACCCCCTTGTCATCCCCGTTAGAAAATGTTTATTTTCTATACGGGGTCATCCCGCACTTGATGCGGGATCCAGACAAAAAGACTGGATTCCCGCTTTTGCGGGAATGACACACCTTTGTCATCCTCAACCGAAAGCGAAGCGCTTCGGATTGGGGATCCAGAGATTACAGACTGGATTCCCGCTTGCGCGGAAATGACGGAAGGGGTGCGGGAATGACAAAGGGG
>Ga0210053_1001191_pt1 | contig 24369 bp, 21 predicted proteins | sample CryGeymeta201512_FD_185467 | JGI IMG/M metagenome (GOLD analysis project Ga0210053, IMG submission 185467) | Groundwater microbial communities from Crystal Geyser aquifers in Utah, USA - Crystal Geyser metaG 2015-12 (SPAdes) (version 2) | ecosystem: Environmental > Aquatic > Deep subsurface >... | reverse complement strand
TCCTGCTCCAGCAGCAGTCGTTTGATGCGTGCGATCAGTGCAGGCTTGTCCTGCGGGGCGACTTCACGGACGGGCTTGATGCTCGCGGAGGCCAAGTCATGCCCCGGATGGTCGTAGGCGATGGAAAGCACTTGATCAGACATCATCGCTATTCTCTTAAATTTTTATGGTGTTAATTTTCATGGGTAAGCAGATTGACGATCTGCTTATTGGCGCACACCAGATGCCGAGTCTGACAACGCGAGAACGCCGCCGCAAACTGAAATCGGGTCTCCAGCGAAATATTTTCCAGCTTGTCGGTTGAAAACTCCATGAACTCGACGTGTGATCTGGCGATCACGTCGGCGTGATGCGTTTCTTCATCGCCCAGGAGAAACGAAAACTCGCCGAAACTCTCACCGCTTGGTATCAGGCCGATCAGTCTTTCACGCTTGAATACCCCGGCAAAGCCTCTCAACATCACATAAAACGATTTTGCAGAATCCCCTTCATGCAGCAAAACCTCCTGTTCTTTCCTTTCACGCCATACCCCCACGTGGAGAACTTCGGCCAGTTCGGCATCACTAAAATCCTTGAAGAAAACCAATTTGCGCAGATTTTCGTATATCGGACTCAAGCGCGCGCTCTCCACCATCGCCTGCTGCCTGGATAGTTTTTCCTGCTCGGCCTGCAAAATCTCGTGTTCAGCGATTTGCGCGAAGGTATTGTTCATATCCTGCTCAAACTGCTTGATTTTCTCGATTGCCCGCTGTTCGGAACGGCTTTCGATTTCCTCGTCCAGCGAATTGACAACAACCGGCGGTAGCCGTTTATCAAGCTCTGGATTTTTCGGATTAACGCCAGGAAACCTGCCGGTAAAATCCAGGCCTGCGTCCTCCTCAACCACAGTCAAAACAGCTTCGTCACCCGAGGGGGTGGGTGACACCAAAGTCGGCGGCTGCGAGGACAATTCCGTTTCAGCATGAGCAACTATGTAACCCCCTGTCAGTAAGTTGTTGACAGTCGCCATACAGCAGGCACGCACGCTGGACGGCAACTTTTCCACTACCTCACCGAGCGTCAAACCGTTGACGAACAAGGGCAGAATAAACCTGGCATCGCCAACAATCCCACCCCCGGGTTGCATTCCCGCTGACACTTCGTGCTTGCCCTTTTCAGTTAACTCAAAAATATCTTGATTAAGTAACATAGAACCTTCGATAACAGTCAAATTTCATATTTACTTAAAGCTGACGTGCATGGAAAATTCACCACGCCCCATAATAAAACCCCATCATGCCGCCCCGCATTCCAGTCTTCACAGCCACAAGCGACGGAAACAGCGAACGGTTCGTTACGCGAGTTTCAAGTTAGCGGAGGGTAACGCCAAAATCGCGGCACGATTGCTTGGCGAAAAAACCATCCAGGCCGCGTCCTGCCACGATAACCACTGATAATTCAAGTGTTCACGCTCGGCAAGCCGCACCGCCTGTCGTTTGGGTAACTGCAATCCGAACACATGTTCGGTGTTTTGCGTGACTCCATCAGGGTAACGATGCCGCCAGCGAGGATAGATTTCATAGCTATTTTGCTGCTGCCAATCGTCAAACTGATACTGGCTGGCATCCAGCCCCGTCTCTTCCCGCACTTCACGGATAGCCGTATCGCGCAAGGATTCTTCATCTTCGCGGCTGCCGGTCACTGACTGCCAGTAACCGGGATGGTCGGCACGCTCCAGCAACAACACCTCAAGCTCTGCGGTATAAATCACCACCAGCACGGAAACAGGCTGTTTCGTTCCTGACATAAGCTAAAGCAGGAATATCCAGAATGGCTTGTTACGCTGCCGCCAATACACCACCGTATCATCGAAGATATCCTGGGCAATTTCCCGGTCATTGACAGATAGTCCGAGCGTGGGACTGACATTGCGCAACAAAAACACATAGCCGGGGGCAGGGTGCCACGAAAAATCGCACAACACATCCACTAGCGCATCCCAGTTTTCGCCAAATTCATCTGGATATTGGGCGGCTTTCGCCAACGCATTGAGCAGATTTTTCTTGCCTTTGATGCCCTTCATCTCAGCCTCGAACAGCGCGTATCCCGCCGCAATCGCCGCATCACGCAAGTCATCCGCAGCATAATCCGACCGGATGCAAGCGGCAGCCGCCAGATTGTTCAGTTGGGGTACAGCGAGTGTTGGCACAGTTAGCGCATTTTCCGTGTTCACTCCTTGCGCTACGGATGCTGATTTTTCGCTCGCCCGATTATTCAACGCCGAATGACGAGATGCTAATGCAGTGGCATCTTTTGACATGGCTACTCCCGAATACTTTTGAAAGATTGGTAATGATCCGCAGTGTAATAATACTCGACCGGTGCGCCAGTGATGATGCGGCGCGCACCCCGTGTACGCACCCCCGGGGTTGTTACGGTGTATTCATGATAATAACCGCGCGGATGGTTTGGCAAGACCCTTTCCCGGTTACCGAACACCACACCATCACGGTCAAAGGCAAACGGCCCGCCCTGCTTGATGGCGCGCAACGTGTCACGCGCTTCCGGCGGCAATTCATTTAAGGCAATAACCGGCAGACCACTGGCCGGATCGAGCTGCCCCGGCTTTGACTGGTTCTGCACAGCAGCAGGCAAGTCAGCAGAGGTTGCCGAACCCTCATGACCGGGCTGACACGCCTGCAATGCCGATAACGACAAAACCAGCAATACCGCCCGGACAATACGCAAATTACGCCACAGACTTATTCGTATCATTATGATTACATTGAATAAATATAAATTTTTCTAGGTATCAGACTAAGCGATTTCCGCCGTGGTTTGCACTTGCTGGCGCAGGCGGATGTGCAGATCGCGCAACTGGCGTTCGTCCACCGCGCTCGGCGCTTGCGTCAACAGGCATTGCGCGCGCTGCGTCTTGGGGAAGGCGATCACATCGCGAATGGATTCCGAACCGGTCATCATGGTGACGATGCGGTCCAGACCGAACGCCAGCCCGCCATGCGGGGGCGCGCCATATTGCAGCGCATCCAACAGGAAGCCGAATTTGAGCTGCGCTTCTTCTGCGTCAATTTTGAGCGCGCGGAATACCAGGCTCTGCACGGACTCCTTGTGGATGCGCACCGAACCGCCACCCAGTTCCCAACCGTTCAAGGCCAGATCGTAAGCCTTGGCCAGACAGCGCCCCGGATCGGTTTCCAGAAACTCGATATGCTCGTCCTTGGGCATCGTGAACGGATGGTGGCAGGCCGTCCAGCGTTTGGCTTCCTCGTCGTATTCAAACATCGGGAAATCCACCACCCACAGCGGCTCCCATGCATGGCCGTTGACATAACCCTTGTCGTGACCAATCTTGCAACGCAATGCGCCCAGCGCATCGTTGACCACCTTTTCCTTGTCCGCGCCGAAGAAAATGATGTCGCCGTTTTGTGCGCCGGTGCGCTCGATGACGGTCTTCAGCGCCGCTTCGTGGAGGTTCTTCACGATAGGCGATTGCAGCCCGGTTTCATTGAGTTGCGTGATGTCGTTGACCTTGATGTAAGCCAAGCCCTTCGCGCCGTAAATGCCGACAAACTTGGTGTATTCGTCAATCTCGCCACGGGTGAAAGCCGCGCCGTTCGGCACGCGCAAGGCAGCCACACGACCATTGGCCGAATTCGCCACACCCGCGAACACCTTAAAAGCCACGTCCTTCATCGCATCGGTGACTTCGGTCAGCTCCAGCGTGACGCGCAAATCCGGCTTGTCCGAACCGAAGCGCGCCATCGCCTCGTGATAGGTCATGCGCGGGAAGGGATTGGGCAAATCCACCGCCATCGCTTCCTTGAACACGGTGCGGATCAGCTCTTCGGTCAAGGCGGTAATCTGCGTCTCGTTGAGGAATGAAGTCTCGATATCCACCTGAGTGAATTCCGGCTGACGGTCGGCGCGCAAGTCTTCGTCGCGGAAGCATTTGGTGATCTGATAATAGCGATCAAAACCCGCGACCATCAGTAACTGCTTGAATAATTGGGGAGATTGCGGCAATGCAAAAAATTCTCCGGGATGCACGCGCGACGGCACCAGATAGTCGCGCGCGCCTTCCGGGGTGGACTTGGTCAACATCGGCGTTTCAATGTCTATAAAGCCGCGACTGTCCAGAAAGCGGCGGAACGCCATCGCCACTTTATAGCGCAGCATCATGTTTTTTTGCATCTGCGGACGGCGCAGGTCTATCACGCGATTCGTCAGACGCACGGTCTCGGAGAGATTTTCGTCATCCAGTTGGAACGGCGGCGTAAGCGCTGCGTTCAACACCTCGATTTCCTGACACACGATTTCGATTTCACCGCTCACCAGATTGCTGTTGGAAGCCCCTTCAGGACGATGGCGCACGAGGCCGGTGACGCGCAACACAAATTCGTTGCGCACCAATTCGGCGATTTTGAACATTTCCACCTGATCGGGATTACACACCACCTGCGCCAGACCTTCGCGGTCGCGCAAATCAATGAAAATCACCCCGCCATGATCACGACGACGGTGCGCCCAGCCGCAAATAGTGACGGTCTGGTCGAGTTGATCGGTGTTGAGTGTGCCGCAATAATGTGTACGCATAATGTAATCTCTAGGAAAAATCGTTGTTAGCTGTGTAATGTTGACGGGGACTGTGTTCGACATCTGCTACCACGCCCATCGAAACAATCGTTCGCAAGGCAGCATCCACCGTCATATCCAGTGCGATGGTGTCGGCGCGACGCACGAAAAAATAAAAACCGTTGACCGGACTGGGCGTCGTGGGAATGAAGACCGCTACATATTCCTCGTCAAAACAGTCACTCACGCCGCCGGGCACGTTAGTTTGAAAGGCTAGCGACCAAGCATGCGGGTGCGGGTAGCGCACCAGTAAAACCTGGCGGAACGAGTTGCCGCTGCCCGACAACAGCGTGTCGCTGACCTGCTTCACGCCCTTGTAGATGCTACCAACAAAGGGAATATGCAACATGCCTTTTTCAGAAGCCGCCCACAGCCGCTGACCGAAAATATTGCGTATCAACAAGCCCGTTGTCAGCACGACCGCAAAAGTCAGGATAATCCCCAGGCCGGGTATATGGATGCCCAGCCAGCGGTCTGGATGCCAATGTTCGGGCAGCAACAGCAAGGTCTGATCCATCGTAGTGATGGTCAGATTCAGCACCCAGAGGGTGATACCCAGCGGCACCCAAACCAGCAAACCGGTTATAAGGTATTTTTTCATGCGTTCCCGTTCGCCGCCGGACAACTTGCGGCGCTGGCGCAAGGCGCGCACTCAGCTTTCGGTTTATCCTTGAAGTCGGTAGCGTAATAGCCGCTACCCTTCAGCTGAAAGCCTGCCGCAGTCAATTGTTTGGTAAAAGTCTCCCGGCCGCACTCGGGACAAGTCGTCAGCAACGGGTCGCTGATCTTCTGCATCACGTCCTTTTGCACGCCGCAACTGGAACAGGTATATGCGTAAATAGGCATGGTTCTTCCTATCTGGTAATTTTCAAAAGGCGCGCATTATACATTAGGCAAGCCATTTACTACGCATTGATTCCCTATATCCCCTTCATGCTGTTACAATGCGCGCCCCCTGCGCCCGACCAATCAGCGTAGCGGTCTCTTAACTCACACCCGATCTTTCGATCACACATTCGTCTGCCTCGATTGGTGGCGCTTATTTTGAGCGTCAGGCCGTCGCAGGAGTATTGTTTTGACAAATGAAATTACTTTCGCCAGCCTGAATCTGGCAGAACCCTTAATGCGCGCCATCAATGACGCGGGCTACACCACCCCCACCCCCGTGCAGGCGCAAGCGATTCCGCTGGTTCTCGCGGGCGGAGACTTGCTGGCGGGCGCACAAACCGGCACGGGCAAGACCGCTGGTTTCACCCTGCCGCTATTGCATCTGCTCAATGCCAAACCGCTTGAAAATCAACGCAACGGCAGCCCGCGCTGCCTGATTCTGACCCCGACGCGCGAACTCGCAGCCCAAGTGGAAGAATCGGTGCAGACCTACGGCAAATACTTGCAACTCAGCTCCATGGTGATGTTCGGCGGCGTGAACATCAACCCGCAAATCAAATCCCTGCGCGGCAAAATTGACATTCTGGTGTCCACCCCAGGGCGTTTGCTCGATCACATCGGACAAAAGACACTGGACTTGTCGGCGGTAGAAATTCTGGTGCTGGACGAAGCCGACCGTATGCTGGACATGGGCTTTATCCGCGACATCAAAAAAATTCTCGCTTTATTGCCTAAAAAACGCCAGAACCTGTTGTTCTCGGCGACCTTCTCGGACGAGATCAAGAATCTGTCTGACGGTCTGCTGAACAACCCCGGCTTCGTCGAAGTGGCGCGCCGCAACACCACCTCCGAACTGGTCGAACAAACTGTCCACATGATCCCGCAGAAGCTGAAGAGCTATTTGCTGATCCACCTCATCAAGCACAATGACTGGAAACAGGTGCTGGTATTCACCCGCACCAAGCACGGCGCGAACCGCCTGGCAGAAAAACTGTGCAAGGACGACATCCCGGCGATGGCGATCCACGGCAACAAGAGCCAGTCGGCGCGCACCAAGGCATTGGCGCAATTCAAGGACGGTAGCTTGCCCGTGCTGGTTGCCACCGACATCGCCGCGCGCGGTCTGGACATCGAGTTACTGCCCCACGTGGTGAATTTCGAGCTGCCCAACGTGCCTGAAGATTACGTCCACCGCATCGGTCGCACGGGTCGTGCAGGCAGCAATGGCGCGGCTATTTCGCTGGTGGACAATGAAGAAATAGAACACCTGAAGAATATCGAACGACTGATCAAGACGCAGATACCGCGCGTCACCCTCGAAAGTTTTGTACCGCCCACCCACATTCCGCCCGAAGCGCCACGCGAACCGCGCCCCCAGCACGGTCAGCGGCGACACAGCAACACCACGGCAAAAACCGGCAATTCCCCGGCAGCGGGTAATGCCCCATCGTCGCGCAATGCCCGCAAACCCGGTAATCCGCAACAGCCCGGCCAGGCTCGCAATGGACAGCCGCGTGATGGACAGGCTCGAACGAATCCCAACCGAAGCAATCAACCGCGTGCCAGCCAGCCCCGCGCCGAACAGGAGGCAAAGCCACGCGAACCCCAAAGACCAGCCGCTGAAAAACATATGTCCGAAGCGGCTCGCCATCAAGCCATGCCGCAACCCGCGCTGTTTTCGCCGAAACCCGCCGCACGTCGCGGCAGATAAATTTCATCGGCAGCACGCGCAAGGCAGATGCCTCAGTCTGCTTAACTTTTACAGATACTCACAATGCGCAATGGATTTCATTGCAAGAAAGGATTCAACATCAGATGGCAAAGACCAACTACAGCTACGAAAAACGCCAGAAAGAATTAGCCAAACAAAAGAAAAAAGCCGACAAACTCCTGAAAAAATCCGGCCAGAAGGAAGAATCAGCAGATCAGCTCCCGGCTGACTTGCCCCCGGCACCAGACGAAACGCCCGTCATTCACTGATACGCACATAGCCCTACCACAGGCGGCGCGTTTCACAGTAACTGCCATTGACCCGGTTCCAGCTTGTCCAGCGTCCATTCGCCGATGCGGTAACGGATCAGACGTAGCGTAGGGAAACCCACTGCTGCGGTCATGCGTCGCACCTGGCGGTTTTTGCCTTCGCGTATCGTCAGTTCCAGCCAACGGGTCGGAATGGCTAGCCGCTCGCGGATGGGCGGATTGCGCGGCCAGAGCATCAAGGGCGTATCCATCAAACGGACATCAGCAGGCAGGGTAACGCCGTCCTTGAGTGACACCCCCCGACGCAACTGCCCCAGTGCGACCTCATCCGGCACACCTTCCACCTGCACCCAGTAGGTCTTGGGCAATTTGTGTTTCGGGTCGGTGATCCGGTGTTGCAACGGTCCATCGTCGGTCAACACCAGCAAGCCTTCACTGTCGGTATCCAGGCGTCCGGCGGGATAAAATTCAGGAACAGGAATATAATCCGCCAGCGTTGGATGCAGGCCATCCCGGCTGAATTGGCAAATTACGCCGAACGGTTTATTGAATAGCAGAATACTTCCCATAACAATTTCGGTTTATTTTCGAGCGGGCAGTTTACCGCAAACTCTCCCCCCCCTGGCAGATACAAGCTCCGGTGAAAAGAACCAACTTGAAAGAAAAAACATGACAAGTCCTAAAATTATTTACACGATGGTTGATGAAGCGCCCGCGCTGGCAACCTATTCTCTGCTGCCCATCGTGCAAGCCTTCACTAAGGCGGCGGGCGTTAGCGTTGAAACCAAGGACATCTCTCTGGCCGGACGCATCCTCGCAAATTTCCCGGAAAATCTGACCGGTAGCCAGAAAGTCGCCGATGCGCTAAGCGAACTGGGCGCGCTGACGCATCAACCCGAAGCCAATATCATTAAGCTGCCGAATGTCAGCGCCACCCCTCCACAACTGAAAGCGGCGATTGCCGAATTGCAGGCACAGGGTTTCGAGGTACCCGATTATCCCGACGAACCTCAAAACGACGCTGAAAAAGCCATCAAGGCGCGCTATGGCAAGGTGCTGGGCAGTGCCGTCAACCCCGTGCTAAGGGAAGGCAATTCAGACCGCCGCGCCGCACTTTCCGTGAAGCAGTTTGCCCGCAATAATCCGCACAGAATGGGTGCCTGGAGCCGCGATTCCAGGACCCATGTGTCCTACATGAACGCCAGCGATTTCTATGGCAGCGAAAAATCTGTGACAGTTGAAGGTGCCGGCGCGGTGCGTATCGAGTTTCAGACTGATGATGGCAAGACCACCGTCCTGAAAGACAAACTAGCCTTGCTGGAGGGGGAAGTCATAGATGCTTGCGTGATGAGCCGCCGCGCCCTGCGCGCGTTTTACGAAGCGCAGATGCAAGAGGCAAAACAGCAAGGGGTGCTGTTGTCATTGCATCTCAAGGCCACCATGATGAAAATTTCCGACCCCATCATGTTCGGCCATGCCGTGACCGTTTATTTCAAGGAGGTTTTTGAAAAGCACGCAGCGCTGTTCAGTACCCTGGGAGTCAACGTCAACAACGGCTTAGCCGACCTCTACGCAAAAATTGCGACGCTGCCGGAAGCACAACGCTCCGCAATCGAAGCAGACATTCAGGCAACCTATCAAACCCGCCCGCCCCTTGCGATGGTCAATTCGGACAAGGGCATCACCAATCTGCATGTACCAAGCAATATCATCGTGGATGCGTCCATGCCCGCCATGATCCGCGAATCCGGGAAAATGTGGGGCGCAGACGGCAAATTGCACGACACCAAAGCGATGATTCCCGACCGCTGCTACGCGCGCATTTATCAGGTGGTCATCGAAGACTGCAAGAAACACGGTGCATTCGATCCCAAAACCATGGGCAGCGTGCCCAATGTCGGACTGATGGCGCAACAGGCCGAGGAATACGGCTCACATGACAAGACCTTTGAAATCAGCGGCAACGGCACGGTGCGTATCGTGGATGCATCCGGCACAACGCTGCTGGAACAAAAAGTCGAACAAGGCGACATCTTCCGTATGTGCCAGGCCAAAGATGCGCCCATTCAGGATTGGGTCAAGCTGGCTGTCACGCGCGTGCGCGCCACGGGTACGCCCGCTATTTTCTGGCTGGACAAGAACCGCGCCCACGATGCACAGATCATTGCAAAAGTGACGCGTTACCTCAAGGATCACGATACCCGCGGCATGGACATCCGCATCCTGACCCCCGAAGAGGCGATACAAGTTTCCATAGACCGTATCCGGGCGGGACAGGACACCATCTCGGTCACGGGCAACGTCATGCGCGATTACCTCACCGACCTGTTCCCGATTCTTGAACTGGGCACCAGCGCAAAAATGCTCTCCATCGTCCCGCTGATGAGCGGTGGAGGCATGTTTGAAACCGGCGCGGGCGGCTCTGCCCCCAAACACGTCCAACAGTTCCAGCAGGAAGGCTATCTGCGCTGGGATTCACTGGGTGAGTTTCTGGCGCTTGGCGTATCGCTCGAACATCTGGCGCAAAAATTTAATCATCCCCAGGCGCAACTATTGGCAGACACACTGGATGAAGCCAACGGGAAAATTCTGGAAAACAACCGAACCCCTTCCCGCAAGCTGGGTGAAATTGATAACCGGGGCAGCCATTTCTACCTCGCTCTATATTGGGCGCAGGCGTTAGCCACACAGACCCGGGACAAAGCGATTGCGGCGCGTTTCACCGCGTTGGCCAAAACACTGACAGACAACGAGGCAAAGATAAATGCCGAGTTGATTGCAGCCCAGGGCAAACCGGTGGACATGGGCGGCTATTACCACCCTGACTTTGCCAGGACATCCGGGGCCATGCGTCCCAGCGCTACGTTTAATGCAGCATTAGCCTCGATTTCTTAAATTATAACAAATTGATTATATTGAATAATTTTAAATATATTCAATCAAGAGACCGTACTCCCCCAGCGAGTGATTGAGTGTCTTGCAAAAGCAATGGCTTATGACCACCCCCAACAAAAAAGCCCGGCAGTGCCGGGCTTTTTTCCAACGAAGCAGCGATTAAGGTGCTTGGATGTTTGAGGCTTGCTTGCCTTTAGGTCCTTGAGTCACGTCAAAGCTGACCTTTTGGCCTTCTTTAAGCGACTTGAAGCCGCTCATATTGATCGCGGAGAAATGCGCGAACAGATCTTCGCTACCATCGTCAGGCGTAATGAAACCGAAACCTTTTGCATCGTTGAACCATTTAACTGTACCAGTTGCCATGATATTGCTTCCTCACCTTAAAAATAACGGGTCCCCCCCGCTGAACTGTTTGAATCCAAGCCCGCACAACCTCCGCAATCACTCTGAAACAAACGCCAGTGCGCTTTTTAACCTTTACAACCCTTTCCTGTCAAATGGTTAATGTGCTTTATTTATGAATAGACTTGAAAAAACATCACTAATCATTAAGCTAACCGATTACATCAGTGACAAAATGCACCCTAAATTATGCCCACACAACCTCATGACAACACCGCGCTCGCGCCGGAACGCGCGGCAATCAAACCACCTGGCATGTTCAAGGTGATTTTATACAACGACGATTACACCACGATGGAATTTGTCATCGAAGTGCTGCAACGTTTTTTTGCCATCAATCGGGAACGCGCACTGCAACTGATGCTCAAAGTTCACAACGAGGGATCAGCCGTTTGCGGGATTTACACCCGCGACGTAGCCGAAACCAAAGTCGTGCAGGTAACGGAATTTGCACAACTACACGGGCATCCGTTACGATGCGGCATGGAGGAAATTTAAAATGATTGCACAAGATTTGGAAGTCAGTTTGCACTTGGCCTTTGTCGAGGCACGCCAGAAACGTCACGAATTCATTACCGTTGAGCATCTGTTGCTCGCCATGCTTGACAACGCTTCCGCAGCGCAGGTGTTGCGTGCCTGCGGTGCAAACATCGAAGAGCTACGCCAGGTGATCACCGAATTCATTGATGCCAACACCCCGGCAGTTTCCGGCAATGGCGACATGGACACGCAACCCACCCTGGGCTTTCAGCGTGTCATCCAGCGTGCCATCCTGCACGCCCAATCCGCCAACAAGAAGGAAATCTCCGGCGCGAATATCCTCGCTGCCCTGTTTGGAGAAAAAGACTCCCATGCGGTGCATTTCCTCACGCAACGCAATATCAACCGCATTGATGTGGTAAACCAGATCGTTCACGGCAACAGCGCTCAAGCCGATGCCGTCCCGGCACAAGGCGAAACGACGACCACACAACCGGCCAGCGATGAAAGCGTATTGAAGCACTACACGCAGGATCTCAATGCTTGTGCATTAGCCGGAAAAATAGATCCGCTGATCGGTCGCAAACTGGAACTTGATCGCGTGATACAAACCCTGTGCCGCCGCCGCAAGAACAATCCGCTGCTGGTCGGCGAGGCAGGCGTGGGCAAGACGGCGATTGCCGAAGGTCTGGCGCGCCGCATCGTCGAGGACGATGTACCCGAAGTGCTGAAAGACGCACAGGTTTATTCGTTGGACATGGGGGCTTTGCTGGCGGGTACAAAATATCGCGGCGATTTCGAGCAACGCTTGAAGGCGGTGCTCAAAGAACTCAAGGAAGCGCCCAATGCGGTGCTGTTCATAGACGAAATACACACGCTAATCGGCGCAGGCGCGGCATCAGGCGGCACGATGGATGCCTCCAATCTGCTCAAACCGGCGCTGTCCTCAGGTGAACTGAAATGCATCGGGGCGACTACCTATCAGGAGTATCGCGGCATCTTTGAGAAAGATTCCGCCCTGTCACGCCGCTTCCAGAAAGTGGACGTAGCCGAACCCTCTGTCGAAGAAACGATCGAAATACTCAAGGGGCTGAAGTCGCGCTTCGAAGATCATCATGGCATCAAGTTCAGTGCCGCAGCGATCACCAGCGCCGCCGAACTTTCTGCACGTTATATCAACGACCGCCATTTGCCCGACAAGGCGATAGACGTACTCGACGAAGCCGGTGCGGCACAACGCATTTTGCCAAAATCCAAACAAAAAAAGACCATAGGCAAACACGAAATTGAAGAGATCATCGCCAAAATCGCACGCATTCCACCGCGCACGGTATCGCACGACGACCGCAACGCGCTGAAGAATCTGGACCGCGATCTGAAGACCACCGTATTTGGTCAGGACAGGGCGATAGACATGCTGGCGCGCGCCATCAAAATGTCGCGCAGCGGCCTGGGCGACCCGCAGAAACCGATCGGCAGCTTCCTGTTTTCGGGGCCTACCGGTGTCGGCAAGACGGAAGTGGCGCGCCAACTCGCTTATGCGATGGGTATGCCGCTGCACCGTTTCGATATGTCCGAATACATGGAAAGACATGCCGTGTCGCGCCTGATCGGCGCGCCGCCCGGCTATGTGGGCTTCGACCAGGGCGGATTATTGACCGAAGCGATCAGCAAACAGCCGCATTGCGTGTTGCTACTGGATGAAATCGAAAAAGCCCACCCGGACATCTTCAATATCCTGCTGCAAGTGATGGACCACGGCACACTCACCGACAACAACGGGCGAAAAGCAGACTTCCGCAACGTAGTGGTCATCATGACCACTAACGCGGGTGCAGAAGCGCTCAACAAAAGCAGTATGGGCTTCACCAAAACGGCCGCCGCTGGCGACGAAATGGGCGACATCAAACGCATGTTCACGCCTGAATTCCGCAACCGTCTGGATGCCATCGTCTCATTTGCGCAACTGGACAAACCCGTCATCCTGCGCGTGGTGGACAAATTCCTGATGCAATTGGAAGAACAGCTACACGACAAAAAAGTGGACGCACTGTTCACCGACGCACTCAAGGATTACCTGGCCGAAAACGGCTTCGACCCGCTGATGGGCGCACGCCCGATGGCAAGGTTGATACAAGACACTATCCGTTCCGCGCTGGCAGACGAACTGCTATTCGGCAAACTGGCAAACGGCGGCAAAGTCACCGTGGATGTGAAGGCTGGTAAGGTAGTGCTGGAGTTTGATGAAGAAGCTGTGGCCGCATGACCGTTGCGTTAACATGAAACTCGCGTAGCGATTCGTTTTCGCTTTCCCCCGCTTGCGACGCGAGAGGACAACGGGGATAGGGTTAGGGAGAGGCTGATTTATTCGATTTTGTTGTTTTCGCAAAAGCGAAAACCCTTTTTAATCAAGGCGCTGGATTCCGGCTTTGCGAGCAGCCACCGTGCGCCTTCCTGCTAAACCCTCCGCGCCGGAATGACAAATAAATCAGCGTTTCCTTAGATTTTGCTTGTATTCATATTCAGTTTCTACCCCCCTGCAAGTGGGTGAATAAGGTTGCTGGATTTTAAGGTCGTTCTTCAATGAACGCCGGAACGCTCAAACCTGAACGCGTCCCCCGGCATAGCCGGGGGTTTACCTCAGTGCATCATTCAGCCGCAGCAATGCGCACCGCTGCCGCAATTTGCTCCGCGCACTGCTGCACTAACGCGCCTTCTTCGCCCTCCACCATCACGCGCAACAATGGCTCCGTGCCGGAAGGACGCAGCAACACGCGCCCCTTGCCATCCAAAGCACGTTCGGCTTCGGCAACTGCCGCGTTGATTTCGGCGTTATCTTTCAACTTTGTGACACCATGCACGCGCACGTTGATCAACACTTGCGGATAAAGCTGCAAATCCTGCGACATTTCAGCCAGGCTCAAATGACGGGTGTGCAGCGCGTGCAGGACTTCCAGGGCTGAAACGATACCATCACCGGTGCTGTGTTTATCCAGACAAATGATATGACCTGAATTCTCCCCACCAATCTGCCAACCTTGCTGTTGCAACAATTCCATGACGTAGCGGTCGCCCACTTTGGCGCGCAGGAAAGGAATACTCAAACGCCGCATGGCGTGTTCAAAGGCCAGATTGGTCATCAGCGTACCCACCACCCCGCCATGCAATCTGCCCTGTTGCTGGCGATGCTTGGCGATGATGAACAACAACTGGTCGCCATCGTAGAGTTTGCCTGCACTATCTACCATGATGAGCCTGTCACCATCACCATCCAGCGCGATACCGACATCTGCCCGATGTTCGACCACCGCTTTTTGCAGGTTGGCCGGAGACGTTGCACCAAAGCCCGCATTGATATTTATTCCATCCGGGGTCACGCCAATCGCCACGACTTCCGCGCCCAGCTCATGAAATACAGGTGAAGCGATGTTGTAAGTTGCGCCATGCGCACAATCTACGACAATCTTCATGCCGCGCAGATTCATCGCTGAAGGAAAGGTACTCTTGCAAAATTCGATATAACGACCCGATGCATCATCCAAACGCTTAGCCTTGCCGAGTTGACCAGAGGATTCTATTTTAATTTCTGCCTCCAGCCCAGCTTCGATAGCATGTTCAATCTCATCCGGTAATTTTGTGCCGCTGGCAGAAAAGAACTTGATGCCGTTATCCTCGAAGGGGTTATGCGAGGCAGAAATCACAATACCCGCCTGCAAACGCAACGTGCGTGTCAAATAAGCCACAGCGGGAGTAGGAACGGGTCCTGCCAGGTAAACATCCACTCCTGCGGCAATCAATCCGGCTTGCAACGCCGATTCCAGCATATAGCCAGAAATGCGCGTGTCCTTGCCTATCAATACTGCCGGACGCTCTCCTGCGGTATGTTCCAGATTGGCCAGCACCTTGCCGGCGGCATAGCCCAGATTCATCACAAACTGCGGTGTAATCGGGAACTTACCCACACGACCGCGTATACCATCGGTGCCAAAATACTTCTTAGTCATTTGATTTTCCTATCAAAAACGTAGCAGCGCGACAAATCGCGCGGCTATGCCAAATTCACCGCATTCCAAATTTTTAACGCATCTACTGTCGCCCGCACATCATGTACGCGCACTATTTTTGCCCCGCGCTGCACGGCGATCAATGCCGCTGCCACACTTGCCGTGAGACGCTGTTCAACATCCCTTCCCGTCAGCGTACCCAGCATGGATTTACGCGACAATCCAGCCAGCACGGGTACCCCCCATTCGGTCAATTTGTTCAATTCACGCAACAGAGTGACATTGTGTTGCAGCGTTTTGCCAAAGCCGAACCCCGGGTCAATGACGATACGCGACCTGGCAATACCCGCCAATTCCGCTGCCACAATGCGCGCGCGCAAAAACTCGGCGACTTCTGTCACCACGTCACCGTAAGCGGGTTGCAATTGCATGGTTTGCGGGTTGCCCTGTTTGTGCATCAGACACACGGCGACATTGCTGTCCGCAACCGCCCGCATCGCCTCAACATCCTGCAAGGCATTGATGTCATTGACCATCTGCACTCCGGCAGCGATAGCAGCCTGCATCACCTCAGGCTTGAAACTGTCTAGGGAGAGCGGAACGGGCGCGCCTTGCAGCGCCTCGATGAGCGGCAACACCCTATCCAGTTCTTCTTGAATGCCGACAGGTTGCGCACCGGGGCGGGTGGATTCCCCACCGATGTCTATGATGTCCGCGCCTTCTTCCAGCAACTGCATGGCATGAGCCAGCGCGGCTTCGCGCCGACCCTGCAAGCCGCCATCAAAGAATGAATCCGGCGTGACATTGACGATGCCCATCACCAGCGGACGAGATAGAGTGAGTTGAAATGAGCCGCAGGACAACATCATGATTGAGCAAGTAGCGTGGACAGACCGTTTTTTGTCTGACCACGCGTGCAACTTTCAGCTTTCTTTAGCAGGCTCAGTAGGGGAGTTGCCCACAACCGGGGCTACTGGCGTACTGGCCACAGGTGCGGTAGGACCTTGATCGGTGGGTGCCGCAGGAGGTTCAACAGCCTTGCTGGGTTTGGGTGGACGCGGAGGGTTGCCAGCCATGATGTCATTGATTTGATCGGCATCTATCGTTTCCCATTCCAGTAACGCACGGGTCATCGCCTCGATCTTGTCGCGATGCGTTTCGATCAGATTGCGTGCCAACGCGTACTGCTCGTCGAGAATGCGACGAATCTCGGCATCCACTTTCTGCATGGATGCCTCGGAAATGTTCTTGTGCGTGGTGACCGACCTGCCCAGGAAAACTTCCCCCTCATTCTCACCATACACCATGATCCCCAATGCCTCGGACATCCCCCACTGCGTGACCATCTTGCGCGCCATATCGGTGGCGCGTTCAAAGTCGTTGGAAGCGCCCGTCGTCATCTGATGCATGAAAATTTCTTCCGCTATGCGCCCACCGAACAGCACAGCGATAGTGGAAAGGATGCGTTCCTTGTCCATGCTGTAGCGGTCTTCGGAGGGTAACTGCATAGTCAACCCCAGCGCGCGACCACGCGGGATAATGGTGACTTTATGCACAGGATCAGTCTTGGGCATCAGTTTGGCAACCAGCGCATGACCGGACTCGTGGTAAGCCGTATTGCGGCGCTCTTCTTCCGGCATCACCATGGAACGACGTTCTGCACCCATGAATATTTTATCCTTGGCGGCCTCAAAGTCATCCATTTCCACGAAACGCTTGCCACGCCGCGCCGCGAACAACGCCGCTTCATTAACCAGGTTAGCTAGATCAGCACCCGACATACCGGGCGTACCACGCGCCAGCACATTGGCATCCACGTCCGGCGCAGCAGGCACTTTGCGCATATGAACCTGAAGAATTTGCTCTCGCCCCCGAATGTCCGGCAACGGCACAACGACCTGGCGGTCAAAACGACCGGGACGCAGCAAGGCGGCATCCAGCACGTCGGGACGATTAGTCGCAGCGATCACGATGACACCGGAGGCTCCTTCAAAGCCGTCCATTTCAACCAGCAAGGCATTCAGCGTCTGTTCGCGTTCATCATTGCCGCCGCCCAGCCCCGCACCACGCTGACGACCGACCGCATCAATTTCATCAATAAAAATAATGCAAGGCGCACTCTTCTTGGACTGTTCAAACATATCGCGCACCCGTGCAGCACCAACACCGACAAACATTTCCACAAAATCCGAACCGGAAATCGAGAAAAATGGCACTTTGGCTTCACCGGCAATCGCCTTGGCGAGCAAGGTCTTACCCGTACCCGGGCTGCCGACAAGGAGTACGCCGCGCGGAATACGTCCACCCAGATTCTGGAACTTGCTTGGGTCACGCAGGAAATCAACCAGCTCGGACACTTCTTCCTTGGCTTCATCGCAACCTGCCACATCGGCAAACGTCACGCGCTCCTTGTTTTCATCCAGCAATTTTGCCTTGCTCTTGCCGAATGAAAATGCGCCACCCTTGCCGCCGCCCTGCATTTGTCGCATGAAGAAAATCCACACTCCGATCAGCAAGATCATCGGAAACCAGGAGACAAAAATACTCATCAGGAAGGACTCGCCTTCTTCCGGCTTGGCCTCAATGTTCACCCCATTTTTCAACAGATCAGAGACCATCCAGATATCGTTGCTGGGCGCGTAAGTGCTGATGCGCTTGCCATCGGTAGAAGTCCCGGTCAGATTCCGGCCCTCGATAACGACTTTACTGATATGCCCGTTCCGGGCTTCGTCGAGGAATTGAGAATAGTCGAGATGTGCCTGCGCAGTCTGTTGCTGGCGGGAATTGAGCTGGTTAAAAACAGTCATCAGCACCAAGGCCACAACCAACCAAATTGCAATACTTTTAAAATTGTTCAAGATAATTCCTTATTACACACATCGAGGCTACCGAAGTGTGACATTAAACTATGTATCAGCTGATTACTCAAGTTTTCCTGTTCCCAATAGATAGACTTCGCTGCTGCGATTCCGCGAAGCACGGGGTTTACGCGCCACTGCCTTGGCAAAACGGCTGCGCATCAGTTTCATGTAATCTTCAAAACCTGCACCCTGAAAGACTTTAACCAGAAAACTTCCTTCAGGACTGAGATGTTCGAGCGCAAACTCCAGAGCCAGTTCCGCCAGATACATAGACCTATCCTGATCAACCGAACCAACGCCGCTGAAGTTGGGGGCCATATCCGAAATTACAAGTCCTACCTGCTTGCCTTGCAGGCTGGCTGCCAGTTGATTCAACACCGCTTCTTCACGGAAATCGCCCTGAATGAACTCCACTCCCCGCAACGGATCGAGCGGCAAAAGATCCAGCGCGATGATTTTGCCTCCCTGCCCCAATTTTTTTGCCGCCACCTGACACCAGCCACCCGGAGTCGCACCCAGATCAACCACGACCATACCCGGCTTGAGCAAATGATCTCTGTCATCTATCTCCAACAACTTGTAGGCAGCACGCGAACGATAACCTTCTTTTTGGGCGAGCTGCACAAAAGGATCATTTATATGCTCACGCATCCATTGTTTACTGGTTTTGGAAGCCTTCATCGTTTAGAATCCGCGCCTTGGATAAATATTGAGAATAATAATGTTAGACCTTACCGTAGCAGAACGACTTGCCCTGAAAGCCCGCGCCCACCAATTGAAACCAACGGTGATGATAGGCAATGCGGGTTTAACCGAGTCCGTATTAAAAGAAATTGCCCAGACGCTCAAGCTCCATGAACTGATTAAAATTCGCGTCATGGCCGAACGTGAACAACGTGAAGCCATCCTCACTGAGATTTGCACACAACTCAATGCTTCTGCCGTGCAACACATCGGCAAAATTCTGGTGGTCTATCTAGCCAATCCTGACATCCACAAAATTGAAATCAAACAAATGCCACGCCATCGCGGCAAGAAGCCTCTGACCAAGAAACAACTGGGCAATCGCGGTTAAATATCAGTAGTGAGCGGATCAGTGGTATGTGAAAAACACACTCACCACTCACCACTCACCACTCACCACTCACTACTCACTACTCACTACTCACCAGATTTAAAGGTACTGAACCTCAACCACCTCATACTCACGCACACCCAGCGGGGTTTTAACTTCCGCAATGTCACCGCTGGATTTGCCGATCAGGGCACGCGCAACTGGCGAGCTGATGGAAATTTTTCGTTCCCGTATATTCGCCTCATCGTCACCGACGATCTGATAAGTGACAACATCGCCATTGTCTACATCTTCCAGCACCACCGTCGTCGCAAATACACAGCGTCCATCTTTATTCAGGGAAGCAGGATCTATAATTTGCGCCCGCCCCAGCTTGCTTTCCAACTCCATGATGCGGCCTTCGACAAACCCTTGTTTTTCCTTGGCTGCCTCGTATTCGGCATTCTCCGAAAGATCGCCCTGCGCGCGCGCCTCTGAAATAGCGTTGATCACCGAAGGGCGCTCAACAGTCTTAAGGTTGTGCAATTCCTGGCGCAACCTTTCTGCTCCAACCACGGTTAATGGAATTTTGCTCATACTATTACTCTCTTGATCGTTAATTGTTAATCGTTGGTCGTCGTCTGGCGACCAACAAAAAGTCATTCAGGCAGAAACTATTCAGGCGGTCCGTGTATGTTGCGTCTGCACGTCGTACACCCGCAAACCGGTGAGGTGTTGCATACCGATACAGGCAGCGCGCGCTCCGGCCAGCGTAGTGTAGTAAGTCACGCGACCTTGCAGCGCGACATCGCGGATCGAATAGGAATCGCGCATCACCGAGGGTTTGCTGTCTACCGTGTTAATGATGAGACTGACTTCACCGTTTTTGATCATATCCACGATGTGCGGGCGACCCTCCGCCACTTTATTCACTACCGTCACATCCACACCAGACTTGGACAGAACCGCGGCCGTGCCGCGTGTCGCCAGTATCGTAAAACCCAGCGTGCGCAGGGTTTTTGCAACCTCGACTGTACCCGGCTTGTCGGCCTCGCGCACACTGATGAACACTTTGCCGGACGAAGGTAATTTTACCCCCGCCGCCAGTTGCGACTTGACGAAGGCTTCGGCGAAAGTATCGCCCACGCCCATCACTTCGCCGGTGGATTTCATTTCAGGACCCAGAATCGTGTCTACGCCAGGGAACTTGATGAAAGGGAAAACGGCTTCTTTCACCGAGAAATATGGCAACACCACCTCGCCAGTAACCCCTTGATCTGCCAGCGACTGTCCCGCCATGCAGCGCGCGGCCACTTTAGCCAGCGGCACTCCGGTCGCTTTGGAAACAAACGGCACGGTACGCGAGGCACGCGGATTCACTTCCAGCACATAAACGATATTTCTCTGGATCGCAAATTGCACATTCATCAAGCCGACCACGTTGAGTGCCTGCGCCATTGCGACCGTCTGACGGCGCAATTCGTCCTGTATCTCGACGGACAAAGAGTATGGCGGCAAGGAACAAGCCGAATCGCCTGAATGCACACCCGCCTGTTCGACGTGTTCCATGATGCCACCGATGACGACCTGTTTGCCATCGGAGACCGCATCCACGTCCACCTCGATCGCATCGTCCAGAAAACGATCCAGCAGGATAGGCATTTGCTCGGGGTAAGTCTTGGCGAGTTGCTCAGCACCCCGCATATAGCGTTCCAGATCAGGCTGCGAATGAATGATTTCCATGGCACGACCGCCCAGCACATTGCTTGGCCTCATCACCAGCGGATAGCCAATTTCTGCCGCGCCGGCAATCGCATCCGCCACATTGCTCGCAGTGCGATTGGGCGGTTGTTTCAGATCCAGCTCGCGCAACATCTGCTGGAAGCGCGCGCGATCCTCCGCGCAATCTATCATGTCCGGTGTCGTACCGATGATGGGTACGCCGTTCTTTTGCAGACCGTGCGCCAGCTTCAAAGGTGTCTGCCCGCCATACTGCACGATAACGCCGAGCGGCTTTTCAACCGCCACGATTTCCAGCACGTCTTCCAGCGTCAGCGGCTCAAAATACAACCTGTCCGAAGTATCGTAATCAGTGGAAACGGTCTCGGGATTACAGTTGACCATAATGGTTTCATAGCCGTCCTCGCGCATCGCCAGCGCGGCATGGACGCAGCAATAGTCAAACTCGATACCCTGACCAATACGGTTCGGGCCACCGCCCAACACCATGATTTTCTTGTTATGGGTCGGTTGCGCCTCGCATTCTTCCTCGTAGCTGGAATACATGTAAGCGGTATTGGTAGCGAACTCGGCAGCGCAGGTATCCACACGCTTGTAAACCGGACGCACGCCCAGCGCGTGGCGGTAGGCGCGCACGGCGGCCGCGTCTGTGTCCATCAATGCCGCCAGTCGCGCATCGGCAAAACCGTTGCGTTTGAGCGCCCGCAAAGCCTCGCCGGTCAGACCATCCAGCGTACAGCCTTGCAGTTTCTGTTCCTGAGCCACCAGATCAGCGATCTGCACCAAAAACCAGCGGTCTATTTTGCTGATGTCAAATACTTCTTCTACGCTCAGACCGATGCGGAACGCATCACCCACCGCCCAAATGCGCTCCGGCCCCGGATTGCCGAGTTCGGACACGATCGCCTCGCGGTCGGTAAATTTGCTGTCCAGCCCGTTCACGCCAACTTCCAGCCCGCGCAAGGCTTTCTGGAACGACTCCTTGAAAGTGCGGCCTATCGCCATCACCTCGCCCACCGATTTCATCTGAGTGGTCAGGCGATCGTTGGCTTGCGGGAATTTCTCAAAGGCGAAGCGCGGTATCTTAGTCACCACATAATCAATCGTCGGCTCGAACGAAGCCGGTGTCGCGCCGCCAGTAATATCATTCTGCAACTCGTCCAGCGTGTAGCCCACCGCCAGTTTGGCGGCGATTTTCGCAATCGGAAAACCGGTCGCCTTGGAAGCCAGCGCGGAGGAACGCGACACGCGCGGATTCATCTCGATCACCACCATGCGCCCGTCATCCGGGTTGATGGAAAACTGCACGTTGGAGCCGCCCGTTTCCACGCCTATCTCGCGCAGCACAGCCAGGCTGGCATCGCGCATGATCTGGTATTCCTTATCGGTCAGCGTCTGCGCGGGCGCAACGGTAATCGAATCGCCGGTGTGCACGCCCATCGGGTCAAGATTTTCGATGGAACAGATGATGATGCAATTGTCGTTCTTGTCACGCACCACTTCCATCTCATATTCTTTCCAACCGAGCAAGGACTCTTCGATCAGCAACTCCTTGGTCGGACTGGCTTCCAGGCCGCGCTCGCAGATCGCGACAAACTCTTCGCGGTTATAAGCGATGCCGCCGCCGCTGCCGCCCATGGTGAAAGACGGACGGATAACGGTCGGGAAACCCATCATCTGTTGCACCTGAAACGCCTCTTCCATGCTGTGCGCGATAGCAGAACGCGCCGAAGCCAGACCAATGCGCGTCATCGCTTGCTTGAACTTCTCGCGATCTTCCGCCATGTCTATGGCCTCGCGCGACGCACCGATCATCTCGACGTTATATTTTTCCAGAATGCCGTACTTGGCCAGATCGAGCGCGCAGTTCAGCGCAGTCTGCCCACCCATGGTCGGCAAAATCGCGTCGGGACGTTCCTTGGCGATGATTTTTTCCATTATCTGCACGGTAATCGGCTCGATATAGGTCGCATCCGCCATGTCAGGATCGGTCATGATCGTGGCCGGATTGGAATTGACCAGAATCACGCGATACCCTTCCTCCTTCAGCGCCTTGCAGGCTTGCGCGCCGGAATAGTCGAATTCGCACGCCTGCCCGATAACGATGGGCCCTGCGCCAATGATCAGTATGGATTTTATGTCTGTACGTTTTGCCATTTCTTCAGTGAAATGTGAAACGTGAAATGCGGAAGGTGAAAACCGGGCGGTGCGCTGCCGTTACGTTTCACTTTTCACCTTTCACGCTTCACAGCTCTTCTCCATCATTCCAACAAATTTATCGAACAACCCGTCCACATCGTGCGGACCGGGGCTTGCCTCGGGATGCCCCTGGAAGCAAAACGCAGGTTTATCAATCAATTCAAAACCTTGCAAGGTTCTGTCAAACAGCGAGATATGGGTGACGCGTGCGTTGGCGGGCAGCGTCGCCGCATCTACCGCAAAGCCGTGATTCTGGCTGGTAATCATCACCTGGCGACTCGCTAGATCCTGCACGGGGTGATTAGCGCCGCGATGGCCAAACTTCATCTTCACCGTGCTGGCACCCACAGCCAGACCCAAAATCTGATGCCCCAGACAAATACCAAACAGCGGCACACCGACTTCAAGAAACTTCCGCGTCGCGGCAATCGCGTAATCGCACGGCTCGGGGTCGCCAGGGCCATTTGACAAAAACACCCCATCGGGATTCATCGCCAGCACGTCAGCTGCAGAGGTCTTGGCGGGCACGACAGTGAGCTTGCAGCCACGTTCGGCCAACATGCGCAGAATGTTGCGCTTCACGCCAAAATCATAGGCGACCACATGAAATTTTGCGGCGCTACGCTCACCATAACCCGTGTCCAGCGCCCACTCGCCTTGCGTCCATTCGTAAACATGATCGCAGCTCACCACCTGCGCCAGATCCATGCCCGACAGCCCCGCGAAACCGCGCGCTGCTGCCAGCGCCGCCACTTCATCCGTGCCGCTGGCGATGCAACCGCTTTGCGCACCCTTCTCGCGCAGAATGCGCGTCAGCTTGCGGGTATCTATACCGGCAATCGCCACCACGTCATTCGCCCTGAGATAATCCGGCAGTGACTGCGTGCCGCGCCAGTTGCTCACCACAGGCGAAAGTTCCCTAATAATCAAGCCACTAGCAAATACTTGACGCGACTCAACATCTTCTTCATTGACACCAACATTACCGACATGCGGGTAAGTCAGCGTAACGATTTGGCGGCAATAAGAAGGGTCGGTCAGAATTTCCTGATAACCAGTCATCGAAGTATTGAAAACCACTTCGCCGACACGGCTGCCGGAAGCGCCGATGGCAACACCGCGAAACACCGTCCCATCGGCAAGTACAAGAATTGCAGGATTCGTTTGCGTCACCAGATACTCCCCCAAGATAAAACCAACAAGCTGGACATAAAGAAGCGGGAAGAACCGTGAG
>Ga0210053_1001171_pt1 | contig 24681 bp, 28 predicted proteins | sample CryGeymeta201512_FD_185467 | JGI IMG/M metagenome (GOLD analysis project Ga0210053, IMG submission 185467) | Groundwater microbial communities from Crystal Geyser aquifers in Utah, USA - Crystal Geyser metaG 2015-12 (SPAdes) (version 2) | ecosystem: Environmental > Aquatic > Deep subsurface >... | reverse complement strand
AGTTGATGATCCTGAGTTTATGTCTAAGTATTTCGGGTACGAAGAATAAGGTGTCTTGGGTTTTGGCCGTTCACCCCCAACCCCTCTGCCCAAAACCCAAGACAAAAAATCAATTTTGTCCATTTTGGGAAAGCATTTTCTTTCAGAAAATAAAAGGAAAAGCATACATCAGCTAATAGCACGATATCCGGTTCGCGCTTGGCTAACGCCAAATGCTCACCCAAATTTTCACTCCACTGCGTTCCGTGAAAACTTCGGATATCGGCGACGTTATACGCAATTGCTTAATTTTTTTAAAAGTAACCAATATGGAAAAATTACCAGAACAACAAATTTCTCAAGCTCCTAATCCTGAAGATGCTAAGCGATTAAAATTTGAAGAGGACGAGGAGTGGTATGAATACGGACGAATACCATATGAAGTATATTACATGACAGATTGTCCTTCCGGAGCAATGGTTGATGAAAAAACACCGGGTAGATTTAAAGTAACCCAAAACAGTGGCGGAGGAGAATCACTTAGCATCTTCATACATGAAAGTGTTCCTGCCGAATTTAAAGATGTTATCGCTTTCCATGAACTCAGAGAAGCCGAACTAGTCCTCGCTGATGGAATAGATGAAAATCAGGCACACCAGCAAGCGACAACAGAGACAGAAGAATATGCTAGGAAACACTTAAATAAAGAAGAGCTTGAGAAATTTGTTGAATGGCAATCAACATTGGATATTTAAAAAAATTAAGCAACAGCGTATAACAAAGAGTATGCGGTTGTGTGAAGAAGAAATTGCTGCGCGCATCTACAACTACGAACATCCTAAAAGGATTGCTTTTTCCAAAAAATATCCATTTCTTAAAAAACCAATTATCTTTTCTCGTCACGCGGCGAGGAATGTACAGAATTTTTTTGATACTAGAATCAAATATAAAAAGAAGACTTCTTTTTATACATGCATCATTGCAAGACATCAATCTGTATTAAGACGCAAGCTCGGAGATAGCGATCCCAAGTTACAGGAAGAAAAGATTGTAAATCTCAGACAAGCTGTTCAACAATTGAATGGCATCGTTATACAGCCACAAGCTATTTTTTCACTCTGGAATAGTATTGGAAAACCAAAATACAAAAAGGGATATGTCGACGGAATGCTGCTCGCAAACGGCCGAGTTGTAAAAGGAATTGGAGGCGGACTATGTCAGCTATCAAATTTCCTCTATTGGATACTCCTGCACGCGCCAATTAAAACCATGGAAAGATATCATCACTCTATCGATGTTTTTCCGGATTCAGGCAGGACATTGCCTTTTGGCGGAGGGGCCACTATTTTATACAATTTCATTGATCTGAAAGTGAAAAACGTATCACCTTATCCATTTCAATTAAAAATCTGGCTAAGCGACAATCATTTGAAGGGACAAATCCTTTCCCCTCACCCCGCTCTTCAAAAGTTTCATATTTCTGAAAAGAATCATGTTTTCGTTAAAAGAGGAAAGCGCTATTTTAGATATAACGAAATATATAGAGAAACAAAAGTAAAAGGCGAAGTGATTAAAACGGAAAAAATTACAACAAACTTCGCACCGGTGCTATACAAAGTCACTCCAGCCTATCTGCATAAAAATAAGTTTAAAGTTCTAGATTTTACAAATAAAAAAATAGAAAATCCCCTTAACCGAACGAATGAGCTCACCTCTTCCACATATAAGAAGAAATATGACTAAAAAAACAATCGCCACCGGTGTAGTACATAGGGTGCCTGCTGATTTAAGAAAAACTTTAATTTCTAAACCAGCTGTACTTGAAAAATGGAACAGTCTTACGCCTCTCGCGCGCAACGAATGGATCTGCTGGACGACTATTGTGAAGAAAGCAGAAACAAGAAAAGAGCATATAGATCGTTTATGCGAAGATCTTCTCAAAGGAAAGCGCAGACCCTGTTGTTGGCCCGGCTGCCCTCACCGCAGACCAAGTGCACAAAAATGGTTTAAGTAAATCAATTCTTTTCATGCAAAGCTCAAAACTTTCGGGAATTCTCATGATTTCCACAGCGATCATTCTCACGGTCTTCGTGATTGGCTATGCTGTTTTATTTTCTTTTTTTGGAATCAGTTCCGGCGGATCACTTTTAATGATCACTCCCTTGCTTCTCATCGCTATCGCGCTCGCTATAGCTCTTTCTTTTCTTTTGCGCGCAGGGATCAAAAAAATAAACAATAAAAAATAACGAGGTTAAGCATTCCTAAAAACAAAATCCTTCCCGCTAAGTCGAATAGCTTTTTCTTGTTTCGCTATTTCTTCTTCAAAACTTCTTTCAAATATTTTCCTGTAAAACTCTTGGGATTTTTTGCGACATCTTCCGGTGTGCCTTGGGCGACGATGGTTCCACCCTTGTCTCCGCCTTCAGGTCCAAGATCAATAATCCAGTCGGCGTTTTTAATGACGTCGAGATTATGTTCGATAACCACCACGGTATTTCCACGACTCACGAGACGCTGAAGAACATCGAGGAGTTTGCGAATGTCGTCGAAATGCAAACCGGTTGTCGGTTCATCGAGAAGGTAGAATGTTTTTCCCGTGTCGCGCTTCGCAAGTTCGGTAGAAAGCTTGATACGCTGCGCTTCTCCGCCGGAAAGTGTCGTTGCGGATTGTCCAAGACAGATGTAGCCGAGTCCCACTTCTCCCATGATCTTCAATCGGTCATGAATGGCCGGAATATCTCGAAAGAATTTCGCCGCTTCTTCAACTGTCATGCCGAGCACTTCCGAAATATTTTTGTCGCGATATTTCACTTCCAAAGTTTCACGATTGAATCGCTTTCCTTTGCAGACATCGCAAGGAACATACACCGTTGGAAGAAAGTGCATTTCAATCGCAAGCTGACCATTTCCTTGGCAATGCTCACAGCGTCCGCCGGGAACATTGAAAGAGAAACGGCCTTTTTTATATCCGCGCACGCGCGCTTCCGCGGTCAGCGTAAAAATGTCGCGCACATGATTCCAAATACCGGTATATGTTGCGGGATTTGAGCGCGGCGTTCTTCCAATCGGACTTTGATCAACATCAACAACTTTATCCAGCCACTCAAGCCCGAGCACCTGTTTATGCGCGCCCGCTTTCACTTGGGAAAGTTTGTATCGCCGCGCAAGCTCGCGATACAGCACGTCAATCATCAGCGTGGATTTTCCGGAGCCGGAAACACCGGTCACGCAGACGAAACGCCGAAGCGGAATATTTACATGAAGATTTTTTAAATTGTTTTCCGTAGCGCCGACGATTTTGATGAATTCCTTTCCCGGCCCGCGCCGCTTTTTTGGATAGGGAATCTTTTTATCTCCGCGCAAATACGCGCAGGTTAAGCTTTTTTCATCTTGAAGAATCTTCGGCATTTCTCCCGCCGCGACGATATGTCCGCCATGCACGCCCGCGCCCGGCCCAATGTCGACCAGATAATCCGAAGCGGCGATTGTATCTTCATCATGTTCGACGACAATAATCGTGTTTCCAAGATCGCGCAGTTTTATCAAGGTATCAATCAACCGCTTATTATCGCGCTGATGCAAACCAATCGTTGGTTCATCAAGAACATACAGCGCGCCAACGAGCCGCGAACCTATTTGCGAAGCAAGACGAATACGCTGCGCTTCTCCACCGGAAAGCGATCCTGCCTTACGATCGAGCGTTAAATATTCAAGACCGACATCCAGCAAAAAGGAAATACGCGCAATAATTTCGCGCATCACGGGTTCGGCGATCGCCGCCTCATTCGTATCCAAAGAAAGACCGATGAAAAAATCCGCCGCTTCGCTAATCGGCATGGAAGTGAGTTCCACAATGTTTTTTCCTCCGATATAGACAAACAATGTTTCCGTTCGCAGACGCGCGCCTTTACAAGCCGGACAGACTTCGGTCGAAAATAAACTTTCCGTACCAAGCCCGTTACAAGTCTGACAGGCGCCATAAGGCGAGTTGAAGGAGAAGAGACGCGGTTCAATTTCCGGAAAAGCGAAGCCGTCATCCGGACAGGAAAAACGCGCGCTCATTAAATGCTCGCTGCCATCATCAAGAATGGCGAGTACGGAATCACTAGCGCGATCGAGCGCCATTTCAATCGCTTCGGAAAGACGCGCTTGTAATTGTTTATTCCCTTCAACCGGCCAAGCAATCGGAATGCGGTCAACCACAACTTCAATATCATGCGCCTTATAACGCGCCAACGGGATGTTGTCGCGCAGGCTGTAGATTTTTCCATTCACGCGCACATCCAAAAATCCCGCTTCAAATAAATCTTGCAAAAGCTGGTGATACTCCCCTTTTCTCCCGCGCACGACCGGCGCGAGAATGGTGATCTCTTTTGTAAACTTCGCTGTCTTCCCTTTCACCGGCGTTGTTCGATGCGCTTCATCCGTGCGCTTCATGACTTGATCAACCATTTCATCAATCGTCATGCGCCGAATAGGCTTCCGACAAATAGGACAATGCGGACGTCCGACACGCGCAAACAAGACGCGAAGATAATCATACACTTCGGTAATCGTGGCAACGGTTGAACGCGGGTTCGCGCTATGCGCTTTTTGATCAATGGAAATCGCCGGTGACAGTCCTTCAATTTCGTCAACATCCGGCTTGTCCATCTGCCCAAGAAATTGCCGGGCATAGGCTGAAAGACTTTCCACGTAACGGCGCTGACCCTCCGCAAAAATCGTATCAAAAGCCAAAGAAGACTTTCCGGAGCCGGATAAGCCTGTAAAAACAATCATTTTATTTCGAGGCAATTCCAGCGAAATATTTTTGAGATTGTGCTCGCGTGCGCCGCGAATAATGATTTTATCTTGCATATTCAGTAAAACGTAAATACGCCCGGAATACCCGGGACAACCCCCACCCTATCGCGGATCGTCGGGCTTGTCGAGCGCTCTTCCCCGCAATGATAGCGTGTATAAAATAGATTTTTACTTGACGATCGGCCTCTTCGGCGTTAAATCCAATAGGCTCTTTGAAAGGAGACAGCGTGTTACTCACATTCACCGGTCCGTCCGCTGTGGGAAAATCAACGCTGATGAAGCGTTTGCGCAGAGAAGACCCGATTATCTCTCTTCTCACCTCGACGACAACGCGCAAGCAAAGTCAGAGAGACCTTGAGGATGAGTACGACTACATTCCGGAGCACATATTCCCTCTCCTGGAACGCCAGAACTTCTTCCTTTGGACGACGCGAATCCATGGAAACTGCTACGGAACGCGCGCAGACAGTGTGGCCGCAGCGCTAAGTCCGAAGAGATTTGTTCTCGCGGCTCTCGCACCGAACACGGTTGAACCTCTGCACAGCTTCGCTGCGCGATTAGGCCAGCCCGATCATGTACAATCCATTTACATTAGCTCGCCTGGGCAAGACGTTCTACGCGCACGCCTGGAAGAACGCAATCCAACGCCGGGATATGCCGATCGCCGGCTCCAAGACTGTGCAGACTGGGACCGCGAAGCCCTGAAATGCACGTACTACACACTTCGCATTCCGGGTTATGCTGACCTGGATAGAAAAGTGACACTCGCAAAAGACAAACTCTTTCGCACCTACTGACACCTGAAAACAGGTGTCTTTTCTTAACAGATTTTATGCGAGTAACAAGGTTGCGAGTCCGAGAAAGACAAAGAAACCAAATACATCTGTCGCGGTGGAAATAAAAATCGTGGCGGAACTCGCCGGATCTTTTCCAAGCCGTACCATGACAAGAGGAATAAGCGTGCCAAAAAATCCCGCAACCACAAAATTGGCGATCATTGCAACAGCGACAGCCACGCCCAGCATTGCATTTCCATTCCAAAGCCAAGCCACCATTCCGCAAATAAATCCATTAATCAATCCATTTACAACACCCGCACCGATTTCATTTAAAAGCGGACGCCAAACATTCGCGAGTTGGATTTCCTTCAAAGAAATTCCTCTCACAAGAACCGCAAGCGTTTGCGTAGCCGCATTTCCACCCATGCCGGCAATAATCGGCATGTACATTGCAAGCAGAACATATTTCGCAATTGTGTCAGAAAAAAATCCTACAACGCTCGCGGCAAGAAAAGCGGTTCCAAGGTTAATGATCAGCCAACGATAGCGATGACCTACTTTATCTTTCAGCGAATCAAAAACATCTTCTTCACGATGAACACCGGCAAAATCGGCAAGCGTGTTTGAAGCACTGCGCTCAATAAGCCGAAGTAAGTCTTCACTATAGATCACGCCAAGCACGCGCGCTTCATTATCCAGAACCGCAACTTTATTATGCGGATGCTGACGAAAAACATGCATCACTTCGCGCTCCGTCTTATCAAAATGAATCTTCGGCAAAGAACGAACATAGTGTTTAATCAATCGTTTCGCCGGATGAAGTCCGAGCATGGCACCCGGCACCTCACCCAGAAGATTTCCATCCTTCATCACAAGAATCGCCGGAAAACGTCCGGTCATCTTTTCATGGCGCGCAACCACGCGACGAACGACGCCAAAGTCATCGCTCTCATCAACTTCAATATAATGAAGACTCATCAATCCCGCCGCGCTGTTTGGATGAAACTTCAAAAGATATTCCGCCTTCTCCCGAATTTCATCCGCAAGCTTCGAAAGAATGCGATGACGCCGATGCGCGGGCAGTGCTTGCAAGACATCCGTTGTTTGATCGGGATCAAGAGAAGCTAAAACGGAAAGGACGCTGATATTAGAGAGTTTGTGCAGCAGTCGCATTCGATTTTTCGGCGTCAATTTCAATAATTCAAATCCCTGCCGGTTTTCCGGAACCTTAAGAAAGGCCTCAACACGTTTATGTCTTGGTAAAGAAGAAAGTTCGCACGTACCCGCGGAAGATGGCCGCATACAATACGTTCATTATACGATAAATCCGTTTTATACGCACCTCAAAGCGCCACCTTGCGTCTTAGCGAGAATTTCGCTATTCTCCTGACCACAAAGCCAACCGTCCGGAGAGGTCGCATAGCGGTCTAGTGCACTTGCTTGGAAAGCAAGCGTGGTGTAAAAGCCACCGAGGGTTCGAATCCCTCCCTCTCCGCCATGACAACTTAGTATCGGATGACTCATATGCCTTGGCATGTGCGGAATCCGTTCGATGAGTTGTGACCAAGTAAAACCGCCCCATGGGGCGGTTTTACTATTGGCACGAGACCCTATATAAACTATTCTTGCTGCTGAATATGGCGAAGACTATAGCAGAAGGATTTAACACTTTTCACTCTTGGCTAACGCCAACGGTAACAGAGAGCGAAAAAGCAAAAAAGCATCGAGCCTCCATTAAGGCCTGTATTGAAGCTAACTTCGGGCTCAATAGATTCTTTAGAACAGGGTCGTTTGGAAACGGAACGAGTATCTCAAGCTACAGTGACGTAGATTATTTTGCCAGCATTCCACGCGATAAACTCAAACAAAACTCGAGCCTGACTCTCCAGGAATTAAAAAAGGTTCTTGATTCGAGATTTCCAAGTACCGGTATCCGTATCGATGCTCCAGCCGTGGTAGCTCCCTTTGGTGATGAGCTTGCTGAAACCACAGAAATTGTACCCGCAGACTTCCTTTATTTAAGCGAGAGACACAAGAAGAACGTCTATGATATTCCTGATGGATTAGGGGGCTGGATGCGTTCGAGCCCAGATTCTCATAATTACTATGTTGACTACTATAATACAAAACTAAATAAAAAACTCAAGCCGTTGATCCGATTCATTAAAGCATGGAAGTATTATCGTGATGTGCCGATCTCCTCTTTCTATCTTGAAATTTTTGTAACCAGGTACGCTTCGAATGAAGAGTCCATCGTGTATTCCATCGATACTAAAAGTATATTTAAACGGCTTCAGGATAGCCTGCTGGCAGACATATCCGATCCAATGGGGATTTCAGGGAATATCAGAGCCTGTGTAAATGATGAAAAGAAGACAGATGTCTTAACGAAGCTCAAAAGAGCCGTCGACAGATCGAGCAATGCCGTGTCTGCAGAAAATGCAAGTCGTATCTCTGATGCTTTTGATTGGTGGAACAAGGTGTACAATGATTGTTTCCCTAGCTATTACTAAAATAGGCATTGACACTCGAACACTTTTCGAACAGAATGGTGCGGATTTATGCTTGAATCCCTTCTGCAAAATTTTCTCACAAAGGAAGTGAACCCGGATCGAGATATCGTCGCTCAAGCTTCCGATACGCAAGTACGGATGCAAGAAATCTTGGAAGCGAAGCTAACTCTAGGAGAAGACCTGCCATCTCTTTTGAACGACCAGCATTTCCTTTTTGGATCGGCTGTGCGAGGTACACAGCCAGCCCCGTTCGACGACATTGACATGATGCTGGTTCTGGACGGGTCGTTATTGCGGGCTATCGAAGGAGGACTAACCGTTGGAGCAGCATATGGGAGCGGCAAAAATAGCAATGTGCTTTTGACGCCAGCCTATCTAGATGAGAACGGCTATATTTCGTCGCAAAAGATTCTCAATCGCATCCGGGAGGTTTTAGCGGAAACCTATTCCCGATCGGTAATCAGAAAAGATGGCCAGGCGATCAACGTTTGGATGGATTCCTATGGCTTTGGTATCGACGTGGTCCCAGCATTCAAAGTCTCATCCGCCATGAAAGGCGATCATTATTATATTCCGTTTGGAACAGGATCCGACATGTGGCAATCTACGAATCCGCATGCCGACCTTTTAGCATTTGTGGGCGCCGATGCGCAGCTAAATGGGTTTTTACTTCCCGCGGCCAAACTAATGCGAAAGTGGAATGAATTATATAACGCTGAGAGGCTCTCAGGCTTTCATGTTGATGCGCTCGTCTATCGTTCTTTAGTAGGAAAAGATATTCGCAGCTTAGGTATTTCGGTAGCGATGTGCCTTTCAGAATTCGAAGGCATGCTTAGCTCATCATGCCCTCAGTTTTCAGGTTTTCAACCCCATATCTGTCATGAGCTAAGTGATGAGGATCGTCGTAAGAGTATTGAAGCTGTCCGGCATGCAAAAAGCGTGCTTGCGAACGCCCCTAGCGGCGGAGTCCTAGGCGTATCGAGCCAGACTCTGGATGCATGGAGTTCTATCTTTGGGAATCAGCTGCGTTAGCTTCAACTCAAAGTATCCATACTACTATGAACAATATAAACGAACTTCAAAATAAAGACTCAGCATTAGAGAAGTTGGCAGCAATGCGGTGTCTCTATTCCGAGGGGAAGAATATTTTCTACTTACGAACCTCTGTTGCGGTATTGATCGCCGTAGTTTTTCCTTTCCTAAAAACAACCTATCCTTCGTTAAATGGCTGGCTCGTCGCGGTCGGGATCGGCTATCTCATTTTAGATATTTTTATTTTAGCCGGATGGGAATCGGGTAAGCGATCTACAGCAGCGAAAGTTCAGGAGCTACTCGATACCGAGGTCCTTGGAATGCAGTGGAACTCAATCGTGGCAGAGAATAAACCAGATACAGAAATTATTGGAAGATGCTGGGCAAAAGTTGTCGGCAAAGGTTTGGAGAAGTTGCGAGACTGGTATCCCGATGGGATATCAGCACTCCCCCAAAACGTTGCCGTAACCCTTTGTCAGAGATGCAATATATGGTGGGATTCCGGTTTGAGACGTTTGTACGCGCATACACTGGTTATAATCGTGATCGTCTTGGTCAGCTCAATTATCTGGGTGAAAAAGGATGTCTCCGTAAAGGAGCTTGTATTATTTGTCGCCAGTTTCGCGCCTCTTATCAAGCTCTTGATTGAACAAGTAATCTCACACTACAAAGCAGCCAAACGATTGGATATTTTAAAAGGACAATTAGATGCGCTCCTTGAGAATGCCAAGAGCACGCAGTCTATTGGTGCCGAGGCTTCTATCACGAGATCCGTCCAAGATGAAATTTATCGTCATAGAAAACAAGTCTCCTCTATTCCGGATTTCTTTTACTGGATATTCAGAAAGAAGTATGAAAACCAAATGGGTTTTAACGCCCAGGCTTTTCTCCGAGAGTATCCGACAACTCCGGGTACTTCTACAGTTAGTTAGCTACCTTTTCTTGATTGATGCGCCTCCCGACTAGCATCCACGGTGGCTAATCAGTGTTTAGAACTCAATTTTTCCCAGAACGAGAATCGCGAGCTGTGTCAGATCGCTCCCCAGTTTCGAACCTGTCTGTTCCACTTCTTCGTGATGTCACCTTGAACAAGCCACAGAAGCTTCTCAAGCGATTGGTCATACGGAAACAGTTGCACGCAGCAGGGAGATTATGACACTTTCCAAGTCTTCTTCTTTTTGAAGCCACTCAGCATATTTTTGGTCTTGCTCTGTCAACAGGCACATACCGCATAAATTGAAAGAGTCTGATGGTATTAAAAATATTCGATCAATAAGGTCATCAGCCTCCATGTCTATGCCAACACAAAGCAACTCTTTGCGATCTTCAATCTTGGGAGATATTAAAAAACACCAATACGCTGTGCCGTCCGGAAGATAGCGCTTGATGGCAAGTGTCAATGGGGTAAGCCGAGCGTATTCTGGATCGAACCCATGCTTTTTGAGAACCGACTCTATGTCTGAGTAGATTTCCTTTTTTATCTTCCTAAGTAAGTAGATGCCTCTTTTATAGTGAGATGGAAGAAGCCAGTAAAGGCGCTCTTGCGCTTGATCAAACTGTCGTGGATCTATCAATGCGGTGAAGGCATTAGGTCTCACAATCCAGTCAGAGACTGGATTACTTCTTTTTTTATGCTTCAACCTTCCCCACGTCTTGTTCTAAATCAAGGTTCCCTTGTATGTAGGGTTCCTCAAGATGTGATAGATCTTTCCTCGATGCCACTCCCCGCCATTCGCTGCTGGGATTTCTTCCTCATTTAGCTCTCTTGCAATTTCGTTTATATCTGAATCAGCTGCTAGAAAGCGACTAAAGATTCTTTTGACCACCTCTGTCGTTTGGTCGCCTTTTGGAACAAACGTAATGCGCTCATTGGCCACGCTTTTACGTTCACCGCTTTTCATGATGCGTATGGGTTTTCGGTCGCCTGCACTCAGTAACATGCGTGCCATGCCATAGGGCGCATGGCCTCCCACAGAATATCCTTGACCTGAGATCTCCAAGCACCCACGAATGACGTCCTCACTCAACTTCTTTACATACTGAAAAGACATCCATCTTTCGAAAGCTGTCTGTACCTGAAACATGCCTTTTTGCTCTTCGGATTCCGGAAGTCCTCTGCGGGCGTAGATGACTTGTTTTCCCGCCTGTCTGCATTGGAATTCGTAATAACCGGCCTCATCCGCATCCTCAAAGCGACCCCATCGAGAAACATCGTATATGAGCACGTAGTCGAAAGATGGGGCATCAGGATTCAATATCCAATTATCAAACAATCTTCGGAAACCGGGACGATTAGCCGTCAGGCCGCTCTCCCCCTCGTCAGCTTCTTCATGGATAATTTCAATATTGTGTTTTTTCGCGAATGCACGAACAAATTCTCTCTGAAGAGGAACGGAGTTCTCCTGAGCATCTTCAGCAGAGTGGCGATAGCCTGCGACGGCTTTTTTGGACGACGTGGTTTTTAAGAAGCTCATACGAGCAGAGTCGAGCTCTATTCAATTACGATGTTAAGAAGATCGCGTAGCTGAATAAGGATGGGCTTCTCTTGAGGAGTAAAATCCTTACCGCTTTGTGTTGACTCGCCAATCTTTTTCACGAGTTGGTCGACGAGCCACGAGAACCCGCTCTGAACGGTGTGGCGCTCAAGTACGGGTATCGTCATTTCAGGGTCAGAGAGGAAGAGCTCTAATGCATTTTCGTTCACCGAATCTCGATTAAAGATACGCTTAAGCACTCGTAGCTCCTTGGCGCTCGCGATCTTGCCATTCTCAATCTTTTGAAAGATTATCTGAATAATATCGTCAGCCTCAAAGGCTTTCACTTTGTGAATCTTTGGTCGAAGCTTCAAAAACTCATCGCGATAAGATTGAGCGAGATTGAAACGCTCCATCATCTCGATGTATTCCATCTTTTCCTTACGAAGGCGGAGGGAGCAGTTTACGACGGAAACTGACAGCCCTAAAAACTGAGCCACTTCCTTGTCCGACTTTAATCCGGTGGATTCTTTGATCCGTTGCATGGCATTTGATCGTTCGAGCGGGCGCCATGGTCGCCGGTTATTTTGTATGTTGTATCGCTTGCGTTCCATTTCGGCTGGTGAAAGCTTTTCGTAGACACGGCAAGGCACAGTCGTAAGCTTTAGTCTTTGAGCACATTTATAACGTCGATGCCCATCAAGGATGATGTATCGATCAGGCGCAACAACCATTACGGCTAGCGGAACCTCTACCCCCATCTCTCGTATGTCCTGCATTAACGTATTGGCATCACCCTCAGTCCCAAAGTCTTTTCGGGGCTGATTTGGATCACATTCGAGCTGATCTAGTGATAAATCCTTAAAAATAGGCATAGATAAGCAAAACTTAATATAGTTGAATAGTAGATTCGTAGGCGTCAAAGCTTGCTGAGCCAAAATAGCCCCGATGGCAAGAAGCTCTTGAGGCCGATTTATACGCCAATTCTAAAAAAAATGTCAATAGCCACTAGCATACAGACCGCGTCTCTATAAAAGCCGGATCGTCTTATTCTGGTAGACGAGCCTGCTTCGTAAGTTCCCCAACAACTCCCGCTTCTCCGTAACGCTCCCCTCCTTGAGGAGGTATTTCGCATAGGCGCGAATATCGAGTTCGACGGTCTCAACATTTTGTCGCGCTTCATTGCCGAAGACGGCGCTTTGAAAGCGATTGAGCCGCCGGACCTCATCTTCAAACTTATAACGTATGCCCAGATCGTTGAGGTCGACCTCGTCGATCAGCTTCGCAATCTGTGCAATAAGCTCCTCCTCTCGGATATAGAGATTCTTACAATTACGATCCTTCGCACGACCGCATCCGTAGTAAACGTACTTCGTCGTGGTCCCATCCTTGAGTCGCTTGTACTTCTCTTCGGCGCTGATGGTCGATCCGCACAGTCCGCAAATGAATAGCTTCGTGAAGGTGAACTCCTTATTTTCGCGGACAATATTGTTTCGTGTGAGCTGGGCTTGAACTTGTTCAAACAACTCTTGAGAGATGAGGGGTTGATGCTTCCCTGTATGCCATTGGCCGCTCTTTCGAGGATACTCGTATATTCCGTAGTAAAAGGTGTTTGTGAGAATGCGGTATACGCCTCCGAGCGTTTGGGTTTTGTTACCTCGTGTCTTGAAATTCAGATCATGTTTCAGCCAGTTATAGATTTTCCGCCCGCTCCATTTTTCATAGGCCACCTTTTCGAACATCTGCTTGATGATGGGTGCCCTGACCTCATCAATAATCACCTGACATTTCTTATCCATGCGGTATTGATTCAAGTATCCGAGCGGGGCAACGCCGGGCCAGAGCCCCATCTCAACTCGAGTCCGTAGCCCGCGCTTCACGTTTTCTCCTCGATGGTCGTTTTCCAACTTGGCCGTCGAACCAAGGATCATGAGGAGAAACTTCTCATTCGGTGAGTTGGCAAAATGCTGGCCATGCGTGCGAATTCCTAAAAGAAGTTTCTGATCCATTAGATCCACGATGGCTCCAAGATCGCCAGCGTTTCTGCTCAATCGATCAGGCGCCCAAGTAAGGATGGCGTTGAACTTCCCACATCGGATGTCTTTGATGAGTTCGTTAAAGACCGGGCGCTGTCCCGTATCCTTCGCCGAATGGCTTTCCCTCCGCATCTCAACAACATCTAATCCTTCCCGTTCCGCTAACTGGAGCATCTCTTTGATTTGAGAATCAATGGATAGCACCTGCTTTTCCTCGCTCTCGGTGCTTTTTCGGGCATAGAGACAATATTTGGGCTTTGGAGGCTCTTGTTCGATTTGTGTGCGGTCAGGAGCGCCTTCCGGCCGCGTAATTGCTTTGGTCGTCATACACCCAAACAGATGACGCTAGGGGCATAGGGCGTCTAGGATGCCTTGTAGGTAACTTTGCTTTGCTTTCAGGCCTTTTGAAGCTATATTCATCCCGTACCTTCTGTACGAACAATGCCTAAACCGTCCGATTTCCTGGCGGCATGGCACAAAAACCACAACGACATAGAGACGGTCTCCGACCGACACTTCGTCATTGTGGTCCGCGATTCCGAAAGGGCGCGGGGTAGTTCCCGAAAGGGGGCTATCGTCGACTCGGGGACCCTTTGTGTTTCTCGAAATCTGATTCACATAATCAAATCCACAACGACGTTATGGCAAAAGTAAACCCAGCCCGGTTGATCAAAAAACATCCCGGCGATCTCAAAGCCCAGATCCGCGATGCGGTCGCCTTTGGTTTTCATCCTGTCTCCCAAGACGCCACTACCGCACATCTTTTAAGAAAAAAGAAGTTCAGTTGTTTGATCGCGACCTTGAGCCTCCTCTGCTTCGGGGTCGGATTCCTCATCTACCTGTTCTACTACATGGCCAAACGCGATGATGAGATCTATCTCGATACGAACATTCAGCCCAAAGGTAAAGATCTTGAAGCCTATGTAGCTCAGGAAGAGAAGAAGAAGCAGCGAAATACGATGATCCTTGTTGGCTTCTTGATATTCATTTTTGTGATTCTACCAATCCTTTCCTTTATCGGAGCTGCGTTTGGCGACATCGATAGCAATGCGACATCGACGACTTCAACTACGGAAGTCGTCGAAGAGAGCGCGGCCGAATGAATTTATGAATAACCCTCAAGCCACCATCGATCAGTCCGGTGACCATCAAATCGCTGTTTCAGAGGCGCATACGAAATCAAGTACCCGCAAACGATCAAAATCTTCCGCCAAACCACCAGCCCCTGCCGTGAAACAAGTTCAAAAAGGTCTCAAGAAGTTCATCACGGTTTTGGAATCAGCGAAGAAGAAAGACATCAATGAATCCGACACCAGTAATATTGTGAACGATATCCTTGGTGATGTACTTGGATACGACAAATTCTTCGACGTGACCACTGAGTACAAGATCCGAGGGCAATATGCCGACTACGGAATTCGAATCAAAGACAAGATTCATGCGTTCATTGAGGTGAAGGCAATTAACATCGCTCTCAATCAAAATCACCTTTTCCAAGTCGCGAGCTATGCCGTGCACGAAGGAGTTGATTGGGCGATCCTTACAAACGGCAATGTGTGGCAGCTGTATCGCGTCGAGGACTCGAAGCCCGTTACATTAAGCCTCGTCCTGTCGATAGACTTATTCGATCCCGACGTAAGATATGCAGCAAAATGCGAAGCGTTCGCCGTGTTTCATAAGAAGAGTCTCCTGAGTGGCTATATCGACAAACTTTGGAAGGAGAAATCTTGCGTGAATCCAGATGCAATCAAAAAGCTCATTCGTTCCAAAGAGGGCGTCACCTTTTTACGGAAGGGGCTAAAAAAACAAACCGGATATCGCATCGAAGATGGTCGGATCCTGGATATGCTTAGTCAGGTCATCGGGGATTGATTTGGTGCAAGTTACACACATTTGACTCACGAGATCGACAGGTATAGAGTTGCCGCCCCGCTGGTCAAAACGTCACTCCAAATGAGCTGTTTTGAGAGCTCCTCGCGGTTCGTAAGAAACATTACGAATGGTGAGGAGTTCTCAAGTTGGAGCTCCCTTCACGCAAGTGCGTGAGGCGTTGGAAAGCGAGCGTTATGACCAGTAACAGTTCCTTCAACCGTGTGACGATGCTCTTCTTGAGCGTCGTTCTCACCTCCTGTGCCATGGACCCGGCGGAAGGGTTCGAGGGTGATCCTGCGGTCACGTTCGAGCTCCCCGACCCGACGATCACCTTCGAGGAGGTCGACGTGGATGACGGCGCGTACGTCGAGGACCTCGCCTCGCGCTACCTCTTCCTGGAGGTGGACGAGGAGGAGGCTCGCTCGATCAACGACGAGATCAGGGCGCTGAGTCCGAACGAGATGCGCCTGTTCAGCAGGGAGCTCCTGACCCTCGGAACGGCGGATGAGTACGTCACCGTCATCGCCTCCCGCTTGACGGAGAGAGCGATCAATCAGGGCGTCGGCCTCTTCGACCTCACGGAAGACGATCTGAGAATCGTCATCGACGAGATCGGCTACTCCTACACCTGGCCGTCCCACGAGGATGATCCCTCCGTGATTCGAGCCTTGGCCATCTGCCTGCCCGGACAGGAGTCGTGCACCGTCTGGAGCCCCGGCTCCACGACCTCGCTCTACGGCTTCAACAGCACCAATCCCGGAACCACGGCTTCCTGGAGCGACAGACAGTCTACCTCCTCATGCGAGTGGGGTGGCTGTGATCATCGCTTCTACTTCACGGGAACGCTGACCCTCATCGATGGGAAGACGACGGCCTACGACAACTGGATCGCGAGCTACACGTCCATCCTCGGCTCCCATACCGGGTCGGCTACCTACGCCTTGATGGGCAACGGTCAGGCGATCTTGAACGGGATCTACTGGGTGAACGCCTCCCAGGTCAAGGGCTACTGAGCCCTCGCCTGGTCACACTGTCCGGTCTAGCATTCGAACGCCTCTATGCGGGCGTATGCTAGACCGGATCACTTTTTTCTGGCTAAATAGAATAGAAAACTAGATGTTAATATCTTCATTTTATGAAAATCACCAAGGAATCAAGAATAAAAATCGGTGTTGTGGCAGCAGTTTTTATATTTACCTATTTAAATGTTTGGCTGACCTTTTGGTTTATGGGTGTGAACGAGCGTCAGCCTGAGACGCTTGCTCTGCCATATAAAATCGTGCTCGGGATCATGAGCGCTTTTGGATATGCGGCTTTTTTGATCAGTACCCCAGCACAGTTTTTGACTCAGTGGATTCTTGCAGGGCTTGGTCTAGTGGAGCGCGAAGCCTTCGGTGTAGTAACGTATCCGACATGGATAACGTTCTTCGTGACCGCTATTACCATCTCGGTAATTGCTACGGTAATTCTGAAATTTTTTCCGATAAATAGAAGCAAAGAAGGTAAGTAATAACTATGTCTTCAATCATGATAAAGACCACCGGCATCATGTCCTGCTCGCTGTAGCCTGACCCCCTGCACCTGAGGCTGACTACTTGAAAATCGTCAGCCTCCTTTCTATAATCAGTATTTATATGTTTCAAAAAAATTCAAAAACGCTTTGGCTCTGGTTGCTCGTTGGTTTAGTTGTCATTGTATTGGCGGCATTAGCTGCCCTAAAAGATCAAAAACCTTCACAGGAGGGCATCGTACCCAAGGATATCTCGCAATGGCAGGAAGTTACAAATTCTGAATATAGTTTTCGCGTGAAGTACCCAGAGAGACTCCAGGCAGTTGAGTCCGAAGGTTCTTCCGATCTTATGGGTCGATTCCTGTCTGTAGACTTCGGCACGGAAGCAGAACTGGACTTGTTGCAACAAGCGAATGATTCGCCTGGCTCAGGCGACCCCGCCCTGTTCCTTCGTTTAACGGTCGCCGCTTCGCCCGATGATCAAGCTCCGAACTGCGGCGAATACACTTATGTTCGAGATCTCGCTCTCGATGGCGCCCTTGGCGTGCTTTGCGAAGGCGAAACGATGACGAGCCAAAACGCCATGATGGCGATCGTAAAACATGAGGGCAGAAACTTCGTATTCGAGTCCGGCAAATATGCAGGCGCAAACCGAAGCGTCATCGACGCAATTTTGCAGAGTCTAGAGTTCGTAGAATAGGATTGATCTATGCGAAACGGTGCCGCTTTCCTTGCTATTGCCGTAGTCGGTACCGCTGTCCTGGCATCAGCCGCCTTTGCGCTGCATGCGGATGGACACATGATTTTCCCCAAGGACGTCCATGGAGATTTCGTTCAAGTTCCCGAGATCTTTTTTGATGGAGAGACCCGTGACATCAGATGGATTCTTCCGGAAAAGTGCGCTCATGTTTCCTACGAAGTCCAGGAAGTGGGCTATGAGCCGGATTCAGGAATGCTTTGGGGCGGAGGAGGCGCGTTATGCGCTCTGACGAAGAAGGGGTACGAGTGTCAGGCGGATACGCACCCAGAAATGAGCGGTGATGACAAACAATGGCTAATCCAGGCCTCTGCGTATGAATGCGAGGGCGGTGATTATTTCATCAGTGACGCTGTTCTAACCAGTGCGTTTTAAAACCACAGATAACTTTATGTTGAATCTCACAAAGAAAGATTGCGCGATAATCGTCCTATTCTTCGTTCTTATACTGATCTCCTCTTCGCTTCCCAGCCTGATCGATAATAGTCGCGATCTTGCTCCTAGCGTGGATCTACAACCGCCTCATATCGCGCTTCCCTCAGCGATTGGATTTTTTATGAGTATGCCACTTGTCCCCGTTGCCCTCGTCACCACTTGGCTTGCCGGTACTATGGGCGCTTCGGTAAATGTTACATCACATATAGGTCTCATCCCCTGGTTCACGGCAGTCGCTTACTCCGCTATCCTCGCGTTCATCCTCGCCAAATATAATTCGTTGCGGACGAAGAAATAGATCGCTACCATTTCTCAGGAAACCGAATTGACGAGAGCGGCCACTGACGGTGATCTTTTCTAACGCCGCCAACCCACTCTATTGACGGTGACGGCCTGTCATTAGCTTTGATGTGGGTCACAGCATGGACGAATGCATCGACCAAATCGTCATGTCTCTCGATCCCTAATCCAAGAATTTGAGCAATAAGCAGCTCCGCTCCCTTTTTTGGGAATCGAATCGTACCGTCTTTAATTAGGTGACTGATGAGTGCCAAGCGGGAGCGTTTATCTGTTCCGTTGAGCTTTACGCCCTCAACTCGGTATCCGCGTCTCTTCATTTCTTGGATCATGGCCGCTTGATATCCGACATCTTCAATTAGGAGCAATGGTTTGCGGTCGCTTTCATATGCTGCAGCCAAGCATTCAAGATGTTCTTTAGTTTCCGGGAATGTCATGCGGGCGTTCACGGGGTTGGGCTGGATGTAGATCCGCAAATTTTCCATGCGTCCATAGACGCGGGCAACCACCATAGCGGTATAGTCAGCCGTATCTCGTTGCGAGATCGCCAGATCTACTCCGATCACTGTTGATTTACACTTCTCATCAGTTTGTTCGCTCTCATCTGCGTATTGAATCCATTCCGGCCAGACGACCCGTGTCGAGTCGGAAATAATCTTGAGAAGATATTCCTGCTGCCAAGCAAGCTCGTTCGCCACGCTTTGTCGGAGCGTTTCAATCTTTCCGGGTGTATCGAATTTTTCTGGCCATAAACATTTATCATTTTCTGTGAGAAGCGGAGACCATTGAAACGTCCCTGCAAGCTCATTATCTTCGATTTTCCTTCGCAGTCGCATCATAAGAGAATCTTCATGCAGAAGGTTGCCGACAAGAATAACCCGTGTACCAATGTCACCCAACGGCACAATCTCGCGTGTGAACCAATCGAACGTCTTATTGCGACCCTCCATCGTTCTTGTCGAGCCCAGGTCTTCGATGTCGTCCAGAATGATCAAGTCAGGGCGGTGCTCCATATGCCGCACGCCGCGGATGCTCTGGTCGAAGGAGGCGACCATGATGCGGGCACCCTTATTTTTGAAGACAAGCGAGGACATGGCCCATTCGCCCGGCTCCTCACGGAAGGGACCAAGGTCACTCTTTAAGAGAGCGTTTTGCTCAAGCTCATGCCGTAGGTTCACCATATGTTGACGCGCGAGGGCCTGCGTCTGACAAATGATCAACACGAATTTCTTCTGTTGAATCCCGAGGATAGACCAGAGCGAGTAGGACAAGGTCACGAGCGTAGACTTCGCCGACCCTCTAAACGCCACGATGCACGCAAGCATGTTCATGCGGTCTTCCGTCGTACGCAGAATATCTTTTTGAAACTCAGCCATCGGATACTTAATGTAATGGCGAAGATAAAGCGAGAAGAATAGCGCATGACTCTCCCGGGTTACGGCGCGACGCACGGCAGGATCTTTAACAAGGGCCTCAAATACTTCCTGATGGTTTTTCGGTTCCGTCTTTGTCGATTTCATATGGTTGTAGGCTGATGCCTGTTAATTCGAGAGCCTTTTTAACTAAGGCTTTTTGTTCGTCTGACAATTCTTGGATGGTGTTTATCGTTCCTTCAAGCTCGAGACGGTTCTTGTAGTCCTGGTGATGGTGTCGGAGCCAATACGTAATGGCTGTAAGACTCCGGTCCTTGATGGCTCCAATGAGCTGGGACTCGGCTAGGTCATTCACCAATAGCTTCCCTTCAAGCAACGAATCATCTACCGCTTTTGCGAACGATGAATTATCGGCTTTCCAGCGGTAGAATGTTGCGCGGCTAATCCCAAGTTTTTCACAAGCAATCTGTATAATCGGTGTTTTCTTGAGCTGCTCAAGCAATAGCGCCTTGGTTTCATCAATCTTTTTCATAGCAGTTCGGCCTTGCGTTTCGTTAGCCTCTCCCATCGCCGGATGATTGTGCGGCAGTGCTCTTCATCCTGTTCCACCATGAAGCACCGCCGTTTGGTCTCCTCGCAGGCGATAAGCGTGGTTCCCGAACCCCCGAAAGGGTCATAGATAGCCTCTCCGATTTCTGTGGAGTTCAAGATTAGACGTCGGATGAGTCCCACGGGTTTCATGGTGGGATGCAGAGTGCTCTTGCTGGGCTTTGGATAGAAGATCACCGACTTGTCCTTGCTGCGCCGGAAGGTATGGGTTCCATACCAGCCGAAGATGATCAGCTCATGTTGAGGCAAGTAATCCTTGCGCCCAACGATCGCGTGATTCTTAATCCAGATCACGAGCTGAGAGAAACGGATTCGGGCCCCATCCATCCCTGCCTTTAACGCGAACAGCATCTTGTCGGCGTTGAAGATATAGATGCTATTTTTCTTTGAGAGTCGTGGCACGATCGGCATCAGCCAGTCTTTCGTGAAAGCCGTGTATTCCGGTTCGGACGTGATGTCGTCGTTCGCGATCGCGCGATGCGCCTTAAGCGGTGAAATGCCCGCCTTGCTCTCGACGACCATCACGCCATACGGCGGGTCAGTGATCACGGCATTCATCTTGGTGGTACCGACGAGCCTTCCGACGGTGGTCGGATCCCGTGCGTCACCCTCGATGAGTCTATGGTCACCCAATTTCCACATACATCTCGAACTAATTGAGCTTTTTAGCTTTTTGATTGGTGAGTTTTTCATAGCGACGAATGATAAGGTCAACGAAGATAGGTTCTCGTTCGATTAAATATGCGGAACGCTTAAGCTGTTCACACGCGATGAGTAAGCTGCCGGAACCTCCGAAGAGATCGAGCGCCAAATCTCCAGGACGTGTGCAGCGTCTCAGCGCCTTCTCGTGGAGTGTCGGCGGCTTCTCAGTCGGATGCTGGTATTCGGTGCCACTCAGACGTTTCACGAGCCAAATATCGATCATGTCGAGTATATCCTCGATCGTACGGTTACCCGTCCCGACCTCCTTATTGAGGATCTCGGAAAGGTTCAGTGCCTTATCCGACAAGTACGGACTGCCGATCGTTCCATACACGCACGGTTCAAATTGTTTGTTGAAGGCCACCTGTGGAGTTGGCGAGCCGCCGTTCTTGATCCATAGGCAAACGCGCTTAGGCTTAATGCCTAACTCGGTGTAGAGCGTCTGGAGAAGCCAAATGTAACGCTGGTCGCAGTAGGTGAAGACGTGAGCGTCTTTGTCACATACCGCTAGCCCATTCGTGAGAGCCTTACGGAGGAAGTCACGGAATTCATCGTCCGTCTTAGAATCATCAACCTTGCCGCCATATCGGCCTTTTCCACCGATTCCTTTATCGTAGTCGAGCGCTATATTGTATGGAGGGTCCGTATAGATGGCTTGGGCTTTCTTACCACCCAACAATTTCTGAACGGTCTTCGCATTCGTGCTATCGCCACAAATCAATCGGTGATTACCGAGTTGGTACAGATCGCCGAGCTTAGATTTCGGCTTCTTGATCTTCTCAAGCTCTTTTTCAACATCGAACTCGTCGTCTTCGACGGCTAAATCGTCGAACATGTGGGACAAGTCGGTATCGTCGAAGCCGCTTACGAGCAACGTATCGATGTCGAAGTTCGCGGCGAGCTTTTCCCAATCCCAATCGCCATGCACGCGATTGCTAGTTAAGAGATATTGATCGTATTCTCTTTTTGTTAGTTTTCTATTTGGGATCCGCACCTCGATAAGCTCCTCTTCTCGACCTAGGAGCTTCAAGACCATCAATCGCTGATGGCCGGCGATTACCTTGTCGTCGGTGTCGATCACCGGAATTTCGACCAGGTTGAATTTCTTGAGGCTCTTTTTGAGATCCTCGATCTGCTTAGGGCTCATGACCCGAGGGTTCTGGTCGTTCGGGATGAGGTTGGAGACTTTGCGCGTCTCCGTGCGCCATGTGAGTTTGGACATATAAAAAAAGCTTACAAGCAAGTAAAAAAGCTTGTGCTTCGTTTAAATAGACCTATTAGCCGTTATACCTCTCCAAGACGCTTTTTTGTTTTAGCGATAATAGTGCGAATGCTCGTGATGGTGAGCTCGGGATACTTACGGTGTAATTTTATGTATATCGTTGTATCTGTTCCTTTGTTGACGCCGTGTCGTTTTGCCGGACTTGAATCACGAAGTTCCTTATAAAGGTGGAATATCTCTAGGTCGCGGTCCATCGCTTCCCACGTTTTATTTTTTCCGATGTAATCCGGCAGGTGTTTCTGGAACTGAGATATCCAATCCCAGTGCCGATCCAAGTCCTCCTTCTTAGTGCGCCCGAATATCTGGATGACGAGATCACGCCCGCCGTCCTTATTATCGATCCATCTAACGCTGAGGTTTGATTTTGGAAATTCTTTTATCCCGAGAAAGAGGTAGTGCTTAATGAAGCTCTTGAAGTACTTTCTGTCCTTTTTCTCGACATTGAAATACTTCAGGATCTGGTCGAAGCACTGACCGTATAGGGGCGGCAGAAAATTAAATTCAAACTCATCTATCTTGTTTAACTCTTCCAATGATATCCGATCCTTGCCCTCGGTAATCTCTTCGACTGTTTTCTTGTATTCGTCACTCTTTTTCATCTCGCTGTACCTCGCCCAGTACCGCTTGTACCAATCGAAATATTCTTTTGCCTTGGCGAAACCGCCTTCCGGTACGGGGCAACCGACCTCTTTGAATCTCTTTTTGAGCCAGCTGAGCTCCTCTTGAAACCACGGATCCCGAAGCATTAGCTGGGTCTTGTTGAAGTCGGCGTCGCGGGTAATTCGAGACTTCATACCTATAACTATGGAACAACGGTCATCCTATCTGTGGTAGTCGAATCTTCTTTGCGCGCCTTCGTGCCACGGGACATTTCGACAAAGTCTCGTTGGCCGCTCATTTTGCAAAATTCTCCAAAATCAAATTTATCTTTTAGCAGTTCCGGGAAAAGCTGGATGATACTCACATTCGTTGTTCCGGCATCTTCTTGAACCAGCAGACTGACCGAGCCAGCCTTGGGCTGCAGACTTTGGATATATCGAGCAGCTTCTTCATGATTGAAACCACCGAGTCTTCTCACGAAACCGATGACCATCATCCCGGAATAGTCGTTACTTCCAATCTTGCGTTCAATTGAGGCTTCAATGGTCTCATCATAAAAATCACGAAGTTCAAAGGCTTCTATTTTCAGTTCGGATAAACTGTTCCCGAGCCCACCCTCGATAGAAACGAGCTTCATTGCTAAGACATCCGGTGGGTCATTTGGTGGAAGCTGGATCCAGTATTCGGCTTTTTCACTGATCGAACGGTAGATCATTGCGACGGCACAGATCCACGCCTCTTTGAGCCTGCGTATCGCTTTCTTGTCCTTTTCCAAGACAGATCTCGTCAGTTCATTGATAACGAAGCAAGGTGAAAACCAGATTTTCTCACTCCAAGGTCGGGTTGCCATAAAAGTCGTTCATCGATCGCCGAAGCCGGTCGAATACGGTACAATCCTCCCTACGTACTATCTATCGTTTATCAAGTCATTCAAGGACTTGATACCTACCCGCTTGAGATATGTACCTAGCTGCATATCGCTCCGGACACCCAGGTCGATATCGTACTGTTTCTCAATCGTCCCGATATGCGTATCGTCACGCTTATCGCGGAGTTGCCCGTTTTGATTGCGGGGGCGGTACCCACGCATTCCGGGCGCGTCTCTATGTTTCATAATTGAACTTCGAGGCTTAATATTTTAGGAAGGTTCGACTACTTCTTCCAGTCGCTTAATGCGACCTGCCCTTTATCGCGAGCGAATGGAGAAGATCGATTCGGGAGGATTGTACCGCAATGATATTTTATGACTCCGTTGGCACTCGGTCAACACGATTGCTAAAATGAGACACCTGTCAAGGGTCCCCCCGTGTCTCATTTGTCTCATTTCGACCCCGACCCACTTGCCTCAGATCCGTCCGACCCTCGACCCTCGAAAAAGCCCTCAACACACCGCAGGGTCTGGGTACTTAACCCGAGTGGCCCGCCAATTTTCACTTTTTGTGAAATCGTAAGAAATAGCCTCGGCGCGTTGCGCCTCGGCATGGTATTTCCCCGCGAGAATCCAAGCATTTTTGAGGGGGAACGAAAGCGTCCGCTCGGCAATGCGGAAGTTCGAACCAATCTTTTTGAGAAAATCCCGAATCCTTTCGGGATTTTCTTGTTGAGCGTATTTTTCGGCTTGGTTGGCG
>Ga0210053_1001161_pt1 | contig 24838 bp, 21 predicted proteins | sample CryGeymeta201512_FD_185467 | JGI IMG/M metagenome (GOLD analysis project Ga0210053, IMG submission 185467) | Groundwater microbial communities from Crystal Geyser aquifers in Utah, USA - Crystal Geyser metaG 2015-12 (SPAdes) (version 2) | ecosystem: Environmental > Aquatic > Deep subsurface >... | reverse complement strand
CCCAATTGTCAATATTTGGCTTGTAGCTACTGCAAGTATTAACCATAAAATGATAATAAAGCTTAAGAAATCAAATGAAATAAGTATCCAAACAAATCCGATAATGGCAAAAATGATAGTTGCGTAATCAAAAAGTTGCCCTTTGTATCCATATTGTCCGCTATTGTCTCCAATAAATATTCCATTAAATGTTTTTTGTGTTTGTAAGACTAAAATTTCAGGTATTGTTTTATTTACATAATCCTGTTCCGATAAATTATTGGTAATTGATACATATTTTATTCGACTTAAAAAGGAATCGGGATGATTGACAAAAAAAACTCCTTGAGGAAGAAATGTAATGATTGCTGCAACAGCAAAAAATGTGAGTTGAATAAATAATTTTCGAGGAAACTTATCAAGAATAAAACATAAGATAAAACATGGAAAAAGAATAAAAGGAGCAATACGTGCTGCATAATAAGAATAGAAGCAAAGAGAAAAGAATATTCCTCCTATAGCAAAGTCAAGAGCGTTTCGTTTATGAATACCTCGGAATGTAAAATAAAGCGATCCAACCACAAAGAAAGCTGCCTGAGTATAAATAGTTCCAAAGCGTGAAAGGGCGATCCACATATGAGAAGTTGACAGTAAAAAAGTAGCAATAGCTGCGGGTCGGCGACCAATTAATAATTGAATAAGTAGATAAAAAAGTAGTAATGTTCCAATACCAAAAAATACAGATGCGATTCGGTTACCTGTAATTGTTTGACCGAAAACTGCCATAGATATTGTATGAGGTAAGAAAGAAAGCAGTGGGATGTCATACCAACCAACTCCTATTATTCCTGTGTTTATTTTTGATATTTCAATTGCTTGTAGTGCTGTTTCGGATTCATCCCCGTGAAGTGCAAAAGGAATAGAGCCCAGCTTGAAAGTATATAGAAATAATGCGAAAAGAATAATGGTCAATAGAATAAAATTCTTTTTAAGAAAGATGGACAGTGTTTCAGTCATAGTTATATTTTTTTAAAAATCATAACCTTTGGGTGGTCGTAGACCGTAAATGATTCGTCGGCTGACTCGTCATTTATCTCGATGTTAGTAAAGGGTACTTTTGGATAGTTTGTAAATTCGGCAACTTTTTTATATCCCAGTTCTCCACTAAAAAGTTTTTCATAGTATTTGTTGGCATTATTAGCACATCTTTCTTGGGGGAGATTCCATTTTCGGCAATTTTTAGAAAGGCGTTGAAGGGGAACGTACAAGCGATTACTTGCAATTATTATATAATTTGTTTTTTGGATTGTTTGGTAAATCTGTTCTTCACGAAGAGGATTTTCTATTTCATAAATTGGAAGTTCTAAAATTTGATAGGGTACGGTTCCGCCAATAGGCAGACCATCGTCCCAATGTTCCTTGGCAATTATTGAATTGGGGGGTATATTTTTATAAATCCATTCAGAGGCTGTAATTCTTGTATTAGGTTTGGTATAAATTTGGATAAAAGAAAGCGTCCAAACAATGGTTAATGTATAAAGTATTAGGTATAAGGTATTAAGTATGATTTTGTTTTTTATTGTTTCAAGCTTTGGTTTAAGAAAAGTAACGATAAACATGCCGGCGAAAATTGACAATAATGGATAAAGGGGAAGCATATAGCGCATCCATCCGACGGCAAATTTTCCGACTATTAAAAAATACACAATAAAGAATATGAAAATAATAATTTGCTTTGCGTCTTTTGCTTTTGTTTCTTTTTTAAAAACCAAATAGAAAAAATTAAGAAAACCTAAAAAAGCAAAAGTTGCAATTACTGGTCCCATTCCCCATAAAAATACATTTTTTAATTCATATAGATATGGAATCTTCCCTACGTACTGGAGAGTATAAGGAAAGATGAATGCATTTTTTGTCATCTGTGACTGCAAAAGGCTTTGTTTTAAAAATTCCTGAAAATCAATAAGCGCATAAGGTTCAAGGACTATAAAAGTCAGAAAAGTCGCGGAAGAAATTACAAACCCATCTTTAATAAGTTTTATAACTGTTCTAGGTAGGTGAGGCAACCAAGATTTTATTTTATGAGGTTGTTTTATAAATACTAAAATAAAATCTGCTGTAATCGTGAAGGAGATTGCTGCGATTAAAGGTATTGCGCTGATTTTTGTTGCAAGAGCGAAACCAAAAAATATTCCAACAAATAAAGAATTTTTAATTGAAGGATTTTCATAGAATCTTATAAGTTGATAAAGAGTCAAAATAATAAAAAACGTGAGGAGAATATCAACGGCATAAAAATGTGATGCTTGAATTGGAAAAACAGAAAGCGAATAGAAAAAAGCCGCAAATAAACCTATCTTTTTATCGAATAACTTTTTTCCAATAAGAAAAACTAAAAATAAAGTGGCAAGATCTGCAGCAATTGAAATGTTTCTCCCAACAACCCCACCTATTTGATAAGAAGCATATACTGGATTTATAAATCCGGTAAATGTCATAACACTTTTTAAAAGGTAAAGAGGAAAGCTACCATATGCAAAAAAATGCGGATTAAGCGGGCTTGTGATGCTTAAAAATTCTGAAATATTTACCGGTAGCTTTAATGGAGTTGTAAACATTACAATCGCCCGTTCGTCCGGATGAAGACAGCAGCTTTTGTCCCAGTTGATTCCATAAAAACGCAGAAAAAATCCTAACAATATAATTGTAAGCAGAATAATTTTTAATTTTACCTGTTTCATTTAATTTTCAATCCCGATTCAATCGGGATCAATTCCTAATTTTCTTAAAAAGGTCACTCCGCTCTTTTCTCACTTCGTTCGAAAATTAGAACAGTCGGTCTGTCAAAAACATTAGCAGTCTGTTCAAATGAATATGTCGGACTGTTTAAATATAAAATCTTGCAAAATACGTCGCAAGGGGTTTCATATATTTTTTTAAATCCAAGCGTTCCGTTTAACAGTTTACTATAAAATATATAGCCTTTAGGGAATATTTTGGGCTTTTCAATTCTGTCTTTTAGAATTCTTTGGCTTGGAATAATAATGTATTTAGAATTTTCAGTAAGAATTTTAAGCTCCGTTGATTTTATGTCGTTAACATCCAAATCATAAAAGTTAAAAAGAGTAATAGAGGAAAAGTTTGAATTAAAGGGAACAATTCCCATATCATAAACTTCCGACAGTATTTTTGAGCTTCCGGAAATATTTTTCCGCGCCCAAATAGCTGCATCAACCGTAGTAAAGTTTTGTAACAGAACCGTTTTATAAAATGAAAAAGCAAAAACAAAACATATTACGAAAAGTAAATAAATTAAATAGTTTTGAATATTTTTATTTTTACGAAAATAATAATGGGGATTTGCCAGATAAAATCCAATAATAATATATACAAATGCTAGGGAAGGAATATAATAACGAATCCACTTAACGTACAAAAAAGCTTGTGAAAAAAATGTTGTTAAGAAAAACAATACTACAATAAGAATTTGCCAATTCCGATTTTTAATTGCTTTTAGAATAATAAAAGGAAGGATCGCTATAAAAAATACAAGTATAAAAGGATTTAGAATGAAAGGATAAACTTTTAAAAGTTGATAAACAACCGGCATTGAATCAATAAATCCCTGAGTATAAAAAACCGGAAGTGTTCCAAGGGCTACGTTCGTTTCATATCTAATGCTTCCCAAAAACTCTTTAGTGTCAAACCAAAAATACGGAGAAGTTATAAAAACAATAATTAGCGCAATTGTAATTGTCACAACCGCTCTTAAAACTATTTTTTCAAAAGCCAGAAATGAATATTTTCTTTTTACTTTTAATTTGAAAATTTCAGAGGCACAAATTACGAATATAGATATAGGGAGAAGAATAAGTGAAGAAATTTTTATAGATACTAAAATACCTGTAACCGCGCTTATATAAATAAGAATTTTAAGAGTTGGCGTTTTTCCGTATTTTAAAAGTAGATTTAAAAGTAAAAGTGTAAATAATGAAAGCCATATTTCAAATGTTGCAAAATGAGCGTATTGAATAAATCCAACACTTAGAGAGGCAAAAACTGTTCCAATAAGTGCGCTTTTTGTATTTCCTACAATTTTGCCGGTTTTAAAAAGGAGGAATAATAAAATAATTGAAAATAAGGATGAAATAACTCTGCCGATAATAATTGCATTCTCAAATGAAACTCTTAAAAAAGGAATATTTAGATGAAAAAGATTAATAGTTGTTAGGTTTTGCAAAACCCCAAGGAAGTAGATTGTATAAATTGGAAAAGAGCCATATGCAAAAAAATGTGGATTCATGTTGTTTGGAAAACTAATTTGAGAGACTGATGAAGCAATATTTCTTTCATCCGGGTGGAAAAAATATGGAGATCCCCAAGAAAGATTGTAAAAACGAACAAAAACCCCAAAAACAATTAATAATAAACAAATAGACAAAAAAACATTTTTATGAAAAAATTTAATTACTTTCATCAATTAATTTTGCAATATTTTTCCCAAGCTCGACCGCATAGTTAGTGCCTCTGTCCCAAGGATACACTTGCTGGATGTTTGCAAGGTATACGTTTTTAAGCGGAGTGTTAAACCCCGGCATTATTTTAGAATAGTTTACAGGAATAATTGGTTGGGCAAAAGGAGCATGAAAAAGTTGAGAGTTAATAATTGAGAATTGATAATTAGGGTTTATTTTTTTAAGCCAGGGGTCATAGAGTTTTAATAGTTCTTCTTTTGACATCTTAAACCGCGGATCAGAAGCTTCCATATAATTTCCGACATAGATGAGGTATTCATTATTATAATTTTTTTTGTCCATAAAGTTTGTGTGTTCAACAATTGCAAGAATAGGTGATTTTAGATCACACATACTAAGCCAATAAGTTCCGTCGGTAAAAAATGGTTTTGATAGGCGAAGAACAAGATTCACTGCGCCTATAACCTTGAGTCTGTTTAGTCTAGTTATATAAGAAGCAGGTAATTCTTTGGCAATTTTTATAAACAAAGGCGATGGGACAGTAACGATGACCCTATCAAATTGTTGTATTTGGTATTTGGTATTTTGTATTTTGTAAGAAATTTGAGGTTTGTTGTTTGATGAAAATTTGGTTACTTCGGTATTGTAATAAAATTTTCCTCCCCGTTTTTTTACCTCTTTTTCTAAATGTTTTGAAAACTCCAAAAATCCTCCTTGGGGATATGCAAGGCTTGAAGTCCGCTTATAAACTCTTGCCCAAAACCATGAGAGGGATACATTTTTGGCATATTTTCCCAGCTTATTTACCATAAGAGGTTTCCACAATTTTTCATAGGTTATCCTTCCCATCATTTTTTTAAGATAAGGTTCGGCATGAAATTTTTCAAGAGGTTTCCAAATTGGATTATATCTAAGAACAGCAAGCGAAATGCCCATTCGGATTCGGTTAAAAAGTGAAAGTTTGGTAAATCTTAAAAGTGAAATGGGGGAGTCCAGCTGGTATATTTTATTGTTTACAAAAGATGATGTTTTTGGTCTTTTAATAATAACTTTATGATTGATTTCTTTTGCTAATGAAAGTACGCTTTTATCGTTTGTAAACCAATGGTGGTAGTGTGGCTCAAGCGTCCAATCCCACTTTTCTTCCTTGTATCCGACAGCCAGCCCTCCGGGTTTGTCGTCTTTTTCAAAAACAATAACAGTATGCCCTTTCTTTGAAAGATAATAAGCACTAGATAGACCGGTAAAGCCGGCACCAATTATCCCAATTTTCATTTTACTATTGTATGCGTACAAATAGTTATTCGCAAGATACCGGAAGTTTCACAAACAACGCGTTGTGTATTTGAAATATTTTTTAAAGCAGGAATAAAAGAGTTGTTCCTGTCACAATAAATAATGCTGATATAACCGATAATATTATTGTTTGGTTTGTTCCTCCAGGAGATGTAATGGTTGGTTTTGGAGTTGGAGGTGTTTGTGTTGGTGCAACAGTAGATGTGACAGTTGTTGGTGACGGAACAATATTAGTAGGAGAAGGGGAGACAGAAGCAGTGGTTGGTGTCGGAGAGCCCGCCGGAGAAATAGTTGGAGTTCCTGTTAGTGTTGGAGAGGGTATAGGAGTGTTTGTTGGTGTTTGAGTTGGGGTGCCGGTTGCATCAAGTGAAAGCTGGGAGCCTGAAGCAAATACTGTAAAAGTTTGAGTAATGCGCCTAATAACTCCAAATCCGTCAACGGTTTCAATTGTTATGGTGTGTTCCCCGGGGCTTAAATCTTTTGGAGGTCTATAAGTCCAAATTCCGTTATTGTCGCTTTTTACTTCCGTTACTATATTTTCATCCGAGTGTATGGTTATTTTTACTTTCTGACTTGGTAAAGCAACTCCTTGAAAGCGCGGTTGTTGATCGGTAAAACGTTCATCTTTTTTAGGAGTTATAATTCTTACTTCTCCTTGTTTTACTGCCAAAGTTGGAATTTTTAAAGAAGAAGTAGGAGTGGCTTCTTCCGATTCAATGTTGGGAGTCTTAAAGTCATAATCAGACGATAAAGTTATTGATGGAATATTTTGAGCGTCTTTGTAAAGTAAAGTTACTATAGATTTCATGTTTTCGCGCCTTGCCGTAATAGTAATTAGTGTTTGGTCAGAAAAATTTTTGTATGATTCAAGCGTCAAATTTCTTGCGGAATTAACAGGTATAGTAAATTCACCCGAGTCTTTTGTTACAGTGGAAAGAGTTTGCACATCATCAGCAGTTGCAATAATTAATGTGTCGGATGCCACTTCCCCGCTAGGTAGTAAAACCTTACCAAAAATAGGTTTTTGAGTTGTAGGCGGCGTATTAATTACAGGACCAGTTGTGACAGTATATTTTTTACCGCTATCGCTGTAACTTTCCGAATCGGAAATTATCTGAAAGTTGTGTTGAGTCTTTTGTTTTAAATCGCCAACCGTTATGTGGTGGGAGAAAAGTTGTTTTTGTTCTCCTCCTGATTTATTTGTGTCATCCAGCGCAAGAATTGCTCCGCCTTCTCCTCCGTCAATACTTACCCCGCCAATAGCTTTTGCCGAAGTCGTAAAAGTTACTGTAAAAGACGTGTCTGTAATATTTGTAATTTTTATATTTTGAGGTGTTGTATCAGGAGTTGCTCTTCCAATAAAAAGTATCTGGTTTTTTATAATTTGAAGCGTTAAAATAATACTTCCAAGTAAAATAACAAAAGCTAAAATTGTGGGGATTCGTTTCTCCCATACCTTTTTCTTCTTCATACTTTTAAAGTCCAAAACCACTTGTTGTTTGAGCCGATTGCGTGCCTTGAAAAGTATTTTGGGGTACAGAGCTTGAAGAAGCGTTTTTATCAGCGGTAGAGCTTGTAGGAAAAGCAATTTTTTCTTGTAAGTCGACAGTAATAACTTTTTTTGTTTTTAGAGAATCTATTGTTTTAGTATCAAAAGTTGAAGAAATTGGTATTATTCTAATTTGAGTATCGCTTGAAATAGTAGATTTTGTAAAATTATCGTAAATTCCAAAGCCAATCCAAGACAATACAAAAACGGTTGTAAGAAGCGCAAAATAAAACAAGTTTTTTAACATTTTTTTATTGATTTAAAAAATAAGCGCGTCCTGTTATTGTTGTTCCAAAAACATTGTTATCTGTTTTTCCGGTTGTTATTCTCTCAATTCCTATAATTCTGTCAAAGCTTATAATGTCGGAAATAAAACGATTTACTTTATCTTCACTGCCCTCAACTGTAATATTAAAGGTATATGAGAACATTCCCGGTGTAGGTTTTAAGGCAGGATATATTTCTATTACACCAAAATCAAGCTTTGAAAGATTAAGATTTTGTGCACTCGTCAACTTTTCAAGTTGTCGTGTAAGATAAGGAATCTTATTTGTTTTAGGAATTGCGTCAAAAACCAAATTTAAATCAGGCTGCAAAGTTTGATACTGAACGTTAAGAGCGTCTAATGCAACAAGTTTTTTTTTGAGCGCATTATAAACAAATGTATTATCTTCGTATTGCTTATTAAGATTTGAAATTGTATCCAAAGTTGGCTTTATTGCAAAAAACCCAAAAAATGAAACAGAAAATAAAGTTAGTGTGATATATAAATAAGCAGTGAATTTTTTTGAATCACTTTTAATAAAAGGTGTATTTTTTTTAAAATACTCTTTGTAATGATTGGTTAATAAAAAAAGTTTTGTAAATAGAGCTTTCATGTTTTAGTTGTTTTAGTTACGGTTTTTTTAAGTTCAATATTTATTTTGAACTGAACACCTTTATCTCCGCTACTAATCTCATCAATACTAATTGCTGTGACATTAGGGTTTTGTTTGAGATTTTCAATAAAATTATTTACAGGAAAAACAGAGTACGCACTAGCGTTAATGGTAATTATATTTTTATTAACAATAAGATTTGTCGCCGAGAATGTTCCTTCGGAAATAGATTTTAAAATATCATTTAGAATATCTACTTTTGTTTTTGTTTCATCTTGAGTTGATTTTATGTTGGAAAGCCTGTCTTGGATACTTCTGTATTTTTTTTCTTCTTCAGCCCGGTTTTTAACAGCAAATTCTGCCTGTTTTATGTGGTCATGAAGATCAATTATTTTTCCGTCAATTGTAAATCTATAAAAAAGCGCACCTAGTGCCAGTAGTTCCGTTACTACAATAATAATCCTTCCGCCATTAACTACCCACTTCAAAAATACATCTGATATTGTCTGTTTTGGCTTTCCTGATAAATTAATAGTTATGTTCTGATTGGAATCTGACATAATACTATTAAGTTTAGATAGTTTTACTCTCTTTGTCAAAAGAAAAGTTTATTGTTCTTCTTGCTTAAAACAATGGATTTCATTCGATGAAGGTTACTTTTTTTTTGTTTTTGTTGAGGACTTTGAAGATTTGACTGCTACAGCCTTTTTTGTAGTAAGCTTTTTTACAGGTTTTGCCATTTTTGTAAGTTTGGCTTTGAGCCTTGAAGCTTTATTCTTATGGATAAGATTTTTCTTTACTGCTTTATCAATAAGCGAAATTGTCGCCGCGACACTTGTAGGAGTTGAACTTTTTTTTACTTTTTTCAGTTTCTCTTCAAGAGTTTTTCTTAATTTGCTGTTGTGTACAGTCCTTTTTTTGTCTTTTCTTTGTTTTTTTATTGCAGATTTTATTACTGGCATAGAGGAATTTTATCATGTTATACTTAAAAAAACAATTCGATTTAAATTTTCTTTATGGTAACTGACCTTTTTAAAAAAAGTATCAACGCTTTTACGTCCAAGCAAACAAATATTTTTTCAGCTGCATCTTTTATAATTTTAACAACAATTTTATCCCAGGTTTTAGGGCTTTTAAAATACCGTCTGTTGGTTTCCCTTTTTGGAGCATCAAGTGCGCTCGGTGTATTTTTTGCAGCTTTTAGGATACCTGATTTTATTTTTCAAATAGTGATAGCTGGAGCGCTTTCTTCTTCTTTTATTCCTATTTTTTCAGATTATTTAAGCCGTGACAAAAAAAAAGAGGCATTTTCTCTAACTTCATCCCTTATAACTATTGGTCTTGTGTCTTTTGTTGTGGTTACTATTGTTATGATAATTTTTTCTTATCAACTTGTGTCTTTAGTAGCTCCTGGTTTTTCAAAAGACGAGTTAGTTTTAATGTCGCGTCTTATGATAATAATCCAGCTATCTCAGCTCTTTTTTATTTTGGGGACTGTTGCAACGGCGATTCTTCAGTCATTTCAGCATTTTCTAATTCCAGGTATTGCAAGTGCGTTTTATAACGCCGGTATAATTTTGGGACTTATTATTTTTACCTCCTTTTTTGGACTTGGAATTTATGGTGCGACAGTCGGGGTATTAATAGGCTCGGTTCTTTTTTTTCTTATTCAACTTCCTCTTCTTGCTTCAAGCGGATTTAGCTTTAAGCCATCATTTAATATGAAAAACGGCGTTGAAAAAATTTTGCACCTTATGGTTCCGCGTTCGGCGACACTTATTCTTTCACAAATCGCGATAACAGCAAACGTTTTTTTTGCTTCATTTGTTTCAGCCCGCGGTCTTGTTATTTTTGACCTTGCGCAAACTCTTGTTATGGCACCAGTTCTTCTTTTCGGTCAATCAATTGCACAAGCAAGCTTTCCGGCGCTTTCTTTTAAAGTAGGGGATAAAAAAGAGTTTGTTTCAATTTTTACCTATTCATTTAATCAAATACTTTATTTAACATTGCCAATTTCAGCACTTCTTATTGTTCTTCGTGTTCCTGTTGTTAGGCTTTTTTTTGGAGCAAGCCGATTTGACTGGTCTGCAACTGTTGATACCGGTTTAACACTTGCTTACTTTTCAATTTCAATTTCTGCCATTGCTATTATGTATTTGGTGTCGCGGGCTTTCTACGCGCTAAAAGACGCAAAAACTCCTTTTATTGTGACGTCTATTTCAGTTAGTATAAATATTTTTACATCATACCTTTTTATTCTTTGTTATCATTTTCCGATATATTCACTAGCGTTTTCATTTTCTATTGCTAATTTAGTTAGTATTGTTGTTATGCTTTTGCTTCTTGATAGAAAAGTCAATCTTCCTCGTCTTGATATTCTTTTAACTCTTACAAAAATTCTTATCGCAACGGTTATTATGGGGGTCGCATTATATGTTCCGATAAAACTTTTGGATCAATTGGTTTTTGATACTACAAGAACAATAAACCTTTTGATTCTAACAGGTATTGCTTCTGCTGCAGGACTTGCTTCGTATGTTTTCTTTACTTGGCTTTTGGATATTCATGAAGCATACTATGTGATTGCGGTTATCAAGAAATTTGGGGATCGCACGAAGATTTTAAAGCAATTGGGAGAAATGATAGACGGTTCCCGCCTCAACCCATAAAGGGTTTTAAAGGTTTCTTTGGTATAATCTTCCCATGGTTTTAAACTCACTACAGGTGAATCAAAATAATATTAGAAATTTCGCAATTATTGCGCATGTTGATCATGGGAAATCCACTCTTGCCGATAGGTTGCTTGAAGTGACCAATACTATTGAAGCTCGAAACATGAGGAGTCAATATCTTGATAGCAACCCGATTGAACGTGAGCGGGGAATTACAATAAAACTTGCGCCTGTTCGCATGAAGTATCCATTTGAGGGTCAAGAATATGATCTAAATCTTATAGATACTCCCGGACATGTGGATTTTTCTTACGAAGTTGTCAGGACTTTATATGCGTGCGAAGGAGCAGTTTTACTTGTTGATGCAACAAAAGGGATTCAGGCGCAAACAGTTGCAAATTATAATTTTGCAAAAAAACTCGGGCTTAAAGTAATTCCTGCAATTAATAAGATTGATTTGCCGCTTGCCCGGGTTGAAGAGGTAGAGCATGATTTAGTTGAAAGTTTAGGGTTTGAACGTTCCCAAATTTTATATATTTCTGCAAAAACGGGCGAGGGAGTCAGCGATCTATTGGCTTCAATAATTAAAAATATTCTTCCACCGGATGGGAAAAAAGAATTACCGACTCAGGCATACATTTTTGATTCAGAATACGATGAGCATAGAGGGATAGTTATTTATATTAGGGTAAAAAATGGAGAAGTGAAAAAAGGAGATGAAATTGTATTTTGTGCCGACGGCGCCTCTGCTCTTGTTTTGGGTGTTGGATACCTGGCTCCTGAATTTTCCTCGCAAGATGCTTTGTCAAATGGTGAAGTTGGGTATATTATTACAAATATTAAGGATATAACGCAAGCAAAAGTAGGAGATACAATTACGACCAGAAAAGATAAAGGAGAAGCATTGTCCGGATTTATGCAATTAAAGCCTTTTGTTTACCTATCAATTTACCCTACATCAAATAGCGAATTTCAGGTACTTCGAAAAGCCGTATTTAAATTAAAAATGAATGATGCGTCTTTGGTTGTTTCTCCGGAGCATTCTCAAATTTTTGGTCCCGGCTTCCGGTGTGGATTTTTAGGTTTATTACATTCTCAAATTGTTCTTGAGAGGCTTGAAAAAGAGGGAGGAGTTGGTGTTTTTTCCGCTCCTCCTACTATTGAATATATTGTGGACGGAAAGTCCATAACAAGTCCAAAAGATTTTAATAACGAAAGTCATGATATTAAAGAGCCGTATATAAATGGTGAAATTTATACGCCCAGCCAATATTTAGGTTCGATCCTTGAAATTATTAATAAAAAGAAAGGTGTCCAAAAAGACGTTGTTTACTATGGATCACAAGTGAAAGTATTGTTTGAAATGCCTCTTTCTTCAGTCGTTTATGATTTTTACGACAAGATTAAATCCGCATCTTCAGGATTTGCGTCATTTGATTATGAAATTTCAGAATTTAGAAATGCTGATTTGGTCCGCGTCGATATTGGCGTAAACGAGCAAATCATTCCGGAGTTATCATTTATAGTACACAAAAGTGAAGTTGAAACATTCTCAAGACGTATTGTTGAAGAGCTTGCGCGCGCCATTCCAAGACATCAATTTATTATTGCGGTCAGAGCGCAAATTGGGGCAAAAATTATTGCAAGTGAAAAAATATCGGCATTAAGAAAAGACGTAACGGCAAAACTTTATGGAGGAGATAGGACCCGAAAAGATAAATTATTGGAGGCGCAAAAAAAAGGTAAACAAAAAATGAAAAGTATTGGAAATATTAATATTCCCAAAGAAGCATTTCTAAGCGTTTTGAAGGTCTAAAAACTAATCAGGTAAAGGAAGTTGAGAGGAGGGTGTTTTGCTAAAATACCTATCTAATATATTCACTATTGTTTCACCCTTTTGAAGAGCTTCGGGTTCGAGATATTGCCCATTATCTGTTTCAAAATCAAAACCTAGTTCTTTTGCTTCGAATGTTCTTCCATAAGAAAAAAGCAGAGAGGTCTCAGGATCGAATCCAGAAACTGTAAGAATTCCATCTACTGAAAATTCGGCTAGGCTTTGTGGCTCTTCAGGAGTTTCCCCTTCTAAATAACGACCCTGTAATCTAAGAGATCCATACAGGCCTTTGTTATAGCCTAATGGTACGAGTGGTGTAATTCTGTAATGATCATCATCTTTGGTCGGTTGTCCATGTTGCGTAAGCAATGAATCAACGGTATTCCACAAATCAATCATTCTATCGCGAGTTTCAGCCATTACTACAATCTTATTAAGCGATGAGTCAACGAATCCAGAACTTACAATTTCTTTTCCTAGCCTAGCCATAGTGGAGTGATTATATTGAAGTTTTTATGGATTGTCAATTATTACAGGATAAAGAGAAAATTATCAGAAATCTCAATATCCCCAAAGAAGCATTTCTGTCCGTTCTTAAAGTTTGAACAAATTTATAGCGCGAGGAGGAGGACTCCGCCAAGGAGTGCTAAAACCACCGCTCCGATTATACCGATTGTTGTTCCAAAAGAGCCTGTTGGCGCTATTGTCGGGATAGGCGTTGCGGTTACTACAGTTCCTCCGGAAGAGCTAGTAGTTGGTGTTGGTGCTTTTGTTGGTGTTGAAGTAACTCCTGATCCGGAAGCAGTAATTGTTTTTGAACAGCTTTGTGAAATTGCTCCTCTATTATCTGTGAAAGTAACAGAAGAATTAAATGTTCCTCCTACATTATATGTGTGATTGGTTTGTACTGTTACAGACTTCAAATTCATGCCGGCCGTTACGTCCTGTACCTGTCCATCGCCAAAATTGAAAGTTGTTTTTGCAACAACTCCGTCTGGGTCGTTTCCTTTGGCGGTTAAGAGTACTGAAAACGGTGCGGTACCTGTAGCAGAAGGGCTTACAGAAAAATCAGTACAAACAGGTGAAACGTTTGCGCCCAAAGTTGGGGTGGGAGTTGTTGCGGCGGCTGTTGGTGTTGGGGTGGGAGTTGTTGCGGCGGCTGTTGGTGTTGGAGCTGTTGTTAGAGTTGGAGTTGGTCCCCCGTTGTCTCCTGTGCAGGTGTCGCTTTGAGCTATATTAATATTTGCAGGACGCGTATTAGAAAGAAGATTTGTATAGGGTGCGTCTGCTGCGGTAGCGCCTCCATTTAGAACTCGTGTTTTTGTAGCATCAAATGAAACAACAATAGGAACAGTAGATGATGTAACAGGATGGAATGAAAGCGTTGCAACTTTGGTTATTGTTTTGGCGGTATTTGCTATATTCCCACCAACAGAAAGGGAAATATCAGCTTTGCCGCTTGATATGGTTGCCTTACGTATTACATCTGAGAATGATGAACTTGGAGTAATTTCTAAAAGCTTAAGTTTTGAGGAATCATAGTTTATATATATATCAATGATTGCTACTTCATTTTCTCCGGGGTTTACGGTTATGTCAGTTTTAAAAGATTGACAAGCAGTTGTTGTTGAGATTGAGTCAGGTACAAAATATAATATTGTTGATGCCGCGGCTCTACTGCGTGTTTCCTGTTGTTTTTTGACAAAGAAAAGGGTCAGTGGAATTGCAAGAAGGATAAGAAAAATGTTTCCGAAAATAAAATATTTATTCGCCAATAATTTCATGTGTACCTTTTTAGCGTAGACAATTTGTGGTCTATTGTCAACAAGACAATCGTTGTCATGACACCTTTGCGTCAAGTACATCTTGACAAAATTAACAACCTGTTGTATAAATACTAGCACTCAATTACATTGAGTGATTTTCCTGACTAGTGTTTAATAATTATTATTATGTCAAAAACATCAACATCAACAATAAAACCGCTTTTTTCAAACGTACTTATAAAGCCTCTTGAAGCGGAAAGTAAAACCGCAAGCGGAATTTATCTTCCGGATTCGGTAAAAGAAAAACCACAAATTGGAATCGTTATGGCGGTTGGAGAGGGAAAAGTTTCTCTAAAAGGAGACCGCGAAAAAATGGTTTTAAAAGTGGGAGACAAGGTAATGTATAAAAAATGGGGAGGAAACGAAATAAAAGTTGGAAACGAAGACTGGACAATTGTTGGACAAGAAGACGTCCTGGCTGTTGTAAGCTAACTTACAACAGAATTTTCAATTATAAATTACAAATTTTAAATTAAAAACTTTAAAATTCATTTAAAATTAAAAATTTAGAATTTAAAATTAATACATATGGCAAAGCAAATAAAATATTCAGAAGAAGCAAGAAAATCTTTAAAAGCAGGTGTTGATAAGCTTGCAAATGCAGTTGTAACAACGCTTGGTCCAAAAGGCCGAAACGTTGCGGTTGATAAAAAATGGGGAGCACCTAATGTAATACATGACGGAGTATCTGTTGCAAAAGAAATAGAACTTGAGGACCCGTTTGAAAATATGGGTGCGCAACTTGTTAAAGAGGCGGCTTCAAAGACAAATGATGTCGCAGGAGACGGAACAACTACTGCAACTCTTCTTGCCCAGTCTATTATAAATTCAGGATTTAAAGCAGTTGGAAACGGAGCAAATCCGATGATTCTCAAAGTGGGTATTGAAAAAGGTGTTGATGCAGTTATTGCCGAAATTAAGAAAATGTCAAAAAAAGTCGCAGAAGGAGATGTTGCAAAAGTCGCAACAATTTCAGCGCAAGACGAACAAATCGGTGCAAAAATTTCTGAGGCTTTGGTAAAAGTAGGAAAAGATGGAGTTGTAACGGTTGAAGAAGGAAAAGGACTCGAGTTTAGTATTGATTATAAAGAGGGAATGGAATTTGATAAAGGCTATGCTTCAGCATATTTTGTAACAAATAGCGACCGAATGGAAGCGGAGATTGAAGACGCATATATCCTTATAACCGACAAGAAAATTTCTTCACTTCAAGAAATGCTTCCTTTTCTGGAAAGCTTTATAAAAGTCAGTAAAAATTTGGTAATTATTGCCGATGACATTGAGGGCGAAGCTTTGGCAACTCTTGTTGTAAATAAACTTCGAGGAACATTCAATGTGTTGGCTGTAAAAGCTCCGGGATTTGGTGATCGAAGAAAAGCTCTTCTTGAAGATATTGCAATTTTGACAGGTGGAACAGTTATTTCTGAAGACACAGGACGAAAATTAGATTCTGTTACCCTTGAAGACTGCGGTAGGGCTGAAAAAGTGAAATCGACAGACGAATCAACACAAATTATTGGTGGAAAAGGTAAGACAACAGACGTAAGTTCGCGCGTTGCACAAATTAAAAAAGAATTAGACAGGACTACGTCTGATTTTGACCGCGAAAAACTTCAGGAGCGCTTGGCAAAACTTTCAGGTGGGGTAGCTGTAATAAATGTTGGTGCTGCAACAGAAGTTGAAATGAAAGAGAAAAAAGAAAGAGTAATTGACGCGGTTGCGGCAACTAAGGCTGCAATTGAAGAAGGAGTAGTTCCCGGAGGAGGAGTAACGCTTTTGAAAGCCAGAAAAGTTTTGCCCGCTTTGAAAGAAAAACTTTCTATTGATGATCAAAAAACAGGCGTTGAAAGCTTATATGCTGCACTTGCCGAACCGACGCGCTGGATTGTTAAAAATGCCGGAGAAGAACCAAGCATTATTCTTGAAAAAATTGAAGAATCAAACGAGTCAGACTTTGGATTCAACGTTTTGACCATGAAATACGGATCAATGTTGAAAGCGGGAATTGTAGATCCTGCAAAAGTAACCCGAACTGCTGTTCAAAACGCCGCGTCAGTTGGAATGATGGTTTTGACTACAGAAGCATTAATTACAGATCTTCCGGAGAAAGATAAGCCTCAAATGCCGGGCGGCGGCGGCGGAATGCCAGGTATGGGTGGCATGGACTACTAGCGCTTCGCGAATTTTCAATTTTCAATTCTCAATTTTCAATAGGTTACGTTATAATCTATCTAAGCTATTCACTAATTCCTAAACATTATGATTGATGTTCATTGTCATTTAAATTTTCATCCGTTTGAAAAAAATATTGATGAGGTTGTTGCCGCGGCGCGACTTGCAGGAGTAAAAGCGATTGTAAATGTGGGGACAAGCCTTGAATCAAGTATCAAAGCAGTAGAGCTTGCCCACAAATTTTCTGACATGTACGCTATTGTCGGCATCCACCCTCATCATGCGGATAAGCTCGTTCCGGGCTTGCAGTCCTCGTCTCCGCCTGCGGGCCTTAAAGTTACCGGAGATTGGATTGGTGAACTTGAAAAAATCGCGCTAAGTTCAACTAAAGTTATCGGCATTGGAGAAATAGGACTTGATTATTATTCGTATAAATCAAATGGAATAGTTGATCCGAAAATTCAAAAAGAAGTATTCATAAAGCAGATTGAATTAGCGCATAAGCTTAATTTGCCGTTACAAATCCACAACAGGCATGCGGGAGAAGACGTGGTTGACGTTTTAAAGAAGTTTAAACATTTATTAAAAGATGTTCCTGGAATGTTTCACTGTTTTGCTGCAACAAAAGAAGTTTTAAAAGAAGTTCTGGATATGGGGTTTTATATTGGGTTTGACGGAAACATAACATATAAAGGGCTTGCGCCCGGAGAGACAGTTGAATTAAAAGATCTTGCTATTAACACGCCTTTAGATCGTATTTTTGTTGAGACAGATAGTCCGTATTTAACCCCGGTCCCCTTGCGCGGTGCGCAAAATAAACCTGAAAATGTTATAATTACGGCACAATTTATCGCAGGTATTAAAAACAAAACCAATACCTACTTCCAACAAACAATCTATAATAATTTCAGAACTGTTTTTGGAGTGGAAATAAAGTAGTAAATTGCACAATATGAATTCTTTAATAGACACATTTTTTAGCCGGTATCCAAGAAAGTCAATCCGGCTTCTGGAAATTCTTCCGCCGCTTCTTTCACTTTTTTTAATAAGCATGCCTTTTTGGGGTTCTATATTTTTTCCGGTACAACTTGCCTATTTTATTATCTTTTTTGACATGTATTGGTTGTATAAATCGTTAAACCTTGCAGTATGTTCTTTTATTGCCGCCAGAAAAATTAAGGAAGCAGAAAATGTTGATTGGCTTGCTAAAGCGGAAAAGCTTTCAAATTATTCAAAAATGCACCATGTCGTTATAATCCCGACTTATCAGGAATCAATAGAAAAACTTTGTGAAACACTTGAAAATTTTAGAATGCAGACATTTCCACCAAAAAGGTTATTTGTATTTGTTGGATTTGAGGAGCGTGAAAAAAAGGCTACGGAAAAAGCAAAAATACTTGAAAAAGAATACGGAAAAGAGTTTGGAGGACTTTATTTCACTTTTCATCCTGATTTGCCAAATGAGATAAAAGGTAAATCGTCAAATCAAGCATATGCAGCCAGAGTTGCGGAAAAAATTCTTATTGAAGGAAAGGGTATATCAGAGGAATTTCTGACTGTTTCTTCAGTTGACGCAGATTGTATTTTTGATAGGCAATTTTTTGCCTATCTTTCACATGAATTCTTAATGTCTGCTGCTCCACACCTTAAATTCTGGCAATCGGCAAATGTAAATTATAATAATTTTTGGAAAGTTCCCTCTTTTATAAGAGTTATTGCTTTTTTTGGAAGTTTGTGGCGCGCATCGCTTCTTGTGCAAGGATTGAGGCTTATTCCAAATTCCACTTATTCTTTGTCATTTAAATTATTAAAAGAAATTGATTATTGGGATACGGATGTTATTCCTGAAGATTACAGAATATTTTTTAAGGCGTTCTTTTTAAAAAATGGACAAGTTAGCGTTGACCCTATCTTTTTGAAAACCTCAATGGATTCCCCAAAATCGCAGACTTATGTAAAAAGCCTTATGAATAAATATCACCAAGAAAGACGGTGGTCGTGGGGAATTTCAGATGATGCTGTGTATCTTAAGTGGTGGTTAACTGTTAGGGAAGAGCCTTTTTTCAAAAAAACATATTTGGTAGGAAATGTTTTACTTGACCATATATTATGGCCCGTAAACTGGTATATTATTACTATATCTGCAAATTTAATTGTAATTTTAAATCCGGTATTTTCCAGAACCAGTCTTGGTCATAGCCTTCCTCAGTTGTCAGGATTTATTCTGACGTTATGTCTATTTGCGCTTTTTGTTTTAATTTATGTAGACTTTGATTTGCGTTCAAAGCGTTACGCAAAAGCATCAAAATTTAGACAGTTTATATTTCCTTTAGAATTTGTTTTGATGCCTGTTGCCGGATTTTTCCTTTCATCTCTTCCGGCGCTCATCTCTCACGTACAGCTTATTGTTGGAAAAAGATTAGAGTATAAGGTTACGGAGAAAATTGATTAAAGCAAATTTTTCCGTAACCTTTACTGCGTATAAAGTTACAGAAAAAATAGATTGAGTTTATGTAACTTTTACTTACGTATAAGGTTACAGAGAAGATGGACTGAAGTAATCTTTGCTATGCATAAAGTTACTGAGATGATAAATTAGTGTAAAATGGATTAAAGTTTTAGTTTGAGAATGCATAAAACTAATACGATATGAACAAGTTATTTAGTAGGAAATTTATAAGAAAGCTTTATAAAAAAGATACTTGGTTTGTGGTTTTCGCACTTTTTATTTTTTCTCTTCTTCGTATCCCCTCCATTGTTGAGCCATATTGGTATGGTGATGAAGGAATTTATGAAGTGATAGGAATGTCTCTTCGCGCAGGAGGACTTTTGTATAGAGATATTTGGGACAATAAGCCTCCAATTCTTTATCTTATATATCAACTTTTCAGCGGTGATCAATTTTCTGTACGGACCTTATCTCTTCTTTTCGGTGCTGCATCGGTTGTAGTATTTTTTCTTGTAGCAAAAAAATTATTTCATACACGCAGATCACAATATGTTTCAACCGGAGTATTCATGGTTTTATTTGGTCTGCCTATTTTGGAAGGAAATATTGCAAACGCTGAAAATTTTATGCTTTTGCCAATCCTTTGCGCATTTTATTTTGTTATTTCATCATTTGATGTTCCATCTTTTAAAAAAACATTTATTGCGGGTCTTCTTCTTTCTTTTGCTTTTCTTACAAAAATAGTTGCAGTTTTTGATTTTGGTGCATTTGTAGTAAGTATTGCAATTTTGCGTCTTTATGATGAATTTGCGCCTCGTCGAGGAAATATATTTAAAAAAATTCCTTTCAAAAAAATTATTTTAGGGTCAGAGCAAGAGTTGATTCTTGGAGCAGGATTTGTATTGCCAATTATTGCAACAATTTTATTTTTCGTCGCAAAAGGTGCATTCACAGATTTTTATAAAGCCGTGTTTTCGCAAAATGTTGGATATGTGTCTTATGGAAATTACTTTTTATTTCCGCAAGGACTGCTTGTTTTAAAACTTATACTTCTTTCCGCTGGAATAGGATTTGTGTGGCAGTTACGCCATGCATTAGGGAAAAGCGGTGTCGTAATTTTAATCTGGATTTTTTTCTCACTATTCAATGCGTCGTTTTCAGAAAGGCCATACACTCATTATCTTCTGGTATTGCTTGCTTCGTTTTCTTTATTTTTAGGTTATATTTTTGAGGACAAAAAACTTTCAATTATAAAAATAACTTTTCTTGTTGCATTAATAGCTTTTGTTTATTTTAATTTTAATTTATATAAAAAAATTGTTCCGTATTACCAAAATTATATGTCTTTTGTATTCGGTAATAAAAATGCTAAAGAATATCAAAGGTTTTTTGATGGTAATACGCCGCGAGATTATGAGCTTGCAAATATTGTTCGGTCAAAAACCAGCAAATCGGACGGAATTTTTATTTGGGGAGATCAAGCACAAATTTATGCACTTTCAGGAAAGCTCCCGCCGGGACGTTATACTGTTTCATACCATGTAACATTTTATAAAAACGCAATTGGAGAGACATTAGGTGATATAAACCGAGTACAGCCGAAGTATATTATTCAAACAAAAACAGACGGAACAATTGAAAATTTTCTTGCATCTTACGTACTTAAGTATAAAATAGACGGGGCACAAATTTATGAAAGGCAATATTAAACTACTGATGTCTGATACTATAATAAGATCCTCACTTTTTATTTCTGTATTTTTCCTTACGGTCCAGTCAGTTTTAATGCTATTTTTTCAACAAAATTTGCCTCCTTATATACCTTTTTTTAATAGTCAGCCGTGGGGAGAAGAAAGGTTAATTCCGTCAGCGGCAATATTATTTTTGCCGCTTGTGCTTTTTTTAGTCTTTATAATAAATAATTTTATAAGTTCTATTTTATATATCCGTCATACTTTGATTGCCAGAATTCTTACTTTTAATTCTTTACTTTTTATTTTTCTAGGACTTCTTGCTTATTTGCAAATTATATTGCTCGTTTTTTAACAAAAAGAATATGATTTTGACGTATCTTCTTCCGTTTTTGGTAACACTTTTTGTGTCAATTATCTTAACTCCGCTTGTTATCCGTTTTGCAAAAAAAATAAAATTAATAGACGATCCAAAGACTCACAATCACCCGGCGCTCCTTCACAAAAATCCTATTCCGAGGGCGGGAGGTTTGGCATTATTCTTTGCTTTAGTTACTGGTATGATTATTTTTTTGCCATTAAATTCTGTATTTTTACCAATCATTATTGGAGGAACATTTGTTGTAGTTGTAGGACTTCTGGATGATAAATATGATTTGTCTCCATATCTTAGATTTGCGGCAAATATTTTTTGCGCTTCAATTGTGGTTTTTAGTGGCGCTACAATACCATATATCACCAATCCGCTAGGTGGAATTCTCCATTTTCAAAATATTACATTTGGAATTTTTGGTATTGGTTATTCGATTTCTTTAGGAAGTATTCTTGCGGTTGTATGGATTGTTTGGGTAATGAATATGCTGAATTGGAGCAAAGGCGTAGATGGACAAATGCCCGGAATTGTAGTTATTTCAAGTTGCATTATCGGACTTGCCGCGCTTCGTTTTCCTGTTTTAACAAATATGAATATCTATACATCTCAATTATCGTTTATGGTTGCAGGAGCATCTCTTGGATTTTTAGTTTATAATTTTTATCCTGCCAAAATATTCCCCGGATACAGCGCAACAATTCTAGGATTTTTATTAGGTATTCTTTCTTTACTTTCAGGAGTTAAGCTTGCAACAGCACTTCTTGTTCTTGGAGTGCCAGCAGCAGATGCATTTTTTACAATCATAAGAAGAATTCTTTCAAAAAAATCCCCATTTTGGCATGATAAAGGACACCTTCACCATTTGCTTTTAAAACTTGGAATGGGGCACAGAAGTATTGCGATTTTTTACTGGCTTATGTCTTTGTTTTTAGGGATTTTTGCATTAAATCTATCAAGTAGAGGAAAATTATTTGCTATAATTCTTGTAGTTGTTGTTGTAGGTGCGGGGATTGTTACTCTTAAGTTCTTAATTAGGAGAGGAAATAAAAAATGATTGAAAAGTCTTTCTACATACTAAAATTGCTTCGTCCACGCCAGTGGATAAAAAATTTCGCGTTATTTGCAGCAATAGTTTTCGGTGGATATTTATTTAATCTTCTAATTTTTAGCCAAGTAATGCTTGGGTTTATTGCGTTTTGTCTACTGTCTTCATCAACTTATGTCATAAATGACATTCTTGATATGAAAAAAGACAAGCTACATCCGTTCAAAAAAACAAGACCGATTGCCTCAGGGAAAATAAGCGTCAGAGAAGCAATAATAATTTTTGTTGTAACAATATCAGCCGCGCTTTTTTTGGCAAAAGAAATCAACAGCGTTTTCTTCTTTATTGCCTGTGTGTATATTGTTTTGCAAATGTCATATTCTTTGGTATTTAAAGGTATAGTAATTTTTGACATTTTGTTAATTGCCACAGGTTATATTCTACGAGTTTTAGCCGGTGAGACTATAAGTGGTTATCACATTTCGGTATGGCTTTTGCTTACAACCGTTTCTTTATCTCTTTTCTTGGCTGTCGGAAAGAGGCGTTCGGAGTTGACGCTTCTAAAAAATTATACAGGAGTTAAAGTTGAAGAAATTAGGGAAAGCCTTTCACACTATTCCGAAAATCTTATTGATGCTTTTACTGTTATGTTTGCAACGTCTACTTTTATTTTTTATTCATTTTTTACTTTTCTTGAAAACCCAAGAGGAATTAGGATAAGCATTGATGTTTTGCTTCCCGAATTTTTACCATATTACCTTCAAAAAAAATGGTTGATGATTACTATTGTTCCGGTTATTTATGGCCTTATGCGATATTTACAAGATATTTATGAAAAGAAAGAAGGTGAGAGTCCTGATAGAGTTCTTTTATCTGATAAACAATTGCTTTCATCAGTCATTATTTGGGCAATACTAGTAATTGTTATTATTTATTTTATTGGATAGAGATTTTTTGTGCATAAGTACTACTAATCCATCCACTTGTTTCATCTCTTAATTTTATTTGATACCAACCGTTTTTTTCGTCTAATAGTGAATATGTTTCCCCGGGACTTACTCTGCCGATTTCACTTCCTGCAACAGACGGTTCTTTTCTAACGCGAAGAAAACCTGTTGGTGTTTGGCTTATTTTTACTTGTGTTGAAGATGCGGGTGTTGGAGTAAGAGTTGATGGAAGAGGAGTTGGAGAAACTGAAGTTTCGTCTTGGTCCGTAGCTTCTGTTCCGAGAACAGAATTGACTACTAATTTGTATCCTGAAACTGCTCTTATTCTTAGCGTTTTTTTACCAAAACCTTGTTTTCGTATTTCAAGCTCGTGCTCGGACGCAGAAATATTTTTTTGAAAATACGGAGTTGCGCCTACCTGGTTTCCGTCAAGAGTTACAAGTGCACCATCAGGGATACTTGCAACAAAAAGGCTGGCATCTTTTTCACTTGTTTTTTCAAGAGTTAAAATTGATGAACTTGCATAAGACCCAACAAGAAATGTTCTTTCAATCGCAGTGAGAACATTAGGAGTAATACGAATCTTACGGGTAAAGGGAATTTGGGTTTTATCTTCAGGAACAATACGAATTGTATATTCACGAGAATCTATAGTTTCATTTTGCGAACATTTGCAAAAATTGGTCGTGCCGATATTCTTGTCATCCAAAAATACTTTAGCCTTTATATTTGACGTTACTTGTAAAGCCCCTTTTCCCGGGGGGATTAAAACTTGAGAGGCTATATATACAGCAATAAAAAGACCTGTGAGGATGAGAAGAAAAGCAAAAATTGAAAATATTCGTTTTTTCATTTGCGCTTTCTAATCATACCAAAATAAGTAAGACGCGACAAGAAAAATTATACAAAACGTGGGAAAAGCGGCACGCTTGATTTTATTTCACCACTAAATTGTTTGAGAATTTTTTCAGCAGTTTGGGGGAGAAAGGGTTGAAGATCAAATGCAACATCTCGTATAGCTCTTGAATAATTCCATAATTTTTCTTCTAGTTTTTTATTATCTTCAATTTTCCAAGGTTCGTCTTGGTTAATTTCTTGATCCACGATTTTTATTCTCCCCCAAATATTAGATAGAGCGTCGTTGAATCGATAATCATTCAAGTATGTTTCAACTTCTTTAAATAATTTTGGGGTATGCTTTGAAGAAAAACTTAAAGAAACATTTTCTGCAAGCTTTGCAACTCTTGCTACTAAGTTACCCAGGCCGTTTGCTAGGTCTGCGTTGTAAAGAGTTTTTAATTTTTCTTCTGAAAAATTTCCGTCTTCTGTTGATGGAATTTCTCTGAGAAAATAATATCGTAAAGCTTCAGCTCCATATTTTTCAATTAAATCAATAGGATCAATTACATTACCGATTGTTTTTGACATTTTTTGCCCGTCTACAGTTAAGTATCCGTGCACAAACAGAGATTTTGGCAACGGCAACTTTGCCGAGAGTAAAAATGCCGGCCAGTAAATTGCGTGAAATCGCGTGATACCCTTTCCAATTATATGAACATCGGCCGGCCAAAACTTTTCGTATTTTTCTGTTAATCCGCTTCTGTAAATGTTTAACGCATCAAACCAAACATACATTCTCTGTGAGTTATCTT
>Ga0210053_1001113_pt1 | contig 25593 bp, 16 predicted proteins | sample CryGeymeta201512_FD_185467 | JGI IMG/M metagenome (GOLD analysis project Ga0210053, IMG submission 185467) | Groundwater microbial communities from Crystal Geyser aquifers in Utah, USA - Crystal Geyser metaG 2015-12 (SPAdes) (version 2) | ecosystem: Environmental > Aquatic > Deep subsurface >... | reverse complement strand
AATACGCTGCTGGCACACTCAAAGCATCAGCCATTCTTTCGACCCAAATAAACGGCGGTTCATGCACGCCGTTTTCGTAGCGGCTCATGCGGGCGCTACTACTCCCCTCATCCAACCCAATCATCACACCCAACTTATCTTGAGCGATTCCCGCGCGCAGCCGCGCCTCGCGCAAGCGGCGTCCAAATAACGAATTTGCTGGAGGAGAGACGTTACTCATGTTGAGTATTGGCATTATCGTCCGCTTTGTGTGCGGTTCAGGAGTTTGACGAATTCAACTGCGAGGTGTTTGTTTTCGGGGGTGAGCTGTTGAAAGCTACGGCGGAAGAGAAGTGCTGCATTTGATTTTTCTTGGCTGCCAGCTTTGGCTTTAGCTTTTGCGGGTTTTGACTGTTGCGCGGCGGCATGGGCATATAAGTCCGCTACCGTCATACCCAGTGCCGCAGCGATTTTCTCTACTAACTCAAGGGCAGGTTGTTGCTGGCATCGTTCGATGCGTGACAGGTTGCCAGCGTTCGTTCCGGCTTCCAATGCCACATCTTCCTGAGTTGCTCCGCGCGCTAAGCGCAGTTGCTTGATTGCTTCACCGATTTTCATACAATGATTCTGTTTTTCTCTTGCGCATGACGCAAACTTTATCCGCAAGTCGTTCGTGTTAATATTTGCGTATACGCAAATATAGCTGTCTAATTCTTGCGCGTAGCCAATGTGCTAATTGCGAAGCGGCGGCATCCTGAGAAAGACATAATGCAAAACCTACTGAATGACCTGATGCTCCTACTGGAGCAAGACAACCGATTGGTTGCAGAAGGCAAACTGCTAAAAAATAAAGTCGTTGAATTGGCGTTGGCGCTTGATCCCGGCCTCATCAAGCAATTGTTGAAACACGATGCCATCAGAAAGCATTTTTTTGTGGAAGTCGAAAGTGTGCTGGTATTCGACAAAATCAAGTTTCAGCGTTTCGTCAGCAACAAGCAGTTCTTGCCTGATAGTTATACCGCTTTCAAAAACAAAATCGGCTTAACCGCCAACGGTGAATATCTTACCGAGAGCAAGGAGGTCGTGCTGGCGTGGCCTTACAAGGATTGCGTGTTGGAGGGCGGGCAGGACAAGGAAGATGCCAGGCGCAACGAGGTATTTTGGAACGAGACGCTTGCGCCAGATCAGATTGACCGCTTGCTATCACCCAAGGCATTGACTGGTTTTAAGCGTTACGACAAAACCGGTGAACAGTCCGTCGCCGAGTTGTCGCTAAACGATAATCTCATTATCAAAGGCAACAACCTATTGGCGTTGCATACGCTCAGGAAGGTGTACGCGGGGAAGGTGAAGCTGATTTACATCGACCCGCCGTATAACACCGATAGCGATTCGTTTGAATATAACGATAGCTTTAGTATGTCAACATGGCTTACGTTTATGCGAAACAGACTGTCAGTCGCAAAGGAATTATTGGCTGATGAGGGTGCCATATTTGTGCAAATTTCTGATGTTCGCGTTGGCCATCTGAAGTTGCTATTGGATGAAATATTTAGAGCAGAAAACTTCATCAACCAAATTACAGTTAGAACGAAATCTCCATCGGGCTTTAAGACGGTAAATTTAGGTGTTTTTGAAACTGCCGAGTATATTCTAGCCTATGGAAAATCAAAGAAAAAATGGAAATACAATGCACAGCATGTTCAATCCGATTGGGATGAAAACTACAAATATGAGGTGGTAAACCGCGATGATAATCCTGATAATTGGGTTGTCAGAAATATTGAAGACATCGTATTAGAGAAGCATAAATTTCAGGATAAAAATACGGCTGTGAAGGAATTGGGCGCGGTTGCACTCAATAGCCTGAAAGCTTCATATGCAATTGAAAATCGCAATCGCGTTTTTCGATTTACTGAAATAAATGATGACGCATCCAAGGAAACTGTAGAACTGAGGGAGCTGTCTAAGTCCAGTCTTGGGCGCGTCTTTCAAGTAAAAAGAGACGGTTCGTCTGACCGCTATGCGTTGGATGGGAAAGAGGTATATTTTTACTCAAACAAGGTTAAAGACTTAGATGGCGTATTAGTCCCAACGATGCTTTTAACCAATATCTGGAATGATATTGCTTATGAGGGAATAGCAAATGAGGGTGGCGTTAAATTAAAAAAAGGCAAGAAGCCTGAAAAACTTGTGAGACGCATTATCGAGATGTCCACGAGAAAAAATGATTTAGTAATGGACTTTCATTTAGGCAGCGGCACAACGTGTGCTGTAGCTCATAAGATGGGTAGAAGATATATTGGCATTGAGCAACTTGATTATGGAGACAACGATAGCGTTAAAAGGTTGGTAAATGTAATTAACGGAGATTCATCAGGGGTTTCCAAAATTCTCAAATGGCAAGCTGGTGGTAGTTTTGTATATTGCGAGCTAACCCAAGTCAATCAGTTATTCATCGAACAGATACAAGTGGCAAAGAGCAGTGATGACCTGCAAGCGATATGGCAAGCGATGCAGGAGCGCGCCTTCCTTTCGTATAAGCTCGACCCCAAAGCATTTGATACGAGCAAGAGCGAGTTTTCATCCCTAGCCTTTGCGGATCAGCAACGCTTTCTGGTTGAGGTGTTGGACAAGAACTTGTTATACGTGCCATACAGCGAAATTGACGATGCAAGCTATGCCGTGTCGGAAGAAGACAAGAAACTGAACCGGCAGTTTTTCAATCTGTAAGGGGTGAGCCATGAGCGATGTAAAACCCCTTTATGAGCTGCTGCAACTGGAGCTAGGCAAGAAGAATATCGAAAAAACAGAGTTGCCCAATTGCATTGCGGGTAATCTGAATCAGGTTTTTCCGATGCGTCCGTATCAGCAAAAAGCCTTCCAGTTTTTCCTGAACTATTGGCAAGAAGCATTTGACGGCAAACCGCGCCAGAACCACCAGTTGCTGTTCCACATGGCAACAGGTAGCGGCAAGACGCTGATGATGGCGGGCTTGATTTTGTATTTGTATGAGCAGGGCTTCCGCAATTTTCTGTTCTTCGTGAACAGCAAGAATATCATCAACAAAACCCGCGACAATTTCCTGAATGCACAATCTGGCAAATATTTGTTTGCCGAAGGCGTGAGTTTTGGCGACAAGCGCGTGACGGTGCGCGAGGTGGAAAACTTTCAGGCTGCGAATCAGGACGACATCAATATCGTGTTCTCGACCATTCAAGGCTTGCACATGAGCCTGAACACGCCACGCGAAAATAGCCTGACATATGATGATTTTGAAGATCAGAAAATCGTTCTGATTTCTGATGAGGCGCACCACATCAACGCGGACACAAAGAAGGGGCAGCCGACACAGGACGAAATGTTTGAGGTGATGAGCTGGGAAGGTACGGTAGAGCGCATTTTCAGGGCGCACGAAGATAATGTATTGCTGGAATTTACCGCGACCGTAGATTTAACGGATGAGAATCTGGCGGCGAAATACAAGCCCAAGCTGATATTCGATTACCCGTTGAAAGAGTTTCGCAAGGATGGCTATTCAAAAGAAGTAAAGGTATTGCAGGCAGACTTGCAACCATTTGATCGTGCCATGCAGGCAGTGCTTTTGAGCCAGTATCGGCGCAAAATTTTTGAGAAGAACAAGAAACACATCAAGCCGGTGATATTGTTCAAGTCCAAAACTATCAAGGAAAGCCAAGCATTCTTTGAAGAATTCAGGGATGGCATTCAGAGCTTGCAGGCCATTACGCTTGATGCGATACGTTCCAAAACGACAGACGCAACGCTTGAAAAGATGTTTGCTTACTTCACAGCGCACAGCATCACGATGGAAAACCTTGTCATCGAATTGAAAGAGGATTTTTCGGAAGACAAGCTCATCTCGGTGAACAGCAAGGAGGAGAGCGAGGCCAAGCAGCTTGCAGTCAATTCGCTGGAGGATGTGCGGAACGAATTTCGCGCTGTATTTGCCGTGGACAAGCTCAATGAAGGCTGGGACGTTCTCAACCTGTTTGACATTGTGCGTTTGTATGACACACGCGACAGCAAGGCTGGAAAGGTCGGCAAGACGACCATGAGTGAGGCGCAATTGATCGGGCGTGGCGCGCGCTATTGTCCCTTCCAGTTGACCGACGATCAGCCGCTGTATGGCCGCAAGTTTGATGCAGACCTAGATAGCGAGTTGCGCGTGTGCGAGGAGCTTTATTACCACAGCGCCTACAACCCAAAATATATTCAGGAATTGAACACGGCATTGCAGGAGTTAGGCATCAAGGCGAAGGAAACGCGGGAGCGGAAAATAAGGCTCAAGGAAAACTTTAAGGCCACGCCGCTCTACAAAGCTGGGCACATTTTCCTGAACAGCCAGCAAAAATATGATCGTGCAGATATAGACGGACTGGACGGCAGTTTGATTAACCAGAGGCATAAGGTGCAGTTGCGGACGGGCTATACAAAATCAACGGTTGTGTTTGAGTCCGGCACGGACAGAGAAGGCGCGGAGCGGAAATCAAAGGACTATGACCTATTGAGTTTTGGTATCCCCATTATGCGTAAAGCGACACAGCGACTGGAATTTTATGAGTTCGATAACCTGAAACGGCACTTGCCGCAGCTAAGTTCGATGGACGAACTCATTACATCCGAACGCTACCTTGGAAAAATTAAACTTGAGGTATCCGGCCTGCCCGAACAGATTGATAATCTCACGCCGGATGAAAAGCTGGATGCTACAACTCAGATTCTGGATGCTATTGCGGGGGTGATTGCATCCGACAAGGTGGAATACAAGGGAACGAAATCATTCAAGCCTTATATGCTCAAGGAAAAGTTCACCGACAAGACGTTGAATTTTGCACTGGATGATAATGGCGACAAGGAATTCGGCAGGTCTATGAATGATGCGGGCGAGACGGCTTACCACCTCGACCTGAGCAAGCGCGATTGGTATGTATTCGATGATTGCTTCGGCACGTCAGAAGAAAAGCTGCTCATCAAGTTTATCGACAAGCGATATGACGACCTCAAAAAGAAATATTCAGACGTTTACCTGATACGAAACGAAAAGCACTTCAAACTATACAACTTCGATGATGGCAGACCACTGGAGCCGGACTTCGTTTTGTATTTGGTCGGCAAAGAGAAAAAAGATGCAATGCACTATCAGGTGTTTATCGAACCGAAGGGTTCGCACTTGCTCAAGGCTGACGAGTGGAAAGAGAAATTTCTGGTCAGCATCAAAGATTGTTTTGAGATTGAACAGCTAATGACTAACAAGAAGTACGTTGTGTGGGGCTTGCCGTTTTACAACAGCGAGTCACGAGACGTCGAGTTCGCTGAAGCATTTGACGCTATGTTTGATTAAGTTTAATCCGTTTTGTGTAGCCCGTTCTGTTACACTGCGCGCCGCGATATCGTTTCAGTCTAGTTGTCGCCGCCGATTCCGGTTCGTCGTACCCACCTCATTCAGCCTCAGACTGGCGCTTCATTGAAGCGACAGGCCGTTTGTAATCAGAAAGAAAAATCATGTCATTTGCATCCTTCGGCCTGTCCGCCGAACTCGTCCGCGCCGTTACCGAGCGCGGTTATACCGAACCCACGCCGATTCAGGCACAGGCCATTCCCGTTGTGCTCAAGGGTGGCGACCTGATGGGTGGTGCCCAGACCGGCACCGGCAAGACGGCCGGCTTTACACTGCCATTGTTGCAACGTTTGATGGAGAAGAACGTTGCGGGCAAATCTCACATTCGCGCATTGGTGCTAACGCCGACGCGCGAACTCGCCGCGCAGGTGGAGGAGAGCGTGCGCGAATACGGCAAATATCTGCCGCTCAAATCGATGATGATGTTCGGCGGCGTCAACATTAACCCGCAGATCAAGCAACTGCATGGCCGCGTGGATATTCTGGTGGCGACGCCGGGACGGCTGCTCGACCACTTGCAGCAAAAGACGGTGGACTTGTCGCATGTCGAGATTCTGGTGCTGGACGAGGCCGACCGCATGCTGGATATGGGCTTCATCCGCGACATCAAGAAAGTGCTCGCGGTGCTGCCCAAACAGCGCCAGAACCTGCTGTTCTCCGCCACCTTCTCCGATGAGATCAAGCTGCTGGCCGACAGTCTGCTGAACAATCCGGCGCTGATCGAAGTGGCGCGCCGCAACGCGACGGCCGAACTGATCGAGCAGCGCGTGTATCCGGTGGATCGCGAGCGCAAGCGCGAACTGCTGACGCATCTCATCAAGGAACACAACTGGTTCCAGGTGCTGGTGTTCACCCGCACCAAGCACGGCGCGAACCGCCTGGCCGAGCAACTGGACAAGGACGGCATCCCCGCGATGGCGATCCACGGCAACAAGAGCCAGGCGGCGCGCACGCGTGCGCTGGCCGAATTCAAGACCGCCAAGTTGCAGGTGCTGGTGGCGACCGACATCGCCGCGCGCGGCATCGATATCATCGAACTGCCGCACGTGGTGAATTTCGAACTGCCCAACGTGCCGGAAGATTACGTGCACCGCATCGGTCGTACCGGCCGCGCGGGCAGCTCGGGCGAAGCGAGTTCGCTGGTGTGTATCGACGAAAAGAAACTGTTGAATGACATCGAACGCCTGACCAAGCGCGAGATCCCCGTGGTGAACGTGCCGGGCTTCGATGTCGATCCGCGCATCAAGGCCGAGCATATCCTGAACGGCTCGAACCGGGGGCAGGGCGGACGCGGGCAGGGGCAAGGTCGCGGTCAGCCGCGGTCGGGCGGCGCGCCGCGCAGCGGGGGCAAGCCGGCGGGCGGTGCGGGGCGAGGTGCTGCGCCGTCGGGTGCGCAACATCGTTCCGGCGGGCGCGGTCGTTAAATAAAACCAGATAACCTGTCAGACTGTCATGCCGGCGAAGGCCGGAATCCAGCCATCAAAATTATCCTGCGAAGCAGACAAAACAAACTGCATTTTCCATCAATGCACTGGATTCCGGCCCTCGCCGGAATGACGCAGTTTTTTAACAGGTATTGAGAATGAACGAAACTATCACGAACGAGGAAGCCATCGCCGCCACAAAACTGTGGCTGGAGCGCGCGGTGATCGGGCTCAATCTCTGCCCTTTCGCCAAGGGCGTGCACGTCAAGAACCAGATACGGTATGTGGTGAGCGCGGCGCAAACACCGGATGAATTGCTGCGCGACGTGTTGAATGAATTGGAACTATTGGCCGAGACGCCGCGCGACAAGATCGACACCACGCTATTGATCCACCCACACGTACTGACCGATTTTCTCGACTACAACGATTTTCTCGAAGTGGTGGATGCTGCGCTGGAGGAAGTCGATCTGGCGGGCGAGTTGCAAGTCGCCAGCATGCATCCGCACTATCAATTCGCCGACACCAAGCCAGATGACATTACCAATTTCACCAACCGTTCGCCTTACCCCACCCTGCACTTGTTGCGTGAAGACAGCATTGAAGAGGCGGTGGCAGCCTTCCCCGAGGCCGAGATGATCTTCGAGAAGAACATGGAGACCCTGCGCAAACTGGGACACGAAGGCTGGGATGCGCTGGGATTGGCGGCAGTGCAGAAAAAGTAATTTGAAAACCTACTGAGCGGCTGGATTGCGGTGTTGCGCGGTGCTCGAAATCCTCATGCACTGCATGTGCACTCCGGTTTCTGTGCTCCGTGCGCCTTGCACTCCAACCGCTCGCTACGGTTTTCAAATCACTTTACGCACATCTGAAAATCAGCGGTATCCTTGTTTCATGACCACACCCGACTATTCGCAACTCACGCCCGACTGTGTGCTCAACGCGCTGGAAAGCATCGGCTTGCGTTGCGACGGTCGCCTGCTGGCGCTCAACAGCTACGAGAATCGCGTGTATCAGGTCGGCATGGATGAGGGCGCGCCGCGGGTCGCCAAGTTCTACCGTCCCGCGCGCTGGAGCGACGACGCCATCCTCGAAGAGCACGCCTTCGTGCAGGAACTGGTCGAACGCGAAATTCCCGTTGTGCCGGCCTCGGTGATCGACGGCAAGACGTTGCATCACTTCGATGGCTTTCGTTTTTCTGTTTTTGAAAAACACGGCGGGCGGGCACCGGAACTGGAGAATCGCGACACGCTGGAATGGATGGGACGCTTCCTTGGGCGCATCCACGCGGTCGGCACACTCAAGGATTATCAGCAGCGTCCCGCATTGAATATCGAAACGTTCGGCACCGAACCGCGCGATTTTCTGCTGGCGAATCATTTCATTCCGGCCGACATCGATGCCGCCTATCGCAGCGTGGCGCAACAGGCGCTGGATGGCGTACGCCATTGCTTTGACCGGGCGGGCGAGGTGAAGCAATTGCGCCTGCACGGCGACTGCCATGCCGGCAATGTGCTGTGGACGGACGACGGCCCGCACTTCGTGGACTTCGACGACAGCCGCATGGGGCCGGCGGTGCAGGACTTGTGGATGCTGCTCTCCGGCGAGCGCGCGGACCGCGTGCGCCAGATGGGCGACGTGCTCGCCGGCTACGAGGATTTCTGTGAATTCGATACGCGCGAGCTGCATCTGATCGAAGCACTGCGCACCCTGCGGCTGATTCACTACTCCGCCTGGCTGGCGCGGCGCTGGGACGATGCCGCTTTCAAGCAGGCGTTCCCGTGGTTCAACACACAGCACTATTGGCAGGATCGGATATTGGAATTGCGCGAACAGATCGCGCTGATGGAGGAGCCGCCGCTGTGGCAGCAATAACTCAAAGCACCCTCACCCTCTCCCAAAGGGCGAGGGAATTGGCTCCTTCCCCCGCCGGGGGAAGGGCTGGGGATGAGGGAGCCATCGTTGAAAAACCATGAAACCTGATGCAAACCTCTGCCCCTGTGGCAGCCAAAAAACCTATACCGATTGCTGCGCCCGCTACGTGGATGGCAGCGAACCTGCTCCCGGCGCCGAAGCGCTCATGCGCTCGCGCTACAGCGCTTACACGCTGTGCAACGAAAACTATCTTCTTTCCACTTGGCATCCCTCCACGCGTCCCGCCGCACTGGGACTGGCCGATGAAGCGCCGACAAAATGGCTGGGTCTGGAAGTGAAACGCCGCGAACAGCACGATGCAAACCACGCCCTCGTTGAATTCGTCGCGCGCTACAAAGTGAATGGGCGCGCGCAGCGGCTGCACGAGATAAGCCGCTTTGTGCGCGAGGGCGGGCGCTGGCTGTATGTGGAGGGTGAGGGGAACGTTGAATAAGTACCTGTGCGGGCGAATGCAATACAATCATCCAACCATATAAGCCAAACAAACATGAATACTGAAACGGAAAACAACACCCTGGTGATCACCGCCATCGGCGCGGACAAGCCCGGCCTCGTCGAGCGCCTGTCCGCCCGCATCGGCGAGAGCGGCTGCAACATCGATGAGAGCAGCATGGCCGCCCTGGGTGGTCAATGCGCGCTCATCTTGCGGGTCAGGGGTCCCTGGCACGCACTCTCCAAGCTGGAAGGGCAATTGCCCGCGCTCGGCCAGCAACTGGAACTGACCCTGCATCACGAGCGCACCGGCAAACGCAAATCGACCGATGCCGCCATTCCCTACACCGTCGAACTGGTGTCGCCTGACCGTCCCGGTATCGTGCACAACTTGACGGCATTCTTCGCGCGCAACGGCATCAACATCGAAGAACTGCAGACCAGCACCTATCCCGCCCAGCACACCGAAACGCCGACGCTGTCCGTCGTCATGACCGTTGCCATTCCAGCAAGCATGCAAATCGCCAATCTGCGCGGGGATTTTCTGGATTACTGCGACGACCTCAACCTCGATGCGACGTTCGAGCCGCTGCGGGGATAAGTTGCGGGTTCGGCCGGGCAGCAGATAAGCCAGACTTGAATGGCCGACAACCCAAAGCGGGAATTTAAATTGGGCTTGCTTAACGACGCTATTTTCGGCCGAAGCGGACGGTGGCAGGTGATCTGATTCAGTTCGTTGCGAATGTCTGTCTCCTCGGACTTTGAGCAGGCACTGAATTGCCTTCAATCCCCTTGGATTATCCAAAGCATTACAGTACATTGCTGCACGCTCATGGAGAATCTCAATAAACTCGACCGAGTTATATGAGGATAAAAAAGCAATTTGGTGGACAGTTCCAGCTAATGATCACAGCATTCCACGCAAAATACTTTGCGCATGAACTTACCAGACGCTTTCCAACAGACAGCGCCGAAAAACTCGCCGGTGCGGTAGCCAGTGCGCAGGTAGATATTAACCCGCACCAAGTCGATGCGGCGCTGTTCGCCTTTAATTCGCCACTTTCCAAAGGTGCGCTGCTGGCTGACGAAGTCGGCTTGGGCAAGACCATTGAGGCGGGACTTGTGCTGTCGCAGAAATGGGCAGAGCGGAAACGGCGCATTCTGGTTATCACTCCTTCCAATTTGCGCAAGCAATGGCATCAGGAGCTAACTGAAAAATTCTTCCTTCCCTGTCGTATCCTCGAAGCGAAGTCTTACAACGCCGAAATCAAGCATGGGCAATTCCGCCCGTTTGAGTCGTCGGAAATCATAATTTGCTCTTACCAGTTCGCCAAAAGTAAAGCGGCCGATGTCCATGCATTGCCATGGGATTTAGTTGTAATCGATGAAGCCCACCGGTTACGCAACGTATATAAGCCATCCAATGTTATCGCCAATACACTGAAAATGGCGCTGGCTGGCAAACGCAAACTACTTCTCACCGCGACTCCCTTGCAGAACTCCCTGCTGGAGTTGTTTGGGCTGGTGAGTTTTATTGATGAGCATACATTCGGCGACCTGAAGAGTTTTCGGGAGCAATTTGCCAACCTGAATCAGGAGCAGGTGTTCCAGACACTCAAGGCGCGGCTCAAACCCGTGTGCCATCGCACCCTGCGCCGACAGGTCACGGCATACATTCCCTACACCAAGCGCCTGCCGCTGGTGGAAGAATTCACCCCGGAAGAAAGCGAAGACCGGCTCTATCACCTCGTTTCTGAATACCTGCAACGCGACAACCTGCAAGCACTTCCAGCCAGCCAGCGTTCCCTGATGACACTGGTGCTGCGCAAATTATTGGCCTCATCCACCTTTGCCATCGCGGGTGCGCTGACATCTATTTCAAATCGACTCAAGCTCAAGCTCAAGGTGGGCAAGCAGGAGCCATCTGAATCACTTGAAGATGAATTGGATCAGGACTATGAAGCACTCGACGAAACCGCCGAAGAATGGGCGGACGATAAACCAGCCGAAATTCTTACCGAAAATGACCGCAAGGCTCTCGAACAGGAAATTGCTGAGCTTGATGCTTTCGCCGCGCTCGCAACATCAATAGACCACAACGCCAAGGGCAGGGCGCTGCTAAAGGCGCTGGGTATTGCCTTTGCAAAAGCGAAGGAGTTGGGCGGCGCTGAAAAAGCCATCATCTTCACCGAATCGCGCCGCACCCAGAGCTACTTGTTGCGCCTGCTGGCAGACAGTTCTTTTGCCGAAGGCATCGTGCTGTTCAACGGCACCAATACCGATGACCGTTCCAAGCTGATTTACAGCCAGTGGGCCGAGCGCCACCAAGGCACTGACCGCATCAGCGGCTCGCGCACCGCAGACATGCGCTCCGCACTGGTCGATTATTTCCGCGAAGAGGGGCGCATCATGATCGCCACCGAGGCCGGAGCCGAGGGTATCAACCTTCAGTTCTGCTCACTGGTAGTGAATTACGATCTGCCCTGGAACCCGCAGCGCATCGAACAGCGCATCGGACGCTGTCATCGTTACGGACAAAAGCACGACGTTGTGGTCGTGAACTTCCTCAACCGCAAAAACGCGGCGGATCAGCGCGTCTTCGAGCTGCTGGCCGAAAAGTTTCAGTTATTTGAAGGCGTCTTCGGTGCCAGCGACGAAGTGCTGGGAGCCATCGAGTCAGGCGTAGATTTCGAGAAGCGCATCGCCGCCATTTATCAGCGCTGCCGCAAACAGGATGAAATCCAGACCGCCTTCGATCAACTCCAGCTTGAATTGAGCCTGGAAATCAACGAATCCATGACACGCACTCGTCGAAATTTATTGGAAAATTTTGACGATGAAGTGCGCGAAAAGCTCAAGGTGCAAGACGAAGCCTCCAAAGCTTACCTCAGCCGTTATGAACGCCTGCTCATGCAACTTACCCGGCACGAACTCGATGGCCGCGCCCAATTTTTGAATGACGCCTCGTTTCGTCTGGAGGCACAACCTTTCCCGGCGCAAACTGCCGTAATCCCGCTGGGTTTATATGAACTACCGCGCCGATCTGGCGAGGCACATCTTTACCGTCTCAATCATCCACTCGCCGAGGCGCTGATCGCGCAGGCAAAAATGCGCGACCTGCCCCCGGCGGAAATCCATTTTGACTATGAACAGCACGAAGGCAAGGTCACGCTGCTGGAGGAGTTCATCGGCAAATCAGGGTGGCTCACCCTCTCGCTCTTCAGCGTCGAATCCCTCGACCAAGCGGAAGACCATCTCATTTTTGCGGCACAGACAGACGACGGCAAAATACTGGCAGAGGAAATCGCCGCACGGTTACTGACACTACCCGGATCAAGCTCCCCTCTCCAGCTCGCGGGAGAGGGGCTGGGGGAGAGGGCGGGCATTCTTGAAACCATTACCCAGCAGCGCCAGGCCGCCATTCAGCGAAATATCTCCGAGCGGAATGCTCGCTTCTTCGAGGAGGAGGCTGACAAGCTGGATGGCTGGGCAGATGACCTCAAAGTGGGGCTGGAGCGCGAGATCAAGGAATTTGACCGCCAGATCAAAGAAGCCCGCCGTGCCGCCACGACCGCATTGACGCTGGAAGACAAACTCGCCGGGCAGAAGCAGATCAAGTCATTAGAGGCGCAACGCAACCTGAAGCGGCGGACGCTGTTTGATGCACAAGATCATGTGGATAAGCAGCGTGATGAACTTATTTCGCAGATTGAGGGCAAGCTCAACCAGAAAGCATGGGCGGAGCAGTTATTCACCCTGCGCTGGTGGCTTGATTGAAAGCTTTACGCAAACCCGAATAATTTATAACTATTACTTTCAGGAATTTTCGAAATGCTGCGGGAGTTACTTTCCAAAGATATGAAAAAACTGGCCGGTGCGACATATTACGCACGAGGCAAGGAGTATTTCGAACAAGGGTTGGTGAGTTCGCTTGATGAAAATGACGATGAGATCACCGCCTGCGTCGAAGGAACATACGATTATGAGGTCCGGTTCTGGGAGGCAGGCGGCGAGCTTTGTTATGAGTGCAGTTGCCCGGTGGGACAGGATTACGATTTTTGCAAGCATTGCGTGGCAGCCGGCTTGGCCGTACTCGCGCAGAGTGCGCCCAAAAAACAGCGCAGTCCCACAAATGACATCCGCAATTATCTGGAAACGCTGGGAGCGGAAGCATTGATGGGCATCATTACGGATGCCTGCAAACACGACAAGCGCTTGCGCGAAAAACTCTTGCTGGCGGCGCGGGGTCGTGGAAATGCGAATACTGCCGTCAAAGCGTGGAAAGATGCGCTGAACCGCGCCACCGTTACGCGCGGCTATATCGATTACCATGAGATGCACTCCTTTGCCGCAGGCATTCAGGAAGTGGTTGATGCGCTGGCAGCATGGATTTCGGGCGGACGTGCGGCGCAGGTTGTTGACCTGGCGGAGTATGCGGCGACAAGAGTGGAAAAGCTGCTCGAAGAATGCGATGACTCCAATGGCGAATTGGGAGACCTTTTGGGAAGCATCGGCGAGTTGCATTTGGCGGCTTGCAGAAAAGCTCGCCCCGACCCGGTGGAATTGGCCGGGCGGTTGCTGCATCATGAACTGCATGACGATCTGGATACTTTCTTTCATGCCACCGAGCGTTATGCCGATGTATTGGGGGAGCAGGGACTCGCCGAGTATCGCCGTCTGGCCGAGATGGAATGGAAAAAAATTCCGGCATTGCCGCCCGGTGACAAGCGAGCTTGGGAAGGGAACCGCTATCGCATTACACATGTCATGGAAGCCTTGGCAAAACAAGGCGGCAATCTGGAAGAATGGGTGGCGGTGAAATCCCGCGACCTTTCAATTGAATTGCGCTTTCTCGATATTGCCGAGCTCTACCGCAATGCGAAAAACCGCGACAAGGCGCTCGAATGGGCGGAACGGGGGCTCGCTGCTTTCCCTGTCAAAACCGATTCGCGCCTGCGGGATTTCCTGATCGAAGAATACCTGCATCGTGGCCTGGGGGAAAAAGCGATCGCGCTCTCCTGGGCGCAGTTCAAGGAAAATCCATATCTGGAGAACTACAAGAGACTAAACAAAGTTGCCGTCAAATTGAATATCTGGCCGGTCTGGCGCGACCAGGCAGTGGCGCATCTGCGCAACGATATCGCGCAAACATATTCCGAAAGAAGCAAACTGCGCTATGGGCGGGCAGAAGCGCCGGATCAGTCACCGCTGGTGGAAATCCTGCTGTGGGAAAAAGATGCCGAAGCCGCGTGGCGGGAAGCTAAGTCGGGTATTTGCCATGAGCGGCTATGGCTACAACTCGCGGATGTCCGTGCCAAGGAACATCCTGAAGATGCCATCGCTGTTTACCGGCGGCAGGTTGCGCATCTGGTGCAACAAACCAACAATCATTCCTACGAAGAAGCCATCACACTGGTTAAGAAAATCAAGCCGCTCCTGGCACGTTGCCGGGGCGCATCAAGTGTGGGCGACTATTTCGCCGAACTGCGCCTTGCCTTCAAGGCCAAACGTAATTTCATGAAAATGCTGGATCAGCTTCGATGATGAGCTTCCCTTTGCTCTGGCAACAGCAAGCAATTTTTCAGACGGTGTCTGAAGAATTTTCAGAATGAGAGTTACAACCCGAATTTTAATTATGGCGAATTCGCCATAATTGTAGGTGCGAATTCATTCGCATAATTATCGTTGAAGGAATGTTGCGAATGAATTCGCACCTACGTGAGATGTGATCGACTAAATTGGATAGCTCATGCCTTATGACAATTTGCGCAAAGGCCGCTACAGCGAACAACAACGAGCCTATTTCGTGACCTCGGTATTGGCCGAACGGGGGAAACGGTATTTTGCCGACTTCACCTGCGCGCGTCTGGTGGTGGAGGAAATGCGCGACTTGCACGAGGATGGGGCGGTGAGTTCGCTGGCTTGGGTTATCATGCCCGATCACATCCACTGGCTGTTTCAGTTAGGCGATGGAATGGATTTATCGCCAGCGGTCAAACGCTTCAAGGCGCGTTCGGCGCACCGGGTAAATGATTACCTTCATCGACATGGATCGTTGTGGCAAAAGGCATTTTACGATCATGCGCTGCGCAAAGACGAAGACATACAGGGCATTGCGCGGTACATCGTTGCCAACCCGCTACGCGCCGGATTGGTGGAACATATCGGCGACTATCCGTTATGGGATGCGATATGGCTGTAGGTGCGAATGAATTCGCGCCTACGACGGCATTTTTTGATTGCATTGTGTAGGGTCGAATTCATTCGAACAAATTAAACATGAAAATTGAACCCATCCGGATCGTAAAACCCGATTCTCCAATCCCCTCCAGGAGCGAGGCATGACCGAACCCACCATCACCTGCCCGACCTGCAAGGCCGAGATCAAGCTCACCGAATCGCTGGCCGCGCCGCTGATTGAATCCACCCGCAGACAGTTCGAGCAGCAACTGGCGCAGAAGGACAGCGACATTGCCAAGCGCGAACAGGCCATGCGCGAGAAGGAAAAGCAGCTTGTAGAAGACAAGCGCAAGCTCGACGATCAGGTGGCCGATCAGGTTGCGGCACAACTGAAAGCAGAACGTACCCGCGTGATAGCTGAAGAATCCAAGAAGGCCAAGCTTGCCAGTGCTGCCGAACTGGAGAACAAGGCGCGTGAACTGGCCGAATTACAAGATGTGCTGAAAGCAAACAATGAGAAACTGGCCGAGGCGCAGAAGGCTCAAGCCGATCTCATCAAGAAGCAGCGTGAACTGGATGATGCCAAGCGTGAATTGGAGCTCACCGTGGAAAAACGGGTACAGGTCGGTTTGACCGAAGTGCGCACGCTCGCCAAAAAAGAAGCCGAGGATGAACAGAAGCTCAAGGTGTTGGAAAAAGAGCAGACCATTGCCGCGATGCAGAAACAGATCGAAGACCTCAAGCGCAGGGCCGAGCAGGGTTCGCAACAATTGCAGGGTGAAGTGCAGGAACTGGAACTAGAAAACCTGTTGCGCACAAAATTTCCCTACGATGCCATCGAGCCAGTGCCCAAGGGCGAGTTCGGTGGGGATGTGCTGCACCGTGTTGTCGGCGCAGGCGGGCAGTCTGGCGGCACCATCTTGTGGGAGTTCAAGCGCACCAAAAACTGGAGCGATGGGTGGCTGGCAAAACTTCGCGATGATCAGCGGACAGCGAAGGCAGAAGTGGCGGTAATCGTCAGCCAGGTGTTGCCGAAGGGCGTGGAGACCTTCGAGCTGGTAGAAGGCATCTGGGTAACGCATCCCCGCGCCGCGTTGCCGGTAGCGATGATTTTGCGCCAGTCATTGCTGGAGCTTGCATTAGCGCGTCAGTCAACCGAAGGCCAGCAAACCAAAACAGAAATGGTTTACCAGTACCTCACCGGCCCGCGCTTCCGCCAGCGTGTGGAGGCTATCGTCGAAGCTTTCTCTACTATGCAGGAAGACTTGGATAAAGAGCGCAAAGCAATCATGAAGCAATGGGCAAAGCGCGAAGAACAGATTGAGCGGGTGATGGGCGCGACGGTTGGAATGTATGGCGACTTGCAGGGGATTGCAGGGAAGTCGTTGCAGGAGATTGATGGGTTGAGTTTGCTTGCTTTAAGTAATGAAGGGGATTAAGAATGCTAACCAAATTAACTATAAAAAACTTCAAGCGTTTTGAGCAAGCTGAAGTTGAGCTTGGAAAATCTGTTGTGCTTATCGGGCCGAACAATTCCGGGAAAACTACTGCACTCCAGGCACTTGCGCTATGGGAGCTTGGCCTGCGCCGCTGGACAGAAAAGCGCCAAGGAAAATCAACAGCACTTCAACGTCAAGGCGTGGCAATTAACCGGAGAGATTTGGTGGCGCTTCCCGTTCCCACCGCCAATCTTCTCTGGCGTGACTTGCATGTCCGTAATGTGGAACGGCACGAAGGAACGCCAAAAACACAAAATGTCCGCGTTGACATATTGGTTGAGGGAGTTACCGACGATCAAGCTTGGTCGTGCGGGCTAGAGTTTGATTATGCAAACGAGGAATCCTTTTATTGCCGACCACTCAGGCTTGATAATGCAAAGCAACCAGAACGGATGGCTATTCCAGAATTGGCGAACAGGACAAAGGTGGCCTTGCTGCCGCCAATGTCTGGATTGACTGACCGGGAATTCATCAAGCAGCCGGGAGAAATTGGAGTATTGATTGGACAAGGGCAGACAGCGCAGGTACTGCGTAACTTGTGTTATCGGGTTTGCTGGCCAACCGAGAACACTACCAAGCCATCTGAAGACTGGATTGCGCTAACGGAGCAGTTATTGCGCCTGTTCGGGGTGAAATTGCTCAATCCCAAGTTTATTGCTGAACGTAGTGAAATTGTTATGGAGTATGAGGAAAAATCAGGGACGCGCCTTGATCTTTCGTCTTCAGGCCGAGGGTTGCAGCAGACCTTACTGATTCTTGCGCATCTCTATGCCAACCCACGCACGGTGCTGTTGCTGGATGAACCGGATGCGCACCTTGAGGTGTTGCGCCAACGGCAGACTTACCAACTGATTAACGACCTTGCCGAAGAAAAAGGCTCGCAAATAGTCGCGGCAAGTCATTCCGAAGTCGTGCTGGCCGAAGCGGCGAATTGCGGCATGGTGGTGGCCTTTGTCGGCAAGCCACATCTTTTGAATGATCGTGGCAGCCAGGTGATGAAAGCCCTCACGGACCTGGGCTGGGATCAGTTCTATCAGGCGGATGAGACGGGCTGGGTGTTGTATGTCGAGGACTCGACCGACCTGGCGATTCTCAAGGCATTCGCCAGAATTCTGGCGCATCCGGCCCAGGCATTGCTGGAAATGCCGTTTGTGCACTATGTCTCGACCAACCTGCCGCAAAAATCCCGCGACCACTTCAATGGCTTGCGCGAAGCCAAGAACGATTTAGTGGGCATTGCCCTGTTTGACCGCCTCGACCGTGCGCTTCAGCCCAACGAAAACCTGAACGAAATGATGTGGGCCAGGCGTGAGATCGAAAACTATCTATGTACGCCTGAGGTTTTGCGTGCGTGGGCTATCCACGATGTGGCAGATGATCTGTTTGGCGTAGCCGAGCGTGGAAGACGTCAGCAGGCGATGGAGCAAGCCATCACGGAAGTCACGCACCTGTTGGAAATTGACGAGAAATCGCCCTGGTCGCCCGATGTAAAAGCCACGGACGAAGTGCTCGACCGGATATTCCGGGTCTTCTTCAAGGAAATGCAACTGCCCTTGATGTTCCGCAAGCGCGATTACCATTTGCTTGCCGGTTTCCTTTCGAAACAACAGATCGAGCCCGAGATCGTCGAAAAGCTGGATGCCATCGTGGCAACGGCTGCGCGCGCCAAACCGCGAGGAAATAACGCGTGATGGAGATTGCAGGCGCCATCGGGGAGTGCATGACGTGAAAAAACAAAAACTCGAACTCACCTGGATCGGTAAGGAGAACCGGCCCAAGCTGGAGCCGCGCATTTTGCTGGAAGACCCGGCGAAGAGTTATCACGCGAAGCATCGGGTGACGGATAACGACATCTTCGACAATCAGTTGATCTTCGGCGACAACTTACTGGCGTTGAAGGCTTTGGAGGCGGAGTTTGCGGGGAAGGTGAAGTGCGTGTTTATTGATCCGCCGTACAACACCGGTAGCGCGTTCACCCATTACGACGACGGGGTGGAGCATTCGATCTGGCTGTCGCTGATGCGCGACCGGCTGGAAATCATCCGGCGGTTGTTGTCGGAGGATGGTTCGCTGTGGATCACGATTGATGACAACGAAGCACACTACCTCAAAGTAATGTGCGATGAAGTTTTTGGGCGGCCAAATTTTCTATGCGATATAGCTTGGGAAAAGCGGTACTCACCGCCGCCTGATACCAAGGATTTTGGCTACGTCCACGATCACATACTTTGCTACCGAAAGAGTGCTAACTTTCGTAGAAACCTTTTGCCTCTTACGGATGACCAGACGGGACGTTACAAGAATCCTGATAACGATCCAAGAGGTCCATGGAAGGCGATGGATTACACATGCCGCTACTCTGCGGAAGAACGACCGAATCTGTTTTACCCAATCCGGCAACCCAATACTGGTGAGGAAATTTGGCCGAAGCGCACACGAGTATGGGCAATGTCACGAGAAGTTCATGAGACTAAAGAACGAGAGGAGCGCATTTGGTGGGGAGCGAAAGGAACTAACAGCGTCCCTGCGCTGAAGAATTTTTTCTCAGAAATAAACCAAGGGATGATGCCAATGTCCCTCTGGAAACACACGCTTGCTGGACATAACCAAGACGCTATGAAAGAAATGATGGCGCTATTTGGTGATGATGTTTTCTCTACACCGAAGCCCGAGCAGTTAATTCAAACGGCGCTCCATGTGGCGACACAACCTGGCGACCTCGTCCTCGATTCCTTCGCCGGTTCCGGCACCACCGGCGCGGTCGCGCACAAGATGGGTCGCCGCTGGATCATGATCGAGTTGGGCGAGCACTGCCACACGCACATCATCCCGCGCCTGCATAAGGTCATCGACGGCGAAGACCCCGGCGGCATTAGCAAGGCGATGAACTGGCAAGGGGGCGGCGGGTTTCGCTATTACAAACTCGCGCCCAGTCTGTTGCGGCAGGATGCTTATGGGCAGTGGGTCATCAACAAGGAATACAACGCGGAGATGCTGGCGCAAGCCTTGTGCAAGCTGGAGGGCTTCACCTATGCGCCAAGCGATGCCCATTACTGGATGCACGGGCATTCCACCGAGCGGGATTTTATCTACGTCACCACGGCGAATTTGAACCATGAGCAGTGGCAGGCGTTGAATGATGAGGTAGGTGCGAATTCATTCGCACGGGGTGTGGGCGATGCTGGGCGTGCGAATGAATTCGCACCTACGGGGGGGACTTTGCTGGTGTTGTGTACCGCTTTCCGTGGGCGGGGCGAGTATCCGAATCTCACCGTGAAGAAGATTCCCAAGCAGGTGCTGTCGCGCTGCGAGTGGGGGCATGATGATTATTCGTTGCAGGTGGAGAATTTGCCTAAGGCTCCACCACCTCATGTAGGTTCGGATTTATCCGAACAAAATGTGCGAATGAATTCGCACCTACGAAATTCAAAAGCGCAGGGTGGGTTGTTCGATGAGGTGGAAGCATGACAACGAAGCCGAAGGTGGTGAAGCCAAAGAAATCGGTGTCCGATGCCCCGCTTTTGTTCGACCGCATCCGGGATATTCTTGAATCGGCGCGCGCTAATGTGGCCCGCACGGTTAATTCCACGCAGGTGGTGGCGAACTGGCTCATCGGGCGCGAGATCGTTGAGGATGAGCAGGCTGGTAAGCGCCGGGCGGGCTACGGAGCCAAGCTACTTTCCGATCTTTCTGAACGGCTTGGGCGTGATTACGGTCGCGGTTATTCGGTGGACAATCTGGAGGCGTTCCGGCAGTTTTATCTGGAATACCCGCGCTTGATTTCCGAGACAGTGTCTCGGAATTTTGTTCTCCCCGCGATTTCCGCGATGCCGTCTCGGAAATCTGCCGTGGCGAATGCTGCTGACTCGTGGCAGCCTGGCATATTGAATCCGAATTTGTCTTGGAGCCACTACCGTAGCCTGTTGCGAGTAGCCAGACCGGATGCTCGTGCATTTTACGAAATCGAGGCTGTGAACTATGCTTGGTCGGTGCGTGAGTTGTCACGCCAGATCGGCAGCTTGTTATTTGATCAGCTGGCGAAAAGCCGCGACAAGAAAGGGCTGATGCGCTTGGCGGTTCACGGGCAGGAAGTTGCACAGCCGATAGATGCGCTGAAAGACCCGGTGGTGTTGGAGTTTCTTGATCTGCCGGAATCGCCGCATTGGGTGGAGTCCAAACTAGAGCAGGCGCTGATCGGCAATCTGGAAACCTTCTTATTGGAATTGGGCAAAGGCTTTGCGTTTGTGTCGCGGCAGGAGCGCATCACGCTGGATGGCGACCACTTCTATATTGATCTGGTTTTCTACCACACGGTGTTGAAGTGTTTTGTACTGATTGACCTGAAGGTAGGAAAACTGACCCACGCTGATCTTGGTCAGATTCAGTTCTACGTGAATTACTACGACCGCGAGCGGCGCACCGAGGGCGACAACCCAACGCTGGGGCTGATCCTGTGCCCGGATAAAAATGATGCCGTGGTCAAGTACACGCTGGGCGAACAAGAAGAGCGCAATATTTTTACTAGCCGCTACCAACTCCATCTGCCAACCGTCGAGGAACTTGAAAACGAGCTGCGGCGGGAGCTTCGTTTCCTGAATCCGGCGGTGGAAAAAAGAAAGAAACCCGAATCCTCTGATTCTCCCAGATTAAAAGCAAAACAAAAAAAGCCTGGCCGGAAGAATGCATCGCCGAGTAAGAGCAAGGGAGGCGCGCATGGCGAAGAAGCGTGAAGTTTCCCTCGTTCGTTCGTCGGCGGCGGAATATCTGACCTTTGTGGCCGCGACAGGTGGCGGTGGTGTGGATGCGGTTTACGCCGATGAGAGCATCTGGTTGACGCAGAAGATGATGGGACAGCTCTATGATGTGGAGACCCATACCATCAACTACCACCTGAAAAAAGTATTTTTGGATAGTGAGTTGCAGGAGGAGGCAGTTATTCGAAAAATTCGAATAACTGCCGCCGACGGTAAAAATTACGACACCCAGCACTACAAGCTCCCCGCCATCATCGCCGTTGGCTACAAGGTCAATTCCGAGCGCGCCGTGCAGTTCCGCAAGTGGGCCACCGGCATCATCGAGGCGTACACCATCAAAGCCTATGTGATGGATGATGAGCGGATCAAAAGCGGCGGCTCCATTTTGACGGATCAATACTTTGAAGAGCAGCTCCAGCGCATCCGCGAGATTCGCCTCTCCGAGCGCAAGTTCTACCAGAAGATCACCGATATCTACGCTACCGCTATCGACTACGACATCACCGCCCAGGCTACCAAGCGCTTTTTCGCCACCGTGCAGAACAAACTGCACTGGGCTATTCACGGGCAGACCGCAGCGGAGGTCATCCATACCAGAGCCGATGCCGAAAAAGCCAACATGGGGCTAACGACATGGAAAGATGCACCCGAGGGGAAAATCCAAAAGTTCGATGTGGTGGTTGCCAAGAACTACCTGACGGAATCTGAAATGGCGCAGCTTTTGCGATTGGTCAATGCCTATCTGGATATTGCCGAGGACATGGCGCTGCGCAAAATGCCCATGACCATGCAGGACTGGGAAACCCGACTTAACCGCTTTATCGAGGCCACCGACCGCAGCGTGCTTCAAGATGCGGGGAAGGTGACGGCGGAAATCGCCAAGGCTCACGCCGAAAGCGAGTTCGAGAAATATCGCATCGCGCAAGACAGGTTGTTCGAGAGCGATTTCGACCGTCTGGTGAAGCAGTTGGAGCCGGATGGGAAGAACAATGGGGGCTTAAAATGAACCGCCATGTGAACGCCATCGCCGGGCGCTTGAGTTTGCGTGCGCCGCAACGCCGCTCGTTGGAAATTCTGGATCGCATCATTGAAATCGTGCCGCCAAGCAAAGGGGCGGACATTGCTGCCGCGCTGGAAGTTATCCGCAGCGAGTTTCCGTCGGTGACTGATTTCGAGCGGGAGTTCCCGTCGTTGTGTTTTGCGCTGGCTACCGGTGTGGGCAAGACGCGGTTGATGGGCGCATTCATCAGCTATCTGCACTTGGCGCACGGCATCAACAATTTCTTCGTGCTGGCTCCGAACCTGACCATCTACAACAAGCTGATCGCGGATTTCAGCGACCGCACGCATCCGAAGTATGTGTTCAAGGGCATCTCGGAATTCGCCATTGATGCGCCTTCCATCATCACCGGCGATAACTACGACCAGCACGACCCGGCCAGCGGCACGCTGTTCGGCGGGGTGCGGATCAACATTTTCAATATTTCCAAGATCAATTCCGAAGTGCGCGGCGGCAAGTCACCACGCATCAAGCGACTGTCGGAATATATCGGCGAGAGTTACTTCGATTATCTGGCCGGTTTGCCGGACCTGGTCATGCTGATGGATGAGTCGCATCGTTACCGCGCCAGTGCCGGTATCCGGGCAATTAATGAGCTGAAGCCGGTTCTGGGGCTGGAGCTGACGGCGACGCCATTCGTGGAAAGCGCCAAGGGAGCGGTGCCATTCAAGAACGTGATCGTGGATTACCCGCTGGGCAAGGCGATGGAAGATGGGTTTGTGAAAGAGCCTGCCGTGGTGACGCGCAAGAATTTTAACCCGGCGGGGATGTCGCCGGAAGAGATCGAGCGCATGAAGCTGGAAGATGGCGTGCGCCTGCATGAGAGCGTGAAGGTTGAGCTTGAGACGTATGCCCGCGAGACGAGCAATGCCATTGTTAAGCCCTTCCTATTGGTTATAGCTCGCGATACGACGCATGCCGGGCAGTTGTCCGCCTTAATAAAGTCGGATGAGTTCTTTGAGGGGCGCTACAAAGACAAAGTCATCCAGGTGGACTCGAGCAAGTCCGGCGCTGAAGAAGAGGAAATGATCGAGCGGCTGCTGAAGGTAGAGCACACTGAGGAGCCGACCGAGATTGTTATTCACGTCAATATGCTAAAAGAAGGCTGGGATGTGACTAACCTTTATACCATCGTGCCGTTGCGCGCGGCCAATGCGCGCATCTTGATCGAGCAATCCATCGGGCGCGGATTGCGCTTGCCGTATGGCAAGCGAACAGGCGTGACGGCGGTGGACAGGCTGAACATTGTTGCTCACGACAAGTTTCAGGAAATCATCGACGAGGCCAATAAGCCGGATTCAGCTATCCACCTGAAGGCTGTGGTGCTGGATAACGACGACTTCGGGCAGAAGACGACGACCATCGTATCCCAACCGCAGATTGCCACCCAATTGGGGATAAAGCCGACAAATACGACAGACAGCACCAAGGTTGCGGGGCAGGAGGTGCAACCTGTCTTTACCAAACCGGAAGAGCAGAAGGTGGCGCAGATTGCTTACGACGTGATCCGCCAACTGGAGAATCAACCAACGTTCGTTCCGACACTGGCACACTTGAGCAAGCCGGAGGTGCAGGCCGCAATCGTCAAGGCTGTGCAGGAGCAGCATCGCCCCTCGCAGATGGAACTGGAAGGTATTTCTGAGCAGCCGGATTTTGCGGCTATTGTGGCCAAGACAGTCGAACTGGTAACGCAACAGACGATAGAAATTCCACGCATTCTGGTTGTTCCGAAGGGTGAGGTGAAAGCCGGATTCAAGCCGTTCACCCTGAAGCTGGATACGCTGAAATATCCGGCTGTATCCGCGGAGCTATGGATACAGCACCTGCGTACTGGCCAGCAGGATGAGGTAACGCTGGGTATAGGTGGAATTGAAGAGAAACGGATCGAAGATTATGTCGTCAGCGGTTTGATGGATTTTGACGATGTCTCGTACGACGATCAGGCGGATTTTTTGTATGACTTGGCGAAGCAAACCGTTAAGCACCTTTGCAGCTATCTATCCGAGGATGAAGCCCGCAAAGTGTTGCGCTGCTACCAGCGCGATATTGCCAAATTCATTCATGTGCAGATGCTCGATCATTTCTGGGAGGAGGAGGTTGATTACGATGTGAAGGTGAACAAAGGGTATGTGGAACTCAAGCCCAGTGCCTACACCTATTCGGTCAATGAACCAACTGCGGACTATCGTGTATCGCCCGATGACAAGAGCAATATGTCTAAGTATGTTTTCGGCGGTTTTAAACGCTGTTTGTACCCGGTACAGAAATTCGCTTCTGAAGCAGAGCGTGTTCTGGCGGTTATTCTTGAGCGTGATGCACAGAAGTGGTTCAAGCCAGCCAAGGGACAATTCCTGATTTTCTATAAGCTGGGTGCCGACCATCCCGAGTATCAGCCGGATTTTGTGGCTGAGACGAAAGATGCGATTTACATGCTGGAACCAAAGGCAAGCAACCAGATGGAAGACACGGTAGTGCTGGCCAAGAAGGAGGCTGCCATCAAGTGGTGCAAGAACGCATCCGACTATGCCGCAGCCAATGGTGGCAAGCCCTGGCACTACGTGCTGATTCCGCATAACGCGATTGCGGTGAACATGACGCTGGATGGATTGGCAAAGCAGTTTTAGGTCTGAATGTTTAACGTAACGATTCTGAAAAGTTGAAAGCGGTCATTCCGGAAGGCTGAACCGACAACCATTCATAAAATAGCCACTGTCCGCACCGATCTACCGTCGTTCAAACAATATCGCCACAGGTCTTTTCCTGGCCGCTTACAACCACTCGAAGGCGACCTGCTCAAAGTCTTCCCCCTCGGCGAGCAGTTTGGTGAATTTGAGCTCCCGACTCTTTTCGCCCATCATCATCTGGTAAATCGCATCCGCCACGAAGCGCCCCGATTCCATCAGCAGGGTGG
>Ga0210053_1001101_pt1 | contig 25771 bp, 23 predicted proteins | sample CryGeymeta201512_FD_185467 | JGI IMG/M metagenome (GOLD analysis project Ga0210053, IMG submission 185467) | Groundwater microbial communities from Crystal Geyser aquifers in Utah, USA - Crystal Geyser metaG 2015-12 (SPAdes) (version 2) | ecosystem: Environmental > Aquatic > Deep subsurface >... | reverse complement strand
CGCGCAGAGGCGCCGACGCAGGTCCTGTTCACCTCCGGTTGCTGTGGCGCCCGGCCGACTGTGACCGACAAGTGGCAGGCGATCACCGCGACGGGGAAGAGCGGCTTCCAGCCGCGGGCGACAGACTACGTGCGGTTTGTGGTGACCGGACCCGCCGTCTTGTGGATCGACGACGTCGCGTTGCGGCAGGACGGCGAAGCCGGCGGGAACGAGCGCTTCGAGGCGGCCCTGATCTCGGAGCGACATCCTCTGTCGCTCTACCACGACGGCGAGCAGCCGCGCCTCCGTCTGGCGACCTCCACGCCGGCAGGCAGCAAGCCGACAGTGGTCACTTGGCGGATTGAGGACTTCTGGGGAGCCGTGCGCTTGTCCGGCAAGTGGAGTCGCGGAACGGGCCGGCAGGAGAAGTTGGTTCCGGCAGACAAACTGGGCCGGGGCTGGTACCGGGCGACGGTCACTTGGGCCGATGACGGGCACGAGCGGCGGAACGAGTCGGCCTTCGTCATCCTGCCGCCGGCAGACCGGCGGAGCCCGGTGCAGGACTCGCCCTTCGGCGCCCACTTCGCCGTCGACCCCAGCGGGCTGGCGCTGGCGCGCGCCGTGGGTTGCCGCTGGCTTCGGCTTCACCCGCCCAACCACACCAAGTGGCGCGTCGTCGAGCCGGACAAGCAAGGCGAATGGAAGTGGCGCGCCGAGCCAATCCGGATCGCGCGGGCAGCCGGGCTGGCGCTGATCGGCTCCCTGGACCGATGTCCCGATTGGGCGTCCAGTGCGCCGCCGGGCACGCCCCCGGGCGGCTTCTACACCGGCATTGGCGCCTGGGTGCCCCGCGACTGGGCGGAGTGGGAGAACTACGTTGCCGAGACGGTTCGGCGCTACAGGAAGGAGATCCGCGTCTGGGAAGTCTGGAATGAACCCAACCTCGGCGACTGGCTGATCCCCCGCGCAGGGCAGACCCACGCGCAGGCGTATGTCGAACTGCTGCAGCACACCTACCCCGTCGTCAAGCGCGAAGACCCGACAGCCACGGTCATCGCCGGCGTCGTGGCGGGCGCCCTGACCGAGAAGTCACCGGCGCGGCAGTTCACGGAGGAGCTGATCGAGCGCGGCGGGCTGCAGCTCATGGACGAGTTCAGCTTCCACCACTATATCAACAAGTCGGTGGACGAAGGCTCCGAGCCAATCGAGGTGTGGCTGGCGCACCTCCGCAGCAAGCTGCGCGCGGCAGGCAGGGAACTCCCGATCCTCAACAGCGAAGGCGGCTACGCCAACCCCGGCACCAGCCTCACCTACCGGCCGTGCCCGCCCGACACCATTCCCTCCGACAAGATGGCCTGTTGGCTCGTCCGTCAGCATGTCAGCCAGTTGGCGCTTGGCGTGAAGCAGTTCTTCTTCTACAACTTCTTCCTCGACGGCTCTCCCGTCATCCGCGACTGGGAAGGGTTCGTGGAAGGCGACGGACAGCCACGCCCCAACGTAGCCGCCTATGCGACCATGACCTGGCTGCTCGACGGCGCGACCTTCGAGCGGACAGAGCGGCCAAGCGCGGACGCCTGGGTGCACCACTTCAATACCCCCCGCGGCCCCCTCGCAGTTGCCTGGACCCGCTCCGACACGGAAGCAGACCTCAGCTTCCCCGGCGCGGAAGGCGCCTGGGACCTGATGGGAGCAGAGAAGCCAGTCCCCGCCAGCGGCCGCTTTGACGTGACCGATGCCCCAGTATATGTGCGCCTGCCCACGAAGTAGGCGTAGCGCCCACGGTAGCGGCAGACGGCAAATCCAAAATCCGAAATGGCTCGGTCAGTCCGGCAGCGGCTTGATGCGCAGGTTGCGGAAGAACACCTTGCCCTTGGGGTCGTGCCCCTGAATGGCGAGCTGCCCGCTGGACAGGACGCGCTCTTTGCGTCGCTCGGAGCGCTCTGGGTTGGCCGGCTCCGTGTAGTCCACAATCGTCTCCCCGTTCACCTTCAGCACGATCCGCTTCCCTTGCACCAGGATGTCGTACTCGAACCACTCGTTGTCCTTGGTCTTCGTCTCGGTCACATCGACCACATCGAACAGACTGCCGGTCCGCCGCGGGTCGCTGTGTGAAGTGTCGATCTGCGCCTCATAGCCCTTCAGCAGTGCGCCCTTCTGCGGCTTCGTGTGGAAGAAGATCCCGGAGTTCGACCCCGGCGTCGTCATGACCTCGGCTTTCAGCTCGAAGTTCCTGAACTGCCCACCGTTGACCGGCCCTTCGTAGAGCAAGTGGTCCATCTCCGCTCCGCCCGCAACGAGCTTCCCGTCTTCCACCTTGAAGCAATCGAGACTCGCGACCGGCTTCCAGCCCTTGAGGGACTTGCCGTCGAAGAGGCTGTACCAGCCGTCAGCGTCCGGCGCAGGCGCCTCGGCCGCGCAGAGGGTCGCGACGCCGAGAAGCGCGACGATCAGTAGCGTGCGGTTGGTCATTCAGGTCACCTCTGTGGGGAGTATCTACGTGCGGCCACGATTCTACCCGCGCTTGCCGGTGGTGGCGTGGGACGACTGCTCACGGGACCCCGACGCTCGGAAAAGCAGAGGCGTCAAGCCAGGACACCGCTGCACGCCAACAGGGGACTGCGTGAAAGCGAATCGACAGCGGTTGCTCGACAGCCCTCGCACGGATATAATCACAACCGTAATTACAACCCCGGAGGAGACCCATGCACGTTAACGTCGTGCCGATCGGTAACTCGCGAGGCATCCGGCTCCCCAAGAGGATCCTCGACCAGTGTCAGATCACGGATGCGGTATCACTGGAAGTGGAGGACCGGAAGATCATCCTGGAGCCCCTCATCCGGAAGCCGCGCGATGGCTGGTCGGCGGCAGCCACTCGAATGCGCGAGTTGGGCGACGACGAATTGCTGTTGCCCGACGTGTTCGAGGAGGAGGCGGAGTGGGCATGAAGCAGTACGAGGTCTACATTGTAAACCTCGACCCAACCATCGGCTCGGAAATCAAGAAGACGCGACCGTGCCTGATTGTCTCGCCCAATGAGATGAACGCCAGCCTCCGCACCGTCCAGATCGCCCCGCTTGCTACGACTATGCGGAAGTACCCCTGGCGAGTGGCGCTGAAGCTCAAAGGCACAGAGGGCATGGTCGCTCTGGACCAACTCCGCACAGTGGACAAGGCCCGGCTGGTACGCAAGACTGGAGAGGCCACGCCCTCCGTCGTCGTCCGCGTCAAAGCCGCCATTCGGGAAATGCTGGTGGAGTGACTCCGGGGCGGGAACGGGCGCAGGTGAACACGGGGTGCGCGGTGGCCAAGTGAGTACGCCAGACCTATACCCGCGAAGGTTAAGAACACACCGAAGTCCCGGTGCGACTTCGGCTCCGTCTGGGAGAATACCCTCTGTCCTACGTCTGCTGCACGCCTGCCGGGGAAGTTCTGCGAACTTCCACTTCGGTGTATTCCTAACCTTCGCGAGTATAGCTCATTGATCTGGCGACTCACCCGAGCCGACTTCGCCCACTCAAGCCTCTGGTGCTCAGGTTCGAGGTATCGCCATAGGTCGTCGAAGTAGATGTCGTGATGGAGGTTGCTGTCAGCGAACTTGGCGAGCTTGGCCGCCGCACTGGAAGCGTCGCCCGATACAAGCGCGCGGAAAAGCGCCACGTTGTCTCTCGCCAGTTCACGGTGCGGGAATGCCAGAAACTCAGTCCGGCCCAGCATGTCGTGTGCGCGCGCGAAGTGAGCTGAGTCATTGGGGGAGAGTTCCCAGACCGCACATACATCGCCGAACGCCCGTCCCCGCGCGGCGTTGGTTGGGAGCATGTGATTGCGGAACCCGTCGGGATCGCTCCTGGAATCGGAGGCACGCTCTGCAAGCTCAGCCAGCACCTGACACGGGACCTGAGAGACGAACACGAAACGGGTGGCTGGGGTCGTCTCAAGATGCTGCTTGACACCCGGCAGCACTCCTGCGCTTCTTAGGGACGGAATGGTCCACGCGGTGTCAATGCCCGGCTGCCGCTTGCACTGGTGGTACTCCCGCGTCCCGTCGGCTAAATCGATGTGGAACTCCGCGGCTCTGGCCTCGTCTCCCAGCGCCGCGATGCACATGCTGGTGGCGTCCTCGCGCAGGAGCCGCAGCATGTTGCGGACGATCCACTGGGACTCGTAGTCGAAGCCGTACTTGGCTGAGGCTTCCCCTGGCAGTGGCATGCCTGGATTCCTGGCCGATCCCCTTGGCGGTCTGCTGACGTACGCGCCGCCTCCAGATTCTCCTACGACTCACCCAGTCCCGAACCGCACGCGTCCTCCCACCCCACCGCACCACCCGCTCCGTCAGTTGCTGTCGCCGCGGGCAGTGGCAGACCACGTAGCCTCGGCGGCTCACGTCGCTGTGGAGATCGAGGAACGCCTTCACGCGGCGGGCACCGGGGGGCTGTCGGTCCGCCTGTCTCAGTCTTGTCCGGTGGCAGCAGCCAGCGGCTCACCGATCCCCTGCGACACTCACCCTCCAAACATCATTCATCAACGGCCACGAGTTCCCCGCCACGACCCACAGACTGTCGTCGAACACGTAGCAGGTCGGCTCGTGGCGCGGGGACCACGGTGGCTTGGGTAGGAGTTGCTGCCACGTCGCTCCGTCCTTGGTGTACCAGGCTTCGGCGCAGTTGAGGCTCTTGCGGTTGCTGAAGCCGCCGATGATCCAAATCGGTAGGCTCAGCATGGACTCCCTTTCCTTGCGCGCACTTGCAGCCTGCGGGTCGGGGGTGTCGCGAGCCGCACGGAGCCCAAATCGATCAGCCCCCTGCACATCTGTCATGCAAATATGCAGTGGGCTAATCAATCTGTCAAGTTCTCGACCAGTAGACGGTAGGCCGAGAAGCGCCTATTCCGCTGGCGGCGGCCGACGCATGGCGCGGAGGCGGTCGTACTGGTAGTGGTACTGGCCGTCGTTCTTTCGGTAGCCGATCTGGGTGGCGTAGAAGAGGTAGAGCCACTGCTTGCCGTCGATTTCGGTGACCAGTGCTTGGGGGACGTGGCAGGCGTCGGCGTCGGGGTCGGGGGGGAGGAACAGTTGCTTCTGCCAGGTGAGCCCGTCCTCCGACACGGCTTCGCGCAGTTGGCGGCTCATCCAGTGGGAGGCTCCCTCGCGGGTCGGGTATCCGGGCGGATCGCCGTAGGCGTAGTAGCGGTTGCCCACTTTGACGATCTCCGGGTTGGGCCACTGGGGGAGGACCGGCCGGAGGAGGTCGTGGGTGATCCGGAAGCCGCCCGGTGCGGCGAAGTCGCCGGTGTTCTCGGCGTGCCCCATGCAGACGCCCTGCCCCGGCAGCCAGTAGTCGAACCACAGGCGCCACTTGTCGCCCTCGCGGCGAAGACCCGGTCGGTGGAAGTCGCCGACGCGATCCGGCTCGGGCTTGGGGGCTGCGGTGTCGCCGGGGCGGAGGAGCAGCGGCTGGTCGGTCTTGGCCCAGTGGAGGCCGTCGGTCGAGGTGGCGCCCATCACGCACTGCACCATCTCAGACGGATAGCCGGGCACTTGGCCGAGGGGTTTCGAGGTGGCGCTGTAGGCCAGGTAGAACGTGCCGTCGTGCAGCACGACCGACGGGTCGCCCACGTGCCAGGCTTCGTACCAGCGGTCGCTGGCATGGAGCACCGACACCCACTTGGCGAGTGCCATCGTGTCGTCCCACTGCCCGTCGCCTGCGTAGACCTCCCACTTCCTGAGGTCGTTGGATCGCGCGTGGAAGACGGCATCGCAGCCCGGCACGCCCGGATTGCCCGCCGCGGTCGCCCAGCCGAAGAACCACATCCGGAAGCGGTAGTCGCCGCCCGTCTCGACGACGCACGGTTGGTACATGTTGTCGAAGTTGGTCAGCAGCGGTGTCGGGTCGCGCTGCCATTCGCCCTCGGCCGGGGAGCCGGGCGACGAACCGAACAGCGCAAAGCCCACGGCCGCGGGCAGGCAAGCTGCGAACCCAGTCCGGCGAAGGGCGCTGTGCTCTTTCATGGGCCGGACTGGTTCGCGAGCGGGCGGGTGGTCCCTGCTTGGTGGGCAGGGGGAGGGGGACAAGGGGACGCCGGGATGAGGGGTCGGCGGCTTTTCCTGCCTTCCAGCCTTCCCGCCGGGCGGCGGCGGCCCGCGTGCTCTTGCTCGGCTATTGTGCCGGTGCGGTTGCGCTTGCCGGCGTCCTGGGCTATACTGCGGTCTGATTTTCGTTTGTGGCTCTGCATGTTCCCCGCTGTGGGCGTACGGTTGGGTTTAGGGCGCCTTCCGGATTCATCGGCGGAAATCGGTTCAAGGCCCTGGCACAATGCTTCCTCTCGGGTTGTTCGTCCGACAAGGATCATTGAGAGCATTAGGTCCGACGAACAACCCATCTAAGAGAGGAGGCATCTACCATGGCTACCGGAACCGTCAAGTGGTTCAACGACTCCAAAGGCTACGGCTTCATTCAGCCGGACGACGGCGGAGACGATCTCTTCGTGCACTTCAGCGCTGTGCAGGGCAGCGGCTTCAAGACGTTGTACGAAGGCAACAAGGTCAGCTTCGACATGGAAGACGATCCGCGCGGCAAGGGCAAGCGCGCCGCCAACGTCGTCGTTCAGTCCGGCTCACAGTCGCTGTAAGCGATTTTGCCGCCTGACCGGTGTATAGACGCCAACCATTGAGCGCCCCCTCACGAGCTTCGCGGGGGGGCGTTTGTGGTTTTCAGGGCCGCCTCCGTGGGGCGTCCAACTCTCCCCGAGCGGCGCGAGAATCGTGCCGAGGCAGGAGGTTCCGCACCCGCCTGACGGGAATTGGGGGAAGCCTGTGCACGGCGGTCTGCCAAAGCCCTCCGGCGCGCCAGGCGGATCGCGGCGTTCCTTGCCCACTTGCGCGGGTGGGCGCTGCGCCGAGAGAGGAAGGAGTGCCTGCGGAGTTGCCGCGTCCCAGAGACGCCGTCATCATTCCGAGCACTGTTCGAGGAGTTCCCGCTGAAACGAATCCAGTGGGTGACCGCTCTCTTCGTAGTGGCGGCCGTTTGCGGGTGACTCAGGTTGGCCGGCAGAGAGCCCAGCGGCGTCGCCGCGCCGCAGGCGGAGTCGAAGGGCGGGAAGGCCGGCAAAGGCGGGAAGGGCGGCCCCGTGCCCGTCCGCGTGGCTGCAGCGGAAGAGGCGGTGGTGGACCGCGTCGTGGAGGCTACCGGCAGTATCACGGCGCGGCGCGAGGTGGCAGTCGCTGCCGAGACCGGTGGCAAGGTCGTGTCCGTCGGTGCCACGGAGGGCTCCCGGGTGAGCGCCGGGCAAGTGCTGGTGCGGCTGGACGACACGGACGCGCGGTCTCGGGTGACGCGCGCCCGCGCGGTGTTGGCGCAGGCGAGAGCGCGTTTGACTCAGGCCCGCACGACCACCCAACTCACCTCGGCGCAGACGCAGAGCGGGTGTCGGCAGCGCAGACAACCGTGACCACCGCCAAGGCCCGTCTCGCCAGCAGCAAGACTGCGCGGACGCAGGCACAGGAACGGCTCAGTCTCGTCAACGAAGGCGCCCGCACTGAGGAGGTCGCCCTCGCCAAGACGCACATTGCCCAGAGCGAAGCGGCGCTGCGCGAGGCAAAGGCTCAGCGCACCCAGCTCGCCGTGAAGCGCGAGGAGCTGGCCGAAGCCCAAGCGCTGGTCCGCAAGCAGGAGGAAGCCAAGCACCTGGCCGAGGCGAACCGCGGTAAAGTCACTGTGAGTGAAGAAGAGATCCAGGCATTGCAGGCCAGCGTGGAGCAGGCGACAGCCGAGCTGACGCTGGCTGAGAAAGGGCCTCGCGACTGCGTCGTGGCGGCGCCGTTAGCGGGCACGGTGTCGCGGCGACTGGTGGAGCCAGGCGAAGTCATCGCGGCAGGGGCGTCGGCGACCTCAGCATCTACGGGGGCGATATCCGGGAGGTCCGCGTGGCCGTCGACCGCGAGCGCCTGGAGGCATATGGGGTGACCACCACCCAGTTCGCCCAGGCGCTGGATGCCGGCAACCTGAACTCGCCCAGCGGCTCCGTGAAGCAGGCCGGGCAGGAGTTCGCCGTCCGCATGCTGGGCGAGTACCGGGACGCCGAAGACATCCGCAATACCGTCCTGCACTTCAAGACTGCCCGGGGCGTGGCGAAGATGCGGGTGGGAGAGCTTGCCCAGGTCCGCGACACCCTTGAGGCGCCAACCATCCTGGCGCGGCTCAATGGGCAGCCTCGAGTGTCGCTGGCCATCGTGAAGACGCCCGAGGCAAACACGGTACAGGTTGCGGACGCAGTCAAGGCGGAGGTCAACCGACTCCTCAAGGAACTGCCCAAGGACCTCGAGGTCACGTACTCCCGGGACCAGTCGGCCGACGTGGGGGCGGCGTTGGAGGACGTCAGCGTCAGTTTCTTCCTCGGCATCTTGCTGGTGGTGCTGGTGGTGTGCGTCTTTCTCCACAACCTCCGCGGGATGATCATTGTCTCGCTGGCCATTCCCCCCTCGCTGAGCGCCACCTTCATGGTCATGTACTTCGGGCACTTCTCGCTGAATCAGATGACGATGCTGGCGCTCTCGCTGGTCATCGGCATCTTGGTTGACGACAGCATCGTGGTGCTGGAGAACATCTTCCGGCACCTGCACGCCGGCGAGGAACCGCGCGCGGCGGCACTCAACGGGCGCACCGAGGTTGGCCTTGCCGCCGTCGCCATCACACTGACCGACGTCGTGGTGTTTGCGCCCATCGCGTTCATGGGCGGCGTGATCGGGCAGTTCTTCCGGGAGTTCGGGCTGACGGTGGTGGCGGCGACGCTGTTCTCGCTGTTCGTGTCGTTCACGTTGACGCCCATGTTGGCCTCCCGCCTCTACCGCCGCGGGGAGGAGACCGAGGCAACCGTGGGGTTCTGGGCGCACTTCGACCGGTTCTACAACGCCCTGGACCGTGGCTATCGGCGCGTGCTGGGGTGGGCGCTGCACCACCGGTGGCAGGTGGTGACCGGCGGCGTCGGAGTCCTGCTTACCGTCTTCTGGTGGGGCTGGCCGCGACTGGGCTTCGAGTTCTTCCCGCCGGTGGATCAGGGGCAGATCCGCGTCTCCATGGAACTGGCTCCCGGCGCGCGCCTGGAGAAGACCGATCAGGTGTTCCGCGAGGCGGAACGGCGCCTGCGCGACATTCCCGAGATCCGGACCCTCTCCTGCTTCATCGGCTTCGGCGGCGGGGGCCGCGCGCGGAACAGCGGCATGCTGCGCGTCGAGCTTTACCCGAAGCAAGGCGTGTTGGAGAAGCTCCAGGCGCCGTTCCAGCGGCTCCTGGGGAAGGGCGACTACCACGGCTACATCCGCACCCGGGCGGACCAGGAAGTGGCGGCCGAAATCCAGCAGCGGCTCCTCACCATCCCCGGTCCGGTCATGCTCCGCGCCAACGCCGACAACAGCGCCTCGGGGTTGTCGCGCATGGTCGGCGGCGGTGGATTCAGCAGCACCATCGGCGCCATCGTGATGGAACTTCGCGGCATGAATAACCGCGAGATCGTGCGCGTCGCGGAGGAGATCCGCGACCGCATGAAAGGCATCGACGGGCTGATCGCCCCGGACATCAGTTGGCGCGAGGGCAAGCCCGAAGTCCAGGCGCGCATCGACCGGGTCAGAGCCGCCGAGTACGGTCTGTCCGTCACGGACATTGCCGAGGCCATGCGCGATTCACTGGAAGGCAACATCAACGCCAAGCTACGCGACGGCCGCAACCAGTTCAACATCCGCGTCCAGGCGGCGGAACTCGACCGGAACAGCGTGGAAGACGTGTCCAACGTGGTCGTGGGCATGGTGGATGGCCGCGCCGTGCGCCTGCGCGACGTGGCCACCTTGGAGCACGGGCTGGGACCGACCACCATCTCGCGCCGAGACGGCATGCGGGTCGTGAGCGTCTCGGCCATCCTCGGCCCCGGAGTGCCCGCCGGCAACGCTCAGAAGCAGGTGACCGAAGCGATCAGCGACATCAAGCTGGGCAACGTCTACCTCAAGTGGGCGGGCGAAGCCGAGAGCCGCGCTGAGGGCACGACCTACCTCACTTGGGCGTTGGGACTGAGCATCATCCTGGTCTACCTGCTCATGGCGGCGCTGTTCGAGAGCTGGCTGCATCCCTTCACCATCCTGCTCAGTCTGCCCATGGCCTTGGTCGGCGCCATCATCGCGCTGGTCTTGGCCGGCATGACGCGCAACATCGTGTCGCTGATCGGGTTCATCATGCTGGTCGGGCTGGTGACGAAGAACGCGCTGCTGCTCGTGGACTACACCAACACGCTTCGGCAGCGCGGCTTAGAGCGCGCCGAGGCGATCCTGACGGCCGGGCCGACGCGCCTGCGCCCCATCTTGATGACCACTCTGTCGATGATCTTCGGCATGCTGCCCATCGCCCTGAAGCTCGGCCGCGCCGCCGAACAGCGCGCCCCGCTGGGCGTCGCCGTCATCGGCGGGCTGCTCCTCTCGACCGTGCTCACGCTCGTCGTGATCCCCGTCGTCTACACACTGTTCGACGACCTCGGTGGTTTGCTGGCGAAGGTCCGGCGCCGGGGAGCCCGGCAGGTGAGCAGTGACGGTGAGGGGTGACGCGCGCCCTCAGGGCGCCTGCGCGCCGAACCGAGCGGCAGCGCCACTCATGCCGTCTGGGCGGCGCCCTCTCGCTGCCCGGACTCAAAGAGAGCAGACGGAAGGAGAGCTGTGCGATGAGCCTGTCAACATTGGGAGGCAGCGCGTCTGCACTGTGCGCGCTGCTCATGACGGTACCCACCATCGCCGTCGTCGCCGCGGAGAAGGAGCAGGCGCGGGAGATCTGCGATGCGACTGGAGTCAAAGGCGGACTCATCGTCCACCTCGGTTGCGGCGATGGCAAGCTGACTGCCGCGTTGCGGCCCAATGACAGCTACCTCGTCCATGGGTTGGACGCAGAGACCGGCAACGTTGCCAGGGCGCGCGCGCACATTCAGTCGCTCGGGCTGTACGGAAAGGTGTCCGTCGAACGCTGGACGGGAAGCCGTTTGCCCTATGCCGACAACCTGGTCACTCTCCTCGTGTCAGCCGATCTCGGCAAGGTACCGATGGCCGAAGTGCTGCGGGTGCTCGCACCCAGCGGCGTGGCGTACCTGAAACAGGGCGACGCGTGGCGCAAGACCGTCAAACCGCGTCCCGGAGGCGTTGACGAGTGGACTCACTTCCTCCACGACGCCAGCGGCAACCCGGTGGCTCACAACCAGATCGTCGGACCGCCCCGTCTCCTCCAGTGGACGGAGGATCCGAAGTACGCGCGCAGCCACGAGCACACGCCGAGCGTCGCCGCTGTCGTCTCGTCCGCCGGGCGGGTTTTCTACATCGTTGATGAGGCGCCCGCGTCGTCCCTGCTGTGCTCTCCCGAATGGCAGGTCGTCGCTCGCGACGCCTACAACGGAGTGCTGCTCTGGCGGCGGACCATCGCCCAGTGGTGGCCCCATATCTGCGGCTGGACCGCCGGACCTCGCCAACTCCAACGGAGACTCGTGGCCGTCGGGGACCGCGTCTACGTCACCCTCGGCCTGCACGCCGACCTGTGCGCCTTGGACGCGGCGACGGGCGAGACCGTCCGCACCTACGACCAGACGCGCGGCACGGAGGAGATCGTCTGGCACAACGGCGTCCTGCTGCTCGCCGTCCGAACCGTCACCGAAGAGCGGTCCTCCGAACTGAAGGCGTGGGCGCAGCTCTCAAGGGAAAAGGGCTCCCCCTTGTACGTCAGGGAGACCGCGGACCCGCTGCTCCAACGGCTGCGCGGCATCGAGAACAAGGCGGAAGTCGCGGTGGTCGCGCTCGAAGCCGACACAGGCCGTGCGCTCTGGAGGAAGACCGGCGCAGACGCCGCCGGGCTGCGGGCTGTCAGCCTATCCGCCGTCGGCGAGCGAGTGTTCTGCCAGCGAAGCGGGAACGTCGTCTGCTTCGACCTGAAGACGGGGGAGGAGCGGTGGTCGGTGCCCGCCCCGGCGCCGATGCGAGTGGCCTCTGACCGCGCCGTCGTCTGCGCCGACGGCAAAACCGTCGCGGCGCTGGCGGCGGATACCGGGAAGACCCTGTGGAGCCAGGCTCCGCTGCTGTGCGAGATCCGCGATGCCTTCCTCATCAACGACACGCTGTGGCTGGGCGGGTTCAAACCGTTGGCGGGGAGCGACATCGGGAAGCGCGGACCCGTGTGGGGGCCGTACTTCGTGACCCAGCACGACCTGACCACCGGCAAGGTGCTCAAGGAGATCAACCCCGAGAACCCGAACCACCACCACCGCTGCTACTCCAACAAGGCGACCGACCGGTACCTCGTCGGCGGGCGGCGGGGGACTGAGTTCATTGACCTCCAGTCCGGTGAGGTGTGGTGGAACAGTTGGGCGCGTGGGGTCTGCATGTACGGCGTCATGCCGGCCAACGGGCTGCTCTACGCTCCGCCACATGCCTGCGGCTGCTACGCGACGGTGAAGCTGTCCGGCTTCAACGCGCTGGCGCCGGCAGAGCAGCAGTCAGCAGTCAGCGGTCAGCCATCAGCACCGGAGCCCCTCGAGAAGGGACCAGCCTACGGCCAAGTCCGACATCCGACATCCGACATCCGACATCCGACATCCGAAATGACCCGGAGTGGTCTACCTACCGCCACGATGCCCAGCGCAGCGGCTTCACGCCGGCCGCCGTTCCCTCCGCGTTGCGCGTCAAGTGGCAGGCAACGGTCGGCGGCCGGCTGACCAGTCCGACGGTTGCCGGCGGCAAGGTGTTCGTGTCGTCGGTGGACGAGCACAGGGTCAGCGCCCTCGACGCTGATTCCGGCAAGGCCGCGTGGGAGTTCACCGCGGGCGGGCGCGTGGACTCGCCGCCGACGCTGTATGGCGACCGAGCGCTTTTTGGCGGCCGCGACGGCTACGTGTACAGCGTGCGCGCCTCCGATGGCGCGCTGGCCTGGCGTCTCCGCGCCGCGCGCAGCGAACGGCGCGTCGTGGTCTGCGGACAACTCGAATCCGCCTCGCCCTCGCACGGAAGCGTGCTGGTCCGCGACGGGATTGCCTACGCGACCGCGGGCTGGTCCTCCTACCTGGACGGCGGCATCGACCTGTGTCGGATTCAGGTGGAGACGGGCGAGGTCGTGTCGCGAACGCCCCTCTACAGCCCCGACCCGGAAACCGGCAAGCAGCCCCAGCAGTATGGACCGGCTGCCATGCCCGGCGCCCGGTCGGACATCCTCGTCAGCGACGACCAGCACGTCTACCTGCGCGACTTGGTGTTCGACAAGGACGGGAAGAGCCAGCCGGAGGGCAAGCCCCACCTGTTGACTGTGACCGACTTCCTCGACGACACCTGGCCGCACCGCTCCTACTGGATCTTCGGCACGCGCTGTTCGGTCGCCGGCGGCTGCAGTGGTCGCGATAAGGACCTGATCTACGGGCGCGTGCTCGCGTTCGACGACTCGACGATCTACGGCTACGGACGCAAGGGCGTCCACTGGTCCAACCAATTCCAGGATGGACCCTACCGGCTGTTTGCCGTCAGTCGGAGCGACGGAGCGGAGCGATGGGCGAAGCCCGTGCCGATTCAGGTCCGAGCGATGGTATTGGCCGACAGAGTGCTGTTTGTAGCCGGTCTCCCCGCCGAGACGGAGGAAAGCCTGGCGGGTGGCGACGACAGCCGGGGGGCGCTGCTCATGGCCTTCTCTGTCACCGACGGCGCCGAACTCGCGCAGTACCCACTCGATTCCCCGCCCGTCTTCGACGGCATGGCGGCTGCCGACGGTCGGCTCTACCTGGCGACGCTGGACGGCAAGGTGTCGTGCTTTGGGGAGGGGAAGTAGCTCGCTACGGGCCCGAGGGGATGGTCTACCCTCGTCTTTGCGCTCAGACGCCACGGCGACGGGAGGCCGATGACCCCGATTGACCGGTTCCACAGTTCCAGGCACGCGCAACACCCGCGCCCTTGACAGACCCACGGGTCCACCGTACACTGGCGCCAATGCTGGGCTGTGCGGAATCCGTTCTCCTGTCGGGGAGTTGGCGCCGCACTCCCAAAGGAGGACACGAGATGAGCGAGTACGCGATTCCGAAAGGCTGGCACGCAGCGGGGAGCCATCCGAGCGAGTACTGGATGGGTGTAGATCCCTCCGTCTCAGACGTCGCGGGGAGTTCCGCCACGCTCAAGGCCAAGGTAGCGGAGGCGTCAGGGTTCGGAACCCTGATGCAGATGATCTTGGCCAACGAGTACCGGGGCAAGCGAATCCGTTTCTCCGCGAACGTCAAGGGAAGTGATATCGGGGAGTGGGCAGGATTGTGGATGCGCGTCGATGCTGGAGGCCGATCCCTGCAGTTCGACAACATGCAGGACAGAGCGGTCAAGGGCACCACCGGGTGGTCGAGGCACGATGTGGTGCTCGACGTACCGGAGGAGAGTGACGCCATCGCCTTCGGGGTGCTGCTGTCGGGGACGGGGCAGGTCTGGATCAACGCCCCCTGCTTCGAGCCCGTTGGCGAGGACGTGCCGACCACCAGCCTCACGCATTCCGAACCCTTGGAGCCAGTGAACCTCGAACTCCGGGCAGGCGATGCCTGAGGACGAGGCGCTGCAGGCGGCGCGAGTCGGATCCCCGGGACCAGCCGCAGCACAAAGAAGGTGACCATCGTGAGGATCCCTGCTGCCGGGCTCTCCACCAGCCCGGCTATGGCGATGCCCCGGGGGCAATGGCGACGAGACCCCGCACAGCCGGGCCACTGTGCGCTCCCTCGACGGGCGCGGAAGGACGGGCAAGGTGGCCGTTACCCGGTGCCGCCGAGGGCGCCCCGGTGCCACCTCCACGGGTATCAGGATCGCTCAAGCACGTACAGCACCTGGCGCCAGTGGTGTATAATCTCTCTCCCGGAGTCGTCCCGCCGGGGACACGATCGCGCTGTACACGCAAGAGACCGCAGCCCCAGTCGCCCCCCGGGGGGCGTGGATTGGAACTGTAGATAGCTGTCGGGACGTGTTCCTGCCTGAAGGAGGGAGCTGGCCATGGAGTGCGAGGCACCCCAGGCGGATGTTGCTGCGCTGATCGCGGCGTTTGGAGCGCCCGGACCACACGACCTCCATGTAGCCCGGTTGTCCGAGCGCCTCTTTGGGTTGACCGCGGGCCTGCACGGATTGTCGGCGGACTACCTTCCCATTCTCGTGGCCGGAGCGAGACTGCGCAACGTGGGGCTCGCGGGCGGCGTCAAGAAGCATCACCTTCGCGGGCGGAAGAGGATCCTTGAGATGGCCGGCGACAGCCCCAGCGTGGCGGCGAAGATGGTCGCGCTCATGGCCGGCTACCACCGGAAGAAGGTGGCGCTGGAGCTGGATCCGCTGCTAACGGAACTGACACCGGCAGAGCGAGTGGCTGCCCTGCGCCTGGCCGCGATGGTCCGGATTGCCGACGGCCTGGACTACACGCAAGACCAACAGCTTGAGATCGTCGATTGCGAGCGCACCATTCGGTCGGTCACGCTGCTGGTCGAGTCGGCCGCCGGGAATGCCGCCAGGAACGTGGGCAAAGCCAGCGCGAAGGCTGACTTGTGGAACGCGCTCTTCCCGCTCCCGCTGATCGTGGAAGACCTCTCCGCCCACGAAAAGGCGCAGCGGCGGCCGGTGCTCATGTCGCCCACCGACACGATGGGCGGAGCCGGGCGCAAAGTGCTGTTGCACCACCTGCGGAAGTGCCTCTCATGCGAAGCCGGGGTGCGCGCCGGCGAAGACATCGAGCAGCTTCACGACATGCGGGTCGCCACGCGCCGCATGCGCTCTGCGCTCCGCGTGTTTGGCGGGTACCTGCCGGCAGACCGGCTGCAGCCCTTTCTGGAGGGTCTCCGCTGGCTGGCGGCCGCACTGGGCGCTGTCCGCGACCGGGACGTGTTCCTTGAGTTCCTGGAGGAATACGGGCAACGCGCTCCGGCCGAAGACCAGGCAGTCCTGAACCAACTGGTGGGTCATCGGCGGCGAGAACGGACGCGGTACCGCAAGGCGCTCCTCGATGCCCTCGACAGCGACCGGTACCGCGCGTTCGTCACAGAGTCGGAGGCGTTCCTGGGCGAGCCGGAGCTCGCCGTGGTCGAAGGCGCCGCTGCGCCAACGGTTCTGGCCGCAGCGCCTGCAGTGATCCGCAAGCGCCTGAAGAAGGTGAGTCAGCACCGCAAGTCGGCGCCGTACGCCAGCGGCCAGCAACTGCATGACCTGCGGATCGCCTGCAAGCGCTTGCGCTACGCGGCGGAGTTCGTCGACCCCTGCTTCGACAGCGCTTTCTCGGTCCTGATCAAGCAGTGTGTGAAGATCCAGGACGCCCTGGGCAACGTCCACGATGCGGACGTCTACACGCAGTTCCTTCAGGACTACATGACGCGCCTGATGCCGGACGAAGAAGCCCGGCAACAGGAGCGCGCTGCCCTCGAACACCTCATCGCGGACCTCGCCAACTGGCGGCAGGAGAACTTGGCGGGCTTCTGGAGCGTGTGGCCGAAAGTGGCGGGGAAGAAGAAGGCACTAACACAACTGCGGGCGCTTATCGACGGTTTGGCGACGGCTCCGGGGGCCTCCGGGCAGGGCGGACGATAGGTCCCTCGCGCGGCTGTCACGAACACGTAGGTCGCCGGGCAGGTCTTCCGCACGGCGTCACGAATGCTTAGCCGAAGCCCCATTATCATGGAGGGGCGCCGACTGCCATGGTCTCCCGATCCCGCTTCTTTTCACCGCGTCTCACCGTCGGCAACCGGCCGGGTGCCTCGGCCTCGCCGGGGTGCATGACGCTGTTCTTCGGCGTGTTCCTGCTATTCGGGTTGGGTTTTCTCGGCTTCTTCGGCTACCAGGCGTGGAAGGAAGTGCGCGTCCGCACAGTCTACCGCGAGACCACCTGCGTGATCCTCAACAAGCGCCTCAAGGAGAACTCGGACTCGGACGGCACTACCTACGCGCCGGAGTTCACGTTCCGCTACACCGTCGACGGGCGCGACTACACGTGCACCGGGTACGACTCATTCGGCGCAACCAGCTCGGGGCGCCAAGGAAAGCTGCGGGTGCTTGCCGAGTACGAGATCGGCGGGGCCTACCCCTGCTGGTACGACCCGGACGACCCCGAGCGAGCCGTGCTCGTGCGCAAAGTGAGCTGGATGTACGCCTTCGGGCTGATCCCGCTCGTCTTCGTGGGGATCGGCCTCGGCGGCGTCGTCTGGGGTGTGCGCAACCTGGGCAAGTCGCCCGAGGAGCAGAGCGCGTCACGCGCCCCGGCAAAGGGTGGCGCGCTCCAGCCCGACTGGACGCAGGTTTTGCCGCCGGTGAAGGTGGTGCCCGGGCAGTTTCTCGCCAAGCGCCTGCAACGAGGGACCTCGCAGGGGTGCGAACTCGGCGGGCTGCTCCTCTTCTCGCTCTTCTGGAACGGGATCGTCAGCGTGTTCGTGTGGCACGTAGTGCAGGAGTGGCAGAGCGGCCATCGGCCCTACTTCCTGACGCTGTTCATGACGCCGTTCCTGCTGGTCGGGGTCGCGTGCGCGCTGTGGCTGATCCGGCAGCTCCTGGTGGCGGGCGGCGTCAAAGAGACCCTCGTCGAGATCGAGCGCGAGCCCGTGCGCCCCGGGGAGACGGTCAGCCTTCGATTCGCCCAGCCCGGGCCGCTGTCGCTCTACGGCCTGTCGGCGCGGCTGATCTGCGAGGAGAAGATCAGCTATACCCGCGGGACCGACACCTACCACGAGTCGCACGTCTGCGAAGACCGTGAGCTGTTCCAGATGCCGGCGATGCAAGTCCCGGCCGGCTCCTCGTGGGACCAGACGGTCAGCCTCACCCTCCCCGACGACGCGATGCACAGCTTCCACGCCGGCCACAACGACCTCGTCTGGAAGATTGTCGTCAAGGGCGAAATCAAGAAGTGGCCGGACTTTGAGCACGCGTTTCCGTTTCGGGTGGTCACGCCCAAGGCGCGGAGGGAACTGGAATGACGCCACTGGCAAGCGTGAAGTTCGACGACGATCGCCGCGACTACGCCCCCGGCGACTCGCTCAGCGGCCGGCTCGAAGTGACGACCATGCCGCACGCCGACGCCGTGGTTGTCAAGGCCGAGTTTTCGGTGCTCTGGTACACCGAGGGCAAGGGAGACCAGGACATTGGCGTCGTGCACCTGGAGCGCCTCTGGGAGAACCGGTCCCAGCCTGCGGGCGAGCACCACTTCTCCGTGCGGCTGCCGCTGCTGCCGCTGACGTACCACGGGCATCTGCTGAAGATCCACTGGCTCGCCCGCCTGCGGCTCGACCTGCGGCCCGGGCAGGACGTACTCGTTGATGAGCCCTTCAACGTGCTGGCAGGGGATTGAGGAAGGTAGGCGTAAGCCGGTCGCATTGTCCCCGAAGGTGGTTCCTCTGTCGCCCGCCCGATCAACCAACGCAGCCCTCGGCGCCGGCGCCCCGCACAACCCCTTCGCCTCGGCACGGGTGCAGCCGGGTGCCCTTCCGTTCCTTCTGCCGACCGGGCAGCCGGCGACTCACCTGTTCCGCGAGTTCTGCGAACTGGGCAGCCGCGCACAGGTGCTGGGCCCGCACGGCAGCGGCAAGTCGACACTGCTCCACCACTTGGCGGCGGAAGCACGGAGGTCGGGATGGCGCGTCGCGTGGGCGCAGCAAGGCAAAGCCTCGGAGGCGTTGCCCTCGGGTCGGCAGCAGAGATTGGTGGTCGTCGATGGCGCCGAGCAATGGTCGGCGCGCACGTGGCGTCGCCTCGAGTCGCGCTGCGCGAGGACCGACTCCCGTCTGCTCGCCGCCACCCACGCCGACCTCGGCTGGCCCACCCTCTGGCACGCGACCGTGACGGTCGAGACCGCGCAGCAGGTCGTCGCGCACCTGCTCCGCGACGAAGCCACGCCACTGCCCTCGGAGACACACCTGCGGACCCTCGTGGAACAACACAACGGGAACCTACGACTGGCCCTGTTTGCCCTCTACGACTGGTTCGAGCAGCGCCGCCAAAGCAAGACACCCGACACGTGACACGCGACACCCGCCACCCCCTCAACAGGAGCTCTAACCATGTACGCCCCCACCTGGTCCTCCCTCGACGCCCGCCCTTGCCCCGCCTGGTTTGACGAAGCGAAGCTCGGCATCTTCATCCACTGGGGGGTGTACTCCGTGCCCGCCTGGGCGAAGAAGGGAACCTACGCGGAGTGGTACTGGAGTTCCCTGCAGGAGGCGAACGGGCCGACGCGGCAGTTCCACGACCGGACGGATGGAGCCGACTTCCAGTACCAGGACTTCGCGCCGCTGTTCAAGGCAGAGCTGTTCGACCCCACCCAGTGGGCGGATCTGTTTGCCAGGGCGGGCGCGCGGTATGTGGCGCTGACCTCCAAGCACCACGACGGCTTCTGTCTGTGGCCCAGCGCGCAGAGCTGGAACTGGAACAGCGTCGACATCGGGGCCCATCGCGACCTGGCGGGTGAGTTGACCGCCGCCGTCCGCGCGAAGGGGTTGCGGATGGGGTTCTACTACTCGCTCTACGAGTGGTTCCATCCGGCGTTCCTGGCGGAGCCGGCCCGGTATACTCGCGAAGGTTAGGAATACACCGAAGCTATTGCACAAGTTCGACGCCTCTGCGTGCACAGCAGTGTGTTGGGTGCTCACCACACGCCCCCGGGTGAAGTTCTGCGAACTTCCACTTCGGTGTATTCCTAACCTTCGCGACTATCTGCGGATGAACACATGCTGCCCCAGCTCAGGGACTTGGTCGAGCGGTACCATCCGTCAGTCCTGTTCACCGACGGTGAGTGGTCGCACCCCAGCGAGGTCTGGCGGAGTTGCGACTTCCTGGCGTGGCTGTTCAACGAGTCGCCGGTGAAGGACGAGATCGTGATCAACGACCGCTGGGGCAGCGAGACGCGGAGCGTTCACGGCGGCTACTTCACCACGGAGTACGGCGAGGTGGGCGGCGGGAAGGAGCTGACCGAAGGCCGCAAGTGGGAGGAGAACCGCGGCGTCGGCGCCTCTTTCGGCTACAACCGCAACGAAGACGTGACCGACCACCTGACCGAGCACGACCTGATCCACCTGCTCGTCGACACCGTCAGCAAGGGCGGCAACCTGTTGCTCAACCTCGGGCCCACGGCCGATGGGCGAATCCCGGTCATCCAGCAGGAACGACTGCTGCAGCTTGGCGAATGGTTGACTGTGAACGGTGAGGCCATCTACGGGACGCGGCGCTGGCGGGTGCCTGCGGAAGGCGACTGCGTGCGGTACACGTCATCGGGCGACACCGTGTACGCGCGCTGCCTGCAGTGGCCGGGGCGGGAGCTGGTGCTCCGGTCGCCCGAGGTGGTTGGCGACGTGGAAGCCGACCTGCTGGGCCATGCCGGGAGGCTGCGGTGGCAGATCAGCGAGGGAGCCTTGCGCCTCTCCGTTGCACCGCTGGGCGTGGACGACGTGCCCTGCCGGCACGCGTATGTGTTCCGGCTCAAGGGCGTGCGGTGAGGGTATTCCGGAACCGGCGTGGGCCGCACCCGACGAGGCTGCGGAACTGCCGGGAGAAGTAGTTGCTATCGGCGAAGCCCACTTGCTGAGCGACCTCCGCAATGCTGAGGTCGGCCTCCTTCAGTAGTTCCATGGCGCGGTGAATGCGCACCCGAACCAGGTAGTCGAGGGGGGAGCAACCCGTGGCGTTGCGGAACGCGCGGGAGAGCGTGCGCCGCGACATGTGGCCGACTTCGGCGAGGTCGTCCAGCGTGACGCGCTTTGCGTAGTTGTCTTCCAGGTGGCTGAGCACGCGACCCAGCCGCAGCAGCGGTTGCACCGCCGGGTCTTCCACCCGGGAGTAGAACCGCGACAGGTCGCCCACAATCAGCATGAAGTAGGCCAGGGCGGTGAATGCCCACCCGGGTTCGCGTCGCGTAAGCTCGGCGTCGAGTCGGTCCACCAGCCCCGTGATGTGCCTGAGGTTGCTCGGGGTCAGTCGGAGGCGGCTCTCGAATCGGTCCCGATGGCGCTGGCGCGGCTCCAGGTTGAACAGCATGTGAAAGCCGGGCAGCGAGGCGATATCGGCGTGGGGCAGCCCCAGTTCGTCCATGCTGAAGAGGAGGTTCACCAAGTCCAGGTCTTCGGTGTCCTGGTAGCCGTGCGCCTCATCGCCGTGCAGCACGAACACATCGCCGGCGGCAATGGGGTACTCACCGACGGGAGCCTGATGGATCCCCGTCCCGCGCAGGACGATGACCAGTTCGGAGAACTCGTGACGATGAACGGCGCAGCTCGCGTGCCGGAGAACGCGGATCGAGGCGAGCGGGATTGCGCTCCGGTCGAAGACTTGGGCCCGGGTAACCACGTCGATGCCGGTCGGTGTCGTATCCATGGTGAGTGTGGGCGGCTGGGGGGCGGTCAGATCGTACTTGTTTCCTGGACGGAAGGCAAGCATCTCCCGTGAAGGGAAAGTCGATTCCTCGGGCGGCGCTGGCTGCGCTCCTTGCGCAAGCCCTGACGTCGAATGACCCAATCGTGCTAAAGATTGTCCCTTCTGTGAAGGTGCCTTCTCCACGCAATGAGTATCCTGCTTAGTCCTACAACCGTACTTAGCGCGAATGTGCTCGGCGAGGGTCTCCTGACCCCGCCGCTCCCCGGACCGACAGGTCTCCTCGAATCCCGTGGATTCGCAGCCCTTTGAGACCTTCCGGTCAAGCGTTTCGGGGCGGTCGGAGACCTGCCCCGAGCTAAGTACGGTTGTAATACTAGCTCATGAGCACAGCAACCGCACTCCAGCCCGAGCGACTCCACTCGATTGCCGCCGATCCTGCCACAGCCTCCGTCCCCGCCTCGAACCTGACACAGCACACCGGTCAGATCACCCTCGACGAGCGAGTCGGGCTGTTCCGTCACCGCCCGGTGACGCTCTGGCTCACCGGTCTGAGTGCTACCGGGAAGTCCACGCTGGCCTACGCGTTGGAGAAGCGCCTGCTTGAAGCGGGCCACGCCTGCGTCGTTTTGGACGGCGACAATCTCCGGCATGGGCTGAACCGCGACCTCGGCTTCACGCCGGCGGACCGCACTGAGAACATCCGCCGCGTCGCCGAAGTTGCCCGGCTGTTCAATGACGCCGGACTCCTCGTTGTGACCGCCTTCATCTCGCCCTACCGCGCCGACCGCGAGCAGGCCCGCGCCGTCATTGGCGAGGCCCGCTTCGTGGAGGCATTTGTTGACACGCCCCTGGACGAATGCGAGCGACGCGACCCCAAAGGGCTCTACGCCAAGGCGCGCGCCGGCAAGCTCCCAGAGTTCACCGGCGTTTCAGCGCCGTACGAACCGCCGGCGACGCCGGAGCTTCGGCTGGACACCGTCCGCTTCTCGGCGGAGGAACTGGTCGAGACGGCGATGGGAGCGCTCTCCTCGCGGGCAACGTTCGCTCGGGCGCGGGCCGGGCTCTCGATTCTCCCCGGCGGGGCGAAGGCCGGCTCCGGCCGCGCCGCCACCGGCAAACGCCACCGGAGCACACGCACATGATGATCACCGTAATCGGCCGCGGCCACTCCGGCACCCGGGCGATGTCGCACACCTTGAGCGAGAGCGGCGTCTTCATGGGCGCCCAACTGAACGAGTCGGGCGACTTGGTGCCCCCGGGCGACCTGTACGAAGCGTGCCGGGTCATGGCGCGGCACGTCGTCCACAAGGGCGGGCTGGAGTGGGACTTCGCCCAGCTCCACACCATGCCGATCGCCCCGGCATTCACGCGGCTGGTCGAGTCGTACCTGTCTTCGGTCCTGAGCAGCGACGCCGACCGCAAGGGGTGGAAGCTCCCGGAGACCACCCTCATCCTGCCGTGGATCGTGCGGCTGTTCCCCGACGCGTATTTCGTCTATTGGCGGCGCGACCCGCGCGACTCCATCCTCGGCCGGCACGTCACCGACGACCTCGCCGACTTCGGCGTGCCCTACGACCACACCGCCGACCTCCGGCTGCGGCGAGCGATCAGTTGGCGGTACCAGTACGAGATCATGCGCGTCACCCCCTCCCCGGCGCGCCGCCTCAATGTCCAGTTTGAGGACTTCGTGCTGCACCAGGACAGCACGCTCCGGCGACTGGAGGGGTTCGTCGGCTTCCCGCTTGCCAAGATCGAGGTCCGGCCGGAAGCCGTCGGCCGCTGGCGCACCGACGACGAGCGGCACGACTTCGACTTCTTCCCCCAAGACGCGCTGTTCGACGCCCACCGATCAGCAGCGGGCGAGCGCTAAACCTCCCGCGGCGCGTTGACCCTCCGGGCGATTGCTGTCAACATGGGTCGAAGCTCTGAAGCCCCCGTCGCAGGGAGTCCCTCGCATGGCCCAAATGACCAAGCTGGAACGCGTCCTGGCGGCCTTCGACCACCAGGAGACCGACCGGGTCCCGTTGTACGACTTGATGCTCAACGACGACTGCATCGAGTACTTCACCGGCGTCTACGCACCCTACGGTGAGGAAGGCGCCAAGCTGCAAGCGCAGGCCGTCGATCGGATGCTGGACATGGCGCGCTGCGTCGGCGTCGGCCCGCACCCGCCGCCGGCGGACTTCACCGACGATCCGGTGCTGCTCAAGTACGCCCGCTTCGCCTCGCTCACCTACCGGCTCAACCCGATTCGGTCGTATGAAGAGGCCGTCGACTGGGTGAAGCAGCGACTTCTGCAACTGGGCAAGTGGCGTGACCACACCGACCTCGCGCAGGTGGCGGCAGACAATCGCCGCTCATTCGAGAAGCTGTACGGCTGGCTGAGCGAAGACCACGTCGTCTGCTGCCTGCGCCAGAGCGGCGTCGGGCTGGACGACATCCGTGGGCACGTGGGGATCGAGTTCTTCAGCTACCTCTGCGCCGATCAACCGGGGCTTGTCGCCGAGTTTCTGGAGCTGCACACCGAGCAAGAGGTGGCAGTCATCCACGCCATTGCCGATCCGGCACTCTCCCCGTGGGCCCTGACGTACGGCGACATCGCCGCGAAGAACATGCTGCTCCACTCGCCCGAGTGGTTGCGGCAGGAGTTCCACCCGCGCCTCAATCGCCTCAACGACGCCTACCACGAGCACGGCATTCGCTGCCTCTTCCACTCAGACGGCGACATCATGGAAGCCCTGCCCGACCTCCTCGCCACCGGCATCGACGGCCTCAACCCGCTGGAAACCGTCGCCGGCATGGACGTGGGCGAAGTCTACCGCCTCTACGGCGACAAACTGTTCCTAACCGGCGGCATCGACATGAGCCAGTTGCTCTCCAACGGCACCCCCGCCCAAGTCCGCGCCGTCTGCCGAAAGGCTATCGCCGACGCCCCCACCGGCTACTTCATGGGCTCCACCACCGAGATCGACAACAGCGCGCGCCTGGAGAACGTGCTGGCGATAGTCGAGGTGAGCTGGGGCCACCACCCATCCGGCGCCAGGCCGGATATCATGGAGCAGATCCGGCGCAGGAAGGAACGGACCCGGCGCCACCCTCGTCCCGCGGGGCTTCGCCGGCTGACCGACGGGTGACCCGTCCCAGGTGGTCGCCCTGCAAACGCGGTGGTGACCCGGCAGGAGCATCTCGGACTTTGACTTTATAAAGTCCGAGATGCTTGTCGGGAAGGACCCCGCAGGGACGAGACCGTCGCTCGCCTCGGGCGCGCAGTTGCTTCGCTCCGCGCGTGCGGCTTCTGTCGTATCCGCGGCAAGCCGACGCGCTCCAGGCGGAGCGTGTGTCGGCCGCCCTCCAAGGCGTCGCCCGCGATCGTGAGCTGGTTGTCGAAAGCGCGTGCTCCGAGCACGAGGAAGTTGGCGGGGGTGATCTTGCCCTCCTTCAGCGGCTGGCCGTCGTACTTCAGGCGCAAGGTGTAGTTGGGCCGGTCTTCGCCGACGGCCTTCCTGTAGTCGATGAACGCCGTCGCGCAGACGGCCGTGTCGCGGGTGGAGCGCCAGTAGTAGCCGTGGTGGCGGTTGTTGAGCAGCCACTTGATGAGCTTCGGCGCCGCCGGGTCCTTCGGGTTCTCTGCGACGATCGCCTTGAGAATCCAGGCATTCGCCTCGATGTCGTTGTTCCACCAGCACCACCAGCTCTGGTCGGTCTCGTGCCAGGCAGTCTGGTTCTCGTCGTCGTGCTTCTCGAAGCGGCGGGTGTTACCAACCACCGTCCCGCGCCTTCGGTGCGACGACAGAACCAGGGGCGTGGGTGTCACTTCGTTCCGTAGCCTGACAGCCACGGTGCCTCCTCGGGCAGAATCGCGGTGACCTAACGGCGACCTACGCTGGCAAGCATCTCGTGTTCACTTCCGTCTCAGGCCTGACTACCGCGCGTTCCGGGCCGGTGTTGGCGCGGCCGCGACACCATCCCGCTTGGTCACCAGTAGACTTCTCAACCTGAGCAGGGCCGGAAGAGCCCCACTACACGCGGGATCGTTGTACGCTGTGTCTTCGATCTGGCCGGAGGCTTCCCACAGGTCCCGGCAAACAGAGGCTCGCAGCGACTCTCGTGTGGCCTGCTTCAGAAGCGCGACGGATTGCTCCCTGTCACGCTCCACGAGAGGCCACAGCCCGCGGCGCGCCATCAGTTGGGCACGGCGAGTCAACGCGAGGAGTTCGAACTGCCTGGGCGGGCACTCGGGCGCGAGAGGCGCACACACCTCGGGATCGGCGGGCACTCGACCCCGCCTGCCGACCGGCGCCGGCTCGCCCGCAGGCGGAACTCCACTCGGGCTCCGCCCTCCTTCCGTTCCGCCTGCTGCTCTCATCTCAATGCTCTCTTTCTTCATCGCTACCTCCTGGAATTCTTCACTAATTCCACAGAGGCAACTGTCTCACCTATTATTGGCACAGG
>Ga0210053_1001094_pt1 | contig 25839 bp, 25 predicted proteins | sample CryGeymeta201512_FD_185467 | JGI IMG/M metagenome (GOLD analysis project Ga0210053, IMG submission 185467) | Groundwater microbial communities from Crystal Geyser aquifers in Utah, USA - Crystal Geyser metaG 2015-12 (SPAdes) (version 2) | ecosystem: Environmental > Aquatic > Deep subsurface >... | reverse complement strand
TGATTCCAGCCTGGATTTGGCAATCCAGGCCAGCAATTTGGTGGTGGTCGAAAAGTAAGTGATATGCTTTGTGGGGCGGGATGGAATCCCGCCAAATCGCGGGGATGCGGAATGCCATTCCGCACCACGTCACTTACTTGTGTACCACTACCAGCAATTTTATTCTCTTTGACAGGCAGCAAGACTGCCAATGCCCGGCTGGACTCCCGATGCCCGGCTGGACTCCCGATGCCCGGCTGAACCCCCGATGTTTGCCTGAACCCACGATGCTCGGCTGGACTGCCAAGTCCAGCCATTAAGCAAGGATGTTGCGCACATCATCAATCGGAATAATACAGGGTTCTTCTGTGTAATAAAACCTTGCACTTGACCAGAGGTAGTCTTCAGGGTTTTCGCTCAATTTCCAATGCTCTTGGCAGGGGTTGTTATGGATGTAGTTCATTTTCTGTTCGAGGAATTCGCTTGAAAAAACGTCTTTGGTGTTGTAATCATCTTCCCATACTTTGTGATTCTGTTTTTCAGGATGCTCCACTTTGTTCGCCAGGAGTCTTTTGGCTTCTGCATTGCGTTCCGCTTTAAGTTGACGCAGGATACGGTCCGATGTCTGCCGCTTGAAGTCTCTCATAAAATCTGAAAGCGGATCGTTCTGGGTAAATTGCCCAATGAAGTGGATGTGATTGGGCATGATGACGAAACAGTAAAGTTTGAGTCGCTTGCGGAGGCGAAAGCAGTTGAAGGTATCTACAATAATTCGCTTGATGACATCACGCTGGAAAATATGAAGGTAGTTCACCGCTTTGGTGGTGACGAAGTAGAAGTGATCGGGGTCAAAATTGGGTTTCCAGGCCATCAGTTTCTCTTTGGTGGCGGATTTGGCAATCCGCCAGAGCAGGGGTTTTTGCTTTGCTGGACTGCCAAGTCCAGCGAATGCGGAATGTGGCAATCTGCCGGAGCATGGGTTTTTGCTTTGCTGGACTGCCAAGTCCAGCGAATGCGGAATGTGGCAATCTGCCGGAGCAGGGGTTTTTGCTTTGCTGCACTGCCAAGTCCAGCGAATGCGGGATGTGGCAATCCGCCGGAGCAGGGGTTTTTGCTTTGCTGCACTGCCAAGTCCAGCGAATGCGGGATGTGGCAATCCGCCGGAGCAGGGGTTTTTGCTTTGCTGGACTGCCAAGTCCAGCGAATGCGGAATGTGGCAATTTCGCGTAGAAATTCCACCGGTGAGGCTTACCCCATCCCAGCGTTGAGCTTGTCGAGGGTTTCGCGCGCAGGCCTCAAGTCCGGATCGGTCAGGCGGTTGAGGGGCGTTTCGGGCAGGTTGTAGAGATCGGTCAGCACGGGGCGTCCAGTCTCCACGTAAATCAGACCGGTCACCATCCAGTTATTCCGTTGCGCTTCTTCCATCATTCGCAGCGCCTGCCAGCGGTCGGTCGGGTCGTAATCTTTCTCTAGTTTCTTCAGTATGACCGTCGAGCCATCGTGCAGGGTCACCTCGCGTGTGGTGCCTTCCTCGAAATCTTCGACCGTGATCTCGTCCAGCGCGGGGATGAAGGAAATCTCGTGTAGCGGCGCTTCGTGATCTTTGCCCCAGGCGTAGGAATGGAACGTATTTTCCTGGTTGTTGAAGGTGACGCATGGGCTGATGATGTCGAGGACCGCGATCCCATGGTGACTCAAGGCAGCCTTGATCAGTTCCTTGACCTGCTTTGGGTCGCCGGCGAAGGAACGCGCCACGAAGGTGGCGTTGGAGGCCAGGGCTTCCATACAGATGTCCACGGGCATGTAAAAATTAGTGCCTTGATGTCTAAGTTCCAGGCCCTTCTCGGCGGTGGCCGAGAACTGGCCCTTGGTCAGCCCGTAGACGCCGTTGTTCTCCACGATGTACACCATCGGCGCGTTGCGGCGGACGAGGTGCTTGAACTGTCCTATGCCGATGCTGGCTGTATCGCCGTCGCCGGAGACGCCAATGGCGCGCAAATGCGTATTGGCGAATAGCGCGCCGGTCGCCAGGGAGGGCATACGCCCGTGCAGGCCGTTGAACCCGAAGGAACGGTTCAAGAAGTAGGTCGGACTTTTGCTGGAGCAGCCGATGCCGCTGAATTTCAGCAGTTCTTCGGGGACGATGTCCATTTCGTAGCAGGCGGCGATAATCTGGCTGGCGATGGAGTTGTGTCCGCAACCCTGGCAGAGCGTGGTCGGAAAGCCTTTGTAGTCGGCCCTGGTCATGCCGGCGCGGTTAGTTTGGCTGGTAGTTGTTGGTGTAGCCATCTTACTTGACCTCCTGTGCCAGTATGGTCTCTTTGACCCAGTTGGACGTAAGTGGAAGCCCGTCACTGTGGCAGGCTGAAATGAGTTTGTGTCCCTGCTCAGGCATGGTCATACTCAGGATTTGGCGCAACTGGCCGTCGCGATTGGCCTCGACCACGTAGACGCGTTGATGGCTTTTGACGAACTCGTTGACTTCAACCGTGCACGGCAGGGCGCGCAGCCGCAGGAAGCTGGTTTTTGGACCTTTGTCCTGTTCCAGTAAATGACGGGCCTCTTCTACCGCCGGAATAGTTGACCCATAGGCAATAATGCCGACTTCCGCGTCCTTTTCGGTTTCGATGACCGGCTTTGGGACGAGCGTTCGAGCGGTTTCGAATTTGCGTCGCAGGCGGGCCATATTGGCTTCCCAGGTTTTGGCGTCCTCAGTGTAGTGGGCGTTCTCGTCATGACCGGTGCCGCGCCCAAGCCAGGCAGAGGCCGGGTGACGGTTGCCGGGGATGGTGCGGTAGGGGATGGCGTCGCCGTCCACGTCCTTGTAGCGTGCCCACAAGCCGTTTGTCTTTTCCAGATCTTTTTCCCAAAGGGTTTTGCCGCGATCCATGCGGACATCCGGGTATTCGAACGGCTTGGTCATCCATTGGTTCATGCCGAAATCCAGGTCGCTCAAGACGAAGACAGGCGTCTGCAGGCGTTCGGCCAGGTCGAAGGCGCGCCAGCCAAACTCGAAGCACTCGTTGACCGAACCGGGCAGGAGGATGACGTAGTTGGTGTCACCGTGACCCATGAAATACGTGAAGGTCAGGTCGCCTTGCGAGGTGCGCGTGGGCAAGCCGGTGCTTGGTCCGATGCGTTGAACGTCCCAGATGACGAGCGGGACTTCGGCGTAATACGCCAGGCCGGCGTATTCCGTCATCAGGCTCAAGCCAGGGCCGGAGGTGGAGGTCATGGAACGTAGGCCGGCCCAACCCGCGCCAATGGCCATGCCGATGGCAGCCAGTTCGTCCTCGGCCTGAACGGCAGCGTAGGTATTCTTGCCTTCGGCGGTTTTGCGCAACTGAGGCAGGTATTCATTCAATGATTCAGCCAGGCTGGAAGCCGGTGTGATCGGATACCAGGCCACGAACTGCACGCCGCCGTAGATTGCGCCCAGCGCAGCGGCCGTGTTGCCGTCAGCCATGATCAGGCCGGCGGTCTTGTCCATCGGCTCGACGAAGTAGGGGTCACTTTTGGTCAGGTTGGCAGCGGCCCAGTCAGCGGCGGCTTTGACGGTGGCGAAGTTCGAGGCGACGGCCTTGGATTTGCCGCCAAAGTGGTAATCCAGCGCCTGGCGGATTTTGTCCAAATCCATGTCGAGAATCTGGGCGAGTACGCCGACATAAACCATATTGGCGATGTAATCACGCAATTTCGGGGAAACATCCGCGACGCTGGCGAGCTGCTTGACTGGCATCGGGTAGACGGTGATGTCCGCGCGGTGGATGGGCAGTTTGATATCGTCAGCGTAGAAAAAGGCTCCACCGGGCAGAACACTCGCCAGGTCGCGCTCGAACGAGGCCGGGTTGATGCAAACGACAATTTCATGCTCATCGCGGCGGGCCATGAATCCATCCTTGTTGACGCGGATGGTGTACCAGGTCGGTTGTCCTTGGATATTGGAGGGGAACAAGTTCTTGCCCGAAACGGGAATGCCCATCTTGAACAAGGCTCGTAACAATGTCGTATTTGCAGTCTGGCTGCCGGAGCCGTTGACGGTTGCGATGGTGATGCTGAAATCGTTGATTATTTTTGAGACGACAGGCATGGTTCTCTCCTAATTTGTTTAGGTCGCTGAAGGTGGGCGCTGCGTGATCAGATCGGTATGCTCTAACAGGGCGTGATAGCCGGCTTCGTAATCTTGGTTGCAAATTGCTTCTACCATTTTCTGGTGGTATCCCCAAACTTCTTCGAGATAATGGTAGTCAGCATAAACGTTCAGGCCGACGGCTTCGTAAGCCTCCCAATAAGCTTCCAGCAAACCGGTGACGAAGGGATTTTCCAGGCGACGATAGATCATGAGGTGAAGTTCGCGGTGCTCGGCATGGGGGATTTGTGCTGGTGTGCCGCGCAGTTTCTCCCAGGCGCGGCGGATCACGTTGTTCAGGGCGCTTCTGTCCTCAGCGGTCAACTTTTGGACGGCCTCGTGCCAGTAGGTCATCTCGATGTGTTTACGCAGGTCGGCAAAGGCCTGGAAATGAGTTTTGTCCAACGCCAGGGCGTAAGCCAGGCTTTGGCGGACGGCCGGCAAAAATGAGTACGCTTTACGCCGGATGCCGATGCGTGGCCGCACCTCGACCAGGCCGAGGGCGCGGGCGACCTCGAGCTGTTCGCGCAACGCGGCGATGCCAACGCCCAGCTCCTGACTCAGGTCGGCCAGCGATGGCAAACTTTGATCCTCCGCTTGCTCGTGGTTGACCAGATAGCGGAGGAATTCAGAAAGTAGGTCGGGTGAATTGTGTTCGCGGGACATAGGATAATAAATACGATTAATCAGATTAGTTCTATGAAAAAAAGTATATCATCAAAGCTTATATCAGTCAAGAAATACCCTTATCCCTTCAAAAACTCTGCCACAGCAGAGGCCATCAAGGCCGCGCCGCGGGGGAGGGCGCCTTCATCGAAATCGAAGCGGGGATGGTGGTGGCCGGCATCCAACCCCTTTTCCTTGTTTGCCGAGCCGATAAAGAAGAAACAACCGGGCGCTTTTTCCATGATAAAGGCGAAATCTTCCGAGCCCATGGTTACGTAATCACCGCTGTCAATTGTAGCTTCGGGGAACACCTGGCGAGCGACGGCTGCAATGCGCGCCGCGCTCTCTGGCTGGTTGATGACCGCGGGCGTCAGGCGTTGCAGCTCGACCTCGGCGCGGCAGCCCATTGTCTCGGCCAGCCCATACACAATGACCTCGAAGCGTTCCAGCACCTTTTCCCGGACTTGCGGCTCGAAGGTGCGGATCGTGCCCGCCAGCTCCACGGCTTGCGGGATGACGTTGAAGGCCTCGCCGCCGTGGATAGTACACACGCTGACCACCGCGGCCTGCAATGGAGGAACATTGCGGGCAACGATGCTCTGCAGCGCGGCGACGATCTGGGCTGCGGCCAACACCGGATCAGCAGCCAGGTGCGGCACGGCACCGTGTCCGCCCTTGCCGCGCACCTTGATCTTGAAAAGCTCGGCGCCGGCCATGGCCGGGCCGCAGGCAATCCCAAGCCAGCCGAGCGGCTTTTCGTTCCAGAGGTGCAGAGCCAGGGCCAGGTCAGGTTTTGGATTTTCGAGAACACCCGCAGCGATCATTCCTTCTGCACCGCCCAGCCCTTCCTCGGCCGGCTGGAAGATGAACTTGACCGTTCCAGCCAGCTCCTGGCGATGGGCATGGAGCATCCTGGCTACGGTCAGGCCGATGGCAGTGTGACCGTCGTGGCCGCAGGCGTGCATTACGCCGGGATTTTGGGAGGCATAGGCTGCGCCAGTTTCCTCGAGGATGGGCAGGGCATCCATGTCGAAGCGCGCCAGGATGACCGGGCCGGGTCGCGCGCCTTCGAGCAGCGCGACGATGCCGGTCTCGGCGATGCCGGTGTGCACCTCCAGTCCGAGGGAAGTCAATTCACGCGCAACGATGCCGGCTGTGCGAACTTCCTTGAATCCGAGTTCGGGGTGCATATGGAAGTCGCGCCGCAGGGATTGGGTGTATTCGAAGAGCGATTGGGCTTCGGAAAGAAAGTCGGTCATTGTGAACTCCGTTGTTAATAGGCTCTCTGGGATTTGCCGTGATAGGCCAGCATATCTGGCGTTTGGCGTAAGGCGGATTGCCAATCCGCCCCACATCTGGCGGTATATCACGCCGATTCCCAATGAACCTGTTAATAGTGCAGAAGAGGCGGCTCCTCGCGAAGCACCCTGTGGGCATGCCGCCGGATGTCGGGCATGGTAGCCCGACCAACGAATTTTAGGATAGGTGTTTAGCTGAACTTGAGCACGCGGAATTTTTCCTCGTAGCGCGGCTGTTCTTCCGTGCTTTCCGGCGAACGGCGGCTGCGCATCCGTTTTTCGAATTCGATCGGATCGCCAATCTGGCTCTTATGCTCCTTCAAGGCGCGCAGCTTGATTTCCCAGGTATCCGTCACGTCCAGGGTCACATCGGGCTGAGAGGTCAGCGAGACCCAGACCTCGCGCGGCGTATGCGGCTCCAGGCCTTCGTCGCGCAGCAGCTCCGGGAAAAAGTGGGCGTTCCCAGCCGCCGGAAAGACCGCGTCCAGCACGATCTGACCGGCATAGCGATGGTCGGGGTGGTTGAGCCGGTACGAGCCGCTGGGGAACAGGTTGGTCGGGTCGCAGGTGACAAGGATGTCGGGCTTTTCCTGGCGGATGACGCGCACCACTTCCCGGCGTAGATCAATGCTCGGGGTCAGGGTACCGTCCTCCAGGTCCAGAAAGCGCACGTTCTTGACGCCGATAACGGCCGCCGCGGCGCGTTGTTCCGTGTGGCGGATGCGGCATATTTCATCGGGAGTGAGGTCACGTTTCTCGTAGCCCTTATCGCCGCAGGTTAGCAGGCAGTAGTGGATCTCATGCCCGGCCCTTACCCAGCGGGCCAACGTCGCGCCGCAGAAAAACTCCGGGTCATCGGGATGGGCCAGGATGACCAGGATCTTTTGGGGGGTCTGCCAGTTATCGGTCATAAGAGAGTAGAGAGAATGGAGTGGAGAGTAGTGGGCAGAGACTAATCTCTGTTCTCTACTCTCTAATCTCTTTCTTTTCGCAATTCTCACACGGCTGCGCCGACTTGCGCCGCAGCGCCTCCAGCTCATCCCAGGGTTCGAGCTGCTCGCGCTCGAATTCGCGCCGGCCCACCTCCGGCACTTCGACGACGACGGTCATCTGCAGCGGCAGCAGGTCCACGACCCGGCCTTCTCCCAGCGGCGTGACGACGCGTTTGTTCCTCTTGGGCAATTCCTTGCGCGCGGCCACGTATTGCTCGAATTCGTAAACCAGGCAACAGCGCAGGCGTCCGCACATGCCGGTGATTTCCTGCGGCGTGAGCGAGATGCCCTGTTCCTTTGCCATCTTGATGGAGATCGGGCTGAAATCGGTCAGAAACCTGGAGCAGCAACGCCTCTCCAGGCCGCAAGCGCCCAATCCACCTAAGAGCTTGGCCACGTCGCGCGGGCCGATCTGGCGCATGTCAACCTGCGTGCCGGGATAAAGTTTGCCCATATCGTGGCGTAGGGACTTCAAATCCATCTTTTCTTCGGTCTCGCTACTGTACATGAGCGCCAGCCGCACCCCGTCGAAGCTGAACTCGGCGGCAATGATCTTGACCCCGGCCAGTTTCAGCTCGGCGGCGCGTTGGCGGCAGGCGATCATTGCCTCGACCTCTTTGCGCTGCCAGGTCTGGCGCAGCAGCAGGTCGCGCGGCGTGGCGCGTCGCTCGACGGGTTTCCACTTCCCTTCGGGCGGCGGGGATGGTTTCTCGATCCGTTGTGTGACTTCCCCTAATTGACGCCCGCGCGTCGTCTCGACGATGACCCGGTCGCCGGGCTGGATGTCGGGGATGGCGGCGGCGTCGAAGTGATAGACTTTTCCGATTTGTGCGAAACGGACTCCAACGATAAGCGGTTGCATGGGGCTGATTATACCAACGAACACGATGCAAAGACTAATGAGGATGAGTAATTCGAGTATAATTCCCCGCTGGAGGACAGAATGGCTAGCACAGATGTACAAAAACACATCAGCAGCGAACCCAAGATCGGCGATATGACCCTCAGCGAATTCCGCGCGATGTTGAATGCGTTGATTGACGAGCGTCTGTCGGAGTGGGTTGATGAGGATGCGGGATTGAAACTGCGCTCCGAAGTCGTTGAACGGATCAAGCGTCAGCGCGCCGATTATGCGGCTGGAAAACGTGGTAAATCGTTGGGGGAGATCGCAAGCAAGTATGGGGTGAAACTATAATTGTATGTACCGCTTCGATTTCACCGCTGGCGCCGAGCGCGAGCTCGACCACCTCGATTCACTAACTCGCACACGCATTTTGAAGCGGCTCAAGCGGTTGGGAGAAAATGCAGACGTTATCCAGCACGAGGAACTGACCGGTCCACTATCCGATTTATTCAAAACTATCAGTACTTCACGAAAAGGCTCTGTAGTGGCGACTTTAGTCGCTTTTTGGAGACACGACTGAAGTCGTCACTACGTTTTCGTGATCTACTGATACTATACACTCGATTTCAAATAAATTCAATAGATTTCCGCTTCAATCCGGCAAAATTTTCAAAAGTCAGATCGCGAAAAGTAAACCCCAACTTGCCTCGCAACCGCTCGAACAGCCCCAGGTAACTCTCGGCGATGGCAGCCTCCCATTTCAGGCCGAGACTATCCGCTGCGGCGTGGATTGATACGGCATCCGGTCCCTCGATTTCAGCTAAATTCAATAGATTTTCGCTATTGCGTGTCAAAGAATTGAACCGCTGGCGCGTTCAAGCCGGTGAAATTTTCGAAAGTCAGATCGCGAAAAGTAAACCCCAACTCGCCTCGCAGCCGCTCGAACAACTTCAGATAACTCTCGCCTATGGCCGCCTCCCATTTCAGGCTGAGACTATCCGCTGCGGCGTGGATGGATACCGCCTCCGGCCCCTCGATTTCGACGAAGTTCCCGTAAGGCAATTCGTCCAGCATGATGAGGGTTTTCAGACTTCCGAAGTCTTCGAAGACTTCGGAAGTCATCATCTCGTAAGTTGTGCGGTATTTCTCGTACATGACGACGAGTTGATAATCCAACGCTTCCAAGAACGCTTTTGCGGCCTCGAAATCCCCAACAGTAAATTCGATTTCCTGCCGCGACATCGCGCCGCCCACAATTGAACTTGGCCCTTTGTAAGTCAGCCGGCTGTTGTCGCTTTGCTTCAGGCGCAAAACGCGCTGCTCGCGGCGCAGGCTGCCATCCGGCCGGTCGTAGCGCAAATTGAGTTCATGTGCGCGCGGTCGCAGCAGACGCGCGCCCAATTCCCGCAGCCGCGCTTCCACCTTCCCCAAATCCTGCACGTAAAACTTGACTTCGATTTCCTGATCGTTCACTGAACACTGAACACTGGTTACTGAACACTGAGCAGTGTCTGTCTCTGCTCCACGCCCTCGCCCGGCTTGACGCGGATGCGGTGAACCGTCCCGCCGCGCGGCGATTTCAGCTCGTTCTGCATCTTCATCGATTCGAGGATCACCAGCACCTGGCCTTTTTCGACCTTTTGCCCTTCACCGATAGGGATCGCGACCACCATCCCCGGCATGGGAGCTTTCAGATGGAACTCGGCGCTTTCGCTGACCGTGCTGCCGCCAACGCTGCGCAGGCGTTTCTCGCGCTCGTCCTCCACCCTGACCGGGTATTGCCGGCCGAGCAGCACCACCTGCCAGCCGTCTTCCTCGGAGTAGACGTAAGCTTCGTACGACTTCCCGTCCACGATCAGCGAGTAGACCGGCTGCCCGCCGACCGACTCGAAGTCCACCTCCAGTACCTGCTCGCCCAGGCGGATGTGATGTTCGTCAATTACCTCGATCGAGAATTCTTTCCCGTCAATGGATGTAATATATTTCATGGTCTACTCATTGTGTCGTTTTCACGTATTACGTTTTACGTTTCACGCAACAAGTAACGCGTAAGCAATCAAGTCAAGAAAGTTACCGCTGCATCCTCTCCCAGCGCCCAACCCACTTCCAGTTGCTGGTATCGCGCTCGCCGCGCTGGATCACCTGTGCCGAGCGTTCCATCTGCTGATGGGCTACCAGGGTAGCCATCAAAGCGGCGATTTCGGGGTAATTCTCCTTGCCTTCTTCCAATTCCTCGAACGAAAATTGCTCTTCGACGAAGCGGGTGTCGTACTGTCCGCCCATGAAACGGTGCGAGTCCATTATCTTTTGGTGGAATGGGACGTTGGTGCGCACGCCGACAAGGCGGTACTCCTCCAGGGCGCGCCTCATGCGCAGGATGGCCTGGGCGCGCGTCTCGCCCCAGGTGATGACTTTGGAGATCAATGAGTCATAATACGGTGAAATCTCGAAGCCGGGATAGACGCCCGTGTCCACCCGCACCCCGGGGCCGGTGGGCAACAAAATGTGCGCGATGCGCCCCGTGGACGGCATGAAGTTGTTGTATGGGTCTTCGGCGTTGATGCGGCATTCGATCGCCGCGCAGCCCTGGTGGATGTCCTCTTGTTTGTAGGATAACGGCCGTCCACGCGCGATGCGGAATTGCTCCATGACAATGTCCACGCCGGTGACGATCTCGGTGACCGGATGCTCGACCTGTAAACGGGTGTTCATCTCGAGGAAGAAATAATTTTTATCCTTGTCCACCAGGAATTCGATTGTTCCGGCATTGACGTATTCCACCGCCTGCGCGGCCTTGACGGCCACCGCGCCCATTTTCTGGCGTATTTCCTCGTCGTCGCCGACGAAGGGGGAGGGGGATTCTTCCAGTAATTTTTGGTGGCGGCGCTGGAGCGAACATTCACGTTCGCCCAGGTGAATGACGTTACCGTGCTGGTCGGCCAGGATCTGGAACTCGATGTGCCGCGCGCCGAGCAGCAATTTCTCCAGATAGACGTTGCCATCCCCAAACGCTGATTCAGCTTCACGCCGCGCCGATTGGATCAATTCGGGCATTTCCTCGATATTCTTGACTTCGCGCATCCCTTTGCCTCCGCCGCCGGCTGTGGCCTTGATAAGCAGTGGAAAGCCGATCTTGGGAGCGATGGCAAGCAGATCCTCATCGTTGAGCGCGCCTTCGCCCTCCGTGCCAGGAACGACCGGCACGCCCGCCGCGGCCACCGTGTTGCGCGCCGTCATCTTATCGCCCATAGCGGCGATTGCTGAAGCTTTGGGGCCGATGAAAATCAAGCCGGCATCTTGACAGGCCTGTGCGAAGTCGGCGCGCTCGGCCAGGAAACCATAGCCGGGATGGATGGCCTGCGCCCCGCTTTTCCTGGCGATGTCAATGATCTTGTCGGCGCGCAGATAAGATTCGCGCGAGGGCGCCGGGCCGAGCAGGTAAGCCTCGTCGGCGTAGCGGACGTGCAGGGCATGGCGGTCGGCTTCCGAGTAGACGGCCACGGTTTCGAGGCCCAGCTCCCGGCAGGCGCGCAGGATGCGGACGGCGATTTCACCACGGTTGGCGATCAAAACTTTGTTCATGAAGGCTCCAATAGTATCCCGATTAGCGTGCGCTCTCTAGCGCAGGCGGACGTTAGAGAATGTCCACTAATCTTTGATGGGGTACAGTAGGGCAGGTTTCTTACCTGCCAGGGGTCTTGGCGGGATTGGAATCCCGCCCTATAGGGCTGGCAAGACGCTCGCCTCATGCTCTTCGACGAATTTCCTAAAAAAGGCAATCTGGAAATCCAACTGTTCGGCGAACAATCTCTGCCCGGTCGCGGTGCAAAGCGGACTTCGGGCGTGGTAACTTTCCAATTTGGTGATGCGCTGGCGCAGCTTTTCGGCCAGCTTGTCGTAATCGCCGATATCGGGCAGGCACATGTACAGCACGCGGTACGCGCCAAACCGATCCACGTTATCGGCGTCGGTGACGACCCTGGCTTCCAGCGTGGAAGGATTCTTCACGTCGGCGTGTTCGGCGACTGCGTAGCAGATGGCCTCGACCTGTTCAGTTGTGTAACCCAGTTCTTTCAGCAGCGGACGGGCGATCTGCGCGCCGACGCGCCCGTGGTCGTTATCATTGGGCATCACGTCGAACGAGGCCACATCGTGCAGCAGGCAGGCAGCCACGACCAGTTCCACGTCCGCGCCTTCGGCCTCAGCAATAATCTTGCCCCACTGCGCCACGCGCAGCGTATGACGCCAGCGGTAATCCAGGCCGACCAGCAGGCGGTCGAATTCGGCGCGATCCTCCCGCTTAAGGTACATCTCCTTCTGGCGGGCGCGCACGAAATCGGCGATTCTTTGCAAGCGGGTGTTGGTATCCATGTTGTTTTTTGTAGCGCGATATTTATATCGCCTTTGGCTGCAGAATGAATTCCGCGTTACGTTTTACGTTTCACGCTTTGAAAGAACGCGGCGCGCCATCAACGTCACCCAACGCGACGGCTCTTTCTTCTGGCCGAAATCCCACGCACTCCACGCTTTCCAGATGGATTCCGGTGTGTATCGGCCTTGCGGATCGGCCTTGGAGGCAAGCAGAGCGAGCATTTCTTCCAGGCGTGGGTCGCCTTTCAAGAAGGGAAATTGTGTCAGCACAGCCAACACGTGCAGAAGATCGTACCAGATCAACGGCGCTTTTAGTTTGCGAAAGTCGTTGCCCATGTAGAACATGTACGGATGGCGCGACTGGCTTTCGGTCCACAGCGAGAGGGCGGTTTCCGCGCCAGCGCGGACGGCAGGCGAGTCGCGCCATTCGGTCTGCGCCAGCGCCTTGAGCATGACCAGGTTGGCATACGGGCATGGGTCGTCTTTGCGACCCGGCCCGCGCCATTTGCCCAGCTCCGGCGAGACGGCGCACGGCCAGCCGTTGTCGCGAACCAGACCCATCAGGTATTCCGCCGACTTGCGCACGCGCGGGTCAGCGCCCAATCCCATTTTGAGCAACCCATAAAGTGTGACCGGCGCGTCGCACAGCGCCCAGGCCCACATATCCTTGCCGCTGCCGCCGTATGATTCCGAGATGTTCATCGGCATTTGGAACGGGCCATCGGTTGACTGGTGCTCGAAAATGCGCGCCGTGACTTTATCCATGCCGGGGTCGTCGGCTCGCAGGCCGAGGTCGGCTATGAATGTCAGTTTGTGCATGTGCAGCCCAGCCGACTTGTGGCTGGCCAGCACTTCGCCGGGCCACTCCGCCAGCTCGGTCAATAAACCTTGCACTTGCGGATCGGCCAGCATTGCCTGCCGCGCGGCGCGCACCTCAGCCTCGCTTTCAGCTTGGCCGAGCAAATCCACCCGCGTACGATATTGCACCCAAGGCGTACCTTCGAGCAACCAATCAATCAAAAAATCACTCATCACTCATCACGAATCACAGCGGAATATTCCCATGCTTCTTCGCCGGATTGGCGTCACGCTTGTTGTTCAGCATCTCCAGTGCGTTGATGAGACGCGGCCGGGTCTCTTTCGGCTCGATCACATCGTCCAGGTAGCCGCGCTCGGCGGCGATGTACGGATTGGCGAACTTTTCGCGGTATTCGGCCACCAGTTCAGCCTTGCGCTTGAGCGGATCCTTTGCCTTTTCCAGTTCCTTGCGGAAGATGATGTTGACCGCGCCGTCCGGCCCCATCACGGCCAGCTCGGCGGACGGCCAGGCCACGTTGAAATCGCCGCGGATGTGTTTGCTGGACATCACGTCGTACGCGCCGCCGTAAGCCTTGCGCGTGATGACGGTCAGCTTTGGCACGGTCGCCTCGCAAAAGGCGAAGAGCAGCTTCGCGCCGTGGCGGATGATGCCGCCATGCTCCTGTCCGGTGCCAGGCAGAAATCCGGGCACGTCCTCGAAGGTCAGGATGGGGATGTTGAAGCAGTCGCAAAAGCGCACGAAGCGCGCCCCTTTGTCCGACGAGTTGATGTCCAGGCAGCCAGCCAGGTGCGCGGGCTGGTTTGCGACGATGCCGATCGAGTGTCCACCCAGGCGGGCAAAACCGACCACGATGTTCTGGGCGTAATCGGCGTGGATCTCGAAGAACTGGCCGTTGTCCACCACCAGTTGAATGACATCCTTGATATTGTAGGGCTTGCTGGGATCGTCAGGAACAAGCGTGTCTAACGCCTCTTCCATGCGCAGCGGATCGTCGCCGGTCTGGACGAAGGGCGGGTCTTCCATGTTGTTCTGCGGCAGGTAGCCCATCAGCTTGCGGATGAGGTAGAGTGTATCGGCCTCGGAATCGGCCGCGACGTGGCACACACCCGAGGTCTCGGCGTGCGCCGCCGCGCCGCCCAGCGACTCGAAATCCACCTCCTCGTGCGTGACCGTCTTGACCACGTCCGGCCCGGTCACGAACATGTACGATGAGCCGCGCACCATGAAGATGAAGTCGGTGATGGCGGGAGAATAGACCGCGCCGCCCGCGCAAGGTCCCATGATGGCCGAGATCTGCGGGATGACGCCGGAGGCCAGCGTGTTGCGCAGGAAGATGTCTGCGTACGCGCCGAGCGAGACCACGCCCTCCTGGATGCGCGCCCCGCCCGAGTCGTTCAAGCCGATGACCGGCGCGCCGTTCTTCATCGCCATGTCCATGATCTTGCAGATCTTCTCGGCGTGCACTTCGCCCAGCGACCCGCCGAAGACCGTGAAATCCTGCGAGAAGACGTACACGAGCCGGCCTTCGATTGTCCCCCAGCCGGTGATGACGCTGTCGCTCAAGAACTTTTGCTGGTCGAGATCGAAGTCGTGCGTACGGTGCTGGACGAAGGCATCCGTCTCGCGGAAGGAGCCTTTGTCGAGCAGCAAGTCAATCCGCTCGCGGGCAGTCAGACGGCCTTTTTTGTGTTGCGCCTGGATGCGTTCGAGGCCGCCGCCCAACAATGAGCGGCTCCTAAGCTCGCGCAAACGTTTAATTCTATGGTTTTCGGTCATAAAGCTCTCTTCATATCGGAATGCAGACTTCAGTCTGCCCTGAATTGCGGACTAAAGTCCGCGTTCCAGAGGGTTTTCGGATAGGCACTAAAGTCGCCACTACCAGCCAGTCTATCACTTCCTTTTTATCCACTACCGAAATAGGACGTGTTCCGGGGGTTTAGCAAGACGATGAGCGTGAAAATCAGGAAAAGGATATTGACGGACAGGGCAAACGGCCAGTTCGCGTGAGGAACGGGCTGCAATGCAAGGCGATCGAACCAGTACCAGGATGTGTAGAGGATCGCCGCCAAAATGGCTATAATCCTGGCCCAGGCTTTTCCGCGCCACAATCCCCAGAAAAGGGGGAGACTGGCGAGACACCACACTGCGCCGCTGGCGGCGATATAGAGCGGTCCTGGTAGGGCATCGTATTGTCTCAATGTGTTCCAGAACGAAATGGCTGCACCTAACCTCAACCCGTTCCATGCCGTGAGGCATAACACGAACCAGGCAAGGAGAGTTACGCCGAGGGGGCGCTTCGGTTGCCGATTTACAGCCATAATAATCTCTACTCTCTAATCTCGAATCTCTAAATTGCCAATGTAATCTTTCCCAACTGCTCGCCCTTTTCCAGCCTTTCGTGGGCGGCGCGGGCCTCTTGCAGGGGGAAGGTTTTATCTATCACAACCTTGAGTTTTCCAGCACAGATTAACCGCATTACAGTCTCAAAATCTCTCAGAGTGCCCATGGTCGAGCCAATGATGGAGAGATGCTTGCCGAAGATGAAGCGGTTGTCAATCTCGAATTTTGGCCCGCCGGTGTTTCCGACGGTGAGCAGGCGCCCTCCTTTTCGTAAGCAACGTAGACTGAGCGGAAAGGTCGTGCCGACGTTATCTACCACCACGTCCACGCCGCGCTTTTCGGTCAAACGATAAGCGGCCTTCGACCAGTCCTCCTCTTGCAAGCGGTCAATCAGAATGTCCGCGCCGAGCGATTCGGCCAGGGCCAGTTTCTGCGTCCCTGCGCCGACGGCGATGACTTTGGCCCCGATGTGTTTGGCGATCTGGATGCTGGCCGTATTGACGCCGCCCGATGCGCCCACCACGAGCACAGTCTCGCCGGGCTGCAATTTCCCGCGCGTGACCAGTGAGTGCCAGGCTGTGTGAAACACTAACCCCGCGGCCGCGGCGATGTGGTAATCAAATCCGTCCGGCAGGTGAAAGAGTTGCCGAATGGGGACGGCCACGTATTCCGCGTATGTGCCGCGCATCGTCTCGCCAAGCAGGCGCCAGTCGCGACACAGATTATCCTGTCCGGCCAGGCAGAAGTCGCATTTTCCGCAGCCGAGGTTGGAGTTGATGACGACGCGGTCGCCGATGGCGAATGGCGGATGGCTGATGGCGATTGACGGACCGAGTGCAGCGACTTCGCCGGCCCCATCCGCGCCGGGGATGTGGGGGTATTCCAGCTTCAGGCCGGGCCAACCGTTGCGCACCCACAGGTCCATGCGGTTGAGGGCTGCGGCGTGGAGTTTGACCAGGGCCAGGCCGGCAGCCGGCTCAGGGTCCGGAAAGTCGGTGTATTGCAGCACTTCCGGGCCGCCGTGTGTATGGAAAAGGATGGCTTTCATTCACCGCAAGCCCAGTTCCATCCGGCTGATGACCAGCCGCTGGATTTCGCTCGTCCCCTCGTAAATTTCCGTGATCTTGGCGTCGCGGAAGTAGCGCTCGATGGGCAGTTCCTTGCTGTAGCCCATGCCGCCATGGATCTGCAGCGCGGCGTGCGTGACAAACATAGCCGTCTCAGAGGCGAAGAGTTTGGCCATGGCGGCTTCCAGCGAGAAGCGTTCGCCGGTTGTCTTCGCACGGTCCTTTGCCAGCGCAGCGTTATAAATCAACAGACGGGAAGCTTCGATGCGGGTTTTCATGTCGGCCAGTTTGAAACTAATTCCTTGGAACTGGCCGATTTTCTGTCCAAAGGCCTCGCGTTCGCGGGCATAACCCAGGCTCGCCTCGTAGGCTGCCTCAGCAATCCCCAGCGCCTGTGCGGCGATGCCGATGCGACCGGCGTCCAGCACGGTCATGGCAATTTTAAAGCCTTCGCCCTCCTCACCGAGTCGGTTGGCGGCCGGAATACGACAGTTCTCGAAGAGCAGCTCGCTGGTTGCCGAGGCGCGGATGCCCAGTTTGGGTTCCTTCTTGCCGCGCGAGAAGCCAGGCGCGTTTTTGGTGTCCACGATGAATGCGGTGATGCCTTTGTGTTTCTTCTCCGGATCGGTCATCATGAAGACGACCACGTACTCAGCCACCGGGCCGCCCGTGACCCAGGACTTGCGCCCGTTCAGGATGTAGAAATCCCCATCCCGGACGGCGCGGCTGCGCATCGTCCCGGCGTCCGAGCCGGACATCGGCTCGGTCAAGGAGTACGCGCCGATGGCCTTGCCAGAAGCCACCGGGCGGAGATATTTCTGCTTTTGTTCTTCTGTACCAAAATGGAGAAATCCGTATGCGTACAGTGAGTTGTGGACCGACATGACCACACCGTGCGCCGCGTCAGCTTTGCAGATTTCCTCCAACGCCAGAACATAGGAAAGGGTGTCCATGCCGGCGCCGCCGTACTCTTCCGGCACTTCGATGCCCATGAAACCCATTTCGCCCATCTTCTTGATCGTCTCGTGCGGGAATTCCCCGCTTTCATCGAACTCGGCGGCAATCGGCGCGATTTTCTCCTGGGCGAAGTCACGCGCCGCCTTGCGGATCATCTCGTGCTCTTCGCTCAACGGAAATAGGATGTTGCTCATGTATTCCTCCGGGATGAGAATGATAGTACGATTATACCGCTTGAACGAACTAATGTTGTATAATGTCAGTGGAGGTTTCCATGGTCGTCACTCGGATCACCATCAAGCACACTCTGGATATTCCTGATGAATACCGCGAAGCTCTGCCGGTTGGTCAGGAAGTTGCGATTACGCTCGATAAACAGGGGCGCATGGTGGTTACCCCGATCGAAAAAATCCGCGCGGCGCTCATGGAGAGTTTTGGCATGTGGGCAGAACGCAGTGACATCCCTGCTGACAGTGTCCAGTACGTGCGTGAAGTTCGCAAGGGCTATCGAATCGATAAATATCCCATGGGGGATGTGCGGGCAGCCGCGCCGTATCAGCGCGGCAACAAGTAGATTTCTACTCCCGGTCTTACTCATTATATTCCTTCTCCTCCGGATGCTCCATCCCGCGCGCGTCCGCCTCCACATCGCGCCCCGTCGGCTTTTCGGCCAGGAACTCGCGGTAGAACTCGTGCTGGATGACCAGATCCATGATCTCGTTGGTGCCGGTCCAGATGGTGATCAGGCGTACATCCCGCAGCAGGCGTTCGACCGGGAAGATATTGGTGTAGCCAATCCCGCCCAGGATTTGCATGGCGTGGTTGACGACTGTCCAGGCCGTTTCGGTGGAGAATTTCTTGGCCTCCGAGACCAGCCGCCGCACCTTGCCCGGCGTCTCCTTTGCTTCGATGGAATGGCCGACGGCGCGGTTGAACGCCCGCGCCGCATCCAGCAGCGTTAGGCTTTCCGCGACCTTGAAACTGACTCCCTCGAATTGGCGGATCTTTTGCCCGAAGGCGCGACGGCGGTCGGCATAACGCGCCGCGATCTGGATGGCGGCGCGACCCATGCCCACTGCACCGCCGGCGGAAGTCATCCGCTCCGGGATCATCATTTGATGGAATACTTCGGTCCCGTTGCCGATCCCGGCCTCGCCTCCCAGCACGTTGGCGATTGGCACAGGCGCCTCGTGAAAGACCAGCCGTCCCGTACCGCCGCCGCGCGTCCCCATCAGCCCGTAAACGTGTTCGACTTTGACGCCCATGCCGCGCTCGACCAGGAAGGCCGTCATTGCCTTTTTGGGATCTTCGATGCCTTCCACTTTGCCGTAGACAAGGATGAGGTCCGCGCCTTCAGAGCCGACCACGAAACGTTTTTGTCCGCTGAGGTAAAAGACATCTCCTTCGCGGCGGGCGCGCGTGGTGGCGGCGAAGAAGTCTGAGCCGCCGCGCGGCTCGGTCAGCGCCTCGGCGACGGTCATCTCGCCGCGCAGCACCGGCTTGAGATATTTTTCCTTCTGCTCGTCGCTGCCAAAAACGTGGATCGCTTCCCCGACGATGGAGACCAGCGAGTACAGGCAGGCCAGCGAGGTGCCCAGTACGCCAACCTCCTCCAACGCGACCAGTTCCGAGGTCCAGGGAAGGCCGCGCCCGCCCCAGCTCGGGTCGAAGCGCAGACCAAGCAAATGCCGCCGCGCGGCTTCTTGTAGAAATTCTCGCGGGTATCTTACTTTGTCATCGTCCATATCCAGCAGCAACTGGCGCGGGATGGACTTGACGAAGGCCTGCATTTCGTCGCGCAGCGCCTTCTCGTTCGCGGTTAACATGGCTTCGATTGACATGCCGCCTCCTTCGAGTGTCTGGTGGGCTAATTGTAGCACGGGTCACAAATACCGTCTGCTTGACAACGAGCCGGAGTTGGATATACTGACGGTATGCTCGATAACAATCCTGACTCTATGGAGTTGACTATGGCGCTTGAGTCTATCCTCCCGGTTCCAGATGTGCTGCAAGCGAAGCGTGTGCTGGCCGTCCAGCCGCATTACGATGACAACGACATTGCCGCAGGCGGGACATTGGCTGCCTTGCACGCTGCCGGAGCGGAGATCGTTTACCTGACCGTGACCGATGACCTGATGGGCGTGATTGACGCGTCACTTTCCCCGGACGCGGCTTCCGCTCAGTTGAAGCGCGAGCAGGAGGCCGCAGGAAAGATCATCGGCGTGCGCCAACACTACTGGCTGGGCTATCCGGATGCAGGAAAATACGATTATTTCGAGTTGCGCGCCGGGATCATCGAGCATATCCGCCTAGTGAAGCCAGATTTCATTTTCGCGCCCGATCCCTGGCTGGCTTACGAGGCGCACCGCGACCATATCCAGACCGGCCTGGCGACGGCCGAGGCGGCTATCCTTTACGGGCTGGCGAGGCTCCCTAGCAGCGATCCTGCTGTAGATACTGCCTACGGTGGCCACGAGCTGCTCGGCATCGCTTTCTATTACACCCGCGAACCGAACACGGTGGTTGACATCAGCCAGAGGCGCGAGAAAAAGGAACAGGCCGTGCGCTGTTACCAGGCGCAGTTCTCACCCGATGATATGGAGCAATTGATCGCAGTGCTCAATTTCAAGGCGAGCCAGTTTGCGGAAGGGCGCGGCTACTCACATGCCGAGGCGTTGAAAGTGCTGCATCCGCAGGCGTTGCATTGCGGCATTTGACCGACACACGCAAATGAAAAGTACTGCCCAGCCTGGCTGTCTGGCGACTGGAAGTCGCGGCAACGAAATGCACGAAGCCTGCCCTTCGACAGGCTCAGGGCAAGCCCTTCGCAGGCTAAAATGGTGGATGACAGTCGGCGCAGGCCGACTTTGCGCTCTCGTTGGTGCAGTTTAAACTGCTTTAGGTTTCAAGGTCGAGCAGTTCCAATGGAAAAACAAGAAGTTATCGCAAAGCTTCAGTCTCTTGCCAATCCCGTGAACGTGGCAGGGATGGCGCGTTACGGCATCAATCCCAAGAACACGTTGGGGATTTCAATTTATATCTTACGTGAGATTGCGAAGGAGATCGGCAGGGATGACGCGCTGGCAGACGAGTTGTGGGCTTCCGGGATTCACGAGGCGCGCATTTTAGCCAGTTACATTGCCGTTCCCGGAAAAACGACCGAAGAGCGAATGGATAGATGGGCGGCTGATTTCGATTCGTGGGATGTATGTGACCAGGTTTCCGGCTTTTTTGAAGAAACGCCATTTGCTTATCAAAAGGCGGTCGAATGGAGCGCGCGCCGTGAGGAATTCGTCAAGCGCGCCGCTTTTGCGATCATGGCAGGTTTGGCCGTGCACGATAAGAAAGCTGACGACAGCCAATTCGAGCAGTTTCTAGCGATCACCGTCCGCGAATCGAGCGATGAGCGCAATTACGTCAAGAAAGCGGTGAATTGGGCGCTGCGCAACATCGGCAAGCGCAACCGCTGCCTGAACGAAAAGGCGATAGCCGCGGCGCGCCAGATCCAACAGATCAACTCCAAATCCGCTCGCTGGATTGCGGCGGATGCTTTGCGCGAGTTGACTGCTGAGAAGACGCAAGGCAAGCTGCGAGATTAACCAATCTATAGGAGTTTATGATGAGCCAAAGGCTCACAGTGGCAAATGAAAATAACCTGTAGACAGGGCTCCCACGCCCTGTTTGGACGGCATGCCCGCAGGGTGCTTCGTGAGGAGCCGTCCCCACTAAATCTATTTTCAAGAGAGACAAAGCATGAAAATACTAATCGCTGCAGACATGGAAGGCATTTCCGGCGTGACCAACTGGAATCAGGTTGATCCCAAACACGCCGAATATACCCGTTTTCGCAAGATCATGACGGCGGATGTCGACGCGGCCATACAAGGTGTCTTTGAGGCCGGCGCGGACGAGGTGGTCGTCACCGACGGACACGGCGGCGGCGCCAATATTCTGCTCGAAGAACTGGATCCGCGCGCCAGGCTGAACGCCGGGAACGACTCACCGTTCTCGATGGTGCAGGGCATCGAGGCTGGCATGGATGGTGTGCTATTCATCGGCTATCACGCCCGCGCCGGCTCGCAGAACGGCGTCCTGGCGCATACCTGGTCTGCCAGCCGTGTCGCCAATCTCTGGCTGAATGATGTGCTGGTTGGGGAGTACGGCCTGAACGGCGCCCTGGCCGGTCATTTCGGCGTGCCGGTGCTGATGATCTCCGGCGACCAGACTGCCTGCGCCCAGGCGATGGAGCTGCTTGGGCCGCTCGAGACGGCTGTCGTCAAGCAGGCGACCGGCTTTGCCTCAGCGGAGTGTTTACCGTTGAAAACTGCACAGCAGTTGATCCGCGAGGCTGCCAATCGCGCTGTCCTTCGCTTGAAAGCTGGAAATATTCCCGAACCATTCGTTGTCGCCGCGCCGGTGCGTGTGACCATCGAGTTTCTGCAGCCGGAATTTGCCGACCGGGCCGCCCGCCTGCCTGGCGCAGAACGCCTGGATGGCCGGCGCATCGAGTTCGTCCTCCCGGATATGGCCGCGGCGCACGCCGGTTTTCGCGCCGCGGTCAAACAGGCATTTGATTGAAAATTGTCTTCAGGAGAGGAGAGGAAACGATGTAAGGTTTCGAGTGCTATAATGTAGTGTAGAGATTACGTATTGGAGTGGAAGATGAAACTCTATACTGTTGGCCATGGGACTCATAATATCGGAAAATTCATATCACTGCTAGATGAAAACGGCATTGCGCTATTGGTGGACGTACGCTCCTCTCCATACAGCCGTTACAATCCGCAGTTCAATAAAGAGAACCTTGCTTTCGTTTTGCCTCAGCATGAGATTCAATATGCTTGGGCGGGTAAGTACTTAGGAGGGCGACCACCTGATCCAACCTGTTACCGAAACAAGATATTTCCCAAAGGAGATGCGGATTTTCTACACTTGGTAGATTACTCCGAGGTAATGAAACGCCAATGGTTTATCCAGGGTGTGAAGCGATTACTTGAGCTGGCAGATGAACAAACAACCGCCATAATGTGCAGTGAAGAGGACCCCGCGGAATGTCACCGGCATCATCTTATTGCCAAGTATATTATGGATAAATACCCTGAAGTGGATGTCTGTCATATTCGTGGTGACAGTACAGTCTTTGGGGCTGCTTCAATTTTGGTATCTGTTTATAAACCGGAAGTCGAACAGTTTACATTGTTTTGATAGGGAGTTTAGGATGATTCTCTATACGATTGGATTTGTTCAAAAGCGCGCCGAGGTCTTTTTTGAACTTTTATCTCGACACGGCGTGCAACGGCTGATAGATATTCGTCTCAACCCGGATGGACAGTTGGCTGGTTTTTCCAAACAAAGTGATTTACCTTATTTTCTTTCGAAATTGGTTGGGGGATGTCAGTATGTTCACATTCTGGACTTAGCTCCGACAAAGGAGCTTCTCTCGGACTATAGGGCTGATTCTAATTGGTCGCGGTATGTTGAACGTTTTGAAATTCTGATGGACGAGAGAAAAATACCTTCGGTGCTGGATCAAGCGGAATTCGAGCGACTGGCTTCTTGCTTGCTATGCAGTGAGCCTGCTCCCGAAAAATGTCATCGCCGTCTCGTGGCCGAACGGATCGCGTTGCACTGGCCCAATGTGGATATCATTCACTTATGAAAAAGAAACTCGTGATTACCGACTTGACCAGGATGTATCGGGGCACTGTCTGTATTGCGGGGTATGATTCTGAACATAACTGTTTCCGTCCCACCTTGCCACCTCCCGGTATTCCTGAGCAAACATTGGTCAAAGATGGCCGTGCGGTTATTTTTCCTTTTGCTCTTGTTGAGTTCGATTTACTCGAGCCTACACCTAAGCCGCCGCATACGGAAGATTATCGTTACAATGCAGACTCGCCTTGTTTTATTCGACAAGTGCAAGATCGAAAAACTGTTTTGGGGTGGTCGCTTTTCGAGGATGTGAATGCCCTCTTTGACCAACCGATCTTGACCGATCCAGGTTTTTATGTATTGGATTGTCAAGGACCACGATCAATAGGCACTATCCTGCCGCGTGGGATTATGAAGGTGATTTATGAAGCAGGTGAAGATAGTCCTTGGGATTATCGTTTGCACTTTGTTGATAGAAGCAACTCTTTTTACCGGCTGAAGATTACGGATTTGACATGGCATTATTACTGTGACAGCTTGCGAGGGCAAGGTCGCGAGCCAACCGAAATATCTTCTGAGTTGACTTCGGTACTTAAATCTCGAGATGTATTCCTGCGAATAGGGCTGGCGCGCGGTTGGAAAAAATTTCCGGAACGCTGCTATCTGCAAATTACCGGCATCTATACTCTCCCCGATTATCTGGAGGGGAAGACTTTTGTTGATCTTTCACCCCAAAAATGATAGACCGGGGACGCTTCCATAGCGCCTTTTTCAGGCGATTAGGCCTCTCATTTGCTGCGCGGGTCTTTCTCGCCGCGCTGCTCCTCCGTCTCGTTCCCGTGCTCCTCTCTTACAACCTCGGCATCGGCCTGGACGACATGTTCCAGTACGACATGCTGGCGCGCAGCCTCGTGGCGGGAAACGGCTATCGCTGGTACGCCCAGGAGGACCTCTACCTCGTCCAGCCGTTTCTCCACCTCGACCTATCTACGGTTAACTACGATCCGCGCGGTGTTCTGACCTCTTTCCGGCCGCCGTTATATCCGGCTTTTCTGGCCCTGATCTATTTCCTGACCGGAACAGGCGCGCACCGTTTTTTCGTTGCCCGGCTGGTACAGGCCTTCGTCGCTGCGGCGCTCGCCCCGTTGACCTATGCCCTGGCGCGGCGACTCCTTTCGACCTATCCTCCCCGGCCCCCCTTCCCCTTCGACAAGCTCAGGGCAGGCCCTGGCAGGGAAGGCGATGCACTGAGCCTGTCGAAGTGGGGGAGCGGAGGGTTAGGTCCCAAAGCCGCGCGCATCGCCGCCTGGGTGGTGGCCTGCTATCCATTATTGGTCATCTATCCGCTCTCGCTGGCAACGGAAAACCTGTTTTTCCTGCTCGTTTTGAGTTCTGTATTAGCTCTCCTGAAAGCAGCGGAGTCTATTTCTAACGCGAATGACGCGAATGGGCAAATGGCGCGAATAAAAAACGATATAAAGCATTCGCGTAATTCGCTTGTGGTCGCGTACTTGGCGACCATCATTCGCGCCATTCGCGTTAATATCTACCGCTCGCGCTGGTTTATCCTTGCCGGTATTCTGCTCGGCCTGCTGGCGCTTACGCGCTCGGTTTCTTTACTTTTTGCCGGGCTGGCGGTGCTTTGGGTCTGGTTCGCGTTGCGGCAACGCAAGATGGCGGTGGTGGTTTTCCTGGGCGTGATGGTTGTCACGCTGCCATGGATGGCGCGCAATTCTCTCCTTCATCACCGCTTGATCGGGATCGAGACCACGCTCGGCTACAATCTATACGTGGGCTATCATCCAGCAGGGTCCGGCTCGTTCCAATATCCTCAATCGCTCGATTTACTGAGCATACTCGACGACGGTCTGCGCGACCAGATCGGCCAGCAGAAAGCCTGGGAATTCATCCAGGCTGACCCGGCGCGAGTCCCCTATCTTGCCCTCCGGCGGCTCGGTTCTTTCTTTGACCTGGAACGCCGCGCCCTGACGTACTTTTACTCGAACAATTTCTTCGGCTATATTCCGACGCCGCTCTTGCTGACGATAGCCGCGATCATGCTCTTGCCATTTGTCTTTGTCAGCATCTCCTCTGCCTTTGGTATGGTCCTGATCCGCTGGCGCGCCGAAACCCTCTTGGCGGCGTTGTTTCTCATCGGTCACCTGATCCCGCACAGCCTCATCCTTAGCGAGGACCGCTTCCACCTGGCATACGTGCCATTCCTCGCCATATTTGCCGCGCAGTTTTGGACGGGCGGCTGGTCCGCGCTGAAGGTTCGCTGGCAGGCGCGGACTGGTAAAATTGCGCTCATCCTGGCGTGCATTGTCGTAGTGCTGCTCTTCCTAAACTGGGGTCTCGAACTCTGGCGCGATGCTGGCACGATTGCCCAATTGCTAGGCCCGCTGGGCAACCAGACTTATTTTCCCTATTGAGGCGCGAATGCGGAATTTGTTCAAAACCGGCCTGCATTTCGATTGGAAAATCGTAACGATCACCATCGTCAGCACGCTACTGCTGATGGTGGATTACTATCACCGGCTAACGCCAAAAGCGTGGGGCATTGCCGAATGGAAGGCGGTTGATCGCACGATTTTGTACCTGGTCATCCCGCTATTGATCACCTTGCTCATATTTCGCGAGGATCCACGTAAGTATGGTTTCACCCTCGGCGATTGGCGCGTCGGTCTGCCCATCACGATCCTGGCGATCATCCTTATCGCGCCC
>Ga0210053_1001068_pt1 | contig 26208 bp, 20 predicted proteins | sample CryGeymeta201512_FD_185467 | JGI IMG/M metagenome (GOLD analysis project Ga0210053, IMG submission 185467) | Groundwater microbial communities from Crystal Geyser aquifers in Utah, USA - Crystal Geyser metaG 2015-12 (SPAdes) (version 2) | ecosystem: Environmental > Aquatic > Deep subsurface >... | reverse complement strand
AGGGGAGGAGCGGCAAAAGGCTTGCCCGGACCGGAATTTATTTCGAGATGATTGCTGGAATACCTTGTCGGACTGAAGTCCGACCCACAAGACCCGCCGCTCTCTGTGGGTCGGGTTTTAACCCGACGGGTTTGACTTTCATTGCAGTTCCTTGTCGGACTGAAGTCCGACCCACATGACCCGCCGCTCTCTGCGGGTCGGGTTTTAACCCGACGGGTTTGACTTTGTTTGCAGTTCCTTGTCGGACTGAAGTCCGACCCACAGGACCCGCGCTCTCTGTGGGTCGGGTTTTAACCCGACAGGTTTGACTTTCATTGCAGTTCCTTGTCGGACTGAAGTCCGACCCACAAGACCCGCGCTCTCTGTGGGTCGGGTTTTAACCCGACACCGTTGCTGAGTTTTCAACCTGCCTGGATTTTTTTGTTTTGCCGGCGCGCGACGGCGGTTTGCAGATACCGCAGGTATAGGTGTCGCACAACTCGTGCGTATGCACCACGAATTGCCCGCCACACTCATGGCAAGTGGTCAGCTGCATCATCTCTGCATCGAAGAAACGGATCAGAAACCAGGCGCGGGTGATGCTCAAGACCGGCTCATCCTCGCCGCTCTCGGCCTGCTCCAGATAAAGGCGATAACTCTTGATCAGCGCCTCGACCCCGGACAGCCCCGTATGCTTCAGCATAAACTGGTGAATTCCCATGAACAGGGAGGAATGGATATTCGCCGACCAACTCATGAACCAGTCGGTGGAATAAGGCAGCATGCCCTTGGAGGGCGATTCACCCTTGACCTCTTTGTACAGCTTGAGCAACCGCTCGCGGCTCAGGTGCGTCTCTTCCTGCAACAACTGCAGGCGCGCCCCCAGATTGACCAGCTCCACCGCGATCTGAATCTCGCGCGCCTCATTCACCACACTCTTGTTGCGCATCTCTTCCACTCCCTGCCCTGGTGGGTCGGACTTCAGTCCGACAGCCCACTGCAAAATACCAACTGCGTCGGGTTAAAACCCGACCTACAATTCTGCCCCCCAATCAGGCGGCCAGCGCTTCAACTGGTTGCCCCGCCATCAGGATGGTGGCGTGCGCCTTCGACATCATGCGATCCTTGTTGTAATCGGTGACCATGTTGAGCAGCAGGCGCTCGTCGAAGCGGAAACGGCACAACAGCATGTTGGACGCCGCCATCTTCAGCAGTTGCGCCGGCGACAACCCGGCGATCAGCTCGGCCAGTTCATCGCTCACGCCCAGCCGGAAGATCGCGCTCGCCTTGTCGTTGCGGATCATCTGCTGCGCCAGCATCATGTAGGAAAGATTGGTTTCGCGGATTTCTTCCTGCACCTGAATATTGTTCATTGCTGTCCCCTCGCAAAAAAACTGTCTGAATTCGACGGTCGCATTCTGGAGGGGCGATGCGCAAAAAAAAATCGGAGCTATTCCGATTTTTGCCTAGGAAGGCTTCCTACAAGGAGGCCCAAGCGCCCCACTAGGCGATCGGGCCGCAGGGCTCTTGCGGAGATGTGTCACGCCGGGAGGAGAAAGACAGCATGGTGCACGTTAAGAATATCGGCAGCGCTTGCGGAAACTTTAGGGTGAAATAACAGGGTGGGAGGGTAGGAGCGGCTTCAGCTGCGAAATCTTCCTTCGCGGCTGAAGCCGCTCCTACGGCAGAAAGCCTTCTTCCCCGGTCGTTTCATCATCGGGAGCGGTTCTTTGCCATGCCTGTCAGGGGGTTGACGTACGCGCAATCGAACCTCCAATTTGCCGCAGATTATCGGTTGTTCACATTGGTCAGCTTGTCGCAACCTTTGTTGGCCAGCCTGCAGGTCAGCTCGTAATCCTTGCGTGCGAGATCCATTTTTCCCATTTGTGTATAAGAAACAGCGCGCCCCAGATAAGGGGTCGGACTGAAGCCCATCTGCTTGCGCTGCGCAATACTGATCGCTTCCGAAAAGGCATCGACAGAAAGTTCCCATTCCCACTTTTTGCCATATGCCACCCCCAGGTTGTTATAAGAGAACACCCAGTCAGGCTGCAGCGCCAGAGAACGTTTGAAATCCTCGATCGCGCCATTGTAATCATCAACTTTCAGCCGCTCAGTGCCACGGTTGTAGTAGATGCGATACTCACCCGGCAGATCCTGTTTCCCCTTCACCAGCTTCGCAGCGTCATCCCAGAGGATAAGCGGATGCGCAAAGGAGGCGAGTCTATCCATGGAGATCGGCATCATGGCCAATGCGATGGCCCCCATCACGATGGCAGCCATATTCCTGTCCAGCCGATCCAGCAACAGCGGCAACACCGCGCACGCCCCCACCGTCCACAGATAGCTGCGATACAGCACAAAGCTCTCCTGGATGCGGACGGTAGAGAATTCCGTCATGAACATCAGCCACGGGAACAGCAGCGCAAAACCCAGCAGCCCAAAACGACCCCGTTTGAACAACAGCCACACCGCCAATGCGCCCCAGGACAGGAACGCAACAAAGGCAGCCAGGTGGCCCGACCACAAGGATGCCGCGAACGGTTCGCGCATATCCACCGACATCCAGTTCGGATTGGGAAACAGCCAGAGCGCGGCATATTTGAAGAACAGCCAGCTCTGGGTCAACACACTCATGGGATAGTTCAGATCACTCTTCGACTCGACCAGCATGTCCGGTGCATAGATCTCATAGACAGTGCCCAGCACCCCTATCTTCGCCATCACCACCCATAACGAGATGACCACCAGTGCGAGAAACACCCGCCAGCGTCTCTTCAGCAGATCGAGCCAATCCTGACGCAACACCACGGTCAATGCGAGCAACACGGCAGGAAGCATGATGGCATGCTCCTTGGAGAGCACTGCCAGATAGTAGAAGCACACACTCGCCCACAGCCAGGCCAAATTGGGTCGCCCCATCCCCTGCATCCAGGCCAGCATTGCCAACAAGCTAAACAGTGTCGCCATGACGATTGTGCGTTGCACCAGATAACCTGCGGCGTATACGCCGACCGGATGCAGTGCAAACAGCAATGCAGCGAAGAAAGCCAACGCCGCACACGAAAGTGAAGTTGCGCTACGCGCGGTATCAAGTCGCTCGAAGAGCGCCTTGAGGAAGAAAAACAGCGCCACGGCCACCGCTGAATGCAGGGCCATACTTTCGATGCGAAAAAACATTACCTCACGATCGAACAGTGCCATGCCCCACTCCAGCGTGGCATAAGGCAAAGAACGCAGGCTGAATGGAGAAAAGCTGCCATCGCGCTCCGGGATATCATCGAACACGACCGGATTCGACAGGAATTGTCCGTATAGGGCAAAAATTGCTGTGCACAACAGCACCACAAACAGGATGTTCTTTTGATTGGTGTTCAATTCCTCGCTCCTTAAATGCAAAAGCCGGGGAAACCCCGGCTTTTGCCTACTCAAGCTTCAACCCTTATTTGCAGAAGCCTTCGGACACGCAAGTACCATCCGAATCCCAACGCACGCCGGCAGAACCGACTGTTGGGGTCAAACGATACATCAAACCTGCGTCACCCGCACGGTTGGATACAATACCTTTTGCCGACCAAGTAGTGATGATGCCATTGCTCAATGTCTTGCAGTTAACGATCTTGGTACCGCTCAGGTAACCAGTCTGCTTACCATCACAGGTACCAGTGCTGGCAGCACCGCCTGCATTTGCGTCAGCGAACAGGTTGGTGGGTAGACCACCCGTGCCGGCATCACAATTAGCCGGGTCGTTGTCATTCTCCTGAATACAAACCTCGACATCCGCCTTCAAGGCTGCAGTCGACTGAACCAGCTCAGTCAGCTTGGCCTTCTTGGTATAGTCGCTGTAAGCCGGAATCGCCACCGCGGCCAGAATGCCGATGATGGCCACCACGATCATCAACTCGATCAGGGTGAAACCTTGTTGAATTTTCTTCATGTTTAAGCTCCTTATAAAGATTAGAACGTTGCCCTAGGGCCACGACACGGAAGGAAGAAGTCCTTTGCTGCGGTTGCGGCCACTTTCTGCCCCCCGCCTCGCCGGCTCCATCGCACCGCAAGCGGTCTGACGGGCACACACAAGGTGTGCGGGCGGATACTAGCAGGTTGCATGCCAGGGTCAACCCCCTTTGTTTGGCTGGGGTCGGTCGCCCTTACCCGCCTGTGGCCCGACGAATTACGCATGCGGGGTGACGTTTTTTGTCAGTTTTTTTGGATCGGGTTCCAATGCGGCGCGGTTGAACCTGGGTAAAGCATTCTCACGCGGAGAACGCGGAGTATGCGTCGGATGGGTTGAGCGCAGCGATACCCATCGTTAAATTCCGCCAACAGTTGATGGGTATCGCTGCGCTCAACCCATCCTACCTCGCTCCCTGTGGGTCGGGTTTTAACCCGACACGGCTTTAATTCAACAAGCGCCGTCGGACTGAAGTCCGGCCCACAAAACCCGCTACTCCCCGTGTGTGCTTTGTCGGACTGAAGTCCGACCCACAAAACCCGCTACTCCCTGTGGCTCGGGTTTTAACCCGACACATTTGCCGCGTAGCCCGGAATGCGCGACTCGTCCACCGCGTCGATCTGCTCCGGGGCGAGGAATTGGCGCGCATAGTCCAGATAGACTTTTTCGCGGATGAACACATCAAATAGTTCGGGGTCGATGTGGCCGTTTTCCTTGAACTTGCCGAGGATGGTGAGCGATTCGGTCAGGGTCTTGCCTTCCTTGTACGGGCGATCCTTGGCCGTGAGCGCCTCAAAGATGTCGGCGATACCCATCAGCCGCGCCTGCACCGACATCTGCTCGCGCGTCAGCCCCCTCGGATATCCCTTGCCGTCCATGCGTTCGTGGTGGCCGCCCGCGTATTCCGGCACGCGCTTGAGATGCCGGGGCCAGGGCAGCGATTCCAGCATCTTGATGGTGACGACGATGTGGTGGTTGATGATCTCGCGCTCGGCGGCGGTGAGCGTGCCGGCACGGATGGTGAGATTTTCCAGCTCGTCGGCCGACAGGAAATCCTCTTCCACACCTGCCGCGTTGCACCAGCGGCGGGCCGCGATGCGCTGCACGCGCCCGACATCGGCATCCGACATTTTTTCGCCGCCGATGTTGCTGCGGCGCAGGAATTCGCGGTCGTCATCAAGCTGCGCGATGAAGGCGTCGTATTCATCCCGGGTGCGCCTGCCTTCGAGCATAGCAATGCGTGCATCGCGCTTGAGCACTTCGAAGCGGGTATCGATCAGCCGGATACGGTCAAACAGGGTGTGCAGTTTGGTCGCCTTGTCCACCACATGCACCGGCGTGGTGATCTTGCCGCAGTCGTGCAGCAGGCCGGCCATCTTGAGTTCGTAACGATCCTGGTCGGCGAGCTTGAAGTCTTTGAGCGGCCCCGTTTCAGTCCGGCTGGCCGCTTCGGCCAACATCATGGTCAGCACCGGCACGCGCGCGCAATGTCCGCCGGTATAGGGCGATTTATCGTCGATCGCGGTGTTGATGAGTTTGATGAAGGCCTCGAACAGTTCTTCGAGGTGCTGGATCAGTCGCTGGTTCCTGACGGCGATGGCCGCCTGCGAGGTCAGCGACTCCAGCAGTTTCTGGTCATCCCTGGAGAATTGCAGCACCTCGCTGTGCGTCTCGTCCATGGCATTGATGAGTTGCAGCACACCGATGACTTCATGCTCGTGGTCGCGCATCGGCACGGCCAGAAAGGAACGCGAGCGGTAGCCGGTCTTGGTGTCGAATTTCTTGGTGCCGGAAAAGTCGAATCCCTCGGCGGCATAGGCGTCCGGAATGTTGATCGTGTCCCCGCTCAAGGCGGCATGGCTGACCACCATGGCATGGTTGGCTTGCCCGTCGTGGTACATCTGGATGGGGTAGAACGGGATGGGATTGCCGGAAGTGCCGCCCATGCGAATGTCGAGCGACAGGTTGTGCAGGATCTCGAAGGTCAGCACCTGCTTTTCGTCATCGACCAGATAGAGCGTGCCGGCGTCGGCATGGGTGATCTTCATTGCCGCGCCCACGATGTTTTCCAGCAGTTTGCCGAGATTGCGCTCGCTGGAAAGCGATGCGCCGATCGTGTTCAGCTCATCCAGACGATTGAGCAGCCCCTCCAGCGTGGAATGCGGGTCGTGTTCCTGCGCCATGTAAGCTTTGGCCTTGAGGGTGTCCACTTTAACCTTTCATGCTTTCCCTGTGGGTCGGGTTTTAACCCGACATGCTTTCTTAATTCATTGTCGGGATGAATCCCGACCCACAAAACCGGCTCATTTGATGCACACCGCGCGCACTTGCTGGATGTCGGTGATGCCGCTCAACACCTTTTCGATACCGTCCTGTTTCAGCGTGCGCATCCCTTCGTCCAGCGCGATGGCAAACAATTCGGCGACGCGCGCGTGCTCCTGGATGGCCTTTTTCACCGGGTCGGTGCCGATCATCAGTTCATGCAGACCGACGCGCCCGGCGTAGCCGGTGTTGGCGCATTTATCGCAGCCGACCTTTTCATACAGCGTGATCTGCCCCTTGTCGTCGCCGAACAATTTTATCCATTCCGCATATTGTTCTTTCATGCCCGCGGCCGGGTCTTTTTTCCAGCGCTCGGTGTTCTTCAGCTCTTCCGCATATTCGGTCAGCAGCGTCTTGATCTCGTCCTGGGTGGCGATATGCGGTTTCTTGCAATGTTTGCACAGCCGTTTCGCCAGACGCTGCGCCAGGATGCCGAGCAGCGCATCGGCAAAGTTGAACGGGTCCATGCCCATGTCGAGCAGACGGATGATGGATTCCGGCGCGCTGTTGGTGTGCAGGGTGGCGAACACCAGGTGGCCGGTGAGCGATGCTTCGATACCGATGGAGACGGTTTCCTTGTCGCGCATTTCACCAACCATGATCACGTCCGGATCGGCGCGCAGGAAGGAACGCATGATGGTGGCGAAATCCAGCCCGGCCTTCTTGTTGATCTGTACCTGGCGCAGACCCTTCTGGGTGATTTCCACCGGGTCCTCCACGGTCCATATCTTGGTGTCCGGTTTGTTGATGTGTTTCAGGATGGAGTGCAGGGTGGTGGTCTTGCCGGAACCGGTCGGGCCGCACACGAAAAACAGGCCGTAAGGTTTGGTTACCGTCTTCTTGATCAGCTCTAGATTGCGCTCGGAGAAGCCCATTTTGTCCAGCGGGATGGGTTCGCCCGAGGCAAGGATACGCATCACCACATCTTCCACGCTGCCCTGGGTGGGAATGGTGGCCACGCGCAGTTCGATATCCAGCGGGCCGTATTTCTTGAACTTGATCTTGCCGTCCTGCGGGCGGCGTTTTTCCGAGATATCCAGATCGCACATGATTTTAAGACGGGTCACCAGCGCGTTGCGGTAGGTTGCGGGAATCTCGATGTAGTTCAGCAGCGAACCGTCCTTGCGCACCCGGATCATGGTTTTCATCTTGCCCGGCCCGGGCTCAATGTGAATATCCGACGCGCCCATCTTGTAGGCGTCGATAATGATCTTGTTGACCAGTTTAACCAGTTCGTTGTCGGCCGCCGCGTTCAGGTCGTCCTGGTTGACTCCGCCCGGTTCCTCTTCCTCATCGCTGCCGAGCGAAGTGAGCAGATCGTCCATCGACTCGGAGGAGTCGCCGAAACTGCCGGTGATGTCGCCCACCCCGCCGCCGCCGTAGAACGCATCCAAAGTGGATTTGAATTCGCGCTGGGTACAAACCTTGTAGATCAGGCGGTTCTTGGGAAAAATGTTGTTGACCACGCGCGACGCCTGAATCCGCTCCGGATCGGTCGTCAGAATGACCAGGCCTTCCGGCGTGTCGTCAACCGGCACCCAGTGGCTGCTCTCGACGTACTCGCGGCGCAGATTGCGCAGCAGTTCAGATGGCTTGACCCGGTCGGTTCTGAACGGCTCATATGGAACGTTGAAGTATTTCGACAGGGCCGAACCGAGTGCGTCGAGCTTGATATTAAATTCGTCGATCAGCACATCCTCGATATCGACTCCCTTGCGCCGCGCGGTGCGCGTCGCCAGATCGAACTCGGCGGCTGACATGACCGCATCCGCCACCAGGTAATCGTATTTGGTCTTGATCGCATCGCTTTGCTGCTGGCGCTGGCGCAAGGCGACGGCGAGCGTCTGTGCCAGCTCCTTCACGCCTTCTTCCACCATCGCCGGGAACGGCTGCCCCGCCCGGTTGTTGATCACCTGCATCACGCCGACCAGTTCGCCGTCTTCATCCACCACCGGGGCCACCAGCATCTGTTTGGTGCGGTAGCCGGTACGCTTGTCCACATCCTGCAGGAAGCGCAAGGTGCCGCTGTGCGCCGCCAGTTCCTGCAAGTCATACACATCCTTGATGTTGAGCAGTTTCTTGTGCGCGGCGCTGTAACCGGCGATGCTTTGCTCGGCGATGGGCAACTTGAGATCCTTGAATGAGTTCAACCCGGTCTTGACTTTGGAGATCAGCGAGGCCTTGTCGTCACCCACCACATAGATGGTGAGCCGGTCGGCATTGAACAGGGTGCAAATGTCGCGGCTGACGTCGAGCATGATTTCGTCAATATTGCTCGTCGCATGGATCTTGTTGGTGACCTGATTGAGGTTGCGCGTGAATTCAAGGCGCACGCTCATTTCGTTGGCATTACCCTGCAGCGGACTATTCATTTTTTTGTCTCCCTTGCCTACTGTTGCTGCGCTCGCGACACCGACCACAGCCCATTTTCCAGCACATAGACGTCATACCCCGACTGCGCCAGGATGAACGCGGCAGCCGCGCTGCGGCGGCCACTCTGGCAATAGGCGATATAGGGCGTCGCCTTGCTCAATACGCCGATCGCATTGCGGATGTCGTTGAGCGGCACATTGATCGCTCCCGGCAGTTTGTCGTAACGGTATTCCGGCGGATGGCGCACGTCCAGCCACACCGCGCCCTGCTTCACCTTTTCCTTTGCTTCCGCAAAACTGATGCGGTGCAATAAAGGCTCCTTCATCAGTTCGAGAAAGTCCTGTTTTTTCATGCGCAGCAGCACACCGTTGCTTTTCATGGTGACCGTGGCATTGCGTTTGCTGTCGGAAATCAACGCTTCTTCGCCGAACACGTCGCCCGCCTTGAGTTCGGCCAGCAACAGGTTGGCTCCGCCGACCAGCCGGGTGACCTGGCCACGCCCGCTCTCGATCAGGTAGTAGTAATCGCCCTCTTCACCTTCGCGCACGATCACGTCTTTTTCCCACACCGCGATGGCTTCGACCCGATTGAGCAGCTTGCCAATGTTGGCCGGAGGCAGATGCGCGAACGGGCCGTGATTCAGATTTTCCGCGCTGAACATGCCGGAATTCAGCAGCCGCCTGACCGCCGCCTCGCTCCCGCCCTGGTTGATTTTTGGTTTGATATCGTCGTGGCTGGCGAACTGGTCCCAGGTCACCATGCGATCCAGCAAGTCGTCATCGACGCGCAGCAATTGCACCCGGCTCAGCGCGTTGGCGGCCACGATGTCCGGCTGCCGTTTGCCGATCGGATGGCGTGCCCATTCCGAATCGGCGCGCATGGTGACCTGATTGCCGTCGGCATAGGTCAGCGCCAGTTCGCCCCGCACCAGATACACCGATTGCCCCTCCATGCTCCGGTCTTTGAACGGGTCCCGGCCCGGCTCCACATTTTCGATATGACAATAGTCGAGCAATTCACGCAGGCGCGCGGGACTGAAGCTGGAGATCGGCTCCAGCGCGGCAAGGACTCTGATGTCGAGGGTGTCGTTCATGGTTTTATCAAAAATCGAACTCTTGTCCGTTTTGCAATATTTTCGGATTGTTGTGGCGCACCCTTTCACCGATCTCGCGCATGGTCAACTCCACTTCACCCGGTTTCAGGTGGGTAATGAATATCTCAGGCTCCAACTTGAGCTTGGCCAATTCTGCCGCCAGCAGGCTGGGGCACAGATGCCGGGACAAGATAGCCAGCTCTTTTTCGGCATCGCAAAAAGCGGTCTCCACGATCAAATAGCGCAGATTGGGGATGCGATTGACCGCTTCCCACAGGGCATCGCAAGTCGTGGTGTCGCCGCTGAACACAAGACTCGCATTTCCGCTGTCGATGCGGAAGCCGATGGCCGGCACCACGTGGTTGGCCGGCAGCGGGGTGAGTTTGCGCCCGCCCACTTCAACCGTCTCGCCCAGACGTATTTCTTCGTAGCGCATTACCGGCTGTTGCAGACTGGGGATCTCGGCAAAATCAGGCCAGATCGCCCAGTTAAACACATGCTGCTGCAAAATTTTGAGGGTCTGGGCCGTGGCGTGGATAACGATCGGTTGGTCGCGCATAAAACCGACGCTGTCGACCAGCAGCGGCAGGCAGGCGATGTGGTCAAGGTGCGAGTGGGTGATGAAGACGTGATCGATCACACTCATCTCGGCCAGGCTCAGTTCGCCCAGCCCGGTGCCGGCATCAATCAGCACATCATGGTCGAGCAGGAGCGAGGTGGTGCGAAAGTTGCCACCGATCCCGCCGCTGCAGCCAAGCACTTTGAGTTTCATTGCGCGCCACTCATTTGGTTGTGAAAATAAACACGCCGTCCCACTCCGCGCCGGGTGGGTTTGCGCGGTAATAAGCCACACGCTCCGCATAAACCTGGTACAGCTTGCTGGCCGGCGCCATGTTGCGCAGGCTTAACAATTCCAGCTCCGCCTTGTCCCATTCCTGCCTGCGGTAAGAACGCAGCGCCTGATGGAATAATTTAATCTCGTCCAGCATTGCCGCTTCGATTTCACCCGGCAGTCCCAGCGGTTCAAAAATTGCCACCGGTTCGGCCTTGCCTTTGACCCGCACCTTATCCACTTCGCGATAGACAAATTGCGGCGCCGCCTGTCTGGTCGTTTCGCCCACCAGAATCTGCGCCCCGTACTCCTTGGTGATGCCTTCGAGGCGCGAGGCCAGATTGACCGCATCGCCCATCACCGTATAGGCGACGCGCACTTCCGAGCCCATGTTGCCGACGCTGACCCGCCCGCTGTTGATGCCGACACCGACCCGTATCTCCGGCCAGCCGCGCGCCTTGAAATGGGGCTGTAATTCGGCCAGCACGCGCTGCATCTTCAGCCCGGCAAGAATAGCATGCTGCGCGTGTTCCACCTCCGGCAACGGCGCGCCCCAGAATGCCATTACGGCATCGCCCATGTATTTGTCGATGGTGCCGCGTTGCTCGTAAATCACCCGCGACAGCGGGGTGAGAAACTCGTTCATCAGCAGCGACAACTCCTTCGGCTCCAGCCCCTCCGAGATGGTGGTGAAGCCGCGCACGTCGGAGAACAGAATGCTCATCTCGCGGCTGTCGCCTTCCATGGAAACGCTTTCCGGGTGCTTCGCCATTTCGTCCACCAGCTCGCTCGGTACATACTGCCCGAACAGTCCGGTGATCTGCTTCTTGGCACGCGACTCGACAAAATAGCCGAACGTCATGTTCAATCCGAACAAGGCCGTAATCAGCAACAAGCTGCCCGCCAGCGGCATCGCCATATCCGCGGAATCCCACAAGACACGGTTGAGCGCCACATCCGCCGTCAACGTACCCAACGCAAGCAACATGCCACGCACCGGGGTCAGCAACGGCAAGACCAGACTTAAAACCATGCCCACCAACAGCAACAGCACCACGTTCGCCCCCATCATGTAGGGCGGACTCTGTTTCAGCTTCTGGCTGAGAATGCCGCTGATCATATTGGCATGCACTTCCACACCGGGAAAGACCTCCCCGACCGGCGTGCTGCGCATATCCATCAGACCCGGCGCGGTGGTTCCCACCAGCACGATCTTGTTCTGCAAATCCGCCAGCGCAGTCTGGTGATGCAAAACATCGGTGACCGGAATGTATTTAAAGGTGCCGCGCCGACCGCGATAAGGCACCAGCGCGCTGGCTCGGGCGTCCACCGGAATGATCAGATTGCCCTGTTCCGACTCCAGCGTCAGCCACTCCAGCCCGCCGTAGTCCTTGCTTTTTGTTTGGGCAAATCCGGGCGCGACTCGCGGCCAGCCGAGCACGCTGCGCACCACCGCCAGCGACAGCGATTCGTAATATGCGCCGTCATGCTGCACCACCATCGGGATGCGGCGCACGATGCCGTCGAAATCCACCAGGGGGTTGAAATGTCCCGCTGTGGCCGCGCTGGCTTGCAACGCAGGCAGATTGGCGCCGTAACTGTCCCATTGCACGAAGTCAATGGCGCGCCCCTTGAACGTGCCGGGGGCGAACACCGGCGGCGGCAACGCGCCAGATTTGCTCGGCGGCGTTCCCGCCTCATTGTTGCTGAAGTAGTAGCCGAGCACGGTGTTGCGCTGCTTCAACTTCTCCGCGAACAGGGCGTCGTATTCCAGTTGGGGGCGGATCTGACTCAACACGGAATGGAACTGCGAGACATCCTTGAATTGCGTGCGCCCGAGTTCCTGCAACACGTTCAGGCCGGAACTGGTGTCCGGCTCGGCAAACACCACGTCGAAGCCCACTGTCGCGACACCATAATGATCGAACAGGTCGTCCACCAGTAGCGCCAGCTTGTCGCGTCCCCACGGCCAGCGCCCTTCCTGTTTCAGACTTTTTTCATCGATATCGAGAATGACGATGCGATCGTCCGTGCTGTGCGGCAGGGATAACAGCATGCGGTAATCATAGAGCTTGGCATCCAGGAATTGGACGAAACCGAGCCGATAAAGACCGGCGGCGTCGCCCACAAAGAGCAGTGTCGCCAGCAAGCCCAAAGCGATCAGCAGCGCGTGCTTCCTCATTGCCCGCCCTTTTCACAGACCTTTTGCGCGGACTGACGGCACGTCGGGACGCGCACCGCACTCAAGCCTTGAAATAAAATTCCATCTTGATCCCCGCCAACTCGATTACGTCGTGGTCATTCAGTTGGTGCGGCTGCTCGCCGATGGATACGCCATTTATCGCGGGGAAATTGGCGCCTTCGACATGGGTCATGAAATAGCCATGCGGACGGCGCGCCAGAACGGCCACCTGCACGCCGGGTTTTCCCAGCGTGGTCAGATTCTTGCTTAATTCCATCTCTTTACCAAGATTCGGCCCGTTCAAAATCTGGATCATGGCCACCGGCATCGCGGCTGCGGCACTGGCGGCGGCCGCGGGCATAGCCGAAGCAGCCAAAGCAGCCGGAGCCCGGTTCGCCGTTGCATTGAACTGGGTGGTGGATTCATATTTGGCCGCCTGTTCGCCGGAAGCTGCGGCCGGCGCGGCGGACGGTTTGACCGGCGCGCGCAACACCATGGTCTTCTCGAAATCGGCTGCCGTGGTCTGGGTCGGTTGATCGTTCAGGTATTTGAGTTTGTATTTTCCGATCTCGATGACGTCGTTGTTTTGCAGGAAATGCTTCATCGCCGGCGCGCCATTAACCAGCGAGCCGTTGGTGCTGTTCATATCCTCGAAGAAAGAGTCGTTGAGGATGGTGATCACGGCTGCGTGCTCGCTGCTCACCGCCAGATTGCTGATCACAATGTCATTGTGCGGCTTGCGCCCGATGGTGATGCGCTCCTTGTCCAGCGCATATTCCTTGATCACCGCCCCGTCCATGCTCAATATCAATTTTGCCGGCATTTGAATTTCCCCGTAATAACGCTAATCAATTTCTGAACCACGATAACAACTTCGCCCACCAGCCGCGCGGTGCCGGATAACTTGCCTTGATTTTCACCAGGATGACCGAGACATTGTCGCGCCCGCCGTTGTCATTTGCCTGGTCGATCAGCTGGCTTGCGGCCAGGGTCAGATTGCCGCGCAACATTTGCAGGGTTGCGCCAATGTCCTCATCGTCCACCATGTCGTTCAGCCCATCCGAGCAGAACAGGTAGATATCGCCCACCATCACATCGTACACATGCATTTCCGGCTCGACTTCGGCATCAACGCCGACCGCGCGCGTCACCAGGTTCTTGTTCTTCGACAGGCGCGCCATCTCTTTGCTGATCACGCCGCTGTCGATTTGCTCCTGCAACAGCGAATGATCGCGCGTGACAGTTTCAAACGTTTCACCGCGCAGGCGGTACAGGCGAGAATCCCCCACATGCGCCACCGCCACGCGATTATCGTAGAACAGGCCGGCAACGATGGTGGTGCCCATGCCCGCGTACTGCGGCTGGCTTTGGGCGGCATTATAAATCGACAGGTTCGCCTTCCTGACGTTATCGCGCAACAACGCAAAGCCGACCTCGTCCCCGGCTCCCGCCTCTTTCTGTTCTGGTCGCGCCGCATCAAGGCGATGGCGAATCTCGCTGGACAGCACCGACACCGCGATGCCGCTGGCGACTTCCCCGGCGTTGTAGCCGCCCATGCCGTCTGCCAGCACAGCCATGCCATAATTTGGGTCAAAGGTGATGCTGTCCTCATTGTGGGAGCGCACCATGCCCGGATTCGTTTGACCGACGATCTCCAGCGCTTCATTTACATTCACTTGGATTCCCCTTGCGCGCTCACTGCAAGTGCGGCAGCGCACTGACGTATCGCCAGCGCCATCGCCGCTCCGCTCTCAAAACGTTCTTCCACCTTCTTCACCAGCGCCTGCTGAATGATGGCGACGACGCATGGCGGCAGGTCCGGCTTGATGCTCAAAATATCGGCAGGCGGTTCGTTGGCGATCCTGAACATCAGTTGCGCCATGGAATCGCCCGCAAAAGGAAGCTTACCACAGGCCAACTGATACAAACTCACGCCGAGCGAGAACAGGTCGGAATGGCCTTCGATCTTGGCGCCGGACAATTGCTCGGGCGACATGTAGGAAGGCGTACCCAACACCATGCCGGTCTTGGTCTTGGAAGAATCCGTGATGCGCGCGATGCCGAAGTCGGTGACTTTGACCGTGTCGCTTTCCGGGTCATACATGATATTCGCCGGCTTGATGTCCCGATGCACGACGTGCAGGCTATGGGCGTAGCCGAGCGCATCCGCCACCCGCGCCGCGATGGACAGAACCTTCGGCAGGGGCAGCAGATTGTCGGGTTTGGTATAGGGCACCAGGTCCTTGCCTTTGAGGAACTCCATCGCAATGTAGGCCAGATCATGCTCCTCGCCCGCATCGTACATGGTGACGATATTCGGGTGGTTCAGCCGCCCCGCTGTTTCCGCCTCGCGGAAGAAGCGTGCCTTCACCTCTTCCAGCTCGTCCGCCTCGAACTCCTGTGACAGGTTCATGGTCTTGATCGCCACGATACGGCTGATTTTCGGGTCCTTGCCCAGATAGACCACACCCATCGCGCCCTTGCCGAGTTCTTTCTGGATTTCGTAACGGCCCAGCATCGGCCTGGAGAGTCCCGGCTGATCCAGTTTCATCGTGCTGTCGTTGCCGCGGCCGGAACTGCCGCCGAGAATCACGGTTTCAGCCATGGCTTTGGATTGCGCGGTGCGCGCTTCCAGATCGCGGAATTTCGGATTATGGTCGGCCATGTATTTAAACACCGACTCGGCTTTGTTGAATTGCCGTTTGCGCTCGAAATCCAGGCCGAGGTTGTACAGCACATCCATCAGGCTGTCGTCCAGCGGCACCTTGCGGAACTTGTCGAACGCCATGTCGAGCTGCCCCTGCCCCTGGAACGCCAGACCCAGCATGCGGTTGCTTTCTGCCGACTCGGCGTCTGATTTCTCCTTGCCTTTTTCCGTCAGCAGAAAACGCTTGGTGGTCAGCATCAGATGGCCGGCCAGCAACAGGGCGGCCGGCAGCATCAGTTGCAGCCACATCGCCTGGGTCGTCATCAGCACAAAATGGGCGGAGAGAAGCGCCACAAACAGAATCCCTGTGATCGCCGCGCCGAATCCGGCCCCCAATCGCGGCAACAGCAGGATCAGGTAAAGGGCAATCAGCAGAAAGGTTGCCAGTTCCGCCCACACCGACCAGGTCGGCGTCACAAAAAAATCCTGCTTGAGAATACTTGAGACAGAGTGCGCCAGGGTCAGCACCGGCGGGGTCACCGCCGACACCGGCGTCACTTGCACCGAACCGACCCCGGCCGCGGTGGCGCCGATCAGCACGATCTTGTCGCGATATTTTTCCGCCGGAATTTTGCCGGTAATCACATCGTAGAACGAGTCCACCTGAAAGGCGGGACGCCCGTCGCGGTCGGCGTAGAAGTAGGTATTCATGCGCAATGCCGGATCGGTGGCGATCTGCAGATTACCCAGGCGCACCCCTTCACCCAGCGTCACCTGAATATCCTTGGCCTCCAGATTCAGGCTTTTCGCCGCAAGCATCAACGACAGCGAAGGGTAATACTGATCATAGTAGGAAATTACCAAAGGCTCGGTACGCACGCCGCCGTCCACATCCGGCGTGGCATTCAGATGGCCCATGGCCAGCGCTCGCTGCCCCAGCAGCGGGATCGGCACCAGGGCGTTGAAGGCGGGAATCGGCACAGCCGCATCCGCCCCAGCCTGCACATTCGACAACGCATTTTTCAACACATAGTCCGGCAACGGCGCGTCGGGATTTCCCTGCGGCTCGCCCAATTCAAAATACAACCCCAGCAACACGTTGTTGATCTTGCCCATGCTGTCGGCCATCTTCTGGTCGTTGTCCAGATGCAGCAAGGCTTCCTGCATCAGCCCCTGCAATTCCAGCCACTGTTCGGGATGGGTTTGCGCCAGATCGGTCTGCTCGATGACGGCGGCGATATTCAGAATGTAATCCAGACCGGGATCGACCTGCGGCTCGAAGAACAAGGCGGTTTGGCCCACCACCTTGGCGTGCCCTTCGGCCAGAATATCCACCAATTTGGCCTGGATCTCGCGCGGCCAGGGCCAGCGCCCCAGATTGGCGATACTCGGCTCGTCGATCGCGATGATGGCGATGCGATCACTGGGCTGGCGGGATGAGGCGCGCACCCCCCAGTCGTAGGCTTTTCGCTCCAGACTTTGAATCAGGTCGGTGTTGGCGCCAAAAAGAAAGACCACTGCCAGCACGGCGGCAAAGAACCAGTCCGCTTTCCAGAACGACGTTTTTTTCATGACAGCCCTGACCGTTTATTCGTTTTTATTGAACTTACGGACGGATACTAAAACAATTTCCAACGTCAATCCATACCCGATTGATTTATCTAGGGAACCTTGCTCAGCGCACAACCATGACCGGAGCGGACGACAAACGCAGAACCCGCTCGGCAACCGAACCGAGCAGCCATTGCGTCAATCCCTCTTTGCCTTGCGCCCCCATGATGATGAGGGAGACTTCCTGCGCGGCGGCATATTGCAGGATCGCCTCGGCTGGCCGGCCGATGCTGATGTGATATTGATAAGGAAGTTGTGCGGCATCGAGTACGGCACGCGCACCCTGCAAGGCCTGCAACCCTTGTTCACGCTGGTAGTCATCGATGACCTGCTGATCGAACAGCAGCTTCACGTTGACTGTCGCCACGCTCCACTGCACATTGAGCAACAGCAATTGCGGCGCTTGTTTCATCGTCGCGGCCAGGGTAATGGCCTGTTCGAGCGCATGCAGGGAATGTTCGGAACCGTCCACCGGAATCAGCCACTTCATATTCTTTCCCCTTTGCTTTGTGATTCGGCGCCAACCTCGACATCCGCCAGGTCTCTGATTGCCACCGTACCGGCGCGTCGGCGCGCGATCACCCGGGCAACCACCAGCACCAGCAAAGCACACACGACAGGCACCAGCCAGTGCAGATAATGCCGCGTTTCGACCAGTGTCTTGAACAATGTTTCGCTGACCAGCATCTCGCCCGCCACATAGCCGAGGAGCGCACCCCCCGCATGAATGATGAACGGATAGCGGTCGATCAGCTTGAGCACCAGTTGGCTGCTCCACGCGATCAGCGGGATGCTGACCAGCAGGCCGAACACCAGCAGGAATACATTACCCTTGGCCGCCGCCGCCACGCCTAGCACGTTGTCCAGACTCATCACGAAATCGGCGATGATGATGGTCTTCACCGCTCCCCACAGGTTCGCCTCGGCCTTGATGTTGCCCTCGCCATGCCCCTCTTCCTCCGGCAGGATCAGCTTGATGCCGATCCACAGCAGCAACAGCGCGCCAATGACTTTCAGGTAAGGCAAAGCCAACAGGCTGACCGCAAAGAAAGTCAGCACCACGCGCAGACCAATCGCGCCGCCCACGCCATACAGAATGCCCTGGCGCCGCTGCGCCTGCGGCAGGTTGCGGCAGGCGAGTGCGATCACCACCGCGTTATCGCCAGACAACAGCAAATCGATCATGATGATCTTGAACACATCCACCCAGAACTGGGTGGATTCCAGCATCGCCAAAAATTCCACGCGTTATCCCTTTAACACCTTCTGCATCGTGCGCCCCATCTCCGCCGGATTGCGCGTGATGTGGATGCCGCATTCTTCCATCACTGCCAGCTTCTCATTGGCCCCGCCCTGACCGCCGGAGATGATCGCGCCGGCATGGCCCATGCGCTTGCCGGGCGGTGCGGTCACGCCGGCAATGAAACCGACCACCGGTTTCTGCATGTTGTCCTTAATCCAGCGCGCGCACTCTTCTTCGTCGCTGCCGCCGATCTCGCCGACCATCACTACCGCGTCGGTGTCCGGATCGTCGTTGAATAGACGCATCACATCGATGTGCTTCAGACCGTTGATCGGGTCGCCGCCGATGCCCACACAGGACGACTGGCCATAGCCCAGCGCGGTGAGTTGCCCCACCGCTTCATAAGTCAGTGTGCCGGAACGCGACACCACGCCGATGCGGCCTTTCTTGTGGATGTGGCCGGGCATGATGCCGATTTTGATCTCGTCCGGCGTGATCAGGCCGGGACAGTTGGGGCCGATGAGCAGGGTTTTCTTGCCTTGCATCGTGTAGCGCGTGCGGATCATGTCGTGCACCGGGATGCCTTCGGTGATGCAGATCACCAGATCGAGTTCTGCTTCCACCGCCTCGTCGATCGCCGCCGCAGCACCCGCAGGCGGCACATAGATCACCGACACGGTTGCACCGGTCGCCGCTTTCGCATCGCGCACCGAGGCGTACACCGGAATGCCCTCGAATATTTCGCCCGCCTTCTTCGGGTTCACGCCCGCGACAAAACAGTTCGCGCCGTTCGCATATGCCTTGCATTGCTGGGTGTGGAATTGGCCGACCTTGCCGGTCATGCCCTGCGTGATGACTCGGGTCTTGCTGTTGATGAGGATGCTCATTTCGCCCCCTTTGCCGCCGCGACGACTTTCTGCGCCGCATCCGCCATGTCGCTGCCCGAGATGATGGGCAGCCCCGATTCCGCCAGGATTTTTTTGCCCAGTTCGACGTTGGTGCCTTCCAGCCGCACCACCAGCGGCACGTTCAGATGCACCTGGCGCGCCGCCGCGACCACGCCTTCCGCGATCACGTCGCACTTCATGATGCCGCCGAAGATGTTGACCAGGATCGCCTTGAGATGCGGGTTCTTCAACATCAATTTGAACGCCTCGGTCACTTTCTCCGTGGTCGCACCGCCGCCGACATCGAGGAAATTGGCCGGGCTGCCGCCGTACAGCTTGATGATGTCCATGGTCGCCATCGCCAGCCCCGCGCCGTTCACCAGACAACCGATGTCGCCATCGAGCGAGATATAGGACAGATCGAACTTCGATGCCTCGATCTCCGCCGGGTCTTCCTCGTCCAGATCGCGCAGCGCCACGATCTCGGGATGGCGATACAGCGCGTTGGAATCGAAATTGAATTTCGCATCCAGCGCAATGGCACGATTATCCGCAGTGATGACCAGGGGATTGATCTCGGCCAGCATCGCATCCTTTTCCACGAAGGCGTGATACAGACCTTGCAAAACCTTGACCGCCTCGGCATTCGCCGCGTCCGGCACGCCGATGCTGCGCGCAACATTGGCGGCATCGGTCGCGCTCAAACCGGCGACCGGATCGATGCGCACGGTCTGGATCTTTTCCGGCGAATGCCGGGCGACTTCCTCGATCTCCATCCCGCCTTCGCTCGATGCCAGCAACGCCACACGTTGCGCAACACGATCCACCACCATGCCCACGTACAGCTCCTTGGCGATCTGCGCCCCCTCTTCGATCAGCAGGCGGCGCACCTTCTGCCCCTCCTTCCCGGTCTGGTGGGTCACCAGTTGCATGCCGAGGATCTGCTGCGCAAAGATCTTCACTTCATCCGGCGACTTGGCGACCTTCACCCCGCCGCCCTTGCCGCGCCCGCCGGCATGGATCTGCGCCTTCACCACCCACACTTTGCCGCCCAACTGCGCGGCGGCAGCGACCGCCTCATCGACGCTGAAACAGGCCGCCCCCCGCGGCGTCGGCACGCCGAACTCGCGCAGGATCGCTTTGCCTTGATACTCGTGAATTTTCATGATGCCCTCCCGAACAGGATGGGGGTGACTTTAGCAGAGCGGCAGTGAAGCTGCATGGCTATCCGGTAATTCTCGTTTCAACAACAATTCCGCCAACACAACATCCTGCGGATAGGTCACCTTGAAATTGCCGCTGTCGCCGGGCACCAGTTTCGGTTGCAAGCCCAGCGCCTCGACGGCGGAAGCCTCGTCGGTGACATTCTTGCAACGCGCCAACGCTTCCACCAGCAGCCCGGCGCGAAACATCTGCGGTGTTTGCGCCTGCCACAGACCTTCGCGCGGCTCGGTGGCGGCGATGCGCTGCCGCGCGTCGGCGCGCTTGAGCGTATCCGCCACCGGCACCGCAAGAATGCCGCCCACTGCATCGTCGCGCAATTCGGTGATCATCTTGTTCAGGAGCGATTGGGTCAGACAGGGCCGCGCCGCATCGTGCACCAGCACCCAATCGTCCGCTTCCAGCTCCGAAGCCAGCAGGCCGTTTGCCACGCTTTCGGCGCGCGTCGCGCCGCCGCAGAACAGGGGCTGCAATTTTTCGCCGTAGCGCGACCAATCATAAGTGTGGAACTGTGTGTCGCCGGGCGACAGCACCACAAACACCGTCGCGATTTCCGCGCAGGCGCACAAGGTATCGAGGGCGTGGGCGATCATCGGCTTGCCGGCGATGGGCAGGTATTGTTTGGGCAATTCATGCCCCATGCGCGCGCCGAAACCGGCGGCGGGGACCAATGCGTGGAATCCGGACATAAGCGCAATTGTAAATGAAAGACGGAGGCATGGCTTATAATGCGCGCCCCCGTTTCAGGCTGTCTGTCGTGCTTTTTTCCGCAAAAAATTCCCGCCCCCGCTATACCCAACTGCACGGTTCGTCCGATGCGCTGGCGCTGGCGCAGTACGCCACAAAAACTTCGCCGCTGGTCGTGGTCGCCGCGAATGCGCTGGAAGCACAGCGGCTGGCGGAAGAGATTCCGTTCTTCGATCCCAAACTGCGCACGCACCTGCTGCCGGACTGGGAGACCCTGCCCTACGACCATTTTTCGCCGCACCAGGATCTGATCTCGGAGCGCCTGGCCACGCTGCACCATATCCGCAGCAATGATTGCGATGTGGTGATCGTGCCGCTCACCACCGCGCTGTATCCGCTGCCGCCGGTCAGCTATCTTGCCGCCTATACCTTTTTTCTGAACAAGGGCGAGCGCCTCGACCTCGATGCCCTGCGCGCCCAGCTGACGCTGGCCGGTTACAGCCATGTGCAGCAGGTGCTCACCCCCGGCGAATATTGCGTGCGCGGCGGGCTGATCGACCTGTTTCCGATGGGCAGCGTGCTGCCCTACCGCCTCGACCTGTTCGACGACGAGATCGAGACCATCGCCACCTTCGATGTGGACACGCAGCGCACGCTGTATCCGGTGCCGGAGATCCGCCTGCTGCCCGCGCGCGAATTCCCGCTGGACGACCGGGGCCAGGCCACTTTCCGCCAGCGCTTCCGCGAACGCTTCGAGGGCGACCCGTCGAAGTCGCGCATCTACAAGGATGTGAGCAAGGGCATCGCGCCCTCCGGCATCGAATATTACCTACCGCTGTTCTTCGACCAGACCGCGAGCCTGTTCGACTATCTGCCGCACAACGCCACGCTATGCCTGCACCACGAGGTGGACACGGCCATCGCCGCTTTCGCCAAGGATGCGGCCTCGCGCTATAACTTACTGAGAGGTGACCCGCAGCGCCCTTTGCTGGAGCCGAGGGAGTTGTTTCTGGACGGGGAGCAGTTCTTTATTCGGGCGAAGGAATTTGCCCGGATAGATGTGATTGCCACGAGTGCTCCCTCACCCCGGCCCTCTCCCGGCGGAAGAGGGAGCTTAAGTTTCCCTCTCCCGCCGAAGGAGGCGCCGGGAGTGAGGGAAGACTCTAAAAACATTACCCGCTGCCCCACCAGCCCCATCCCCCCCATCGCCGTCGATCGCCGCGCCGAGGTCCCCACCAACGCCTTCCAGAACTTCCTGGAAATCCACCCCGGCCGGGTGCTGTTGCTCGCCGACAGCCTCGGCCGGCGCGAAATCATGTCCGGTTATCTCAGGGAATACGGCCTCGCGCCTGCTGTATGCGAGGACTACGCATCTTTCCTCGCCGGTAGCGAGAAATTCATGCTCGGCGTCGCGCCGGTGCTGAACGGCTTTATCCTTACCGCAGAAAATATCGCGGTCGTAACCGAGGCCGAGTTGTATGCCGCGCAGCCGCGCAGCCGCGCCACCCGCGCCGCGAAGAAGAGCAACATCGAGGGCATGTTGCGCGACCTGTCCGAGCTCAAGCCGGGCGATCCGGTGGTGCACGAGCAGCACGGCATCGCGCGCTATCGCGGCCTGGTTAACCTTGACCTCGGCGAAGGCGAAAACGAATTCTTGCTGCTGGAATATGCGGGCGAAGACAAGCTGTATGTGCCGGTATCGGAACTGCATGTGATCAGCCGCTACAGTGGCGGTGCGGCGGAAACCGCACCGCTGCACAAACTCGGAACGGGAACGTGGGACAAAGCCAAGCGCCGCGCCATGCAACAAGTGCGCGACACCGCCGCCGAGTTGTTGAACATCTACGCCCAGCGCGCCACGCGCAAAGGCCATGCCTTCAAGCTCACTTATCACGACTACGAAGCGTTCTCCGCCGGGTTCGGTTTCGAGGAAACCCCCGACCAAGCTGCCGCCATCAAATCCGTGCTGCTCGACCTGCAATCCGGCAAACCAATGGATCGACTTATCTGCGGCGACGTGGGTTTCGGCAAGACCGAGGTCGCCCTGCGCGCCGCTTTCGTCGCGGTGATGGATGGCAAACAGGTCGCGGTGCTGGTGCCCACCACGCTGCTGGCCGAACAACACTTCCAGAACTTCTCCGACCGGTTCGCCGACTGGCCGGTGCGCATCGCCGAGCTGTCGCGCTTCCGCTCCGCCAAGGAAGCCACCCAAGTCATGAAGGATCTGGCGGACGGCAGGCTGGACATCGTGATCGGCACGCACAAACTGATCCAGAAGGATGTGAAGTTCCATAACCTCGGGCTGGTCATCCTCGACGAGGAGCACCGCTTCGGCGTGCAGCAGAAAGAGCGCCTCAAGGCTTTGCGGGCGGAAGTGGATGTTCTGACTTTAACCGCCACGCCGATCCCGCGCACGCTGGCGATGTCGCTGGAAGGCCTGCGCGATTTCTCGGTGATCGCCACCGCGCCGCAGCGCCGTCTTTCCATCAAAACCTTTGTGGCCGGCTACAGCCAGGGCGTGATCCGCGAGGCCGTGTTGCGCGAATTGAAACGCGGCGGGCAGGTGTACTTCCTGCACAACGAAGTGGACACCATGCCCAACATGCTGGAGAAGCTGGAGACCTTGCTGCCCGAGGCGCGCATCCGCATGGCGCACGGCCAGATGGGCGAGCGCGACTTGGAAGCGGTGATGCGCGACTTCCACCACCAGCGCTTCAACCTGCTGCTGTGCTCCACCATCATTGAAACGGGCATCGACGTTCCTACAGCCAACACCATGCTCATCAACCGCGCCGACCGCTTTGGCCTGGCGCAACTGCATCAGCTGCGCGGCCGTGTCGGGCGCTCGCACCACCAGGCCTATGCCTACCTGCTGGTGGACAGCATGGACGGCCTCACCGCGCAGGCGAAGAAACGCCTGGAAGCGATCCAGGCGATGGAACAGCTCGGTTCGGGTTTCTATCTGGCGATGCACGATCTGGAGATACGCGGCGCGGGCGAAGTGCTGGGCGAATCGCAAAGCGGCGAAATGCAGGAAATCGGTTTCTCGCTCTACAACGACATGCTCAACGCCGCGATCAAGTCGCTCAAGGCCGGCAAGGAGCCGGACATGGCGCACCCGCTGGGTGTCACCACCGAGATCAACCTGCACTCTCCGGCGCTCTTGCCCAACGATTACTGCGGCGACATCCACCAGCGGCTGGTGGTCTATAAACGCCTCGCCAACTGCGACACCCAGCAAGACCTAGACGACATGCAGCAGGAACTCATCGACCGCTTCGGCCTGCTGCCGGAACCCGCGCAAACCCTGCTCGACAGCCACCGCCTGCGCATCCTCGCCAAACCATTGGGCATCACCAAAGTGGATGCCTCAACGGAAGACATCGTGATCCAGTTCGTGCCTGCCCCGCCAATCGACCCGATGAAAATCATCAGCCTGATCCAGAGCAAACGGCGCATCAAAATGGCGGGACAGGACAAGCTGAAGATCGAGTTGAAGTACGGGGATTTGCAGCAGCGGGTATTGGCGATCAGGAATTTCTTTGGCGAGTTGATGTAGGGTTCTTTATCACGCCGCCAATAATTTGACATTCAACTTCTTCCCCGGCACTGCTGCCGCACTCGCCAGCGCGGTCAACGTCAGACTGGTGTCGTTCTCGTCCGGCAGCCGGTTCAATGCGGAGCGGCTGGTGTGCATTTTCTTCGCCCCCGTGTTTTTGTTCGGGTTTTGCGCTTTCATTTCCTGTTCGATCTGCCATGCGATGACGCGCTTGACGGCGACTGCGGTCGCTTCGTCCAGTGCGGCGTTCTCAGCCAAGAAGTCGTCGAAGTTGCTGCCGATGTTTTTCTTGCTCATGTTCGTCTCCTGAGTTGTTTCAGCCGCTCTTTCGCCAGATCAAGTTCCGGCTTCGGCGTCTTTTGTTGTTTTTTTGATGACTCCTTGCAATAACACCATGATGTTGCCTTCCAGCGAGAACAGTATCCGCGCGATGCGCGTATCCAGCCTGATGCGCACTTCCCACGTCGCCGTCCAGATGTGCAACCAGCGGCATACCCAGCGGCCAGCCGAATTGAACAGTCTTTACGTCATCACCTATGATTTTCTTGTCTTTCGCGAAGAGTCCGTGCAACCACTCGCGAACCGGCTCGTTGCCGGCATCTGTCTCGAAGAAGCGAACTTCCAGGGCTGGCTGTCTCATGTCGACCTGCGTACCAATTTGATTCGTCTCAGCAAACCCTTTATTTGTTTGGCGAGCGCCTGCGCAAGCGCCTGAACATTGAACGAAAATACTTCATCCGCTGCGTGCCGGATCTTGATGCCGAGCAATGCAAGGGATTAAGCGCCATGCATGGCATGACCTTTGTCAATGTCGAGACGCTTGGCCACCATCTCTCAACGCTGATATAGCTCTACTCCCGCAAGTTTTGACAAATAAAGCGCGCACACCGAAGGCGCGTTACGGGTCGGCAGGACGGGTAAGAATCGAACTGTCCGGCGGCGTATTTCATTCTCATTCAGGCGATGTAGAACAGAATCGCGCAGTAGTGCAGCGCGCTGCCGGCGAGCACGAACAGGTGCCAGATGCCGTGCCAGTGGCGAAACTTTTCATCGTAGAGATAGAAGACGATGCCGCCGGTATAGGCGACCCCGCCCGCCGCCAGCAACAGAAAACCAGGAGTGCCCAACATCTCCAGCAGGGGCATGATGGCAACGAGGGCGACCCATCCCATCAGGATATAGATCAGCATGGACAGCCAGCGCGACTTTTTGGCGAACCACAGTTCCTGAAATATTCCCAGCAGCGCCAGCCCCCACACCACACCGAACAGCGACCAGCCCCACGGGCCGCGCAGACTGACCAGGGTGAACGGCGTGTAGCTGCCGGCGATCAGCAGGTAGATGGCGTTGTGGTCAAACTTCTGCAGGATGTTTTTGAGCCGGCCCGGACCGGCGTTGTGATACAGGGTGGAGAAGCCGTACAGCGACACCAGCGTCGCGGCGTAGATCGAGAAGCTGACGATCTTCCACACATCGCCGCTGAACGCGCCCAGCACGATCAGCACCGTCCCGCCGATCAGCGCCAGCAGCGCGCCGAGCAGATGAGTCCAGGTGTTGAACCGTTCGCCGTATTGCATGGAAATCAGATGTGCGGTGATCCAGACGGCGCGCCGACTG
>Ga0210053_1001066_pt1 | contig 26213 bp, 25 predicted proteins | sample CryGeymeta201512_FD_185467 | JGI IMG/M metagenome (GOLD analysis project Ga0210053, IMG submission 185467) | Groundwater microbial communities from Crystal Geyser aquifers in Utah, USA - Crystal Geyser metaG 2015-12 (SPAdes) (version 2) | ecosystem: Environmental > Aquatic > Deep subsurface >... | reverse complement strand
CAATGATCAGCGCCGCCACACCCAGCGCAATGCCCAGCATCGACACGCCCGAGATGAACGAAATAAAGCCGTTGCGCCGGGTGGCCCGACCAGCGCGCGTGTAGCGCCAGCCCAGCGTGAGTTCAAAGGGCATTACAGTCATGTTTGAACGGGCGGCAAATAGCGCCGAATCGGCAGCCAGCGCTGGTACTGCTCAAAATCGCCATCGGTTGAAAAAATCGGGACCGCATGATGCAGAGCTGCAGCACATATCAAAAAATCGGTGTTCGAGCCCTGTACGCCATTGGCACGGCACAGGTTGAATGCGCGCGCTGCAGACTCGTAAACCGCGATCGGCAGGGGCAGGTCGTCAAACGCTGCCAGGCTGGTGCGCAGCTGGTCAAATTGCTCGGCCAGTTTGATACCAGACAGCAATTCCTGCCGAATCGCCCCCATCAGCACCGCACGACCATCGCGCACCAAATCAGCCAGCGCATTCACCACAAGCACCTCATCAGCGCTTAAAGCATGGTTTTTCGGACGGCGCAGCGCCAACGACCAGACTGACGTGTCAACCAGCACCTTCATAAATCAACCGACGCTGTTCGCGCCACCTGGCGCTGTGCCTTGGCATCGAAACCCTCAACAAACTCGACGGTGCCAAACAAATCGAGCAACTTGGCTTGGCGCCGACGCTGAACAAATTCGAGCAAGGCCTGCGTCACTACCTCTTTCTTGGTCCGCTGGCCGCCCAGGTGGCGTGCTTCTTCAATCAGATCATCATCCAAAGCAAGATTGGTGGCCATGTGTGGACTCCTACACAAATAAGCGTGCGAGTATAGCGAGTCGAATGGCATTGATCGCCACACGCGCTTCATCAATGCCAGACAATCCCCCCCATGCACCTGCTGATCCCCTTTGCTGCCAGCCACAGTGACGGCGCTGTTGCCGCGTTGTCGCAACTCCAACTCCCGCATCTGCAAAAGCTGCTGACGCTGCTGAGCGCTCAAGCACCGCAGCTGCACGATGTCATGAGCTTTAGCCCACCGCACGAATGTGCGCTGGCGCAAGCCTTGGGCCTGTCAGTGGTGGACGGGCACATTCCGTGGGCCGCCCTGCAAGCGCGTCAGGCGCCTTCATTGCCACCGGTGCTGGCTGAAGCCGACCAAGCCTGGGGTTTTGTCAGCCTGTGCCACTGGCAGGTCAACACCAACCACATGGTCATGAGCCACCTGCCGCTGCCCGGCCTGACGGCGCAGCAGTCGGACGACCTGCTGGCCGCCATGCGGCCGTATTTTGAAGAAGACGGCATTGCGCTCTACCCCGACCAGCCGGGCCGCTACCTGGCGCAGGCACCGATTTTGGCCAACATAGACACCGCATCGCTGGACCGCGTGGTTGGCCACAACCTGGAGCACTGGATGCCGTCAGCCACACAAGCCGGTGCGCTGCTGCGCCTGCAAAACGAGATGCAGATGCTGTTCTACACCCACCCGGTCAATGACCAACGCGCAGCGCAAGGGTTGCCGCCGGTCAACTCGTTCTGGCTTAGCGGCACCGGCGCGCTGCCTGCGGGTTACCAGGAGCCCAACGCCGACGCCACACCGGTTGTCGTTGAAGAACTGCGCGCCGCCGCGCTGGCTGAAAACTGGGCTGCGTGGTCGCAGGCTTGGGAGCAACTCGACGCGACCCTGATCAAATCGCTGCTGGAACTCGCACTTTCAGACAAACCCATGCAAATAACCCTGTGCGGCGAGCGCGCTAGCCAAAGCTGGCAACTGCAAAAACGCAGTCTTTGGCAAAAACTTAGTGGGCATTTTGCCGCCAAACCCTTATCGGAACTGCTTAAGTCGCTATGATTTTTTTGTGTATTCATGCCAAGCGCTTGCATATCGCCAGCCCGGCACGTTGATAATGTAATTTGGCTTCACTGTTGAGGACACCATCATGGGATTACCAGCACACCAATTCGTCTTTACCGCAGATGATTACCTGGCATGGGAAGCCGACCAGAAAGATCGCCACGAGTTTCTCGACGGCGAGGTATTTGCCATGGCGGGTGCCGAAGACCGACACGTCACGGTAGCCGGCAATTGCTACATGTCGTTGCGCCAGCACTTGAGCGGCAGCCCGTGCCGTACCTACATGAGCGACATGCGCTTGCACGTGGCTGCGGTCAACAGCTATTTTTACCCCGACGTCTTGGTCACCTGCAGCGCCCGTGACCAGGTCAGCGCGCGGGTCAAGACCGAGCCCAAACTGATCATTGAAGTGCTCTCACCCAGCACGGCAGGCTACGACCGCGGCCTCAAGTTCAACGCTTACCGCCACCTGGCCAGTCTGGAGGAATATGTGCTGATTGACATTGACACCCGCAACACCGATGTCTACCGCAAAGGCGCTGACGGCCTGTGGGTGTTGCACCCCTTTGAGCGCGACGCCACGGTGACGCTGGCCAGCGTGGCGCTGCACATCACCCCGGAGCAATTGTTTGCCGATGTTGTCGAACCCGAGGTAGCGCCCGCCTCGTCCCCCGCACCCGTCCTGTCTGTCAGACCATGAAATTGCTGGTGCGTGATGCGCCGCCACGCACCGTCTGGGCGCTGGAGAAGGCCGGCATTCACCCGCTGCTGGCGCAGTTGTACGCCGCGCGCGGTGTGCAAGACCCCGCCGAGCTCGACGACGCGCTGGCCCGACTACTGTCCCCTGCCAGCCTGAAGGGCGCGGCAGAGGCAGCCGTACTGTTGGCTGATGCCATCGCGGCCAACAAAAAACTGTGCATCGTTGCCGACTACGACTGCGACGGCGCCACTGCCTGCGCTGTCGGCGTGCGTGGCCTGCGTTTGCTCGGCGCCAAATTTATCGACTACATCGTGCCCGACCGCGTGCAGGACGGCTACGGGCTGACTCCGCCCATCTCAGAGCGCGTCAGGGCCAGCGGTGCCGATGTGCTGATCACCGTGGACAACGGCATTGCCAGCTTTGACGGCGTGGCCACCGCCCGCGCGCTGGGCCTGCAGGTGCTGGTGACCGACCACCATCTGTGCGCCAGCGTCAACGGCGCGCCCGCCCTGCCCGACGCCAATGTAATCGTCAACCCCAACCAGCCCGGCTGCTCGTTTGAGAGCAAGTCCATCGCTGGTGTTGGCGTGATGTTTTACGTGCTGCTGGCGCTGCGCGCCGAGCTGCGCGCGCGCGGCCACTTTGACGCGCACCACCAGCCCAAACTCGATGCCCTGCTGCCGCTGGTGGCGCTGGGCACGGTGGCCGACGTGGTCAAGCTCGACGCCAATAACCGCCGCCTCGTAGCCCAAGGGTTAAAACGGGTCCGAGCCCAGGTATTACCTGCGGGAATAGCTGCACTATTTGTAGCAGCTTCGCGCGATGCCAAAACCGCCACAACGTTTGATTTTGGCTTTGCGCTGGGTCCGCGCATCAATGCCGCCGGGCGCTTGAGCGATATGACGCTGGGCATTGAATGCCTGCTGACCGACGACCCCAACCGTGCGCTGGAACTGGCCAAAACGCTCGACAACATCAACCGCGAGCGCCGCGAGATTGAAGGCAGCATGCGTGAGCAGGCGCTGGCGGTGGCCGAGGCGCTGTTTGAAGATGCCACCGAGGCACCACCCGCCATCTGTGTCTTTGATCCTGATTTTCATGAAGGCGTGGTCGGCATCGTCGCCTCGCGCATCAAAGACAAATTGCACCGCCCGGCGTTTGTGTTTGCGCCCAGCGGCGCCACCGGCCGCGGCCACGAGCTCAAGGGCTCGGGGCGCTCCATTGCCGGGTTTCATCTGCGCGACGCGCTCGACCTGGTGGCCAAGCGCCACCCCGGCGTGTTGCTGCGCTTTGGCGGCCACGCCATGGCGGCCGGTTGCACCATTGCCGAGGAACATTTCAAGGTCTTTGAACAGGGTTTGGCCGAAGTCGCGCAAGAGTGGCTGTCAGCCGCCACGCTGCTGCGCCGCCTGGACACCGACGGTGCGCTCAAGCCCGAATACCGCCGCGTTGACCTGGTCGATGCGCTGCATCACGAAGTCTGGGGCCAGGGCTTTGCCGCGCCCACCTTCAGCGAAGAAGTCGAAGTGGTGTCGCAGCGGCTGGTCGGTGAAAAGCACCTGTCGCTCAAACTCAAACACCGCGGTGAGCCGGTCGACGGCATCTGGTTTGGCCACACCGAGCCGCTGCCCGCGCGCGTCAAACTGGCTTTCCGGCTCGACGCCGACAGCTGGCGCGGCGAGCGCAAGGTGCGGTTTTTGGTGGAGGCAGCGGAGCTTGAGAGTTGAGACTGATGCGAGCCACCGATGCGGCGACCTGATTACCTGGGCGTGAAAGCACGGGATTGGCGCGCCACCTAAAATCAGCCGATGATTACCCCCTTCAACGCCGACCTGCATTGCCATTCGGTTATTTCTGACGGCACGCTCACCCCCGAGCAACTGGCGCTGCGCGCCCAAGCCAATGGCGTGCAACTGTGGGCGCTGACCGACCACGACGAAGTGGGTGGCCAGGCCCGTGCTGCCGCAGCGGCCGCAGCGGTCGGCTTGGATTACCTGACCGGTGTTGAAATTTCGATCTCTTTTTTAGGCCAGACAGTGCATATCGTTGGCCTGGGCTTTGATGCCGATGAACCGCAGCTCTGGCACGGACTGCAGCGCACCCGCGGTGGCCGCGCCCAGCGCGCGCGTGACATGGCTGAAGACTTGGCCCGCGTGGGTATCAAGGGCACTTTTGAAGGTGCCCTCACCTACGCCGGCAACCCTGACCTGATCTCGCGCACGCACTTTGCCCGTTACATGGTGGAAACCGGCGTGTGCAAGGACACTTACGAGGTGTTTCGCAAGTACCTCACCGAAGGCAAGCCGGGCTATGTGGAACACCGCTGGGCCACCCTGAAAGACGCGGTGACCTGGATTCGCGATGCCGGTGGTGTGGCTGTGGTGGCGCACCCAGCGCGCTACAAGTTCAGCGCCAACGAAGAGTTTGCTCTGTTCACCGAATTTAAAGGCTTTGGCGGCCAGGGCGTAGAAGTGGTCACCGGCAGCCACTCGGCCGCCGAATACGTCACCTACGCCAGCCTGGCTACCGAGCTGGGCCTGGTAGCCTCGATTGGCAGTGACTTTCACAGCCCCGACGAGAGCCGTACCGACCTGGGAACCCTGCCCCCGCTGCCCGCGCAGCTGACCCCTGTGTGGACACTGCTGGGTGACCGTATTCAGCGTGCGTCAGCACCGTTCGCCCCCGTTTCTCTTTGAATGCATGCGTTATTGGCACAGCCACCCGGGTGGCGATGCGGCATCCATCGGGCAGATTGCCTTACGCCCCTTTATCGGCACGTTACCGATCGGTGAATCGGTAGTCAAGCGACAATAGGCCTATGCCCCAGCTTTTTGAAATCCACCCCGACAACCCGCAACCGCGCCTGCTCAAGCAGGCCACCGCGTTGCTGGACAAAGGCGAAGTGCTGGCCGTACCCACCGACTCCAGCTACGCGCTGGTCTGCCACCTGGACGACAAGGCCGCAGCCGACAAGCTGCGTCGCATTCGCGGTGTCGACGACAAGCACCACCTGACACTGCTGTGCCGCGATTTGTCGGAGCTGGCCAACTACGCGCAGGTCGACAACGCACAGTACCGCCGCCTGAAGGCCGCCACGCCGGGAGCCTATACCTTCATCCTGCAAGCCACCAAAGAAGTGCCGCGCCGCCTGAGCCACCCGTCACGCAAGACCATCGGCCTGCGCGTGCCCGATCATAAAGTGCTGCAAGAGCTTCTAGCCCTTTATGATCAACCGCTGCTAGCTACTACCTTGATAGCGCCAGGTGACGACCATCCATTGAACGATGCGGACGACATCAGGCAGCGGTACCGTGGCCGCATCGCCGCTGTCATTGACTCGGGCGCCTGCCCGCGCGAACCCACCACGGTGGTGGACTTGACCGACACCGAGCCGGTGATCATCCGCGAAGGCCGCGGTGATCTGGCCCTGCTGGGCCTGTAACCCAGCGACACCTCCAAACGAAGAAGACTCCATGGACCTTGGCCAACTGATTCAAACTATCACGATTTACGCCATTCCGGTGCTGCTGTCGATCACCCTGCACGAGGCCGCGCACGGCTACGCGGCGCGGCACTTTGGCGACAACACCGCGTACATGGAGGGGCGCATCACGCTCAATCCGCTCAAGCACATCGACCCGATGGGCACCATCCTGATGCCGCTAATTTTGTACATCGCCACCTCGGGCGCGTTCCTGTTCGGCTACGCCAAACCGGTGCCGGTACGCTTTGGCAACCTGCGCCACCCCAAGCAGGACATGGTGTGGGTGGCGCTGGCCGGGCCAGGTTCCAACTTTGTGCAGGCACTGTTTTGGGGTGCGCTGCTGTACCTGATGCAGGGTGCCGGTGTCAGCGAGCCGTTTTTTGTTGAGATGGCGCAAGGCGGCATTCTGGTCAACGTGGTGATGTTTGTTTTTAACCTGTTTCCGCTGCCGCCGCTGGACGGCGGCCGCATTCTGGTGGGCTTGCTGCCCTACCGGCAGGCGATGCTGGTGTCGCGCGTGGAGCCCTACGGCTTTTTCATCGTCATGGCGCTGGTGCTCGCCGGTGTGGTCAGCAACCTGTGGCTGCGCCCACTGATGGGCCTGACCTTCAAACTGATCAACCTGCTACTCACCCCACTGGCCATGTTGGTGAGTTGAGTTCCACTTTTTGCATTTTTTTCCATGACCATCGAACGTTTTTTGACCGGTATCACCACCTCGGGCACGCCGCATCTGGGCAACTACGTGGGCTCGATTCGCCCGTCGGTGCAGGCCAGCCTGCGCCCAGGTGTGCAGAGTTTTTACTTTCTGGCCGACTACCACGCGTTGATCAAGATTGACGATCCGGCGCGCATCCAGCGCAGCACGCTGGAAATTGCCGCCAGTTGGCTGGCCTGTGGCCTCGACCCTGACAAAGTCATTTTTTACCGCCAGTCCGACATTCCTGAAATCCCAGAGCTCACCTGGTTTCTGAGCTGTGTGCTGGGCAAAGGCGTGCTCAACCGTGCTCACGCCTACAAGGCGGCGGTAGACAAAAACACCGCGGCGGGCAGCGACCCCGACAGCGATGTCAGCGTTGGACTGTTCATGTACCCGGTGCTGATGGGTGCCGACATTTTGATGTTCAACGCGCACAAGGTGCCGGTGGGGCGCGACCAGGTGCAGCACATCGAAATGGCGCGCGACATGGCCGCCAGCTTCAACCACCGCTACGGCGCGCATTTCACCGCGCCCGAGGCGGCCATCGAAGACAACGTGGCCACGCTGCCCGGCCTGGACGGGCGCAAGATGAGCAAGAGCTACGACAACACCATCCCGTTGTTCGCAGCGCGCGCGCAGTTGCAAAAACTCATCGGCAGCATCGTCACCGACAGCAAGGCCCACGGCGAACCCAAGAACGTGGAAGGCTCGGCCCTGTTCCAGATTTACCAGGCGTTTGCCAGCGCTGATGAAGCCCGCACGCTGCAACAGGCCTACCTGGATGGCATTGCCTGGGGCGATGCCAAACAGATCGTGTTCGAGCGCGTCGACCGCGAAATTGCCCCGATGCGTGCGGCCTACGAAGCGCTGCTGGCAGATCCGGCCAGGATCGAATCCATTCTGGCCGCCGGTGCTGCCAAGGCGCGCGCCATTGCCACACCGTTCATGGTGCAGCTGCGCCATGCCGTGGGCTTGCGTGACTTGCGCGCGCAAGCCGCGGCCAGCGTCAAGACCGCCAAAGTGGCGTTACCGCTGTTCAAACAATACCGTGAAAAAGACGGGCAGTTTTACTTCAAGCTCAACAGCGCCGACGGCACGCTGCTGCTGCAAAGTGCGGCGTTTGCCTCACCCAAAGATGCGGCGCACAGCATCGCCGCGTTGCAACAACAAGGTGCCGCTGCGTTGGCCACTTTGGCCGCGCAGGTGGTCTTGGCTGACGGTGTTTCAAGCGCACAAGTGGATGGCGCACTGCAGACGCTACGCGAGGCCAAAGCCCAGGCAAAAAGCGAGAAGAACAACACCTAAGCCACTGTACAATCGCGCCTTCGAGTCGCGGAGAGGTGGCAGAGTGGTCGAATGTACCTGACTCGAAATCAGGCGATGGGGCAACCCATCCGAGGGTTCGAATCCCTCCCTCTCCGCCAGGGATTCACATCCCTCAGGTTCCAAACGCGATGCGCGGCATCAGGTATCTCGCCTCACCCGAATAGCCACGCCAGATAGCCCAGGGCATCTTTGGTCACCGCCACCGACACCATCCACGAAAACGTCAGCACCGCAGCCACAAAAGCACCCACGCGGGTGGACAGCGCGTAGCGCGGCCGCAAGGTCACCATGCCCAGCAGAATGTAGGCCAGCAGACCCACAATCTTGACTTGCAGCCAGGGCAAGTTCGCCAGAGCGAAATCCGTTTGCCACAGCATCGTCAGGGCCGTGACCAGCAACATCGTGTCCACCACATGTGGCACCGTCTTCGCTACCCTAGTTTTTACCCACGCTGCGCCTTGCAGCGATGCAACGGCACGGATGAGAAAACCGAGGCCGGACAGCGTGACGGCACCCATGTGAACAAATTTGATTTGAAGGTAATCCATGCGGTTTCTCTCAAATAGACACGCTTTACGCTTGCCGTCAGACTTTAGCCTGCCGCGCCGTTGCAGTCCGGCACCAATTGCCCTGCCACCAGCCGCACCGCCCGATCAGCCATGGCGCTAGCCTCAGTCGCATCATGCGTCACTAGCAGTGTGGCCATGCCAGCCTCGCGGATGCGGCTTCGGAATTCATCGCGCAGCGCCACGCGCAAATCGGCATCCAGCGCTGAAAAAGGTTCGTCGAGCAACAGAACATGCGGATGCGTGATGAGCGCGCGGGCCAGCGCCACCCGCTGCTGTTCACCGCCCGACAGATTCCAGACCTTGCGCAGCGCCAGCGCAGTCAAGCCAAATACTTCCAGCATATGTATTGCTTGCGCACGCGCCTCTTTTTTGGCTAGACGCTGTTCAATCAGACCGAAGGCCACGTTGTCCAGCACATTCAGATGGGGAAACAGCGCAAAGTCCTGAAACATCAGCGCAAAGCCGCGTCGCTCTGGTGGTACGGCAGAAATATCAACACCGTCAAACCAGACGCTACCCGCATCGGGGCGCTGCAGGCCTGCGGCGATAGCCAGCAGCGTGCTTTTGCCACTGCCGGAAGGCCCCAGCAGCGCCACAATTTCACCAGCTTGCACCTGCAGGCTCACGTCCTGCAGCAGCAGTTGGTCGCCGTAGCGGTGGTAAATGTGGCGCAATTTAAGCATGTCAGTGAGACATTGTCATGCCGGACCCGACCCGGGATCGATGACCGTCATTGCCTACAGCCGCGCGCTCACGCACCGGCCACTCGATCAACAAAAACGCCAGCAGCGCCAGCGCCATCAACACGCAGGCCAGCACCATCGCCGCGTCCAGATTGGCCTGCCCCGGGCGACCCAGGCGTTGGTAGATCAGCGTGGTGAGCGTGGCCCATTCGGGTCGCGACAAAAAAAGCGTGACAGCAAATTCACCCAAGGCCGTGGCGGCGGCAAACGCCATGCCACGGCGCAAGGCGGGTGCCAGCAGCGGCAGCGTCACGCGCCAGAAGCAGCGCCACGGGCTGGCCCCCAGCGTGCGTGCGGCTTGTGTCAAATGCGCAGGCAAACCGTCCAGTCCGGCCGACAAGGCCTTGGCGACAAACGGATACGCCAGCACAGCGTACGCCGCCAACAGCAGCGGCAAACTGGCGGTCCACGACGGGTAAAGCAACAGCAAACCAAATGCCACTGTCACCGGCGACACCACAAACGGCAGAAACGCCAGCGCGCGCCACACCACCGACGCTTGCGCAGCAAAAGCATGCAGCACACCCAGCAATGTGGCTGCAACCAACGCCACCGCAGAAAAACGCAATGTGTTCCACAAGGCAGCTAGCGCTTCAGCATCAAATATGCCGCTAGCCCCCGCCCATAAAGCGTAAGCAGCTTTGATAAAAATAGCAAAAATAGGCAGCGCACAGACCACAACCAACACCGCCAAAGCGCCTGCCACCGCCAGCCACTGGCGCGCAGCATGTGGGTGTACACGAGCCATAGGCGCGGTGCGAGCGGGTGCGCCCAAGCGCTTTTCCAGCGCGGCGTAGCCCAGCGCCACCGCACCGGTCAGCAGCAACATCCACAGCGCCAGCACGCTGGCCTGGCCCAGCTGCAGCTCGTAGGCCACCAGCGAATAAATTTCCACCTCCACGGTCGCAAAGCGCTGCCCACCGAGCACCAGCGCCAGACCAAAGCCTGCAAAGCAATACAAAAACACCAGGCACAGGCTCGACATCAACCACGGCGCAATCGCCGGCCACTCAATACGCCAGAACGCGCGCCATGGTGTCGCCCCGAGCGAGCGCGCGGCGGCGACCTGGCGCGCGTTGACCTGCCCCAGCGCGTCCACGCCCGCGCGCACCACCAGGCACAGATTGAAAAACAGGTTGCCGTACAGCAGTAGCCACGGTGTGTCCTGCAGGTTGATGCCCAGCGCACCGCTGATCAGCCCGCGCGGCCCCCACAGCGCCAGCACGCCCAGCGCGGCCACCAACGTCGGCACCACAAACGGCAGCATCAACAGGCGCAGCACCAGCGCGCGCCCAGCAAATTCATAACGCGCCAGCACCCAGGCCAACGGCAAGCCCAGCACAAAAGCCAGCACGCAGGTGATGGCCGCCTGCGCCACCGACCAGAGCACGCGCCAGCGCAGGTAGTCGTCTTGCCAGGGCTGCCACACAGACAGATCGCTCAATGCGTTGAACTCACCGGAAAATCCTGCAAAACCCAAGCGGGCCAATGGGGCCAACAGCAGTAACAGCAAGGCGGCCGCTGGCAAAAGCGCCAGCCAGAAACTGCGGGGCAAGTTCAAAGGGGTGACCGCGGCCACGGCGCTAGAGAACTCAGGCCGGGACTACTTCAGCACCACTTGCGTCCAGCGCGCCACCCACTTGGCACCGTTTTCGGCAATGGCTTGCGCTGGCAAACTCTCAAAGTGGGCGGGCTCACCAGCGTGCTGCAGCAGCACCGGCGCACGCGGCGAGCTAGCTTGTGCCGGGTACATCCACATCTCGGTCTGCAGTGCCGTCTGTACCGCTGGCGAGCGCAGGAAGTCAATAAACTTCTGCGCCTGCGTGCGGTGCGATCCACCCTTGAGCAGCGCCACGCCTTCAACCTGCTTGAAGACGCCGCCCTTCAAGTTCAGGCTGCCGGTGGGCGACTGGGTGCGTTTTTCTTTGGCGTAAAACACCTCGGCGGCCGGACTGGTGGCGTAGCTCACCACCAGCGGGTGGCTGCCCCCACCGCGGGTGAAGTCGGTGTAGTAGGCCTCGCTCCAGCCCTTGGCAACCTTCAGGCCGTTGGCGCGCATCTGGGCCCACCAGGTGAAGGCTTGCTCTTCACCCAGACCGGCGATGGTGGCCAGCAAAAAAGCGTAGCCGGTGCTGCTGGTGGCCGGGTTGGGCACCACCAGCGCGCCCTTGTACGCGGGCAGCGTCAGGTCCTGCAGCGTCCTGGGCAACACCATGGCGCTTTGGGCAACCGCCGTCTTGTCAAAATTAATAGTGACGAAACCATAATCTACAGGCGCTAGAGCACCGTCAAGCACACCTGCAGCCTGCGCCTTGGCTTGCAGCGTGTTGTCGATGCCGTAAACCAAGTCGGCCACCGGGCTGGTTTTGGTGAGGATCAGCTTGTTGAGCATTTCACCGGCGTCACCGCCTTTGATGATGGCGAGCTTGACACCAGCCTCTTTTTCAAACTGCGCCAGCAAAGGCTTGGGCAGTGAAAACGAGCTGTGCACCATCACGCGCAGCTCATCAGCGGCGTGCGACAGAGTTGAAAAAGCAAGCGCAGCCAGTGCGACGGCGAGTGAAAAAAGACGACGGTTCATGTCAAGACTTTCAATGCGCCAGCGCCAACAGCGCTGGGTCAAAGGCTGAGCCGACCAAGCGGCAAAAACCCCAGAACCTTCACGCTCCCTACGCTGGCATGATCCAGATCAGGTATGGGGACTTTCTCAGCCTGCCATCGCAGCAGACACCCCCGGTGAGGCGTTCATTGTAGTTCCGCCAACACCTTGGCCGAAGCCGGTACGGCCTCAGGGCGCGCTGTCACCGCACTGCCGGCGGCGGCCAGCATCACCAGAATGATGGCCAGCCATTGCAGACGCGTCAGGTGTTCGCCCAGCAACAGCAAGCCCAGCAAGGCGGCCACCGCGGGCTCCATGCTGGTCATGACGCCGAACGCCTGCTTGGGCAAGCGCTTGAGCGCCACCATCTCCAAAGAGATCGGGATTGCACTCGACACCGCCGCCACGCCCAGGCCAAACAGGAAAATGCCCGGCGTCAGCAAGGTGCTGCCCGCTTGCCAGATACCAAATGGCAACACGGCCAGCGCCGCCACGCTCAAGCCCAACGCCACCGACTGCCCGGCGTGCAGATGCCCCAGGCGTTTGCCAAACACGATGTACGCGCCCCAACACACGGCTGCGGCCAGTGCGTACAGCACGCCTTCGGGGTCCAGGTGTTCGGCACCGACACCCCAAGGCAACAACAAGTCCAAACCGGCGATGGCCAGCGCCAGCCACAAAAAATCAACCAGTCGGCGCGACGAAAACAGCGCCACCGCCAGCGGCCCCGAGAATTCAATCGCCACCGCCAGTCCGAACGGAATGCTGCGCAAGGCCATGTAAAACAGCAGGTTCATGAAGCCCAGCGCCACACCGTAGCGCAATACCGCCAGCGCATCCCGGCGCGACAAAGGCCAGCGCCAGGGGCGCCACAAGGCCAGCAGCAACAGCGCTGACAGCCCGACCCGCAGCGCGGTCGTGCCCAGGGAACCTACCAAGGGGAACAGCTGTTTGGCAAACGAGGTGCCGATACCCAGCGCGGTTACCGAACCCAGCACCGCCAGCAGTGGCAAGACACGGGCGAAACGCTGATCCGTCATCGCCACAATCACAGAACCCGCCAACTGCGCGTCAAAAGCGCCGCTGCATCAGGCCGCAAAAGCAGCCGCTGAGGCAACCGCCTGCCGGGCAGAATCCAGCGAGCGCCAGACCGTCTTGCCCTTGCTGTCCTTGTCAATCTGGGTGAGCACCTCTTCGTGCGCTGCCAGCTCCTGCGCGTCGGCAGCCATCACCGGCAGCTGGAACACGCTCAAATCCATCAGCGGCAGCGCGTGGCCAGAGGCATCACTGGCGCTGGCATCGTCCATCAGCAACACGTTCTGACCGCGCGTGAGGTTGATGTAAACGTCGGCCAATAGCTCGGCATCGAGCAGCGCGCCGTGCAGCGAGCGGCCCGAGTTGTCCACCTCCAGGCGATCGCACAAGGCGTCGAGCGAATTGCGCTTGCCCGGGTAGAGTTCTTTGGCCATCACCAGCGTGTCGGTGATGCTCTCGACAAAGGTCTCCAGTTTGGGTTGGCCCATTTTGGCCAATTCCATGTTCAAAAACCCGAGGTCAAACGGCGCGTTGTGGATGACCACGTGCGCGCCGCGCAGGTACGCCAACAGGTCGTCGGCGATGTCGGCAAAGGGCGGCTTGTCCTGCAAGAACTCGGTGGTGATGCCGTGCACCTTGAGCGCCTCTTCATGGCTGTCGCGCCCCGGGTTAACGTAGATGTGGCGGTTGTTGCCGGTGAGCTTGCGGTGCAGCATCTCGACGCAACCGATTTCGATGATGCGGTCGCCGTTGTCTGCGGCCAGACCGGTGGTTTCGGTGTCGAGGAAGATTTGACGCATGGTCAGTGCCCCTCTTTGGCGTGGTTGATCGAGTATTTGGGTATCTCGATCACCAGATCTTTTTGCGCCAGGATCGCCTGGCAACTCAGACGCGACTGCGGCTGCAGGCCCCAGGCGCGGTCAAGCAAGTCGTCTTCTTCTTCCTCGGAAGGAGCGAGCGACTCAAAGCCTTCTTTCACAATCACGTGGCAGGTGGTGCAGGCGCAGCTCATCTCGCAAGCGTGTTCAATGTTGATGTGGTTTTCCAGCAGCGCCTCGCAAATCGAGGTGCCCGCAGGGGCCGACACTTCCGCGCCGTTGGGGCAGTACTCGGCGTGTGGCAGGATTTTGATGATAGGCATAGTTGATTGGTTGGGGGCAGCGCAAGTTTGCTGCGCAAAGTGGTCTGCCCCACAAAGTTCTTAAACTGTTTCGATGTTCTTTCCTGCGAGCGCCTGCTGGATGCCACGGTTCATGCGCAGCGCAGCAAACGCCTCGGTACCTTTGGCCAGCATGGTGGTGATGGCTTCGATGGCCGGCGCGTCGTCGAGGTCGCAGGCAGCACGCACCTGACGCATCAGCGTCTCGATGGCGGCCCGCTGCACGTCATCGAGCAAATCACCGTCAGCGTCAAGAGCGCTTTGGGTGGCCAGAATCATGCGGTCGGCATCAACGCGCGCCTCCACAATGGCGCGCTGTGTCATGTCTGATTCGGCGCTGGCAAAACTGTCTTGCAGCATGCGGGTGATTTGCTCGTCACCCAGGCCATACGATGGCTTGACGGCAATGCTGGCCTCAACACCACTGACTTGTTCACGCGCCGACACGCTTAGCAAGCCGTCGGCATCGACCGTGAAGGTAACGCGGATACGCGCGGCACCGGCAGCCATGGGTGGGATGCCACGCAGCGTAAAGCGCGCCAGGCTGCGGCAGTCGGCTACCAGGTCGCGCTCGCCCTGCACCACGTGCAGGGCGAGCGCGGTCTGGCCGTCCATGTAGGTGGTGAAATCTTGCGCCTTGGCGGTGGGAATGGTTTCGTTGCGCAACACGATGCGCTCGACCAGCCCACCCATGGTCTCGATGCCCAGCGACAGAGGAATCACGTCCAGCAGCAGCAAATCGCCGCCGGGGTTGTTGCCCGCGAGCTGGTTGGCCTGAATTGCCGCGCCCAAAGCCACCACTTCGTCGGGGTTCAGGTTGGTCAGCGGTGTCTGGCCAAAAAAGTCGCCGACCGCCCTTTGAATCTGCGGCATGCGGGTGGAGCCGCCGACCATGACCACGCCCTTGACCTCACCCGCAGTAAGCTTGGCATCGCGCAAGGCCTTGCGCACCGCTTGCAGGGTGCGCGCGGTCAGCGACTGGGTGGTGGCTTCAAAGTCAGCGCGCTTAACGTCAAAAGTGACTCCAGCCCCCGCCAATACTGCGCTGAATGTTGCAGTTTCTGTAGCAGTCAAGGCTTCTTTGCAGGCCCGGGCGGCGGCTTTCAGGGCAGCTTTGTCGGCCGGACTGCGGCTGTTGGTTGTGCCGTAATTGGCGCAACTGCTGGCGCACTGCGGCTCTGCGCCCAGATTGCTACAGACATTGATAGCAGCGCCCGCTTGCTCCGCCAGTTGCGCCAGCACCCAGTCGGCCAGCGCGTGGTCGTAGTCATCGCCGCCCAGGGCCGAGTCGCCACCGGTGGCGACCACCTCAAACACGCCTTGCGTCAGCCGCAATATCGAGATGTCAAACGTGCCGCCACCCAGGTCATAAATGGCGTACAGCCCTTCGCTGGCGTTGTCCAAGCCGTAGGCGATGGCGGCGGCGGTGGGCTCGTTGATGAGGCGCAGTACGTTCAGGCCAGCCAGTTGTGACGCGTCTTTGGTGGCCTGGCGTTGCGCATCGTCAAAGTACGCAGGCACGGTGATGACCGCACCAAACAGGTCGGCGTTGAAGGTGTCTTCGGCGCGGTAACGCAGCGTGGCCAGAATGTCGGCACTGACCTCGACCGGGGACTTTTCGCCCTGCGCGGTTTGCAGCCCCAGCATGCCGGGGTGGTCAACAAACTGGTACGGCAACTTGGCGGCAAGCGCCACGTCCTTGAGCCCGCGGCCCATGAAACGCTTGACCGAGGCAATGGTGTTGGCCGGGTCGGCGATGCCGCCTTCGATCGCGTCGTAGCCAATCTGGCGGCCACCGCCTTGGAGGTAGCGCACAACAGAGGGCAAAATCACGCGGCCCTGCGCATCAGGCAGACATTCGGCCACACCGTGGCGCACCGAAGCCACCAGCGAATGGGTCGTGCCCAGGTCAATACCAACGGCAATGCGCCGCTCGTGCGGGTTGGGCGTTTGCCCCGGTTCTGAAATTTGCAATAAGGCCATGGTTGTTAACTTGTTTCAGGCTTCCAGCTGATCAAGACGTTTGTCGATGTCGGCAGCAAAACGCGCGATGAACATCAGCGCGCGCACCTGGCCAACAGCGTCATTCCAGGCTCGCTGGTCGTCGATCAGATGCTCTATATTTTCTAGCACCTCGCGCATGCCCTGCTTGCACTGGAGACCAATTTTCTCTAAATCTTCAGCCGTGCTAGCCTCGTCAAGTTCTTCACGCCATTGCATCTGTTGCATCAAAAAAGACGCGGGCATGGCGGTGTTGTTCTCGGCATTGACCGGCGCGCCGTGCAATTCGCACAAGTACGCAGCGCGCTTGAGTGGGTCCCTCAAGCGCTGGTAAGCCTCGTTGATGCGCACCGACCATTGCATCGCAACGCGTTGCGCTGCCGCGCCCTGGTCGGCAAACTTGTCCGGGTGCGCCTGGCGCTGCAGATCTTTCCAGGTGGCATCGATCTGCGCACGGTCTTGGGCAAAGCGCTGCGGCAGGCCGAACAGCGTGAAGTCGTCGGATTGGAGATTCACACGCGAAACGATTCGCCGCAGCCGCAGCGGTCACGCTCTCTGGGGTTGTTGAACTTGAAGCCTTCGTTGAGCCCCTCGCGCACAAAGTCAAGCTCGGTGCCGTCCAGGTACGCAAAGCTCTTCGGGTCCACCAGCACCTTGACGCCAAAGCCTTCAAAGACCATGTCTTCCGGGCCGATCTCGTCGACATATTCCAGCTTGTAAGCCAGGCCAGAGCATCCGGTGGTTTTAACGCCCAGACGCACACCCACGCCCTGACCGCGTTTGGTCAGGTAGCGATTGACGTGACGGGCAGCAGCTTCGGTCAGCGTTACAGCCATGATGTCTTGAAACTCGGTATCAGAAATAAAGGACCCGGCACCCCTGCCAGGGGCGCCAAAGGCGGAAAAATCAGGCGGTCTGGGCTGTCGTGTGTTTTTGACGGTAGTCGTTGACAGCCGCCTTGATCGCATCCTCAGCCAGAATCGAGCAGTGGATTTTGACAGGTGGCAGCGCCAATTCCTCGGCGATCTGGCTGTTTTTTAGCTCCGACGCCTGTTCCAGCGTCTTGCCCTTGACCCATTCGGTCACCAACGAGCTTGACGCAATGGCCGAACCGCAGCCGTAGGTCTTGAAGCGCGCGTCTTCGATCACACCGGTCTCAGAATTGACCTTGATCTGCAGCTTCATCACGTCGCCGCAAGCGGGCGCACCGACCATGCCGGTACCGACCGCTTCGTCGCCCTTATCAAACGAGCCCACATTGCGCGGATGTTCATAGTGATCAACAACTTTGTCTGAATATGCCATGATGCCACTCCTTTTAACTAAAAACTTGCTTAACAGAGATAACTCAAGCTAGGGATGCCGTGGAACCGGCTTTGCCGGGTCACTGACATCACCCCCTTGAGGGGGGATGCGGCCAAGCCGCCACGGGGATGCAACGCTAGTGTGCAGCCCATTGGATAGTGCTAATGTCAATGCCTTCTTTGTACATGTCCCACAGAGGACTGAGCTCACGCAAGCGCGCCACGTTGTCAGTGATGGTCTGGATCGCGTAGTCAATTTCTTCGTCGGTGCTCCAGCGGCCAATCGTCATGCGCAGGCTGCTGTGCGCCAGCTCGTCGCTGCGACCCAGGGCGCGCAGCACATAGCTGGGCTCCAGAGAGGCGGACGTACAAGCCGAGCCGCTGCTCACAGCCAGTCCTTTGATACCCATGATGAGCGACTCGCCCTCGACATAATTGAAGCTGATGTTGAGGTTGTGCGGCACACGCTGGGTCAGGTGGCCGTTGATGAACACTTGCTCGATACCAGTCAGGCCCTTGACCAGCCGGTCGTGCATTTCCTGGATGCGCGGCAACTCGGTGGCCATCTCTGCTTTGGCAATGCGGTAGGCCTCGCCCATGCCAACGATCTGGTGTGTTGGCAAAGTGCCGCTGCGCATGCCGCGCTCGTGACCTCCTCCGTGCATTTGCGCCTCAATGCGCACGCGCGGTTTGCGCCGCACAAACAGTGCGCCAATGCCTTTGGGGCCGTAGGTCTTGTGCGAGGTCAGGCTCATCAAATCCACTGGCAGCTGGCTCAGGTCAAACGCCACGCGCCCGGTCGCCTGCGCTGCGTCGACATGAAAGATCACGCCGTGCGCACGGCACACCGCACCCAAACTAGCAACGTCTTGAATCACACCAATTTCATTGTTGACAAACATCACGCTGGCCAAAATAGTGTCTGGGCGAATGGCGGCCTTGAAGGCATCCATGTTGACCAGGCCGTCTTCCTGCACATCAAGGTAAGTGACTTCAAAGCCTTGTCGCTCAAGCTCCCGGCAGGTGTCGAGCACGGCTTTGTGCTCGGTCTTTACCGTGATGATGTGCTTGCCCTTGGTCTGGTAAAAGTGCGCCGCACCTTTCAAAGCCAGGTTGTTGGACTCGGTCGCACCGCTGGTCCAGACAATCTCACGCGGGTCTGCACCGACCAGGGCGGCAACCTGCTCACGGGCGTTTTCTATGGCTTTTTCAGCCTCCCAGCCCCAGGCGTGGCTGCGCGAGGCGGGGTTACCAAAGTGTTCACGCAGCCAGGGAATCATGGCGTCCACCACCCGCTGGTCACAGGGGTTGGTGGCGCTGTAGTCCATGTAAATCGGAAAGTGCGGAGTGCTGTCCATGATCAATGTCTCAGGTTTAAAAAGGTTGGTTGAACGACTTACATCTTGGCAAAGGCGCTGCCCAGTGCAAAAACTGAGTTGGGCGCGTTGACGCGAATCGGCTGAAGTGCGGGCATGCTGGAAATGGCGCGTTTGAGGGTGGGTTTTGCCTCCAACTCAAAACCCTTGGCAATCTGGTCATCGACCAGTTTCTGCAGACTGACTGAATCCAGAAACTCGACCATTTTGGTATTGAGCGACGCCCACAAGTCATGCGTCATGCAGCGCGTGCCCTCGCCCAGGCAATTTTCTTTGCCGCCGCACTGGGTGGCATCGAGCGGCTCGTCCACGGAGGTAATGATTTCAGCCACGGTGATGTCTTGCGGCGCCTTGGCCAAGGTGTAGCCGCCGCCCGGGCCACGGGTCGACTCAACCAGCGAATGGCGGCGCAACTTGCCGAACAATTGCTCCAGATAGGACAAAGAAATTTGCTGACGCTGGCTGATCGCCGCCAGAGTCACCGGGCCGGTGCTTTGACGCAGCCCCAAATCGATCATCGCAGTGACCGCAAAACGGCCTTTAGTGGTAAGACGCATGGCAAGCTCCAGACATTGGGTTAAACAGCTTTTCGGCACCTTCAGACGACTACTTTGTCGACTAAGTTGGTCAAGTATAGCAAAAGCCGAGCATTAAAGTCGGATAAGTAGACTGATCAGTAATTTTTTAAGGTTATTCGTTGCGTATCGTCATCTTTGATAGCTAAACGCGCTTATTCGGAAAGGGCTTGAAGCCAATTTCAATCACTATTTTTTTGACGGCACCAGCACCGCCAGGTTGTCGGATCCTGGCGCGCCGAAGGCCTGCTCTTTCAAAATGGCCAATTGGTCGCGCACCCGCGCGGCTTTTTCAAACTCCAGGTTGCGGGCGTGTTCGAGCATCAGTTTTTCCAGGCGTTTGATCTCGCGCGAAATGTCTTTTTCGCTCATGTCTTCCACTTGGGCCCGCTGCATCGCGTCGCGCTCGAGTTTCTCGGCCTCTTTGCCGGCCTTTTCGCTGTAAACCCCGTCAATCAGGTCGCGCACCTGCTTGACGATCGAGCGTGCGGTGATGCCGTGCTCGGTGTTGTGCGCCACTTGTTTGGCGCGGCGGCGCTGGGTTTCGTCCATGGCGCGCCGCATCGAATCGGTGATCTTGTCGGCGTACAAGATCGCCCGGCCCTGCACGTTGCGCGCGGCGCGGCCCATGGTCTGAATCAGCGAGCGTTCCGAGCGCAAAAAACCTTCCTTGTCGGCATCCAATATCGCCACCAGCGACACCTCAGGAATATCAAGTCCTTCGCGCAGCAGGTTGATGCCCACCAGCACATCAAATGCACCCAGGCGCAGGTCGCGGATGATCTCGACGCGCTCCACCGTATCGATATCGCTGTGCAGGTAGCGCACCTTGACACCGTTTTCAGCCAGGTAATCGGTCAGCTGCTCGGCCATGCGCTTGGTCAGCGTGGTGATCAACACCCGCTCGTGTTTCTCGACGCGAATGCGGATTTCCTGCAGCACGTCGTCGACCTGGGTCGTGGCCGGGCGCACCTCCACCTCAGGGTCGACCAAACCGGTGGGGCGGACCAGTTGCTCGACGACCTTGCCCGAATGGTCTTTTTCCCACTGCGCGGGCGTGGCCGAGACAAAAATGGCCTGGCGCATGCGGGTCTCAAATTCTTCAAACTTGAGCGGCCGGTTGTCCAGCGCACTCGGCAGCCGAAAGCCATAGTCCACCAGCGTCTGTTTGCGCGAACGGTCGCCGTTGTACATGCCACCAAACTGGCCGATCAGCACGTGGCTCTCATCGAGAAACATCACCGCGTCCTTGGGCAGGTAGTCGGTCAGCGTGGCCGGTGGCTCGCCGGGGGCAGAGCCCGACAAGTGCCTCGAATAGTTTTCAATGCCCTTGCAGTGGCCCACCTCACTGAGCATTTCCAGGTCAAACCGGGTGCGCTGCTCGATGCGCTGGGCCTCGACCAGCTTGCCCTGGCTAACAAATTCCTTGATACGTCCGCTGAGTTCAATTTTGATCGCTTCCACAGCAGACAGCACCTGCTCCCTGGGGGTCACGTAATGGCTGCTCGGGTAAACGGTAAAGCGCGGAATCTTTTGCCGGATGCGCCCGGTGAGCGGGTCAAACAGTTGCAGACTTTCAATCTCGTCGTCGAACAGCTCGACACGAATCGCCATCTCGGAATGCTCGGCCGGAAAGATGTCGATGGTGTCGCCGCGCACCCGAAATGCGCCACGGCTGAAGTCAATGTCGTTGCGCTGGTACTGCATGCGCACCAGCTGGGCAATCATGTCGCGTTGGCCCATTTTGTCGCCCGTGCGCAGTGTCATCACCATCTTGTGATACGCCTCGGGCTGGCCAATGCCGTAGATGGCCGACACCGTGGCGACGATCACCACGTCGCGCCGCTCAAGCACACTTTTGGTGCATGAGAGGCGCATCTGTTCGATGTGTTCGTTGATCGCCGAGTCTTTTTCGATGAACAAATCACGCTGCGGCACGTAGGCCTCGGGCTGGTAGTAGTCGTAGTAGCTGACGAAATACTCCACCGCGTTGTTCGGGAAAAACTCACGGAATTCACTGTACAACTGCGCCGCCAGCGTTTTGTTGGGCGCAAAAACAATCGCCGGGCGACCCAGCCGGGCGATCACATTGGCCATGGTGAAAGTTTTGCCCGAGCCAGTCACCCCCAACAGCGTCTGGAACACCTCACCGTCGTGCACGCCCTCCACCAACTGATCGATCGCCTCGGGCTGGTCACCGGCTGGCGGATACGGTTGGTAGAGCTCAAACGGCGAGTCAGCAAAGCGCACAAACGCCCCGTCAGGAATGGCAATCGGGGTTGGTACGGCGGTCGGGCGGGAAGAAGCCATGCAAGAATTGATCCAAAGATCGACATGTTAGCGGCATAGCGAGGACGCTACCTATAGTCAAAACTTATTGTCCAACCACTAGATTTAGTGTCTAATCCGCGCTTCGGCGCAAAACTGGATGCAAAACCATCCCTGCAGAGACAGGCCAGTTATCTGGCCACAACAACGTTTATTTTCCCCAGGAGGCAAGAACATGACACAACAAACCCAAGACGCCCAAACAAGCATCGCCGCACTCGCACCGCAACCAATCAGCGAAGAAGTGCTGATCGAAAAATACAGCAAAGGCACTGAAAAAACCGTCGCCGACGTCAACCAGCGTGTCGCCCGTGCCCTGGCCGCGGTTGAAAAACCTGAAGAGCAAAAATCGTGGGAAGCCAGGTTCCTGAAAGCATTGCAGGCCGGCTTCTTGCCCGCCGGGCGCATCCAGTCGGCCGCCGGCACCAAGTTGTCGGCCACCCTGATCAATTGCTTTGTGCAACCGGTGGGCGACTCGATTGCGCACATCGAAGAAGGCCACCCCGGTATTTACACGGCACTCACCGAAGCGGCCGAGACCATGCGCCGTGGCGGCGGTGTTGGTTATGACTTTTCCCGCATCCGACCGCGCGGCGCCTGGGTTGGCAGCACGCAAAGCTCGGCCAGCGGCCCGGTCAGCTATATGCGCGTTTTTGACCGTTCATGCGAAACGGTCGAATCCGCCGGTGCGCGCCGCGGTGCGCAAATGGGCGTGCTGCGTTGCGACCACCCGGACATCGAAGAATTCATCCACGCCAAGGACAAGGGCGACCTCAAAAACTTCAACATTTCGGTCGGTGTCACCGACGAGTTCATGAACGCGGTGCAGACCGACGGCGACTTCTGCCTGGTGCACCGTGCCGAACCGGGTGTGGCCCAAAAAGAAGCCGGTGCCTTCCAGAACAAGGACAACGGCATCTGGGTCTATCGCAAACTCAAAGCCCGCACGCTGTGGGATCAGATCATGCGCTCCACCTACGACCACGCCGAACCCGGCGTGCTGTTTTTGGACCAGATCAACCGCGACAACAACCTCAGCTACTGCGAAACCATTGCAAGTACCAATCCCTGTGCGGAACAGCCGCTGCCACCCTACGGCTGCTGCTGCCTGGGCTCGGTTGATCTGACGCGCTTTGTCGTCGATCCATTTACCGAACAGGCGCGTTTTGCTTCTGCAGCTTTTGCCGACGTCTGCCGGGTGGCCGTGCGTATGCTCGACAACGTGCTCGACGCCACCGTCTGGCCGTTGCCGCAGCAACAGGCCGAAGCCAACAGCAAACGTCGCGTGGGCTTGGGCTACACCGGCCTGGGTGACGCGCTGGTGATGATGAATCTGCGCTATGACACGCAAGCCGCGCGCGAGATGGCGCGCAGCATCTCCGAACACATGCGTGACACCGCTTACGCCGCCTCCAGCGACCTGGCCGTCGAGCGCGGTGCGTTCCCGCTGTTCAACGCCGACCTGTACCTCAGTGGCCAAACGTTTGCGTCGCGCCTGCCTGCGCCCTTGAAAGACCGTATCCGCAAAACCGGCCTGCGCAACTCGCACCTGTTGTCCATTGCGCCCACCGGCACCATCAGCCTGGCGTTTGCTGACAACGCCAGCAATGGCATCGAACCGGCATTCAGCTGGACCTACACGCGTAAGAAACGCATGCCTGACGGCAGCTTTAAGGAATACGCTGTCGAAGACCACGCCTGGCGCCTGTACCGCCACCTCAAGGGCGCCGATGCGGCGCTGACGCCCGCGTTTGTGACCGCGCTTGAAATGAGCGCGCAGGCGCACGAAGAAATGGTCGCCGCGGTCGCGCCCTACGTTGACACGGCGATTTCCAAGACTGTCAATGTGCCCGCCGACTATCCCTACGAAGACTTTCAGGACCTCTACACCCAGGCCTGGCAGTCGGGTCTGAAAGGCCTGGCCACCTACCGCCCCAACAGCGTGTTGGGCTCGGTGCTGAGCGTCACACCTGCACCCACCGCGGCCAAGCCGATCCAGATCGACAGTGCCAACCACCGTCTGGCGCTTGACCGGTTGCCCGCCCCGGTGCTGTCGTCGCTGCGCTGGCCCGGCCGCCCGGCCCTGCCGGGTGGCAACCCGGCCTGGACCTTCATGGTGCACCACCCGTTTGGTGACTTTGCCCTGTTCATTGGCGAACTCTCGCCTGAAGACGGTGGCGCACCGCAGCCGTTTGAAGTGTGGGTCAACGGGGCCGAACAGCCACGCGGCCTAGGTGCCATGGCCAAAACCCTGTCGATGGACCTGCGCGCCAACGACCCCGCCTGGCTGCAGCTCAAGCTCGACGCGCTGGCCACCGTCAGCGAAGAGCGCGCGTTTGAAATGCCCTTCCCGCCGCATGGCGAAAAACGTTTGTTCCCGGGCGTGGTTGCTGCGACCGCGGCGGTCATCCGCTGGCGCTGCGAACAGATCACAGCCAAGGCCAAACAAAAATCAACCGATGCCACGCCGCTGTACACACCGGTGATCGACGCCATGTTCAGCCGTGGCGAACCACAAACCGGCACGTCGGGTACCTTGGCCTGGGCGGTGGATGTGGAAAACCCCGCCACCGGCGAAGCGTTTACTGTCACGCTGAAAGAAGTCAACCTGCCTGGCCCAGATGGCGGTGTCATCACCCGCCCGTGCGCAGTTGGTTTCAGCGGCAACTACCCCAAGGCGATGGATGGGCTGGCGCGCCTGCTCAGTTTAGATATGCGGGTGATTGACCCGGCCTGGATAGGGATGAAGCTGCGCAAGCTGCTCAACTACGCCGAGCCGCTGGGCCATTTCATGGCCTTTGTACCGGGCTTGCCCAACGACGAGCGCCGCCAGCAGACCTGGCCCTCGACGGTGGCCTACATTGCGCGGCTGATCATTCACCGCTACGCCATGCTCGGCATCCTCAACGAGGAAGGCTACCCGCTGCGCGACATGGGTGTGCTCGACACCCCCGAGGCCAAAGAAGCGAGCAAAACCATGGCGGGCAAAACCTGCCCAGAATGCGGCAACCCCGCCGTGATCCACAAAGACGGTTGCGACTTCTGCACTGCTTGCGGCTACGTGGGGCAATGCGGCTAAATTGTGCGTTTACGCATAAAGTGAAAGTTTTGACGCATAAAGTGAAAGTTTTCGGTCAATAAAATCAACGACTTAGCATACGAAATTACGCATAAGATGAAAGTTTTGTCCCGTAAACCTGAAATTTCGTTGTTTTCGCGTTGCGCATTTTGGACGCCTGAAAAACGTTAATTTATTGCACTAGCCCCCCTTTTAAAGGGGGGCTTTTCTTTACTGGTCACGCACGCAAAAAAAGAAAAGGCCATTGAAAGGTACAACTTTCAGCGGCCTTGGCAGACGACCGTTACCCGGCGAAATCTGCCCCCAACTCACGTTCAGGTGATGTGAGGATACCTCAATCGGCAACGATTTGAATACAGGGTTTACATGTACCGGGGGGGGGTGTGAGCTGTTTTATAAGGAGACTTTATGACAGCAGGTAAAAAGCCCGGTACAAGTACCGGCGACTCTGGCGGTATCTTCCGAGAGGTGGGACCAAGAGGCGGACTGCGTGACAACTACGCGACCGTCGCTGACCACAAACCACTTCCACCGACTACTACTCCGGGTAGCACGTGGAAACCAATGAAGACCACGCCAGCTGGTAAGCGCTAAGCGCACCGGTCGGGAATGGCCATCGGTCATTCTCTTTGAGAACACCCCGGTCGAAAGGCTGGGGTGTTTTTTGGAAATCTAAAACTTCATTCCTGAGAAAATTTCACTATGCAAATCAAAACCGCAATTCAGGGTAAAGCCCAACTGACATTCACCTACGACGGCTTCCAGCGTGTGGTTGAGCCACATACCTATGGAGTCGACACCAAAGGCCACACAGCCCTGCGTGCCTACCAAGTTAGTGGTGGCAGTGAGTCTGGTGAGTACGTTGGATGGAAACTTTTTCACGTTGACCAAATGCGGCAGGTTTCTATTGCTTCCAATCACTTTCTAGCCCCGAGACCCAAATACAAGCGCGGCGATAGCTCATTTCAGGTTATTCATGCACAGCTCTAATCGTCATCAGATGGCCCCAACCGCCGGATTTTTATCATGAAGTCGGCGTCAAAAGCACTTCGCAATGCATCTGGTTGGACGAAGCCGCTACGCGGAGTAATGCCCCTGGCATCGCGCTGACGGACACGATTTAAGCTGCAGGCTCACCTCGTCAATTAGGCCGAGGTGATTTTGTAACCCATCGTGAGAACACCCCAGCATGAAGACTTTTACAGCCAAAGCCGAATTTGATCAGCGCTACCAAACCCACCTCCAACACCTCAAACTCAAGGGCCTTCAGCCCAAAAGCATCGATGCTTACAGCCGCGCCATCCGGCACATGGGCGACTACTTTGACTACCAGATCGACAATCTCTCGCCCGCCCAACTGACCGACTATTTCAGCAGCCTGGTTGATTCCCACT
>Ga0210053_1001061_pt1 | contig 26285 bp, 21 predicted proteins | sample CryGeymeta201512_FD_185467 | JGI IMG/M metagenome (GOLD analysis project Ga0210053, IMG submission 185467) | Groundwater microbial communities from Crystal Geyser aquifers in Utah, USA - Crystal Geyser metaG 2015-12 (SPAdes) (version 2) | ecosystem: Environmental > Aquatic > Deep subsurface >... | reverse complement strand
TTATCCTCTTTTCAACTATTATCCGCCTTTGCCTTATTACGTCGGTGAGATTTTTCATCTATTGGGTTTCAGCTATTTGAATTCGGTTAAGATTTTGTTTATTCTGGGTTTGTTTTTTTCCGGCTTTTTTGCTTATCTTTTAGGCAAAGAACTTTGGGGGAAATACGGGGGAATGGTGACGGCTGTTTTTTATCTTTACGCTCCTTACCATGCCGTTGACGTTTATGTCAGAGGCGCCTTAAACGAATTCTGGGGTTTGGCTCTTTTCCCGGCTGTCTTTTGGGCTGTTTACAAATTAATCAAGGAAAAGAAGAAAATCTTTATAGCGGCTTTGGCTTTTTTCCTAGCTTTGCTTTTGCTCTCTCATAATCTAATGGCTTTTTTCATTTTGCCGTTCTTGATTGCTTTTGCTCTCTTTTTGATTTGTTATTCGAAGAACAAGGTTCTGCCAAAGGCAGGTTCTTATTTGAAGAAAAAATTCAAGGTAATTTGGTGGTTGTTTTTGGCTGGTCTTTGGGGTTTGGCTTTGGCGGCCTTTTTCACTTTGCCGGTTCTTTTTGAAAGAAACTTTGTTCATGTGGAAACAATGTTTATCGGTTACTTTAATTATTTGGCTCACTTTGCCACTGTCAGCCAGCTTTTCTTCAGCCGCTTCTGGGGCTATGGCGCTTCAGTCTGGGGAACCGACGATGGTCTATCTTTTGCTATTGGCCAGGTTCATTGGTTGCTGGCCGTGATTGTCCTACTGGTTTTTCTTTGGTTTTCTTTAAGAAAAAAGAAGAAAGAAATTTGGTTGCTTTCTCTTTTCTTTGTCTTTTTCTTGGTGACAGCCTTTCTAGCCCATCAGCGTTCTTCTTTTATTTGGTCGGCTCTGTCGATTTTAGCCAACATGCAGTTCCCTTGGCGTTTTGTTGGTTTATCCGGCTTTTTTGCCAGTTTAATGGTTGGCAGTCTTTTTCTTTTAATCAAAAACAAAAAGAAAGCTCTGCTTTTAGCCGGTTTGCTGATAGTGGTTGTTGTTGGTTTCAACTTTTCTTTTTTCCGCCCAGAGAAGATTTTAAAAATTGCTGATAGCGAAAAGCTTTTTTCTGCCAACGGCTGGTATAAGCTTCAAACCGATGCTATTTTTGACTACCTGCCGATTGACGCTCCATTGCCGCCAGCAACACCGGCACCTGACCAGCCTTACTTTGTCAAAAGCGAAGGAGGGCAAATTAAAAATTTCCAAAAAGGCACCGATTGGCAGAAGTTTGAAGTTGATTTGCCTTTGGAAAGTTTAATCCAGTTTCCCTTATATGATTTTCCTGGTTGGCAAGTTTTGGCTAATGGTCAACCGGTGGAAATTAATCAGCAGAATGAATTAGGGTTAATCACCATCAGATTAAAAGAAGGTTATTATCAGATTGAGGCTAAATTAAGAGACACGCCTGTCAGGAAAGTGGGTAATTACCTTTCCTTAATGGCCTGGTTGGGGATGATGGGATTTGTGATAAAATACAAACATGGTAGAGCTGACAAGCGTACCCGAAATTGATTTGGCGACGGTTAAGGGACGAGCGATTAAAGGAATCGCTGCTTTAACTGGAAGAACTTTTCTTCTTCAGATTATTTCCTTTTTCGGTTTTTTCCTTCTGACTGTTTTTTTGGGAACAGCGGAAGTTGGTTTATTTTTTGCCATTTCGGAGCTGGTTGCCATTTTGGGTTATTTTTCTGATGTCGGTTTGGCGGCAGCCTTAATTCAAAAGAAAGAAAAACCATCAGTAAAAGATATTCGCAGTACTTTTACCATCCAGCAAATTTTGGTTTTAACCCTTTTAATCATTGTTTTTTGTCTTTCGCCCTGGTTGCGACGTTTTTATCATATTGACCAGAGTGGATTTTTTCTTTTAGTTTCTTTACTCATCGGCTTCTTTTTGGCTTCTTTAAAAACAGTTCCTTCGGTTTTATTGGAAAGAAAATTAAAGTTTGATTTATTAGTGGTGGTGGAAATTATCGAATCATTTCTTTTTTACGGTTTGGCGGTTTTTTTGGCTTGGCAGGGTTGGGGAATTGCCAGTTATGCCTGGGCAGTTTTAGCCAGAGGGGTGGTCGGTGTCATTTTAATTTATTATTTTTCTCCTTGGCGAATTGGTTTTGCTCTTGAAAGAGAATCTTTGCGTCATCTTTTAAAATTTGGCGTGCCTTATCAGGCCAACACTTTCTTGGCGGTGATTAAAGATAGGTTGATGAATGTCTTTCTTTGGAAAATTGTTGGCGCTTCCGGGGTGGGGATTTTAGGTTGGGCGCAGAAATGGGCCCAAATGCCTCTCCGTTTTGTCATGGATGCGGTGATGAAGGTGACGTTTCCGGCTTATGCCCGGATGCAAGCCGATAAAGAAGAATTAAAAAAGGCCGTCGAGAAAACGCTGTTTTTTCTGAGCTTAATTATTTTCCCGCTTTTGGTGGGAATTACTGTTTTAGCCCAACCTCTAGTTCATTTAATTCCTAAATACAGCAAGTGGGAAGTGGCCTTGTTGGCTTTGTATTTATTTATTGTCAACAGTTTTTGGGCGGCTGTCACGACGCCTTTAATGAACGCTTTAACCGCGGTCGGCAAAATTAAAATCGTTTTTAAACTAATGGTGATGTGGACAGTTTTAACCTGGATTATTTACCCGATTTTAGCCATTAAATATGGCTTTAACGGCGTGGCTCTGGGAGCTGCTTTGGTTTCTTTTAGCTCGGCGATTGCCATTTGGTTGACCAAAAAATATATTGATTTTAAATTTTTTGCTCCTTTACTAAAACCCACTCTTGGTTGTCTGGCGATGGGTTTTGGCCTTTTATTTTTAAGAAATTTTTTGCCGTTAAATATTTTCAGCTTAATTTTATTGATTTTTATCGGTGGTTTGTTTTATGGCGGTTTGGTTTTTTTAATGGTCGGTAAATCTTTGACGGTTGATGTCAAAAAACTCTTTTATGCTTTCAAGAATCATTAATTCTCTACCTTTTGAAACTTCGCCATTAATTTTTCTTCTAATGGCCTTAATCTTTTTAATTTTTTTGTTTTTTAGTTTCCGTTTAAACAAATGGCTGGCTTTAATCGTGTTTTTTGGCATGATTACCCAGAGTTTAACCACCATCAAAAGCGGGCTGTTATCTTCCTATGGCATGGGTTTCTGGGGCCCGAACGGCCATGACGGTGTTTGGCATCTGGCCTTAATCAACAGCTTGGCCAGACATCTTAAATTTTCCGGAGATTTTTTCTCTCTTCTGCAAAATCCGATTCTGGCCCATTTTAATTTAAAGAACTACCACTTTTTATTCGATTTATCAGTGGCTTTAATTCATAAAATTACTTTTTTGCCGACTCTTAATCTTTATTTTCAAATTATTCCCATTATTCTTTCCGGTTTTTTGGGAATTTTAACTTTTCTTTTAATCAAAAAACTAACGAAGAATAATTTGGCTGCTTGTTTGTCTGTCTTTTTTGCCTATTTTGGCGGTAATTTCGGTTGGTTGGTGACCCTATTACGTCATCAAGGTTTAGGCGGTGAATCAATGTTTTGGGCTAATCAATCGATCTCCTTTCCGCTTAACTTGCAGTTTTTTCTTTCTTTAATTTTAATGCTGGCTGGTTTTTATCTTTATTTGAGTTACTTTGAAAAGCCTTCCGGAAAAAAGCTTTGGCTTTTAAGTTTTATTTTTGGTTTGATTATTGGGATTAAGGCTTATGGAGGGATTATTATTCTTTTTGCTTTAGGGGTAACAACTTTTTGGGAATTAATAACTAAGAAAAAAGTGAGGACTTTAAAAATTTTCCTAGGGAGTTTGATTATTAGTTTGCTGGTTTTTTTGCCTAATAATTGGGCTTCATCCTCTCTTTTTGTTTTTTCTCCTTTATGGCTTCCCCGCGTGATGATAGACGCTCCCGACCGGGTTGGCTGGCTAAGACTGGCTCAAGCTCGGCAGGCCTATTTTGCCACCGGTCTTTGGTTAAAGTGGTGGCTGGCTGAAGGTTTAGGCCTGGCCATTTTTTTTATCGGTAATTTGGGGACAAGAATCATTGGCTTGGGTAAGCTTGGCCACTGGTTTAGAAATTGGCGGAAAATTAGTTCTTTTCAAGTTCTTTTTCTGGGATGTCTTTTAGCTAGTGGCCTTGTTCCTCTTTTGTTTATTCAAAAAGGTAATCCCTGGAATAGCATTCAATTCTTTTATTACTTTTTAGTCTTTTTTGGCCTGCTGGCTGGTTTGACGATAGGAGAATTTTTAACCAAGAAAAAAATCTGGTTGAGGATAGTTTTTATCATCCTGGTGGTTTTAATCACCTTGCCGACAACTTTAGGGGCATTAAAACATTATTTGTCTGAAGCTCCTGCTAAAATTAGTTTTGATGAACTTGAAGGTTTAGCCTTTTTAAAAAATCAGCCTTTAGGTACTGTTTTAACCTATCCACATAATTATCAGATGAGACAAATAGTAAAAACACCACAGCCGCTTTATGTTTATGAAACAACAGCTTATGTTTCCGCCTTTGCCAATCAGCAAACTTTTTTGGAGGATGAGATGACCTTGGAAATCATGCAGTTTGACTGGGAAACCAGAAGAAAAGAAGTTGAAAAATTTTTTAAAACTACAGAACTTCTTTGGGCTAAAGATTTTTTGAACGAAAATCAAATTCGTTATCTTTATTTAGTCGACAATCAGTCTTTTTTTATTAATCCTGATGGTCTAGAACTGGAAGAGATTTTTGCCAATGATTTTGTTAAAATTTATGAATTTCGTGATAAAATCTAGTTATGGCTAAAATCTCGGTTATTATTAACACTTGGAACGAAGAAGAAAACATTAAAAGATGTTTGGAGTCTGTTCGAAGAATAGCTAACGAGATTATCGTTGTTGACATGTATTCTAAAGATAGAACGACCGCGATTGCCAAAAAATTGGGAGCAAAAGTTTTTTTCTATAAATATATGTCTTATGCTGACCCGGCCAAGAATTTTGCCTTTCGACAAGCTCAGGGTGATTGGATTTTAAGTTTGGATGCTGATGAAGAAATTCCACCCATTCTGGCCAAAATGCTTCAAGATTTAGCTCAAGACTCTAAAGATTTAGCTTATCTTCGAATTCCCCGCAAAAATATTATTTTCGGCAAATGGATAAAACATTCCCGCTGGTGGCCCGATTATGTGATTAGATTTTTCAAGAAAGGCGCTGTTCGTTGGTCGGAAAAGATTCACAGCGTCCCGTTGACTCGTGGTGAAGGCCGGGATCTTGAAGCCAAAGAGGTCAATGCCATTGTTCATCACCACTACCAATCCATTTCTCAATATCTGGAAAGAATGAATCGTTATACTGGCATTCAAGCAGAGGAATTAATTAAAACTGGTTATAAGTTTAGATGGCAGGATATGTTGAGAAAACCAATGGGTGAGTTTCTCAGCCGCTTTTTTGTTGGTGAAGCTTACAAAGATGGTCTTCATGGTCTAGTTTTAGCCTTGCTTCAGGCTTTTTCCGAGATGATTAAATACATTAAAGTTTGGGAAAAAGAAAAGTTCATTGAACAGGATATTAGTTCTTATCACGAAGTTCTGGAAGAAAATATTAACGATTATCTTCATTGGCAGGTAAAGGTCTCCGGTTTGATTGGCAAAATCCGTTTGAAGATTAAGAAAAAAATTTGAGAATGCCCATGACTAAAGTTGGTTTAGTGATTCTTCATTTTAACAAGCCGGATTTAACTGGGGCCTGTTTAGAGTCTGTTAAACAATTAGAAGTTAAAAATTTTAAACTGGAAGTTGTTATTGTTAATAATAATCCTTTAGAGGAGATTGATTTTTTAAAAAAGAGATTCCCCGAATTCATCTTTCTTGAGGTTAAAGAAAACCTTGGTTTTACCGGCGGTAATAATTTTGGTCTTAATCGGGTTTTAAAAGATAAAGTTGATTTTGTTTTTCTTTTAAATAACGATACCTTATTGGATAAAAATTTGATGGCGGGGCTTTTAAAAGCGGCCAAGTCAAAGCCTCAGGGAGGGATCTTTGCCCCCAAAATTTATTTTGCCCCTCATTATGAATTCCACCGGAAAAGATATTTAGAGAAAGAAAGAGGAAGAGTTATTTGGTATGCTGGTGGTTTGTTTGATTGGCGGAATATTATTGCTTCTCACCGCGGTGTTGATGAAGTTGACCAAGGACAATATCATCGCTTGGAAATCACAGATTTTGCCTCTGGCTGTGCGATGTTTGTCAGAGAAGAGGTTTTTGAGAAAGTTGGCCTTTTTGATGAAAAATATTTTCTCTATTGGGAGGATGTTGACTTCTGCTGGCGGGCCAAACAAGCCGGCTACAAGATTCTTTTTGACCCTTTGGCAAAGGTGTGGCATGCCAATGCCGGCTCCAGCGAAGTTGGCGGGCCGCTTCATGATTATTATCTGAGTAGAAACAGGATGCTTTTTGGTTTTAAGTATGCTTCTTGGAGAACAAAATTTGCCTTAATCAGAGAAAGCCTAAAAATACTTTTTAAAGGTAGCCCTTGGCAGAAATTGGGAATTAGAGACTTTTATTTGAGGCGATTCGGCCAAGCTGGCTTTAAGCTTTAAAAATGATAAAATAGAAAGAGATGGAAAAAGAAAATCTACCATCAGAGTTAAAAAACGGCAGCTGGGGAAAGACTTTTAAAAATGCCTTTGCCGGCTGCTGGTATGCTTTTACCACTCAGAAGAATTTTATCGTTCATTTACTGGTGTCTTTATCAGTTCTGCTTTTGGCTTTGTGGCTACAGGTTTCTTACGAAAGATTTTTGTTTTTGGTTCTGGCCGTTTTTCTGGGTTTTACCGTGGAGATGGTTAATACCACGGTGGAAAAATTAGTTGATTTAATTACCGACAAATATCATCCTACCGCCAAAATTATTAAGGATTTGTCTGCCGGTCTAATGCTGATTGTTTCCGTTGGGACGGCGGTCATTGGCTTTTTGGTGCTTTTCCCTCCTTTATGGCAAAGATTCTTTTAATCAAATGACTGGTTTTAAAAATTGGCTTAAACAGGAAAAAAATGGTTTGAAGAATGATTTTTATGCTTATCCCAAAGAAAAAATTCTCTGGATAATTTTGGGAATTAGTTTTCTTTTTTTAGCTCTTTTCCGCTTGTGGACGGTGATTTCCTTTCAGAGAATGGCTCAGTGGGATATCTGGCTGGTTAATCAGGTAGAGCAGTTGAGAAACAATACTTTAGACGTTTTTTTTCTTTTTCTAAGCAATTTTGCTTCTGGCTATTTTATTATCGTGGCCTTTTTGCTACTGGCCCTTTTCCTCATTAAAAGAAAAATGAAAAAAGCCGCCTTTATCGTTTTTTTAACCCTGGTGGGCAGTGGTTTTTTTATCTGGCTTTTTAAAAATCTGTTTTCCCGGTCGCGGCCTTTCGGTTGTTTGTCTGAACGAGATTGCTTTTCTTTTCCCTCCGGCCATGCGACGATTGCCTTTTATTTCTACGGGATGCTTTTTAACCTCATAACTCGTTTTGTCAAATTAAGAAAAAGATACGTTTTGGTTTTAGCTATGGCTTTCGGTTTCTTGGTTTTTTTGGTGGCTTTAAGTCGGATTTATCTTGGCTATCATTTTCTAACTGATATTGTTGGCGGTTTCTTGTTGGGTGGCGTTTTTCTTTTAATCTCGGCTTTGATGATTGATTTTCTTTATCAATGAAAGGCAAAATTTCAGTTGTTATTATTACCAGAAACGAAGAAGAAATGGTTAAAGACTGTTTAAAATCAGCCGCTTGGGCTGATGAAATAGTTTTGCTGGATACCGGTTCAACTGATAAAACCATTGAAATCGCGGAAAATTATAGAGTTAAAATTGCTTATGCTCAAAGTAAAGAACGAGACTTTGCTGTTTGGCATAATCAAGGTAAAAAAGTAGCCACTAGTGAATGGATTTTTAAGCTTGATGCCGATGAACGCATAACCCCGGAGTTGAAAAAAGAAATCCAGAGGGTGATCAAAGATAAACAATTTAATGCTTATGCTGTTCCCCGACAAAATATTTTGTTAGGTAAAGCGATGAAATTTGGCGGTTGGTATCCCGACTACCAAATCAGGCTTTTTAAAAAAGATAAACTTATTGCGTGGAAAGGCAAACTTCATGAAAATCCGGTTTTTGAAGGAGACTTAGGGTATTTAAAGCAACCGCTAATTCATATCACCCATCGTGATTTATCTTCAATGGTGGAGAAAAGCAAGGAATGGTCAAAAATTGAAGCACAACTTTTATTCAAGGCTCATCATCCGCCGGTAGTTTGGTGGCGAATTTTAAGGGTGATGATTAGTGAATTCCTTGACCGCTTCGTCAAAAAACAGGCCTGGCGGGATGGAGTTGTGGGTTGGATTGAGGGACTATTCCAGGTTTTTAATAAATTTTTAATTTATGGACAATTATGGGAGATACAAAACCAGAGGTGAAGAAAGCAATATTTTTACCGTTTGATGTTTTTGAAAGACACAAAACTGTGGCTAAGGCCATTAGCCCAAGAGAAACAGTTTTGGATGTCGGTGGTGGTGTTGATGCTTTGAATAAATTCATCGACAACAAGGTAATGGTCAGTAATCTTCAAAGCGGCGATATTCTGGCTGACGGCAGAAACCTGCCTTTTAATAATAATTCTTTTGATGTGGTGACGAGTGTTGACGTTCTTGAACATGTGCCCCAAAAAGACAGAAAGAGATTTATCGAAGAACTCTTAAGAGTGGCTAAAAAAAGGGTAATTCTTTCAGTCCCCTTGGGAACAAAGGGTCATATTGAGACAGAAAAAAAACTTTTAAAAATCTTTGAGACGAAAAAAATGAAGTCTGGTTTTTTAAAAGAGCATCTTGAAAGGGGATTACCGACTTTTGATGAACTTAAAAGTTATTTATCATCATCTCCCTATAAAGTTTTTTATTCGGGTGATTACCGCTTAAATTCTTTTTTGGTTAGATTTAATTTGAAGTCTTTTAAAAATTCGAAGTTGGATAAGTTCTTATATTTTCTTAAAAGGAGCCTTAATGTGATTTTAAATTTATTTTATTTTCCTTTTTCCGGTTCAAAAAAGCCGAAAAAGTTTACCAATAGAATTTATCTTTTTATCGAAAAATGAAAGCGGGAATTTACGATCCATATTTAGATACTTTAGGCGGCGGTGAAAGATATATGATGACCGTTGCCGACTGTTTGAATAAAAACGGCTATCAGGTTGATGTTTTTTGGAAGGATGAATCAATAAAAAGGAAAATAAAAGAGAGATTGAATATAAAAGTTGAACGAATAAATTTTACCCCCGAAACCTTCAATAGTAGTGGTTATGACTTAATTTTCTTTCTTTCAGACGGCAGCATTCCCTTTTTAACTGCCAAGCGGAATATCCTTCATTTCCAAGTTCCCTTTCATGGCGTTGACGGGAGGAAATTGCTCAATAGAATCAAATTAAGAAGAATTAATCACGTTGTTTGTAATTCATTTTTTACCAAGAAATTTATTGATCAGGAGTATGGCGTTAATTCAAAAGTTATTTATCCACCAGTAGCGGTTGATTCATTTAAACCACTGAAAAAAGAAAATCTCATTATCTTCGTTGGGAGGTTTACCGATTTGCTTCATAACAAAAGACAGGATATCTTAATTGAAATCTTTAAAAAGATGAAAATCAAGGATTGGAAGCTGATGATTGTCGGTGGGGATGAAGAAGGTAAAAGATATGTCGCTGATTTGAAAAAAAAGGCTCGAGGATTTCCAATTGAAATTATAACGAACCCTCGGTTTAACGATTTAAAGCATTTTTACGGCCAGGCAAAAATTTTCTGGACGGCCGCCGGTTTTGGTGTTGACGAAGAAAAAGAGCCGGAAAAGACTGAACATTTCGGTATCACCACGGTTGAAGCCATGTCAGCCGGTTGTGTGCCGGTGGTTATTAAAAAAGGCGGCCAGCCAGAAATTGTTTCTGAAGGAAGAAATGGGTTATTATGGACTAGTGAAGAAGAATTAAGAGAAAAAACCTTAAGGATTATTAACAATCAATCAGAATGGTTAAAATTATCTAAAGCAGCACAAAAAAAGGCTAATGATTTTTCTGAAAAAAGATTCTGTCAAGAATTGAGAAGATTAACTGAATGAAAAAATTTCTTATCAAATGGATTTTAATCGGTTTGGCTCTAAGGCTAGTTTTGATGCCTTTTACCATTCATCCAGATATCAGGGCTTTGGATTTAGGGGCTTTTTTAATTTCCCAGAAAGGTCAGTTTTTAACTTTTTATGATTATCTTTCCGGTTTAGCCAGAACTCATTCCTTAGTGAGTGTTTATGGAATTGACCTTTTTATTTATCCGCCTTTGGCTTATTTGACCCCCGCTTTCTTTATGGCTATTTTAAGCCCCTTTTATAATTTTTCCGCCAATGCCGTTTTTCTTGGCGATATGACTAAGATTTTCCAAACAGCCGAAATTTTTAAAATTGCTTTTTTACTTAAGTTGCCTTATTTATTATTCGATTTCTTATTAGCTTTTCTTTTACTTGAAATTTTTAAGAAGAAAAGCCAACCTGCCGGCAGGCTGGGACTTCGGGCTTTTAAGATTTGGATGCTTAATCCGGTGACTTTGTATGCCACTTTTGCCATGGGGCAGTTTGACATTATTCCGGTTTTATTAATCGTCGCCGGAATATTTTTTGCTTTTAAAGACAAAAAATGGCTGGCGGTAATAATGTTGGGAATAGGCGGGGCCTACAAGATGTTTCCCTTGTTGTTCCTGCCGATTTTTGTCTTGCTTCTTGATAAAAATTTCTGGATTCGTCTGAAATTGTTAGTAGTTGGTTTGTTACCTTATTTATTGGTTATTACCCCTTATCTTTTGTTTTCGCCGATGTACCGTCAGGCAGCTTTTTTGGCTAATCAGACAGAAAAAATGCTTTTTATGAAACTACCTTTATCCGGAGCAGAATATCTTTCTGTCTTTCTGGTTGGCTTTTTTGTTTTATTAATGATGGCCGCTAAAGCAAAAATTCAAAAAGATAACTTTTGGCGGTTTGGTTTGGTTTTGATGCTTCTGTTTTTTGCCGTCACTCATTATCATCCGCAGTGGTTTTTGTGGTTGACGCCCTTTTTGGTTTGGCTTTGGTTGACTTATGAAGCTAAGTATCGTTCTTTAATAATTTTGTTATTTGGTTGTTGGTTTATTTTAACCTGTTTTTTTGAAAGCTCCTTGCATATAGGTTTATTTTCGCCAGTATGGCCTGACCTGTTAAAATCAGGTGGTTTAACCAAGTTAGTTAGCCGTTTTACCGATCCTTTTTTAATAAAAAGCCTTATCCGAAGCCTTTTTGCCGCCATAGCTTTGTTTTTAAGTTTTCGCTTGCTTTCGGAAAGGAAAATGAGTGATTAAAAAATTTTTTTCCAAAAACTGGCCGATTTTTGTTATTTTTCTCCTCGTTTTTATTTTTTTCTGGAAGTTTTTTCTTAAAGGCCTACTTCCTATTCCGGCTGATATTATTGTGGGTATGTATTTTCCCTGGTTGGATTATAAATGGGGTTACTTAGTCGGAGTGCCGACTAAAAATCCCCTTATCTCTGACATCGTTTCCCAAATGTATATTTGGAAAGGGCTTCTGTTTGAAAGTTTTACTAAGTTGAATTTTCCTCTTTGGGACAGGACGATTTTAGCGGGAACGCCCTTTTTAGCTTCTTATCAGCCGGGAGTTTTTTATCCGTTGAATCTTTTTTATTTTTTCCTTTCTCAAGAGAAGTCTTTTTCTTTTTTGGTTATCAGTCAGCCCTTGCTTTCCCTGCTTTTTACCTTTGCTTATCTTCGAGAAATCAAGTTAAGTAAGTTGGCCAGTCTTTTTGGCGCAATAGCTTTTTCTTTTTCCGCTTTTGCCATTGTTTGGAGCCAATGGGGGACAATTATCCATGCTGGTTTATATCTGCCCTTGGTTTTGCTTTTAATTGAGAAATATCTTTCTAAACCAAAGCCTCTTTTCCTCGGCCTGATTTCTCTTGCCCTGGCTTTTTCTGTTTTTGCCGGGCACCCACAAATCACTTTTTATCTGGTTTTGTTTAGTTTTGTCTACGCTGTTTTCAGAACTTTAACAAACAATAACAAAAAGCCGCTGAAGACCATCTCTTTTCTGTCTCTGGCTTTTGTTTTAGCAGCCTTGATCGCTGCTATTCAGCTGGTGCCAACAGCGGAATTGTCTTTTAACTCTTTTCGGGGCGAGGAAAACTATATTCAACAGGATAATTTTGGTTTGATGGCTGGCAGAAAACTGCTGACTTTTATTGCTCCTGATTTTTTTGGTAATCCAACCACTCTCAACTACTGGGGTGGTTGGAACTATCAGGAAACAGCTTTTTATTTAGGCATTTTACCTTTGTTTTTTCTGATTTTGCTTCTTTTAAGAAAAAAGATAAAACTGAAAAATTTTTATTTGGTTTGGTTTTTTCTTTTCCTTCTTTTAATCTTTGACACTCCCATCGGAAGATTAATTTATGATTTAAAAGTTCCCTTTCTCAGCCAAAATTTTGCTTCCAGAGGAATTTACTTGTTAACTTTCAGTGCTGCTGTTTTAGCGGCTTTCGGCTTTGATTCTTTTCTCAAAGAAAAACTTAAGAAGAAAGAATTAGTTTTTCTGACAATCCCTCTTCTTTTTGTTTTAATTTTTCTTTTTTTAAGAAGCCAACCAGAATTTCTCAACAAAATTTTTATCAACTCTAATCTTCAAAACTCTTTGGTGGCCGTTCGTAATTTAATTTTACCGAGTCTTCTCATTCTGGCCGTCTGGTTGCTGCTTTTGGCAAGCTTCATCTTAAAAGGAAAATTCAAGGTTGCCTTACTCTGGTTGCTGATGTTAATTTTTGTCTTTGACCTTTTTCGTTTTGGTGACAAATATCTGCCTTTTACCAGAAAAGAACTGCTTTTCCCAAAAACGCCTCTGCTTGAATTTCTACAGAAACAGGAAAAGCCTTTTCGGATTGAAAAGGAAAGCAGTGAAATTTTGCCGGCCAACATGTGGGGCTATTACGGTTTAGAATCTGCATCGGGTTACAATCCTTTATATCCCCAGCGCTATTCAGAATTCATCTCCATCTTAAACACCAATGAAGCGAGGTTTGATGTCAGCCGCTACGCTTTGGTGAGAAATTTTGATTCTCAGCTTTTTGATTTACTGAATAACAAATATCTACTGGTTTTGAAAAGAAACAGTGATGGTCAGCCCAGTGAGCAGGGTGAAATCTCCTATCTTTACAAAGATTCCAAGTTTAAATTGATTTATAGTGATAAAAGTCTGGCGGTTTTGGAGAATACCTTGAGTTTTCCCCGGGCTTTTCTGGTTGAAGAGAAGATAATTGAAAAAGATAAAGAAAAAATGGCTCAACTTCTTCTTTCTTCTGACATTGATTTATCAAAAGTTGTTATTTTGGAGGAAGAGATTAATGGCAATGATTTAAAGTCTTCAAATTCTCAAGAGATTTTTACTGATGAGGTTGAATTTATCAGCTATAAACCAAATGAGGAAACATTGAGGATTAGTGTCGATAGTGATAAAATTCTAGTAGTTTCAGAAACTTTTTATCCTGGCTGGAAAGCATTCTTAGATGGGCAGGAAATAAAAATTTATCGAGCCAATTATGCCTTTCGGGCGGTTTTTATTCCCAGGGGAGAGCATCAGTTAAGAATGGTTTACGATCCGATATCGTTTAAGCTAGGAAGTTGGCTTTCTTTATTAGGAATTTTAATATGCGCATCTTTGCTTTTAATAAGAAAAAAATTATAGAGGTCCTTTTTCTTCTGGCGGTTATTCTGTCGGTCATTCCCATCATTATCCCTTTTTTCCACAAAGGTTTTTTCCCAACCCATGATGATGTCCAGGTAGGAAGAATTTTTGAGATGTTCCAGGCTTTAAAATATGGCAGTTTTCCACCCCGTTGGGCCAGCGGGCTTCTTTTTGGTCACGGTTATCCTTTATTTGTTTTCTATTCGCCTTTGACTTACTATCTTGGGGCTTTGCTGGTTTTTGCTGGTGCCAATTTTTTGGTGGCCACCAAGATTGTTTTTTTAATGGCTTTCTTTTTAGGGGCGATAGCCATGTACTTATTGGTCAAAGAAATGTTCGGTCGGCTTCCCGGTTTAGTGGCTTCGGTTCTTTTTTCTTACGCCCCCTACAAAGCGGTTGATGTTTATGTTCGGGGGAATCTGCCGGAATTCTTATCCTTATCCTTATTCCCTCTTGTTTTGTGGTTTAATTGGCGGCTTTTGAAAAGCAAGAATTCAATTTGGTTGCCTTTATTTGCCCTATCTTTGGCCTTATTGTTTTTAACTCACAATATTTCTTTTGTAATTTTTTCTTTCTTTTTGGCGGTTTTTAATCTGGTGATTATCTTAGGCCAGAAAGAGAAAAAGGAGATGTTTATAAAGGCTATTGGCGGTGGTTTGCTGGCCTTGCTGATTTCCTCTTTTTTCTGGGCGCCTTTATTGGCGGAAACAAAACTAGTTAAGCTCTCCAGTCAGCCTTGGCCTTTGTCTTATGATAAGTTTTTCTTAACTTACAAACAGCTTTGGTCTTCGCCTTGGGGATTCAACGGTTTCCATGAACCTCAGCCAATGTCTCTTCAAATCGGCAAAACCTTTATCGTTTTTTCAATTCTGGCTTTTTTAATCGGTCTTTTTAGAAAATATGACCTTCATAAAAAAGCGTGGCTGTTTTTCTCCGGTTTTTTCTTTTTTTCCGTTTTTATGACCACTTTCCCTTCTAATTTTATCTGGAAAGCCTTGCCTTTCCTGGCTTTTTTCCAATTTCCCTGGCGCTTTCATATCTTAATTACTTTTTGTGGCTCGGTTTTAATCGCCACCATCGTTTATTATCTCGGACAGATTATGGTTCAAAAAAAATGGGCGAAAATATTAGTCGGGCTGGTGGCTTTGATGATTATTGGTTTGGTCGTTTTTGAAAATTACCGATTTTTTAAGCCGAAGCTTTATTGGGAACCCTTGGCCGTTTCGGAAACCACCACCTGGGATGATGAATATTTGCCTGTTTGGGTAAAGGTTAAACCAAAAGATTATGAGGGGGAGAAGGTGAAGGTTGTTGAAGGAGAAGGGGAAATAAAAGAGATTAATTGGGGGTACTTGGAAAAAGATTTTATCTTTTTGGCCAAGAAAGAATCTGTGGTTGAATTGGCCCATATTTATTATCCGGGCTGGAAAGCTTTTGTTAATGGGGAGGAAGAGAAAATTGATTACGGCAATGAGCGGGGATTAATGAAACTTAAACTTTCGGAGGGCCAAAATTTGGTCAAATTCAAATTTTTAAGAACGCCTTTAAGATTAACCTCAGAGATAGCTTCTTTGATAGGTTTGTTGACAACTACTTTTCTTTTCGTTAAATTTTTCTTTAAGAAAAAAACCAAGCCCAAGCGGAAAAGATAAAATATTTCAGCGAGATACCGATTGTCCGGTTCGGTAATACACCTTACCGCCTTTTGGAGGGAGAGAAAAGATATTTCCTTCCGGAATACTTGCAATAACTCCTGTAAACTTTTGGAAGCTCTGCCCAAAAGGTACGGCTGCTATTTTAGTAAGTTTTCCATCGATTTCTACTAAGTACTTCCTTGGTTTTTTGGTTTGTATTGCCACTCTGGCATCTTCTCTTCCATCGCCACAAGTATAAGAAGGACATTCGAATTTATTTAGGCTGGTTACGAATTGTCCATCTCTACTATACTTATAGGGGTCTAGATGTGGATCACAATCTTTTTTTAGAGGACACTCTCTACAGGCAATTTCAACATTTACCATATTGCATTATTATACCCCAAAGTCAAAAAAGAAAAAAACCACTCCTCATTCGAGTCTTTTGAAACTATTTAAAGAAAAAGAGTTCAGGTAGATGATTCCAGTTGGCGATGATATACTGAATACTTCTCCCGCCCCATTGATAGGTGAAATAGAGGATAACGCCAAAAAAAGCATACCAACTCCAAGAAAAAACTAATCCTTCTTTAAATTGAAAAATTTTAATTAGAAAGCGTAATTTGGAGGGGAATTTCCCTTTGGCTTTTTGCCAGTTGATTTCTTTTAGCTTAAACCACAGAAAAGCTAAAAGAAAAACAGCCAAGGTTAAACGATAAAAACCGACCTGGTTGTCTTCCCGGTAAACTGTCCGGCCCCAAAACATGACGGTAGAAAAAGGCAAAAGGAAAAACAGCAATAAGGAAGCAAGGTTGGGTTTAGTTAGAAGCAGATGTAATTCGTGGCCGCCGGCCAAAACAAGAAAGGGGACAAAAGGCAGGTAATACCAGGGGTAGTTCTGCCCGCCGAAAATCAGGAAGACCAGCAGGTAACTAAGGAAGCCGATTAAGACCGGAGTAATTTTTTCTTTTCTGAAGAAAAAAAGAGGAATTAATATTAAGCCCCAAAGCCAGAAGCCGTCCAAGGGGAACCCTTCAAAAGGGATTTGGGCGACGGCATAAAGAAAATTTAAAGGGCCGAAGAAAATCCGTCCTGTCTGGTTAAAAAAGAGCTCCTTCCATAAATCCGGCGCCAGCCATAGGGCATAGAGATAAAAAGAGGAGCCGATAACCAAGCTTGGCTCCAGATAAGACAACCATTTTTTCCAAGACAGCCGCTCCCTGATTAAAATCAAAATTCCCATTAGGAGAACAAAAAGCCCGCTTTCTTTAACGGAAAGAGCTAAGCCGGTAGTCAGCCCGGCCAGTATTAGCCAAAGCAGCTTTTTTTGATATTTTTGCCAAACGATTAAGAAAATCAGAGTTAACAAAGAAAGGGGAATCAGCAGATTTTCAATCAGGGCGTAGCGTGAAGCCAAAACATAGGTTGGGGCCAGCGACCAGATGAAAAAAGAAAAAAAGGCAACCAACCATTTTTTGGTTAACAGAAAAGCACTAAGGAAGATTAAAAACCCGCTGAGAACGCCCAAGAACAAAGCCCCTTGACGGAAATCACCAACAACAAAATCAGCAAAATGAGTTGGTTGGTTTTTGGTCCATAAGGAATAAAAAACGCCGGAGAAAAAAGAATGGTCCAAAAAGGGTTGGACCAAAAGAATGCTTTCCTGTCCTTTGCCAACATCAGTGTTGGTGACATAAACCAGAGGCGAGAATAATTTTCTGTTTTTCAAACCGGGCTCTTGCCCGTTGAAGGTGAGGTTAATGTTGTTAAAATCGATGACCCCGGTTATCTTTTTTTCGTCAAAGATTTTTTTATAACTATTCAAATTTGACCAGGCAGTGGGAATACCAGTTTTTCTAAAGCTATAGCCGGCGGCGACGTAATTTTTCTCATCAAGGATATTGGTTGTCGGGGGGATCAGTTCATAACCAATCCAGCGGAAATAAAAGAGTTTCTTGGAGAAAAAAGCCAATAAAACCAAAGCTAACAAAGCAAGAACCAATGAGAGCTTGATTTTCATAATTCTTTTCTTAATTTTATCATAAACCTCACTCTAGTTTATTTATGAGGCCTAATCGTTTAAAATAAGGGGAAAGGAATAATGGCGTTTTCAATCATTATCCCTAACTGGAACGGGGAAAAACTTTTAAAAAATAATTTGCCGGCTGTTTTTAAAAGCGGGGTAGATCAAGTAATCGTCGTTGATAATGGTTCAGAGGACGGTTCGGTTGCTCTTCTCAAAAATCTCCAAGTTCAATATCCCCAGCTTAAAACCATTTTTAATCAAAAAAACCTGGGTTTTGCCAGGGCGGTTAACCAAGGAGTTAAAGAAGCCAAGAACGAAATTGTCGTTCTGTTGAATAATGATGTTGTTCCGGAAGAAGATTTTTTAAAGCCCTTGGCCAAAGACTTTGAAGATGAAAAAGTTTTTGCGGTTTCTTTAAACGAACCTCAATGGAGCTGGGCCAAGGGAAAATGGGTTAAAGGTTTTATTGAACATGAAACAGGACCAAAAACAAAAACCCCTCATCTTTCCTTTTGGGCCAATGGTGGCAGCGGTGCTTTTCGCAAGTCAATTTGGCTGGAACTCGGCGGTCTGGATGAAATCTTTGCCCCTTTTTATTGGGAGGACATTGACCTTTCCTACCGCGCTTGGAAAAGAGGCTTTAAAATTTTATGGGAGCCTCAATCAGTTGTTCATCATCAGCATGAGACAACCATCGGCTTGCGCTTTAACCAAAAATATGTGGATTTAATTGCCCAACGCAACCAGCTTTTATTTATCTGGAAAAACACCACTGATTTTAGGATGCTTTTAGTTCATAAAGCCTTTTTATGGAAGAAATTATTGACTCAGCCGGGTTATTTCAAGCCTTTTTTGGCGGCTTGGTTCAGGTTCCCCCTGGTCTTTCCGCGTTGGTTAAAAGAATTCAAAGAGAAAAAAGTTTCCGATGAGCAGATTTTTAAGCAATTTAGGTAATTAAACTTATGGATTTATCAATTATCATTGTCAGTTTCAACACCAAGGATTTACTGAGAAAATGTTTATTAAGTTTGCCGCCAAAAGCAGAGACGATTATTGTTGATAACGGTTCGAATGACAACACGGTTGAAATGTTAAAAGAGATGAAAGCTTCCTGTCCGGCTCTGAAAATCATTTTTAACCCAAAGAATCTGGGTTTTGCCAAAGCGGTTAATCAAGGTATCAGGCAGGTTTACCCCGAGCGAAGTCGAGGGGCCAGCGGAAAAAATATCTTGCTTTTAAATTCTGATGTTGTCGCTAAAAAAGACGCCTTGGCCAAATTATTGGCTTTTGTGGAAAATCATCCTCAAGCCGGTTTAGTTGGCGGTCGGCTGTTGAATCCTGACGGTTCGCCGCAGGGCTCCTGTTTTTTTCTCCCTACTCTTTGGCGGGTAGTTAAAGAATTTTGGTTGGGGGAAAAAGGATTTTCCGTGGTGAAAAAATATGTGCCTGAAGGCAAGGGGCCATCAGAGGTAGAAGCCGTGACCGGCACGGTTTTTTTAATCCCCAAAAAAGTTTTAGCCAAAGTTGGCTTATTGGACGAGCGTTTCTTTATGTATTTTGAAGATTTGGATTATTGCCGGCGGGTGAGAAAAGCCGGTTTTAAGGTTTATTATCTGCCGGAGGCAGAATTTATTCATTTTCATGGACAAAGCGGAAAAAATATTCCTCAACAAACCCATCGCTGGCTGGTTGAAAGCAGTAAAATATATCATGGAAAGTTGAATTATTATTTAATAACTTCCATTATTTGGTTGGGTCAAAAATGGCAAAAACTCTTAAAGAAAAGCTAATTATCTTTTTATTGCTTTTAGTCCCGGTTTTGTTTTTTGTTTTTTCCTATTTCTGGGTTGACTACGGTTTATTTTTACTGGTGGCTGACGGCCATCCTTTTTTTAATCATTTTCAATGGATGATTGGCTTTCGGGATAGTCATCGTCCTTTATTGGCCAATGTTTATCTATTGTTGATAGGTGTTTTGTTTGGTTTGCAGATTTTTTTGCTTTTTGTAAAAAGACTGAAGTTTTTATCGGTTAAAAATTTGTTTTTATTGGCGGGGATGGGGACTTTGTTTTTTTCCTTAGCCTATCCTTTTTTATCAAGAGATTTGTTTACTTATCTTTTTTCCGCCAAGATGGTTTTGTTCTATCGGGTTAATCCTTTTGTGGTTCCGCCGATGAATTTCTTGTCAACTGATTTGTGGGCCGGCCTGGTCCATAACATTGAATTCCCTTATGCTTACGGTCCGGTTTCTTTGTTTTTTTCCTTGGTGCCGATGTTTCTTTTCTCCGGACAAAGGTTTATTTTGAATTTCCTTGGTTACAAACTGATCAACGCCGCCCTTTTCTATCTGACCGGTTTTTTACTTTATAAATTAAATGATAAAGACAAAAGAGTTTTTAGCTTTTGGTTTTTTAACCCCTTTTTGGTGGTAGAGCTGCTGATTAATGCCCATAATGATTTATTGATGATTGGTCTTTTCATTGTTGCCCTATTTTATTTATATAAAGGGAGCAGGCTGAAAGCCTGGTTGGCTTTTGCGGCTTCGGTTTTAATCAAATATGCCAGTGTGATTGCTTTGCCAGTGATGTTTTTAGGCAAAAAGAACAAGCCTTTATATTTTAAGCTTTTAAGTTTTGTTTCCGTTGTCTTACTACTGGCACAAAGATTAAGAAACGTCCAGGGCTGGTATTATACCTGGCTTTATATGTTCTTGCCCTTGGCCAAACTTAAAAACCAATCTTGGGTATTAATAAGCATGATTGGGATGCTATTTTTAATTCATTATTACCCTTTTGTTAAATGGGGTTTTTGGGGAGCGACTCCTCTCATTCCTTATTCAAAATGGCTGTTTTTTTCTTTTTTAGCTCTTATAATATTTATTGAATTAGATTTACCCAATTTGAAAAAAAGAATAAAAATTTTTCGATAAGTAATTTATAAAAATGAAGAGAAAACATTTAGTTTTCATTTTAGGTCTGATTTTATTAATCTCTTTTGTTCTGCGTTTTTACCAGCTAACTGAAAATCCGCCGGCACTTAATTGGGATGAAGTCAGTCATGGCTACAACGCCTACTCAATTTTAAAAACCGGACAGGACGAATGGGGAGTTAGTTGGCCGGGTATTTTTCGCGCCTACGGGGATTACAAACTTCCGGTTTATATTTACGCAACTTCCTTAAGCATCAGTCTTTTCGGTTTAAATGATTTTGCCGTTCGTTTTCCTTCGGCGCTGGCTGGCGTTCTGGCCGTTTTGTTGACTTATCTTTTAGTTAAAGAACTTTTTAAAAACCAAAAAGCAGCCTTGTTGGCGGCTTTCTTTTTGGCCATTTCTCCCTGGCATCTTTTTACCTCTCGGGCCGCTTTTGAAGCCAATTTAGCCGCTTTTTTAACACTGACTGGTTTTTATTTTTTTATTCAAGGTTTTGGGAAAAAATGGCTTTTGCCTTTAGGTATTTTTCTTTTGGGCTTGTCGATTCACGCCTACAATAGCGCCCGGGTTTTTGTGCCCTTAATGCTGGTCGCTTTCTTTTTTCTTTATCGCCAGAATCTTAAAAAATGGGGCAAAGCCAGAAAAAAGGAATTGGTTTTGGTCTTAGTGTTTTGCGTTTTGTTTTTTGCCTCTTTGGCAATTTCTTTTCTTTCCCCAACCGGTTGGGCTCGTTTCCGTTGGGTCAAAATTCTTGACCAGGGGGCAATTAACCGGATTAATATGGCGCGGGGTTCAACTAATTTACCGGCGCCCTTGCCCAGATTGATTCATAACAAAGCGACCTATTTTACCATCGCTTTTACCAAAAACTATTTCTCAAATTTTTCTGCCAAATATCTTTTTCTCAAAGGCGGCGCCAATTATCAATATAATATCCCTGGCCAGGGGATTATTTATCCGATTCAAGCCCCTTTAATCTTGTTGGGTCTTTACTGGTTGTTTAAAAACTGGCGACAGAAAGAGTCGAAATTGATTTTTCTCTGGTGGCTTTTGGCGGTTATCCCGGCCGCGGCCACCCAGGAAAATCCTCATGTTTTGAGAACGATTTTGGTTTTGCCAATGCCTCAAATTTTGGCGGCTTTGGGCTTTTTTCAATTTTGGGATTTTCTGAAGAACAAAAAAACCATAACTTGGCTTTTGACTGGAATTTATGGATTGCTACTGTTGTTTTTCGTTTATAGATTTTTAACCAGCTATTTTGGTTTTTATCGACGACAATATTCTTGGGCTTGGCAGTATGGTTACAAACAAGCAGCGCAATATATTGAAAAGAATTATGATAACTACCAAAAAATTTACCTGACCAAAAAATACGGGGAGGCCCATGAATTTTTACTCTTTTATTTAAAATGGGATCCAGCTGAATACGTTCATGACCCGGTTTTAAAACGATACTTGGGAACCGATTGGTACTGGGTTGATAGTTTTGATAAATTTGTCTTTATTGATGATGAGAAGATCAAAGGAAGGTTATCTGCTAATAATGAATCCGTACCAGAACTTTTAATTACCACGCCCGGTAATTATCCCGAAGAATGGGAAAAACTAGAAACAATCTACTTTTTGGATGGCCAGCCGGCCTTTGAAATTTGCCAAAGAGGCGATACTATTTAAATATGAGACTTAAAAAGTTTTTTAAGAACTATATCCTTCTGATTATTATTTTATTTTTGGCTGCCCTTTTGCGTTTTTACCAGATAACGAATGTTCCGCCTTCAACTCAATGGGACGAAACAGCCATTGGCTATAATGCCTATTCCATTTTGAAAACCGGTCGGGATGAATACGGACAATTCTTGCCTTTGGTTTTTAAGTCTTTTGGCGATTACAAACCCGGCTTATATATTTACTTAACCGTGCCTTCAGTGGCCATTTTTGGTTTAAATGAGTTGGCCGTCAGAATTCCCTCGGCTTTGGCCGGCATTGCTTCAGTCTGGCTGATTTATTTGGTTTCATTGCTTTTGTTTAAAAAGAAACCCTTAGCTTTGTTTATTAGTTTTGCTTTGGCGATGTCTCCCTGGCAGATGCATTTTTCCAGAGGCGGTTGGGAAGCCAACCTGGCTTTATTTTTGGTTTTGTTAGGGCTTTTATCTTTTTTAAAAGCAGAAAAAAAACCGAAATATCTTTATCCTTCAGCGATAGCTTTTGGCTTATCTTTTTTGTCTTACCAAGGCAGTAAGGTTTTTGTCCCTTTACTGCTTTTAGGTTTACTAATCTTTTTCTTTAAAAAGATAAAAACACTGTCAATAAAAAGCATCATTATCAGTTTATTTTTGCTTTTTCTCGTTGCTTCGCCTAGTTTCCTGACGATTTTAACCTGGGGCGGGGGAAGATTAAAGACGATGAGTCTTTTTTCTTATCCGAGATCCGAAAACGAAATTCAGCATATTTTGAACAAGGATAACAATAATCTGTTTTATTTTAATTTGTTCCATAGCGAAGGTTTATCTTTTGTCACCAGATTTGTGGAAAGATATTTTAATCATTTTTCCGGGCGCTTTCTCTTTTTTGAAGGTGATTGGAGTAGTTTGCGTCACGGACCTTCTTATAACGGAGTTTTATATTTGTTTGATTTTTTTCTAATACTATTTGGTCTTTATTTTCTTGTCAGACTTAATACCAGAGAAAGTAAATTTATTTGGTTCTGGCTTTTTATCGCGCCTTTGCCAGCCGCCATTACCAGGGATTCCATTCAGGGGGTTCGCTCTTTGAATATGGTTTTGCCTTTGATGATTTTAGTCGGTTGTGGTTTTTATCAGCTATTTCTTTGGTTGCAGAAACAAAAAAAGCTATTTTCTGTTTGCTTTTCTTTGCTTTTGGTGGTTTTTTATCTTTTTTCCGTGGCTTATTATCTTGAACAATATTTCTATCATTATCCCTTGCAGTCAAGTAAAGACTGGCAATATGGTTATCAACAGATTATTCAAAAAGTTTATCCTTTAAGAAATAATTACCAAAAAATTGTTTTTACTTCTGAATACGGCCAGCCCTATATCTATTGGCTTTTTTATGGGCAATATCCGCCAAGCGATTATCAGGCTAAAGCCAGATTAACGGAGAACCCTTCTGGAGACGTCGGCAAGGTAGAAAAGTTGGATAACGTTGAATTCCGTTCGGTTAACTTTGACGGCGATAAAAATTTAAGTAAGTCTTTATTAATCGGGACAGAAATGGAAATTCCTTTGGAAAAAATTGACTATGATAAACAAAGAATCTTAGAAGAAATAAAATTCTTGGATGGTAAAATAGCTTTTCGTATCGTGGAGAATTACTAATGAAATTTAAAGTAAATAATCATTTGAAAATCAAGCCAATCAAAAATCATTCTAAATTGGGTTGGGGATTATTGATAGCGATTATCCTCTTGGCTGGGTTTTTACGAATTTGGAATTTAAATCATAATCCGCATGGTTTTAATGCCGATGAGGCTGCTTTTGGCTACAATGCTTATTCTTTGATTGAAACAGGGAAAGATGAGCATGGGCAACCTTGGCCGATTAACTTTAAGTCTTTTGCCGATTATAAGCCCGGTGTCTATGTTTATCTAGTTTTACCTTTTGTCAAAATGTTGGGTTTGAATGTTTGGGCTGTTCGCTTGCCGGCGGCTCTTTTGGGGACTTTAGCGGTTTTGATTTTGATGCTTTTGGTCAGAGACCTTTTCGGCGAGAAAAAGGTTATCAATCCTTTATCTCTTTGGGCTGGTTTCTTCTTAGCGGTTTCTCCTTGGCATATTCATTTTTCCAGAGGCGCTTGGGAAGCGGGAACAGCCACGGTTTTTACCTTAATTGGCGTTTGGTTTTTTCTTAAAGCCATCAAGTATCGTTTTGCCTATATTTTACCCAGCGTTTTCTTTTTTATCATCTCTTTATATGCTTACCACAGCACGCGTTTGATAACCCCCTTGCTGTTTATCGGCTTGGTGCTTCTTTACCGCCAAAAGATTTTTCAAAAGGTTAATCTCAAATGGATTTTAACAGCAGCGATTGGCGGTGGCCTGGTTTTACTGCCCTTTATTATTGATTTCTTGGGTCCGGCCGGTCTTTCCCGTTTTGCCGGCCTAAGCATTTTTGCCGATAGCGGGCCCTTTTGGCGGCTCAATGAATTAAGAGGCCAGCATCCTGATCATTTTGCCTGGTCAGTCAGATTATTGCACAATCGCTATCTGACTTACGGCTTGGTTTTTTTCAGTAACTGGCTTGCTCATTTTAACGGCAACTTTCTCTTCATTCTGGGTGATGTCATTGAAAGAAGCAAGGTGCCGGAAACCGGCCAGATGTATTATTTTGACATCCCTTTGGTCATCGCCGGTTTTTATTTCCTATTTCTTAAAAAACCATCAAACTGGCCATTGGTTATTTTCTGGTTGTTATTGGCCCCGCTGGCGGCGGCCATAACCTTTCAATCACCCTCGGCTTTACGAGCTAATATGATGGTGATTCCTTTAGTGATTATCTCCGCCTACGGGGCTTTTAATATCTTTGCCTGGTTGAAAAAGAGAATGAAGCTTTTAAGGGTTATCCTTTATCTGCTTTTAATATTTTTTATTCCCTGGAATATCGGCCGTTATCTTCATCAGTATTATGTTCATTATCCGCAGACCTATCCTTTTGCCTGGGAATATGGTTTTGAACAGATAGTTGATTATGTTAAGGGAGTAGAAGGAGAATATGAGAATATTTATGTCACCGAAAAATTTGATCAGCCCTATATTTTGTTTCTTTTTTATCAACAATACCCGCCTTCTGTTTTTCAAAAAGAAGTTATTCTCACTCCCCGGGATAAATTCAATTATTCAACGGTTCGTAATTTCGGCAAATATCATTTCCAAGCCATTGACTGGGAAAATTTGAAAAGCAAGCCAAAGTCTTTGGTTATTGGTGTGGAAGGAGAAATTCCTTCTTCAGCCAAGATTTTAAAAAATATTTACTTTCCCCATGGGGGGATTGCTTTTCAAATCGCAACAACAGAAAATTAAACAAAGATGAACAAAGCTAAAATTTCCGTAGCGATGATTACCTATAATGAAGAGGGCAATATTAGAGATTGCTTGAATTCAGTGCGATGGGCTGACGAAATAGTGGTCGTTGACGGTTCTTCCCAAGACCAGACCAGAGAAATCGCCAGGGAAATGGGAGCGAGAGTTATCAAGACCGCCAACAAGCTCTTTTTTGACACCAATAAAAACCTTGCCATCAAAGCTTGTTCAGGCGACTGGATTTTCTTGCTGGATGCCGATGAAAGAGTTAGCCCGGAATTAGCCAAGGAGATTAACAAAACGGTTCAAAGCTGGTCCCCTGGCCAACCAGAGGCTTATTGGCTGCCTCGGAAAAACTACTTTCTCGGCCGTTATCTTAGGAAAGGCGGTCAATATCCTGATCCGGTTTTACGTCTTTTTAAAAAAGGCAGAGCTTTGCTCCCTGAAGAGAGTGTTCACCAACAACCATCGGTTAAGGGCAAAACAGACTGGCTTAAAAATGATTTGATTCACTGGGCGACGCCGGAGTTTTCCCGCTATTTAATGAGAGAGAGACGTTATTCAACCCTAGAAGCCTTACAGATGGGAGATGATAAAGTTTCCCTAAATCTCTTAAACTGGTTGAAATATTTAATCTTTCGTCCCAAAAGAACTTTTTTCTTGCTTTTTATCCGCCATAAAGGTTTTATGGATGGCTGGCCGGGTTTTGTTTTTGCCTTTTTCTCCGGTTTACACCATGCTTGGGCTTTCTTAAAATATTTAAGAATGAGAATGAAAAAAGTCAATATTGTCAAGGAGTGGAAATGAAAGTTGCTATTGATGTTTCACCCTTAAAAAATGCTAATCGCTACCGAGGAGTGGGGATTTATACTCAACAATTAGT
>Ga0210053_1001057_pt1 | contig 26334 bp, 25 predicted proteins | sample CryGeymeta201512_FD_185467 | JGI IMG/M metagenome (GOLD analysis project Ga0210053, IMG submission 185467) | Groundwater microbial communities from Crystal Geyser aquifers in Utah, USA - Crystal Geyser metaG 2015-12 (SPAdes) (version 2) | ecosystem: Environmental > Aquatic > Deep subsurface >... | reverse complement strand
GCTCCGCCGGGACTGGTCACTTGCCTGACGCAGATCAGCCTGCCTGGCACACAGGCGCTGATGGCTCACAACCGGACGGCCGTCATCCTGGCCACCGGTGGGAGCGAAATGGTGCAGGTGGCTCACTCGATGGGGAAACCCGCCTACGGCGTTGGCCCCGGCAACGTGCCGGTCTACGTGGATCGTTCCGCGGATCTAGAGCAGGCTGCCAAATACATCGTGGCGAGCAAGGCTTTCGATTACTCCGTGATCTGCGCTACAGAACAGGCTGTCGTGGCGGATCGTCCGATCGCGCCGCGGCTGGCCCAACTCATGGAAGCCGAAGGCGCCTGCTTTGTCAATGAGACCCAGGCAGACGCGCTGCGCGCCGCCTTGTTCCAGCCAGGCGGCGCCATCAACCCGGCTGCGGTCGGCAAATCGCCGCAATATCTGGCAGCCATGGCTGGCATACAGGTTCCTCCGCACGCGCGCATCCTGGCGGCGCGCTTGAACAAGGTCGGGAGGGAGGAACCGCTCTCGCGCGAGAAGCTGACCACCGTCCTGGGCTGGTACGAGGCTGACGGTTGGGAAGCAGGTTGCGAGCGCTGCATCGAGCTGATCCAGTTCGGCGGGCGCGGGCACAGTCTGGTAATCCATGCCACGGACGAGAAAGTCATCCTGGCCTTCGGCCTGGAGAAACCCGTTTTCCGCATCGTTGTCAACACCATGGCCACCTTGGGCGCCATCGGCCTGACAACCAAGATTATGCCCTCCCTGACGCTTGGCCCGGGCGGGATTGGCGGCGCGGTCACGGGTGATAACATCACGGTTTATCATTTATTCAATGTCAAACGGATGGCCTTCGAAGTTGTGCGCCCTCCCGCAGCCGCGCTGCAACCCGGCACGGTGCCGGCCGGACCGATCTATGCTCCCGATCCGCAGCGAATAGCAGCCATGGTCGAGGAGGTGGCGAAGGAAATTCTGAAAGCCCATCATTAAATAGATCTCTTGCAAAAAAGTCGCCCCTTGATAATTCCGCGTTCCCTAGCGCGGGCTGTGAGCGCAAGAGAGCGCTCACTTATCTAAAATATATGAGCGAAGATCGTCACTTATACAAGAGGTCTACTTTAACAAGTGAAAGGCATCATCGCATTGCTCGATGTGCATTTTGAAATCGGTAACAAGATCAAAAGTATGTAAAGGAGAATCGAATGGCTCAAAATCCAGCTTTTATCGCATTAGGGATGGTCGAGACCCGCGGCCTGGTGGGTTCCATTGAGGCAGCCGATGCCATGGTCAAGGCAGCCAACGTCGTCCTGATCGGCTCGGAATACGTTGGCGGCGGGTATGTGACCGTGATGGTGCGCGGCGACGTCGGCGCAGTCAAGGCGGCTACAGACGCTGGCGGCGCGGCGGCCAAGCGCATCGGTGAACTGGTCTCGGTGCACGTCATCCCGCGCCCGCACGAGAACGTCGAGATGATCCTGCCGCAGAGCACCAAGGGTGGCTTCGGCGGCCGCTCCGGCGGAGAGAAGAAATAGTCGCCCGGGAATTTCTCTCCCGGCCCGATCTGCTCCAGACCCTCGAACGCGCCGAGCAAATCATCCACTGGGTGGATGATCCTCAGCGCGGGCTCTCCCAAGTGCAGCCGCTGGACCCGCGCCCAGACGAGCCGCTGCAAGTCGGAGTAGATCTGGGTACCGCCTACCTGGTGCTCGTCGTTCTCGATCAGAACCGGCAGCCACTGGCTGGCGAGTATCAGTTTGCCCAGGTCGTTCGGGATGGTCTGGTGTTGGACTTCGTCGGCGCGGTCGACCGGCTGTCCAAAATGAAGCAGCGGGTCGAGCAGCGCCTGGGTCGGGAACTGACTCACGCGGCTAGTGGTTATCCACCGGGTGTGCCCCAGGTCGAAGTCCGCGCCACGGGCAATGTGCTGGAGGCCGCCGGGCTGCGTTGCACTGGTTTGGTGGACGAACCAACCGCTGCCAACGCGCTGCTTGGTCTGCGGGATGGCGTCATTGTGGATGTGGGCGGCGGTACAACCGGCATTGCCATCCTGCGCGAAGGCCAGGTAGTCTACACGGCAGACGAACCGACCGGCGGAACGCACTTCTCGCTGGTCATCGCCGGGGCGCACGACATCTCCTTCGAGGCGGCCGAGGCCATGAAGCTCGACCCAACGCAGCAGACCCGCCTGTTCCCGATCATCCGCCCGGTGATGGAAAAGGTTGCCAGCATTGTAGCCCGGCACATCGCGGTCTACCGAACCCAAAGCGGTTATTCTGTAGATCAAATTGTGCTGGTCGGCGGCACGACGAGATTCCCCGGCATCGCCGGTGTGGTCGGTGAGTATATCGGCGTGCCCACCGCAGTCCCTGACCGCCCGTTGTTCGTGACCCCCTTAGGGATCGCCATGCACGATCAAGTATCGTAGCGAAAGCGCTGATAAGTCTATGGAGAAATAATGACTGCTGAAGAATTCTCATTACGCTGCTACTGTTACCTGGACCGCATGCAGCCGCAGTACGCGGCCTTCGTCGGTACGGTGACCCAGGGTGACCTGCCGACCGAGGGCATGGCTGCTCTGTACATCGAAATGTCCCCTGGCAATGAAGTCTTCCGCACAGTGGACATCGCCGTCAAGGCCACTGAAGCCAGGCCGGGTGCGCAGATCGTCGAACGCGAGTTCGGGATGTTCGAGGTGCACTCACACAACCAGGCAGCAGTGATCGAATCAGGCCGCATCGTGCTGGAGCGCCTGGGTCTCAAGATCGAAGATCGGATCCGCCCCAAAGTTGCCTCGGTGCAATTGATCACCAACATTGACCCGTACCAGGCGCAACTGCTCAACCGCTTCCGACGCGGCAGCATGTTGGTGCCAGGTCAGACGCTCCTGGTGGTCGAGTGCTTCCCGGCGGCATACATCAACTATGCCTGCAACGAGGCAGAGAAGAAGTCCAGCATCAGCATCGTGCATGTCAGTTCGGTCGGGCGCTTCGGGCGCATGTGGTTGTCTGGCACCGAGTCGGAGGCCCAGACCGCTCGTGATGCGTCCATCCGTGCTCTTGAGGATCTGGAAGGCGTCGAAAGCGAGTTCTAGGAGATTCACATGCCGAAAACTTTTTATACCGAACGCGATATTGATGACCTCGTCAAGCAAGGGGTCAAATCGCTGATTGTGGATGATGACGTCGTGCTAACCGACCTGGCCTACGAGAAGGCGCGACGTCTTGGGCTGGAACTGCTGCGCGAAAGCGACCAGCCGCCGGGCGCTCCCGTTCGCCCATATATTGCCAAGATTCCCTCGCCTGCTGCAAGCGGTTCTGGCAAGGCTGTTGTCAGTACGCCACCCAGCACTCCCCTCGCGACTCCCGTCACCAGCCGCAGCGCGGCAAGCGACGAGGATCTACAGCAGCGCGTGTTCAAAGCGGCCCAGGAGCGCCTGGGCAATTCGGTTGACCCCAAGCTGCTGGAAACGATCGTCCAACGCGTGGTCAAGAGCATCAGCACGAAGTAGGTTACACCTATGCTGTTTGGACGTGTACACGGCACTGCGATTTGCACGATCAAATATCCCGATCTCAAAGGGATGAAATTACTGGTCGTGCAGCCCTTGGACAAGCGCCTCGAACCCGTTGGGCCGATGCAGGTGGCCGTTGACGTGGTCATGGCTGGCCCCGGCGACCTGTGTGTCATGGTTCGTTCGCGCGAGGCTGCCCTGGCGCTGCGTGAGCACAAGTTCGTCCCCGTTGACCTGGCGCTGGTCGGCATCGTGGACGAACTGGTTGTCCGCCCGGACGGCGAATTCGATTTCACCATGAAAAAGGGCGATACCAAGTACACATAAGTGCAATTATGGTAGCTGGCAGTACAAGCTCCCATTATTGGTGTCACCTAAAGCCAATACTGTTTAGATAAGGAGTCCGAAGTCTCCGACTTCGGCGCAAAATCGGGAGATTTTGCACTCCGATACCGCTTATCTAAACAGTATTGCACCTAAAGCCTTGATTTTTGGATTGATTGTATGATCTTAGGCAAAGTCACTGGAACGGTTGTTACCACCATCAGCCACCCGCACTATAAGAACCGACGTTTGCTGGTCGTCCAGCCGTTGATCCTGCCGGGCGATCCGCCCAATGGGGATTTCATCGCTTTGGACAATACCTATGCTGGTATTGGCGACACCGTACTGGTCAACCGCGAGGGCAATGGCGCCCGCGACGCCCTCAATCTGCCGGATGGATGTGTGATCTCTGTCATCGTCGGGATTGTCGATTCGCTGTATGTTGAATCGCTGGAGACATGATGCACGCTATGCGAGTGCCTCTGATCGCTGGTAACTGGAAATTAAACAAGACTTCCACCGAGGCCTACAAGCTGGCGGCAGAAATGCTGCCGGGTCTGAGGAATATCAGGGGGGTCGAAAAGTTGCTTTGTCCGCCGTTCACTGCGCTGATGGCGGTTTTTCGTTTAATAAAGGATTCGGATATTCGCCTGGGTGCGCAGAATATGTATTGGGAGGAGCAAGGAGCCTATACCGGCGAGATATCCCCCCGTATGTTGGCCGAGTTTTGCCAGTACGTGATCCTTGGTCACTCTGAGCGTCGGACCTATTTCGGGGAGACGGACGAACAGGTCAACCGCAAGGTGCGGGCTGCCATCGCACATCATTTGATGCCCATAATCTGTGTAGGCGAGACTCTGGAGGAGAACGAGGCCGGAAGAGCTGCGGGGGTGGTCTCGCGACAGGTTAGAGAAGCACTGGTGGGTCTGGACATTCTGGATGCAGAGCGAATCGTGATAGCCTACGAGCCGGTTTGGGCGATCGGTACGGGCAGGGCTTCCACAGCCGCAGGAGCCAATACGCTCATCCGCAACGTGATCCGTCCAACACTGGCCAGCCTGTTCGGGGAAAATATTGCTCAGAGTGTACGCGTCTTGTATGGTGGTTCGGTTGACCCGGGCAACGCCGGGGATTTTTTCAGGCAGCCCGAAATTGACGGTGCGTTGGTCGGGGGAGCCAGCCTGAATGCCCGCTCCTTTATTGATATCGTCGAGGCCGCCCAGGCCTAGCCTGAACTGTGGTTCATGCGCGCGGCCATCACCCAGCGGCGAGGCTTGGGAGGTTTCCATATTGCAATCGAGCGAGAAAGCGTGTATAGTATTGGCAGGTTCCCTTCCTGGGTGATCACTCTCACCCTATTGTACGGACTACCTGCCATTTGGCACAACTGTAGTTAGGCCGCCCGGGGAGTAGCGAATCTGGAGATCTGATCGGAGGCGGACTCCGTGACAATGTCAACTGACCTGACCTTCATTACCAATGAGCCCGGCAAAAGCTTGCGCGATCGCTTTGGCGTCTTGCTTGAGGATGATACGCGTTTCTTCGACTGCCTTGTGGGGTACTTCTTCATTAGCGGCTTTTACAAACTCTACCCATTCTTGGAAACGGTTGAAAAGATCCGCATCTTGGTCGGCCTCCAGACGGACCGCACGGCTTACGAACTCATCCAGAAAGCCAAAGAACAAGGCGAGTTGAATCTGAAATCCCACGCAACGGCAATAGAGCAAGTTTCCAAAAATGTTCTTGGCGAACTGGAGCGATCCGCCGATAGCGCGGAGATAGAGACAGGCGTTCACAAATTCGTCGAGTGGGTTCGCTCAAAAAAACTCGAGATCAGAGCCCACCCCTCGGAAAACCTCCACGCGAAAGTTTACATCATGACGTTCGCTGAGGGCGATAGGGACAAAGGACGTGTGATCACTGGCTCGAGCAACCTGACCCAGGCAGGGCTTCAGGACAACCTGGAATTCAATGTCGAGTTGAAAAACCCCTATGATTACCAATTCGCCATCGACAAGTTCAACGAACTCTGGCGCGTCGCGGTGGATGTGTCGAAGCCTTACGAAGACACCATCCTCAACAAGTCACCCTATGCCCAATTCACTCCCTACGAGTTGTATCTCAAATTCTTGTATGAGTATTTTCGCAGCGAACTCAGCCGCCCGGCAGAACTGGATGACATATACGTTCCGGCCGGTTTTATGAAGCTGAAATATCAGGAAGAGGCGGTGCTCAACGCCCGCAAGGTGCTGGACGAGTACGGCGGCGCATTTCTCTCGGATGTTGTCGGGTTGGGCAAGACATATATGTCAGCCTTGTTGGCGCAGCAGCTCGACGGTCGCAATCTGGTTATCGCCCCACCGCATTTGCTGGATCGGGACATTAAAGGCTCGTGGCCTAACGTGTTCAGCGACTTTCAAGTGCGGCAAACGGATTTTGAGTCAATCGGCATGCTCGACCATCTCCTCAAGCGCGACATTTCAAAGTATACGAACGTCTTCATAGACGAATCGCATCGTTTTCGCACGGAGACTACGCAGAGCTACGAGGCCCTGGCTAGAATCTGCCGCGGCAAACGAGTCATCCTTGTATCCGCCACGCCCTTGAACAATACCCCGCGCGATATTCTCAGCCAGGTCAAACTCTTCCAAATCGGGAAGGCGAGCACCATTCCGAACCTGCGCAACCTCGAGGCGTTTTTTACAGGCCTCGAAAAGAATCTCAAAGGCCTGGACAGGCAACATGACCGCGAACTTTATTTCCAGGCTATTCAGGCCAACGCCAAGGCAACGCGCGAGAATGTTCTCAAGTACCTCATGATCCGCCGGACGCGAACCGAGATCGAGAAATACTACGGCGAGGACATGAAACAACAGGGGCTTAAGTTCCCTCATGTCGAAGACCCCGAGCCACTGTTTTACAAGTTCAGCAAGCGCGAGAATGAAATTTTCGATAAAACAATCCGTCTGCTAATTGCCGAGTTCAAATATGCGCGCTATAGACCGCTCACGTACTACGAAGGCAGGCGGACTGAGCAGGAACTCCAGGGGCAGCGCAACCTGGCCAAGTTCATGAAGATCCTTATGGTTAAGCGCCTCGAAAGCAGTTTCCACGCGTTCCGATTGACACTTGACCGGTTCATCCATTCCTATGAGCGCGTGATTGCTGAGTTCAAGAGGGGCAATGTTTATATCAGTAAAAAGCATATCCACAAAATCTTCGAGGCGCTTGATGCGGGCAACCATGAAGCCATCGAGCGCCTGCTGGAAGCGGAGAAAGCTGAGTGGTTGAGCGCAGAAGATTTCTCGGCATCTTTCCTGCCCGACCTCGAAAGCGATCATAAGATCCTTCTCCAGGTTCAGGAACTCTGGGCAGAGGTCGGGCGCGACCCTAAATGGGAAGCCTTCCGTGAAGTTCTCAAATTGCAGCCCAAATTGAAGAATGGGAAACTGATCATCTTCAGCGAGTCGCAAGAGACGGCATCCTATCTTGCCGACCGGATCGCCAAAGAGGTCGAGCCGAAAGTCATTCTCTATACAGGGCAAGCCGGTGAGCCGACCCACAGGGATGTGATTGCGAATTTCGACGCCAACGCCTTCCACCCGCGGGATGACTACCGCATCCTGGTCAGCACCGAAGTGCTCTCAGAAGGCGTCAACCTGCATCGCTCGAATATCGTCATCAATTACGACATCCCCTGGAATCCGACCCGCCTCATCCAGCGCGTTGGGCGCGTCAACCGCGTTGATACGAAGTTCGACACTATCCATACCTACACTTTCTTCCCCACCGAAGAGAGCAACGATCTCATCAAACTCAAAGAAGCAGCTGAAGCCAAAATCCACGCCTTCATCGAAATGCTCGGCGCAGACGCACGCCTGCTGACCGAGGGTGAGGAAATCAAGTCCCACGATTTGTTCGCCAGGTTGACCTCCAGGAAAACCATTACGGGCGAGGACGAGGAAGAAGAGAGCGAGTTGGAGTATCTCACCGAGATTCGGGATATCCGCGATAAGAAACCCGACCTCTTTGCCCGCATCAAAAGTTTACCAAAGAAAGCCCGCTCCACCCGCATGCTCCCGCCCGCCGCGGAGAATGTGGCTCAGTTTCCAGCGCTGCTTACCTACTTCCGCAAGGGCCGACTCGACAAATTCTACCTGGCCGCGACGGGCGCATCCGACCCCGCTGAACTGGATTTTATGACCGCCGTCAAAATTCTCAGACCCGCCGACCCATCTGAGCCGCTCCAGACCATACCGCCGGATTTTTACGCCTTTCTCGACCGCAACAAGGCCGCCTTCGCCGCCGACACCAGCCCCGCAGAAGAAGACGCCAGCCCGCGCTATGGCGGCAGCGCGCACGACGCCTATCTCTTGAAGCGGCTCAAAGCCAGGGAGATCCGCCGCTATCAGGGTTTCACCGAAGATGACGAAGCCTACATCCAGCAGGTGATCCAACTCCTGACCGATGGCGCGCTGCCCAAGCCCACCACCAAGAAGGTCGCCGCGGCGTTGAAGAAGGAAAGCGAACCGCTGAGGGTGCTGGGCATCCTCAAGCGCGACATCGCCGCGCAATTCTTCCAGCCGACGCGCGCCCAGGGGACTTCCCAGGCGCAGGCTCCGCGCGAAGTCATTCTCTCATCCTACCTGGTGGAGACAAAATGAACCGCGACCAAGCCAACGACCTCGTCCGCCAGACCTTCACCCAGGCCTTCGATAAAGTACGTTTTCATAATTTCACGCTGAACCTGCTCAACCGCCTGGACGAATCCAAGGCCTTTACCTGCAACAGCCAGTACGTCAAGGAAGCATTCAGGGGGCATGTCCAGGGCTTCGAGCGCCTCGGCACTTACACCTCTCCCAAAAACGAAAAACTGGATGTGTTGATTGTTCACCTCACCCACGAATCGAAACTGGAGCGCGCCCGCACCGCCATCCGTAATTTTGTAGCCGACCACCTCAAGACCCGCGACGAAAAGGACGCCGCCCTGGTGGCCTTCGTTTCGCCTTCGGAAAAGACGTGGCGCTTCTCCTACGTGAAAATGGAATACGCCACCGTCGAAAAAGACGTTGGCAAAGTCGGCGTGGAAGCGCATCTGACCCCGGCGCGGCGGTTTTCCTACATCGTCGGCGAAGGCGAGAGTTGCCACACCGCCCAGACCCGCTTTCTCGATTTGCTCCAAGATACCGAGAAAGACCCGGCGCTGGCGCACCTCGAAGAGGCGTTCAGCGTCGAGGCCGTCACCAAAGAATTCTTTACCAAGTACGCCGAGTTGTTCGAGAAGATCCACAAGGCGCTGGAAAAACTGGTCGTCAAGGACAAGGCTATCGGCGAGGAGTTCACCGCCAAGGGCGTCAACACGGTGGACTTTGCCAAGAAACTCATGGGGCAGATCGTCTTCCTCTACTTCCTCCAGAAGAAAGGCTGGCTCGGTGTAGCCAGGGGACGAGACTGGGGCAGCGGCCGGCGCGATTTCCTGCGGCGGCTGGCCAAAGGCGAATATGGGAAATACGGCAACTTCTTCAACGACATCCTCGAACCGCTCTTCTACGATACCCTGGCCACCGACCGCGGCCACGAAGCCTGGTGCAATCGTTTCGAGTGCCGCATCCCCTTTCTCAACGGCGGCCTGTTCGAACCGCCCGGCGATTACGACTGGCGCAAGACTGACATTATCCTGCCGGACCGACTCTTCACCAACTCCGAGTTCGTCGAGGAAGGCATTACAGGCACGGGCGTGCTGGACGTGTTCGACCGCTACAACTTCACAGTCAACGAGGCCGAGCCGCTGGAAAGAGAAGTAGCCATTGACCCCGAAATGCTCGGCAAGGTCTTCGAGAACCTGATCGAGGACAACCGCCGCAAGGGTCTGGGCGCGTACTATACCCCGCGCGAGATCGTCCATTACATGTGTCAGGAAAGCCTGATCAACTATCTGGATACCACCCTCAACACGCGCCAGAAATCTCTCGTTCCCGCAGAACCGAAGCAAGCCAGGCTTTTTGGCGAACCCGAGCCGCAGCAGACGACACTCCAAACGGCAGCCTATGAGGAAATTGTTCCCCGCTCTGATATCGAAACGTTCGTTCATCTCGGCGAGCAAATCTCCCATTACGAAGCAGTCGAGACGGCGTATCGCATCAAGATGCCCAAGAGCATCGCGCCAAACGCCCGGCTGATTGATGACAAACTGGCTGAGATTACCATCTGCGATCCCGCGGTGGGGTCGGGCGCGTTCCCGGTGGGCATGATGACCGAGATCGTGCGCGCCCGCTCCGCGCTCACACCCTACTTCAACGACGTTCACGAGCGCACGCCTTATCATTTCAAGCGTCACGCCATTCAAAACTGCCTTTATGGCGTGGACATTGATGCCGGCGCGGTGGAGATCGCAAAACTGCGCCTGTGGCTCTCGCTGGTAGTGGACGAAGAGGACCCAAAGCAAATCAAGCCCCTGCCGAACCTGGATTACAAGATTGTGGCGGGCAATTCGCTGCTCGGCTTTCCGTTCAAGTCGCAGAGGTTGGTTGAGATTGAAATGTTGAAAGACAAGCTTTTTGACGAGACTGACCACGCGAAAAACGCGCGGTTGAAAGCGCAAGTGGATAAACTGCTTTCGGAATGTTTTGCCGCGTCAAAAAGAAGCTTGGGGTACGAGGTAGATTTTGATTTTGAGATTTTCTTCTCCGAAGTGTTTCAACGCGAGGGTGGGTTTGATGTGGTTATCGGGAATCCCCCTTGGGTATCAAATGATTCGATTGAAGAAGGACTCAAAACAAAACTACGCAATTTGTATTCGTATTCAATCCAATCGCGCTTCGACCTTTCCTGTTGTTTTGTTGAGTTGTCGCTGACACGCCTAATGGGTAACGATGCTTCGGCTGCCTTTGTCCTTCCTGAGCACTTATGGATTGGTGAGTACTTCGTCAGTTTTAGAAAGCATACCCATCAACATTGGCGTGAAGTCACTTCATTGAAGGAAGGTTATTTCGACGCTGTGAATAATCCCGCCTCAATGCTCATCTTTGCCAAGTACGCTAGCCGAGATTTGGTGATTGGCAAATCTCTTCCCGACAGATCTGTGATACGACAGAGACAGGATAAAGAGTTCATTGAGACCGAGGTGCAATTGAGGAGCAACGGACGAGAGATACATACGTTCAAAGTCTTCTTTGACCTCGACTACTTGACTTTGAAATCCCGAATGCAAAGCAAACGTAATTGCATGTTTCTGGATAAGGTTTGTGTCATTACGGATGGGGTTCAAACCGCAAACATTTTGAGCGAAATTATGACGGACAAAACTCCATCAATCAATTCCCACTACAAAAAGGCCTTGAGGAAAGGAAAGTCAATACCTTGTCGCTATGGCCACTTAGCTTGGGATGGATGGTGGATTCTCAAGCCAGAACATACGAGAAACTTCAAACGACCGGGATTTTCCTACGATTCACCCAAACGAATGCTGTGTTTTCAGTCCGCAGAAAAGATCGTTATGCGACAGACAGAGCCGACCATCATGGCAACGATAGATATAGAGCAATACTATTTCCCGAACTCGATATTCCAATGTATTGTGAGAGATGAACTTAAACATGAAGTGTCTTTGCACTATGTCCTTGGATTGCTCAACTCCGCGCTTGTTCGTCGGTATTACCTTCTTGCTTCACAAGTTGAAGGTACTACAAAACCACAACTTTACATTAACATTCTCAAATCCATTCCTTTTCTGAAAGCAGAACAATATAAGCAGAAGCCTATCGTCACCCTCGTTGACCGCATTCTCGCCGCGAAGCAGCGCGACCCGAAAGCGGACACGACGGCATTGGAGCGAGAGATTGACCAGCTTGTTTACAAGCTCTACGACTTGACCCCCGAAGAAATCGCCATCGTGGAAGGGAAAAGCGAATGAGCCTGTATCGCATTTACATTGACGAAACTGGCAACCACGACCTGACTCATGCCGACGACCCCAACCAACGCTTTCTGGCGCTCACCGGCGTGATCTTGGAATCTGGTTACATCGCCGGTACGCTCCAGCCGGAGATGGAAGAGATCAAGCGCCAATTTTTCCAACACGATCCCGACGAGCCGGTCATTTTCCACCGCAAAGAAATGGTCAACCGCCGCCCGCCTTTCCAAGTCTTGCAAGACACAAAGGTGGAAAAGCGCTTTAATCAGACCTTACTCGCTGCACTCGACCGCTGGGAATATCAGGTGATCACCGTAGTGCTGGATAAAAAAGCGCACCGCGACCAGTATTCCGTCTGGCGTTACCATCCCTATCACTATTGCATGGCAGTCATGCTTGAACGTTTTGTGCTTTTTCTACACTATGCGAACCATCATGGCGATGTAATGGTGGAGAGCCGCGGCGGAAAAGAAGATGAGAAACTCAAAGACTCTTATCGGCGGCTATATGCAAACGGCACAGATCCCATTCCTGCTGAACGCTGGCAGGAAAGGATGACCTCCCGCGAACTCAAAGTCAAACCCAAGAGCGCCGATATTGCCGGCCTGCAACTGGCAGACCTGATCGCCCACCCATCTCGGCGTGAAATACTACTCGATAACCAATTGATTGCCGACACGAGGGATATATTTGGCGATAAAATATGCGCTATTTTGCGAGCAAACAAATATATGCGTTCGCGCAGTGGTCAGATACAAGGATACGGCAAGAAGTTACTCCCTTAACAAAGAGAAACGCCCTTACGGGCGCTCTCCGATAGCCACTGGCTATCCACCTCCGCTAAACGGATTGTAGTTAGTGTAGCACAAATGAATATGATTGTCAAATTGCCCAAAACCGAAAAACAATCCCTGCCAAGCGCGCCGAGCCGCCTGTCCTGAGCGAAGTCGAAGGGTCGGCGGACACGACGGTGTTGGAGTGGGAGATTGACGAGCTTGTGTACAAGCTCTACGACCTGACACCAGAAGAAATCGCCGTCGTGGAAGGATCAACCCGTGCGAAGTGACTTTTGATTAACCTAACTCGGACAAGCCGAAACCAAAAAGAATGAACCACAGAGCGCACACACCTGCCCCGGGCGCAGGTGCCGGGGGAGACCACAGAGAAAACTTTTTTAAAATCTCCGTGTTCTCTGTGGTGAGATTTTCTTGCAAAAAAACAAGAATTTCATTGGTAAGGTATTAATGGGGTCTCCGATTTTAACAAGAAACCGCCTTTCGGCGGAGTGCCCCCATGGAGATTCGAACTCCAGCTTTAGCCTCGAGTACCTCGATGGTATCAAAGGGCTGGCATTTTTCCAGTGCCCCCATGGAGATTCGAACTCCAGCTTTAGCCTCGTGTACCTCGACGGTATCAAAGGGCTGGCACTTTTCCAGTGCCCCCATGGAGATTCGAACTCCAGCTTTAGCCTTGAAAGGGCTGCGTCCTGGTCCACTAGACGATGGGGGCTTATCGAGCGGGGGGATTTTACCATCCCCCTAACCTCAGGTCAAGCGATTTCCCTAAGTTTCCTTCCGGTGGGAGAGCAGGGCCAGGATGTCCACCTGCTTGCGGTTGAAGAGCAGCGCCGGGCTTTCGATGCGCAGACTGGGGATCAGGATGGCGGTCAGGGTAGTGTCGTAGAGCGGGACGAAGTCACGCGTGCCTTCCACCATAACGGTCGAGAAGTCGAAGCGGCCGGCCCATTCCAGCGTCCCTTCCAGCTCGTAGACCTGGGTGGTAACGCGGATGGGGTATTTGACCAGGTTCTGGTAGCCGCCGCGCGCCAGCGCCTGCGGCCCCACGTCCTCGCGGCGGGGGAGGCAGACCGCAAAGATGTTGGGCTTGACCAGGTCAATCAATTCGTATTCGCCGGCCAGCTTGCTGGGCATGTGCAGGCGCGCCAGTTTTGCGTCCAGCACTTCCATGAAAGAAGAGGTGGTATCGTTCATCAAGCCCATCAGCCCGCTGCGCGGCGCCATGATGTGGCCCACGATGCGGTAGCCCGGCGTGAGAAAATCGGCCGCGATCTGGCGTTGGGTAGGGGAGGTGGTCTCAGTCATCTATCGGCTTTCCAGGGGCAAGGTTCACTCCACGGCCGGGCGGGTTGAATCTGAATCGCGCTGCTCCAGCGGCGGACGCGAGCGGCGCGGCCGCGTCGCAGTCTTGCCTGCATCCGGGTTGAGCAGCATGGACAGCCAGGAGATGGCGCGCTCGTCGTACTCGCGCCGTCCGCACACGTCGCAAATCCAGGCCGGGAAGTTGGGCACGGTGATCAACTCGTCGCTCAACCAGGTGAAGTAGGTGATAAATTGCAGGCGCATCACGCCAGCCTGACAATCGTTGCAAGGGTAGGACTGCTTGGTGGCTATCTCGTCCATTGTTGTTATGCTCCTCGAGCCGCAGTTTCGATGTTTTCAGGCATGGTGTTCCTATGGCGCGGCCAGAACTGGCTGCTCGTGCTTGAGGATCATCCAATCGGTTATCGGCCAATATACCAGCACAGCCTTACCGACCACGTTATCGAGCGGCAGCAAGCCCCAAGTGTGGGAATCGGCGGAGTCATTGCGATTATCGCCAAGCACGAAGAGATAACCCTCCGGCACACTCCATTTGGTGGTGTATGCGGGCGAGGAAGCGATATACGGCTCTTCGAGCGCTGCGCCATTGACGTACACCTTCCCATCCGAAACAACCACCTCTTCACCGGGCAGGCCGATGACGCGCTTGATCAAATCTTCCTTCGGGTTGACCGGAAAATGAAACACGATGATGTCGCCGCGTTCCGGTTTGCCGAAGCGATAGGCCAGCCGGTTTACCAGGGCAAGCTCGTTGTTTTGTAGCGTGGGGAGCATGCTGAATCCGTCCACCCGAACGCGCGCCGTGAGGGTGTTGATTACCAGGAATAACAAAGCCGATAAGAGCAGCGTTTCCAGGATGTCGAAGAAGAAACTTTTCCAGGATGTGGTCGCTGCGCCAGCCGCGGGCTGGGTTGTAATCTCAGGGGAAACCTCAGACAAGAAATACTACCTCCGGTAACCAATATGGTTGCGTATTTAGCAACCAATATGGTTGCGTATTTAGCAACCATTATAAGACCCCTTTGGGGTGGCGGCAAGGGAAGAATCAAACGCGCCCCCAGGCGTAATAGGTGGGCACATAGAGGACGCGCTCGCCGCGCCGCCAGGCCTCTTCATCCAGCTTTTTCATTCTCTGTAATTTCCTGGCCGGGACGAATCCCGCCAAATCGGCCTCCAGCACCGCCCATTCCAGTTCCCGTTCCTCAAGCTCCAGCGGATGCGTTCCACGCCCCAGCCCCGTGCTGGAACCGGGACTACCTCGCAGGCTGCCCGTTTCGATTACCTTTATCCCGGCCTCGGCGAACAGACCGGTCAGCCGTCGCCCCAGATCGGGATCAGCCCCTTGCCGCCGCAGGGACTCGGCCTGCCAGCGGCCCAACGGTCTCAGCTCCTTGGGTTGGTCCACGCGACCGCTGTAATCCGGCTCGGCCAACGCCAGCACAAATCCGCCGGGACGCGTCACGCGCCGCATCTCGCACAACACGTCCGCGGGGTGCTCGACCCACAAGAGCAGGAAATGGCAAAAAGTAAGGTCGAACGTCTGCGCCGGGTAGGGTAGGCGGTGGGCGTCGCCGTTCGTCAGCCGGGCGCGCCGGGCGTGGACTCTGGCCTCGGACAGGCGAGCCGGCTCCAGGTCCAGCCCGTGGACGGTGCACCGGGCGGGCAGTTCGGCCAGCAGCGCCCCTGTCCCGCAGCCGACTTCCAGAACGCGCCGGGCTTCCGCCAGACCGGCCTTGTCGAAGGCGTACGCACGCAGTTCGCGCGTCCATGTTGCTTGTTGGGAAAACCTCTCATGCCAGTCTACACCCGCCACTGATAACTGATCACCGATCACTGATAACTGATCACTATCCACTGCTCCCCGTCTCTTTCCACTCAAGAACGAAACGCGCCTGCTCGTCGGTCTCTGGCACGTATGGGAAAAAATCGAATTGCTCGGAGGGACGGTAGAGTTCCTTCAGGCGTTGTAAAGCGGCTTTGCCGTCCAGGCCCTGATGCGCCAGGTAACAGCCGACGACCGTGCCGGTGCGACCGATGCCTCCATGGCAATGGAAGTAAACCTTGCGCTCCTGTGCGATGGCCGTGTCAATGGCTGCGAGGATGGCAGTCATCATCTCCACAGAAGGCAGGCCTTCATCTGGGATTGGGAAGCGCTGGTAGTGAAGGCGACGATCACGATTATTCGCTTCTTTCATCAAAATGGACAGGTAAGAGGGGAGTTCGCCCTCGGTCGTCAGGTCGAGGAACGTGTCGAAACCGGCGTCGAGGAAGGCGGCCATGCGCTGGCGGGTTAGCTCTTCGTCCCGGCTGCCGGCGTACTCTCCGGCCAGGAGCTTGCCCGGCACGACCCAGTAAGATGCGGGGGTGGGACGGTCGAGGTCGGTCATCTATGGCTGGTCGAAATAGGTGCACACCCGGCTGATGATCTCGTCCCGCAGTTGGGCGAGTTCGGGCCACTCGTAGAAGAACAGGATTTTCTGTTCAGCGATGGTATCGCCGGCCGGTTTGGGGTCGAGGATGAAGAACGTCCATGACTCGGCGATGTCTTCTTCCGGGCTGGTCACTGCGTAGTCGGTCACGAATTGGTCTCGATGTGCCCTATAGAAATCGTAGAGGTGATTGTCGCGCCTCTCATCGTCTTCTATCGCGTTGATCTGTTCCCATTGGGCGTAGATGTCGGGCCAGAAGCGCTGGTAGAAGTTGTTGATGTAGGAATCTGGAAGGCTGCAACCCTCGGCTACGAAGTACTGCGGACAGGCCGCCGCAGCCTGGTCGTAGGCCTGCTGGTCGTCCGGGTTGTCGTAGACGTTCATGTCGGTCACGACCTGTGAGGTATTCAGCGTCAGCAGGTGGCCAAACTCGTGCAGGAGCGTCGCGCCCAGGGCTTTTTGGTCGCTGGAATCCAGGATATCCACATCCAGCGCCCACAGCGCCGGATCATCCCCGTCCTGTTCGACGGCGGCCAGGATGTCCTCGCGGCCGTCGGTGAAGACGATGTATTGGTTGACGATCTCGCGCTGATCGGATGGGATGATGGTGGTGAAATAATCCCAGATGGCTCGCTGCGCGGCGGTATCTTGTTGGTAAGGGCGCAGGCTCGCCGGGACAGAATCTAGCTCGGAACTGACCAGTTGGTCGCCCTCGACCTGATACGTGACCAGCGTTTCCTCGTTCTGCAGGACGGGCAATCTGCGGCGGGGTGATTTCAAGGGGGCGTCGCTTCCTTCCGAGGCTGCCAACATGTCCGTCAGCAGGCTGGGACAGGCGATCTGCGGCGAAGGCGAGGGGCTTGGCGTGGCGGTCTCGGCGGCGGTTGGCGTCGCGCTCTGCGCAGCACTTACTCGGTCGGCAATGACCGGCGGTGGGGTGGGGGCTGCGGGCTGGAGCGGAATGTAAGGGATGCAGATGCAGGCGGCGGTGAGGACGAATAAAGTGGCTGCCAGGATTAAGATCGAGAATCTTCTTTTCGACATCAGGATACCTGTGTTCACTCACTTGCTACCGAATATTCTTGTATTGAGAAATTATCCTAAAACTTCGCGGAGACGGCTCCCATGCCGTCGCCTTATCGGGCGTGGGAGCCCGATCAGCACCTTTTGAGATAGTTCCTTATTCGCGTCACATCGTACTCGCAGAGTATCCGCCAATTCTGGTAGCCTACTGGCTACCATTCGCGGCATTTGCGTTAAAAAGGCCTGGGAATTAGTTTATTTGATGAGCAACTTGACGATCTCGGCCGCATCTTTGACCAGGCCCGGACAATTCTTTTCGAATACCTTTTTTTCGCGCGCCTTCTCTAATTCCTCTGGCCGGCGGATGTCGTAGCCAGTCAATTTGCGGCAAATGATCGAGCCGTGCTTTTCCTCGAAGCGATGGATGAATTCCTGTGAAATCTTGTAGATCTCTTCTTTCTTTTCAGGAGTGATCGTGCCGTGCTTCAGGGCGATGACCATCAGCGCGCCGGTCACCGCGCCGCACACCTCGCCCTGGCGGGCAACGCCGCTGCCGAACGGCGAGGCGATTTTGAGCGCCAAATCCTCTGCGATGCCGAACTGGGCCGCAAAAGCCGAGAAAACGGACTGCGAACAGGAAAAACCCTGGCTAAAGCGTGTGAGGGCAGTTTGGGTTTGATCAGTCATGTTTCTGGAAGCTCCTCTCCAAAGACGAACAAATCGCTGATGGATTGCCGCATGTAATTGCGGTGGATCGCTTCGCCGAAGACCGCGCCAATCGAAAGAACATGCAGCTTCGGATGGCGCTTTTCGGGCGGGATGTAGACGGTGTCTGTCGTCACGATTTCCGTGATCTGCGGGACGGCGGCCAATCTCTCCAGCCCGCCGCGCACAAAGACGCCGTGCGTGCAGGCGACCCAGATTTCCTTGACGCCTTGTTCGATCAAAATCCGGCTGAGTTCGAGGATGGAACCGCCCGTGGCAATCTCGTCGTCGTAGATCAGGGCGCGCCGGTAACCCTGGATCGGCCGGCCGACCAGCCCGCTGATGACCACTTCCGTATCCGAGATGCGTTCCTTGTCGCCCGCTGCGACCGGAATGCCCAAGCCTTTGGCAAAACGGGCAGCCGACTTGGCATGTCCCATATCCGGCGCGACCACGATCGTGCTGCTCAAGTCGTGTCCCTCGAAGTGATGATGAAAGACTGGGCGGCTGGTCAGTGGGTCGGCAGGGATGTTGAAGAAGCCGTGCACCTGCGGCGAATGCAGCATCATGGTCATCACGTGGGTCGCGCCGGCTGTTTCCAACAAATCGGCGATCAACCGGGCGGTGATCGAGATGCGCGGCGCGTCTTTCTTGTCCGAGCGGGAGAAGGAGAAATAGGGGATGATGGCGTGTACTTCCTTCGCCGAGGCGGAACGGGCGATGTCCAGCATCATCAGCAGCTCCACCAGGTGGTCATTCACGGGCGGTGCGAGCGACTGGACGATGAACACGATGCGCGAGCGCACGCTGGCGCCGAGCTGGATGTACAGGTTGTCGTTGCTGAAGCGCGTGATGAGGGTCTTGTCGAGCGGCAGGCCCAGGTAGCCGGCAATGTCGCCAGCCAATTGCGGATGCGAGCTGCCGCTGAAAAAGCGGACTTCTTCCGGGTCGAGACCTTTTGCGGGCATAATCATTACCATATTCCTGGCAGGAGCCGGTAGCGGACGCGGGCGGCGTAATCCTTGTAGCCCCCCAGTTCGTTTTGCAGCGTGCGGTCCTCCAACGCGGTGCGGAGGAACAGGTTGACCACCAGCAGCGCCATCGGGATGCAGGCCCACAGCGAACCGAGGGCGATGGGGATGGTGATGTACGAGACCAGCAGGCTGGCGTAGCCCGGATGACGGACGAAGCGGTACGGCCCGCCGGTCTGGACGGTGTGGCCGCGTTCCTTCTGAATGCGGACGGTGGTGGCAAAAAACTTGTTCGAGACCATCGCCCAGGTGAAGAGCGGATAACTCAGCCCCAGCAGGACGAACGCGGCAATCTGGACCTCGAGACTGATCCCGCCTGGCCAGCCGAAGCGTTCGTCCAGCCCTGCCAGCGCCAGGATGAGCAGGCCGCCGAAGGCGCCGATCGAGCCGATAACCTTGTCCCAGCCTTTGGTCCCCGGGCCGACTCGCGAGCGTTCCTCCGCCAGGTCCTTGTGTCCCGGCAGGATGACGATGATGTTGAAAACCAGGAACGCCAGGTACAGGCCGAGATACGCCCAGGCGTTCCACCAGTCCCATTTCCAGACCGAGGCGAACAGGACGACCGCCTGGAGCAGGACGAGGAAGAGGATTTGCACGAGACGTTTGCGGAGGGCAGGTGTCATATTTCCTCTAAAAACCCTTGCGAAGGTTCTGATCTTTCGTCTGCGCCTCAGGACAGGCCTTCGCAAGGATCGGGATCTAGTGATAGATCTTCTCCCACGGATCGCGTAGGAAATTGCCAAGTATCTTATCCGCCATGCCTTGTGCGGGCAGCACATCGCCATCCGGTTCGACGTACAGCCACGCCTTGCCCGCGCCATCCATGACGCTATCCTCGGCGGTTTCGTGCGCCACCGGGTTATCGGCAGAGTAAGGAACCGGCAGATCGAATTTGACAGAGAGGCCCAATTCGGCGGCGAGCTGGCGCAGTCCGGCGAGATCATCTTTGAGGGAAGAATCGGAGGTGCTCAAGGAGAGGCTCTTGACTTCCAGTTTTGCCAGTCTTTCGAGGATAATCCTCCCCTTCTTGACGTTCTGCGGTGTGACGGTCAAATGCACGGTGGTGAACAGGTCTTCGGGCATGACCGTCTCCAGCGCCTGCCAGGAGGCCTCGTTCTCGGGCTGGAAGATGAAGAGCAAATGGTCGAGGCCGGTTTGGAGCAGCAATTGGAGGTATTCCTTATCGGCCAGTTTCAGCCCGTCCGAAAGCAGGCCGCAGACCTGGCCGTTCTTCTCGGCGTGAGCGATGAGGGCGGGCAGGTCGTCGCGCAGGGTCGGCTCGCCGCCGGTGAAGGTGATGTGCGGGATACCGGCTGTCCAGGCTTTGTCCATGATGGTCTGCCATTCCTCGGTGGTCAGCTCGCGGTCGACGCGCTTGACCGGGGCATGCTCGGCCTTGTCGCCGGGCGGCAGGCGGTAGGTCAGCGCGCAGTCGAGGCGCAGCGGGGCGGTCAATGCCTGGGAATACGGCGCGACGCGCTCGAAGTCGAGGTACGTGACCGGATCCAGGTCCGGGGTGTGGATCATGGTGCGGACGCGTTCCGTAAAATCCAAAAAATCCTGTTTGGCCGTCGCCCGGCCGACTCGATAACGCCTGGCGATCTGATTGGCAGCCTCGTCGGCGGCCGTGCCTTTCATCATGTGATAGGCGTACTCGGTCGCGGTCGGGTTGAGGTGCAGCACGGTCGCCGCGTTGACGATCAGCATCCCGGAGCCATCCGGCTGCATACGCAGGTGCAGGCGGTAGGGGGGTTCGTCAGGCTGGGATTGGTAATGGTGCGTGCCGGCCGGCAGCGGTTGTGCCCGGGTGAATTGTTCGCGCAGGAAATTGACGATGGAAGCCATGGGTGCTCCTTCTCCGATTTACGATTCTTCGATTTACGATTTACGATTGACGATTTACGATTGGCGATTAGCGATCAGCGATATGCGATATGCGATTTGCGATACGCGATTAGCGATACGCAATTAGCGCGCAGTGTCTAAAAGAGTGGTGGCCTCAACACATTATTATAGCGCGGGAGGCGCGATTATGGTGAGAGAGTCAGCGTCAGCAGCGACATGGTGTTTATGCCAGCAGGCAGGCTCACGTGAACGGCAAGAAGCGGCTCGTGAGCAGCACATTTTTTGCTTTATCTTGTTCCCTGTAGCAATGCTTCCGCCGCAAGTGACATTCTTCGCATCATTTGAGGACGAATGTCTTTACCCCCCCCCACTTTTTTGCTATACTTTCGCAGTCGGCTACTTTTTTGTGGACATTACTACAACGCTCGGAAAGCGACCGGTTAGGAGTGTCGGGAACCTTCTTGGCAATCTCGGGCAGTTGCGTGCTCTTACTGCCCACAATACCAACCCACAGAGAGGCGGACTATGCGATCAAGCGACTACAACATCCATGTGCCATTGCCTGATTCCGGCGAGTACATCATGATCCACGGGTATTCCGGGGCAGTGGACGTGGTGCAGCCGGAGGTAGTGGCATTCCTGCAGCGATTCCGAGAGGGTGATAGCCTAGGTGGTTGTCGGTTTCGTTCATCTTGCAGCCTATTGGCAAATCATTACCAAGCAGGTGCGTCCTGATTTGGCCACCCTCCTGCCTACAGAATACTTGCTCCTTTGGGTGATGTTGGTACTCAGTGGACTAGCACACGAATGGGGACACCTTAGCGCATGCCACCGATATGGAGGTCGCTCAGGCATAGTAGGGATAGGGATCTACATCTTCTCCCCAGTTTTGTACGTGGATGTTTCCGATACTTGGCGTCTGACTCGTCGTCAGCGCCTAGGGGTGGATCTTGGGGGAATCTATTTCCAAGTGCTCACTACTCTAGCTCTTTTTGTCGGCTTCTGGGTCACAAGGGAACGTATCTGGCTTTGGGGTATCATGGCTGTGGATCTTGCTGTCCTGTCCAACCTTAATCCTGTCCTCAAGCTCGATGGCTATTGGGCGCTATCGGACCTGAGCGGCATCCCCAACCTGCATGCCCGCATGAGCAAGTACCTGACTTACATGGGCAACAAGGTCCTGCCATGGCTAAGGCGCAATCTCCAACATGTGCAGGAGACGAACCTGCTGGCGACGTCCGAGTGCTTTGGAGAGGTAGGAAAGCTGCGCCATATGGTAGCTGTTTACACCCTAAGTAGCCTCTTGTACCTGGCTTATTTCATCGGGGTAACAAGTTGGCTCGCACCAGGGATAATAGCCAGCTATCCAGACCTGGTGATGCGGACAGTCCAACAGGGTTTTCTAGCTGCCCGGGCTGGTGACATGCTTACCCTGGGATATCTGGGGCTGCAAGTACTTTTTCCCACAGTGTTCATCTTTGGTCTCGCGACTCTGGTCTGGTATTTCGTCGTCGCTTGCTGGCGGATGTTGTCCCACACTATTCTTACAAGGTGAGGTGAATCTGTGAAACCTTTACACCCCTTCTCTACCTTTACCTACTATAGGCGGAACAAACGCCGGGTCCTGCCCGTTCTGCTTATTATCGCTCTCTTGGTCGTTGGTATTAACGCCGTTGTGGAAGTGGTCGCTAGTTTTGCGGACACCGCCTATCAGTACAATGATTCCCTGCAGTGCTTAAGCATGATAATCCCCAGAACTGCCTTGACAGTGGAACCGAGCCTCATCGCTCAGGTCAAGAGCCATCCTTATGTGGCTATGGCCATCCCCACCAACGGTTTCTCTATCTATGTAGACCTCCTAGTAGGCCAGGAATATTTCTCGGTTCTAGGGTTGAAGGAGCAGGATATACCAGAGGTCCTGCAACGTTGCCAAGTACAAGTTAAGGAAGGACGGCTCCTCCGGCCTAGCAGCAATGAAGTGATGCTCAGCGAGGCTATCGTCCGAGCCCGGGGTTTGCACTTGGGTGACAAGATCGGCAATCCTGTGAACGAGCGTGATGCCATGCCTACTGAATTTGTCCTGGTGGGAATTTTAGACGGCCAAGTAAATTTGGGGGCCGTTTCCTACGAGTTCCTGGCTAGCCATGAACTGTATGCGCCGCGCCGGGAGATCTGGCTCGTTTTTCCAGAGCAGGGGGAGAAAGAAGCGATGGACCGCTTTCTAGAGCAGACAATTGCCTCTCAGCAAACGCGTCTTTGGGATCACAATGCCCTACAGCGGCAGCTAACGGCTTCGTTCCAGAACATGTATCTGATCATCGCTATCTTGGATGTCATCATCGTATCCGTAGTCACGGTGGCCATCGTCTTGCTAAACTATATCTACTTCATGCAGCGATTAGATGAGTTTGGCACGCTCTATGCTCTGGGTTTCTCCCGCCGGACTCTGGTAGCTCGCGTCTTCAGAGAGGTAGCCGTCTCGGCAGTTGTGGCAGGGGGGGCAGGAGTGATTCTCTCCTGGGCCTGTTTCCTTTGGTTACAAGTAAATGTGTATGCTCCCCGGGGCTTTGAGCTGAACGTGTTTTCCTTTCGTCCGTTGCTTTACACCATTCCAGTGCCTGTAGCCGTGATTGTAGGGAGTGTGGTGCCCATTACGTGGGTATTGGCACATTTTGATCCTGTAACGATAATTGAAAGGAGATAAGATGACCAAGAAGAAGGAGGGGCAATGCTACGCGGGGAAGAACTAACCCTCACCTACTACTACGGCCAGAGCGCTATCAATGCCGTCCATAACGTATCCATCGTCGTGGAAAAGAACCAGTTTTTGGGGGTCCTGGGCCCCTCTGGCTCGGGCAAGAGTTCCTTGCTCTATCTACTGAGTGGGCTTAAGCCACCTACCCAGGGGCATGTCTACTTCGAGGAGCGCTGCTATAGCGAGATGAAGGAAAGCGAGCGGGCAGCCCTGCGTCGCCAGAGGTTTGGCTTCGTCTTTCAGCAGCATTTTCTAATCAACTACCTCACTGTCCTGGAGAACGTCCTTGTAGCTGCTCCTCGGTACGATGCCGCCAGTGTCAAGCAGGCTATGGCCCTCTTGGAGAACCTGGGGCTTGGGCATCTCGTGCACCATTTCCCTTACCAGCTCTCCGGCGGCGAGCGGCAGCGAGTAGCAGTGGCCCGCGCGATGATCAACGAGCCCGGGGTCATATTTGCCGACGAGCCAACTGCTCTGCTCGACCATGCCACCGGCCGTCAGGTGATGGCCCTCTTGATCCCTTATCGAGAAAAGGGCAGCCTTATTGTCATTACTCACGACCACGAGATGCTAACAGGCGCTGACAGAATAATCCACCTGCGAGATGGGGAAATCGTGGATGAAACTTGAGATTCTGTAGCCCCTAACCCGGACAAGCCGGAACCAAACAGGGAGTTTTACCACAGAGATCACGGAGAACACTGAGGAAACCCTATAAAAAACTCTGTGGTCTCTGTGTGCTCTGTGGTGAATTTTCTTGCATAAAAAGCAAGGATTTCACTCGTAAGATTCTACGAAGCGTGGGCCTCATCGCCAATTACCTGGGGCAGCATACCCTGGCAGGGATACGTATCCGGCGCGTTCTTCTCCTGAGTATTGTGGTTGCCTGTGTCCTGCTGCTGAGTGCCAGCTAAAGGCGCGCCAGACTGCTTTCGTGGTAACCGGTACGTGAGGCGAACAATGCAAACGGCTTATAAGTTTTTCAGGCCAACAGTATACAAGTTGATTTTCACTGCCGAGTGGGTGGCTTATATTCTCCTTAGGGCTGCCGGCGGTCGGCTGATCAGCCTGCATCAGTTGATGGTAGGATTGTGGCCGCTTCTATTTTTCTACTGCTTGGGTTGTGCGTTGGTCGCGTGGAGTCAGCGGGTCAATAGGGTCGCAAGTGGCCGCGGGCTGGCGCTGCTTGTCATAGTGATGGTTGCCTTGGATCAGGTCAGCAAGACTGCAATCAGCATGTTTGTGCCCCCGAACGCGACGTTGCCACTTGTCAAAGGATGGCTGCACCTGGCCAACGTCACAGCGTCGTGGCTTACCCCTGCTTGGTTTAAGCCTGTGCTCATACTGGCTTTCGTATTAGTGGTATCCCTCTCGGTCATCGTTTACCGCTACTATGTTTCCTCAAAGCGCAGGAGCTTATGGACCGACTTGGTCTTTCTGGGCATATTTGCGGGCTATGTAACTCGGCTCTGCGACGTTTCCCTACGCGGGTATACTCTTGACTTCATCCAGATTCCGGGCCTCGTGACGTCTGACTTCGGGGATCTGTTTCTGTCACTCGCTGCATGTGTCGTTATTGAGGTTTTGGATAATCCGGCCATATCGCGCCGCTGGGATGGATGGAGAGCCGAGGCTGAGAGTACACATCGGCTCATCACAAATATCGCAACCTTTGCAGCCGAGGATTTGCGCTCCTGGTGGATCGCCATTGGTCTGAAAGGAAAAGGACGGGATGCGCCCAAAGATTGATCTGAATACCAGATTTTTTCGATCACCAACGTACCTCAATTTCTGCCATTATTCCTAAAGGGGGATATCGTTACTCACGTTTCTCAGGTCACCTGCTTCGAGCAGGTAAATTTTCTGCGGGTTCAACGGAATGGTAAATTTCCTTAAACTGTAAGGGGCAGCCGCCGCCGCACTCGGCCAGCAGGAGACAGCCGCTGCATTTTTCGGGCAACCCTTTCCGCTCGCGCAGGCGCACCGCCAGTTCGTGGTTCCAGATGGCATCCCACTCGTCCGTGAGCAGGTTGCCAAGTTGGTGGTAATACGACTGGCAGGGAATGACGCCGCCATCCGGCTCGACGCACATGTTATAGAGCGCCGCCGTGCAGCCCTTGACGCCCAAGTCGAGCGACATCGGGTCGAAGTTGCAATACTGTGTCGGCGTGTACCAGATGAGACGCTGGCCGCGCGCTTCGGTTTTGGCGCGGGCAATTTCCAACAGCGGCGTCAGCTCGTTTTCTGCCAGGCCGGTGCCAACCGTCGCGCCGCGACCGGAGTAGATCAGCGCGTTCAGGCCGACGGTCGGGACGCCAAGCTCGGCCAAGAAATCAAGTGTAGCGTGGAGCGTGGAGCGATTATCCTGCAACATGGTGGTATTGGTCATGACATAGAGCGGCGAGGCAAGAACATTCTTGATGCCCTTGACTGTCTGCACAAAAGCACCCTTTGCACGCACCATCCTGTCATGAATAACCGCCTCGCACGATTCGAGCGTGATCTGTACGTGGTCCAGTCCGGATTCCACCAACCGCGCCACGAAGCGTTCATCCGAAAGGCGGCGGGCGTTGGTGTTCAGGCCGGTAATCTGCCCGTTGCGCTCGGCGTGGGCGATGAGTTCGGGCAGATCGTCGCGCAGGGTCGGCTCGCCGCCGGTGAAGATGATATGCGGGATGCCCAATTCCCAGG
>Ga0210053_1001044_pt1 | contig 26454 bp, 8 predicted proteins | sample CryGeymeta201512_FD_185467 | JGI IMG/M metagenome (GOLD analysis project Ga0210053, IMG submission 185467) | Groundwater microbial communities from Crystal Geyser aquifers in Utah, USA - Crystal Geyser metaG 2015-12 (SPAdes) (version 2) | ecosystem: Environmental > Aquatic > Deep subsurface >... | reverse complement strand
TGATCAGACAGTATTCAAGAGATGAATGGAAAAAATACTGGAAGAAGAAACTCGGGATCAGAGGCTATTTTAATATTCAAATCGCTTCGGTCCAAATTACATGATGCCACAACTTTTGAACGTTACCAATCCTTTTCAAGGGAGTAAACATAGTGTAGTTAGGGACCATCAAACTAAGAAGGAGACTCCAAATCTTGAAGCTCCGGCGAAGCGGGAAGGAAATCGCCGCTCAGATGGCAGCGTAAGGAAGGGGAAAACCTGCCCATTCTCCATCCCTTTGCTGGTTCAAACCCGGAAGTAGCTTGCCGCTGCCCCAGATGGGCTACGTTTAAACGGTAACACTAATATTCGTTCAACAGGCTCATATACATAGAGTAATAAATAAATTCGCACTTGTTTGTTTCACGAAGGGGCAGCAAAAAACGCCCATCACTCTTGCTACCTGCAGCGAGAGAAGTGTTAATGAGGGGCAACAACATTGCCTCCATCAAGGTCAACGGCATGGTTCACTGCCTCACGCAGCATCGACATGACGCCCACCACCTTGCCGTCCTTGTCCTTAACTTCGATCCAGAATCTGTCTGTACCCGTGCCAGGCTCATTATGATCCTCTATATAGACGACGAACTCATAGTTACCAATGGGAGTCGGCCATCCGGGCTCCTGATAAGTTGCCTTGCCGCTGAAAGAGGCCCATCCAAAAACCCCTCCACTCTCTTGCCCCACCCCGAGGGCCAGACCATAGAGAGCATTGCTCTTAACCCTGTAGATGGTTCCATCCGGCATATGCGAGATCAGCAGCAGACTTCCCTTTACATTTGTGCCATTCTTACCATATTTCATTGTAAACCCGAAGTTGGTGCGGTCGCCCGGATAACCGCTCACGGGATCCTCAGTCCCGGGCCAGTAGAACCATCCGCCGCCTGTGGTAAACCCAAGGCTCGGGTCGTAAACCACGAGAGCGTCTTCCCCATCCCCATGATAATACGCTCCATTGACCGTCACCTGAACCGTATACGTATTGACTGCCACATTCGAGAAGCTGCACGTCAACGTGAGCACAGCGTCGTAGTCCGTCCCGGAGGCGGTCGCCGTACATGAGGTCGGGGACGCCGTGGAACCGGGGCCCACTGGGACAAGGCTCACCGCCACGACGGAGCGGCTGATATCACCGGGATGCGCCAACCCATCGCCCGCCAAGTCGGGCAAGGCCTCGGAGACATGGAGCACAAGATCAAATGCCCCACTATTTCCGCTCGGAACGGCCACCTTCACTGCCACCAAGTTACTGTCGTCGAAAGCCACCTTTGCATTCTCTTGTCCGACAACGAGGGTTGTATGAGCCAGACTCTCAAGCGCCCCGTCACTTACCGTGAAGGTCATGTCATAGGCGCCGACACCCGCCAACACCCTGCCGTCCAAAGCCCAGCGGCATTGCACGACACCCCCTGTTTCCGTGCACCCTTCCTCACTCAAGCTCAAACCTTCCGGCAGACTCGATACTCCTATGGTCAGGTATGAAGAGTCTATGTCACGGCCCGATATCGTGACCGTCGTGATTCCATCACTGTATTGGACACTCTGCGACGACGGATCGGCAGAAACCTCAGGCGCATCGTTTACGGGATTCACCGCAATCGTGACCGTGGCTATGCCGGAGTCCAACGCACCATCGTTCGCCTTATAAGTAAAACTGTCCGTGCCGTTCCAGTTGGAATTCGGAACATATATAAATGAGCCATTCGCACTAAGCGTAAGCGTACCATGGGTCACGCCGTTCACCAAGACAGCCGTGAGGGGATCACCCTCCACGTCCGAATCATTGATCAAAACCCCAGGAGCGGGCGCGTTCAGAGCCACGTCCTCGTCCGTCGCGTAGGAGTCACCCATGGCCACAGGCGCATCGTTCACTGGATTCACGGTAATGGTCACCGTGGCCATGCCAGAGTCTAACGCACCATCGTTCGCCTTATAAGTAAAGCTGTCCGTGCCGTTCCAGTCCGCACTCGGTGTATAAGTCAATGAGCCGTCCGTGTTCAGCGTCAGAGCGCCGTGGCTGACACCAATCACCGACAATGCGGTGATACTGCCGCCGTCCACATCCGAGTCATTGCCCAACACGCCAGGCGTGGCAATGTTCAGGGTGGTATCCTCATCCGTGCTGTATGTGTCCCCCACTGCCACAGGGGCATCGTTTACGGGCTTGACCGTAATGGTCACTGTTGCCGCGTTGGAGTCGAGGACTCCATCGTTCGCCTTGTAAGTAAAGCTGTCGGTGCCGTTCCAGTTCCCGTTGGGTGTATAGGTGAAAGACCCATCGCCATTCAGCGTCACTGTACCGTTCGACGGACCGGTCACAAACGAACTCGTCAGGCTGTCTCCGTCTACGTCGGAGTCATTCCCCAACACGCCAGGTGCGGCTATGATCAGTGGGGAGTCCTCGTCCACCATGAAGTCGGCGTCGGGGGATGCCGCAGGGGGATCATTCACCGGATTCACTGTAATCGTGACCGTGGCTACGTTGGAGTACAACTCACCATCATGAGCCTTGTACGTGAAAGTATCCACACCGTGCCAGTTCTCATTCGGGACATAATTAAACGATCCCTGGGCATTCAATGTGAGTGTTCCGCTGCTTGGACCGGTCACCAATACGGCCGTGAGAGCATCATTGTCCGCATCCGAGTCGTTGCCCAGCACCCCTGTATCCCCTATGTTCAATGGCGTGTCTTCGTCCACGCTATAGGCGTCGTCTGCGGCCACGGGAGAATCATTGCCGGGAAGAACGGTGATCGTGACCGTCTCGGAATCGGACAGAGGGGGCGTCCCGTTGTCTGTCACTGAAAAGGTCACATTGTAGCTCCCCGCCTGACCACGGGTCGGCGTCCAGTCAAAAGCACCGGTAACTCCATTAAATACTGCCCCCGAGAGCAGGGGTGATGCCGAAAAAGTGATAAGATCCAGATCCTCGTCAGTGGCTGTCACTTGGAAGCTTAGCTTGGCCCTTTCCTTGGTCGTCTTCGGACCGATCGGCGCCAGCACCGGAGCACGGTTGACGTTCGTGACCCTAATGTGGACTATTTCGTTTGCGCCGGTTAATTCTCCATCCGTGACCGTAAAGACGACATCATAGTCGCCGGACTGCTCAAAACCCGGAGTCCACGTAAACCGCGCTTGAGCCGGATCAAATGTCGCCCCCGTGGGGAGGTCTTGGGCCCCATAGCTCAGGGGCTCTTTTTCCTCGTCTGTAGCGGAAACCGTAAAGGCAAGCAATTCGTTCTCGGCTACAACCCGATCACTGATAGGATTGAAGACCGGTGCTGTGTTCGAAGAGCCCAGGCTGACGACAAAATCCACCCGAGTGTTACATGGAATCCGTGTTCCGGAAGATAGACCCTGGGAAACCACAAAACCGGAAGGAATGGTATCGTGGTAGTCGGACGAAATCACTCCGGTCAGCAATCCCTCACCGCCCAGCGCATTGATCGCACTCTGCCGGTCCATGCCGGAGAGGTCCGGGACCATTCCGGCACAGCCCACCTGCAGCGTCCCCCCGGACACAAAGTCAACGGTATATTCCGTCTCTCCATTGAACAACCGCACGTCTCGAAGTCTCAGATTGTAATTTTGACTCCCAGGATTATCACCTCCGACGACGACATGGAAACGAGCGATTGAAACCGCCCCGGAAGGCAGAGTTGCGCCATAGGTATGGGCGAATACATAGGTCGCCCGTCCGGCATTCAAAGATTCGTTGACCATCTCCAGAATCCCGTTCGACCCTCGGGCAAGGACAAAGTCTGCTCCCAAGCCGGAATGAGTGGCGTCACTGCCGTTTTTCTGAAGGGGGGTCACAACAGTGATTTGGTTTGCCGGAGCCGAAACTGTGTCCGGCGCGGTTCCTATCCCAGTATCTGATGTCTCGATCGTAAATTGGAAGGCCCCCAGTCCCTCAGCGGGAATGCCGTCGGCGACAACATCAAAGCTCACAATCTCTCCCACGTGTGCCTGGATAGCTGCCGGCTCGATTCGCACCGTTGCTGCCGAGGCTCCGAATGGGGCCGCTGCGAACATAAGAAAAAACAATTGAATGACGGCCAACCCTCTTTTCGAGATCATGGCTTGCTCTCCTCCGTGAGGCGGGGATAAGGGAGACAACCAACCGCGCCTACATGACATTTATTTTGTAGTCAACAATATTGACGGTTCCGTAAAGAGTCTTACTATCCCCTCCCCGGGTGGGAGGGGATAAAGGGGAGGGGGCCACCCTCATCCCAACCCTCACCCATCAAGGGAGAAGGAGTTTTTGGACTTCTTACGAATCCACTAATATTGATACGTATTGCCGTATTCGGCGGCAAAGAAAGAGAAATCAGAAACATCCACCTTGGTGTCCCCATCAAAATCGTAGTCCACATTGTAGAAACACTCACCCACGTGACTTCCAAACTGCGTGGCAAACAGCGAAAAATCCTGGATGTTCACACTGGCATCCACGTTAATATCGGCCTTGGCGCGCAGGATCCCGCTGGCGTTCGCCCCGGTCATGGGATCACCGACCCCTCCTTTCCCTGCATTAACTGGAGCAAGACGAAAATGGGTCAGCACGCAATCACTTCCACTCCTTAGTTCTTTGAGTCTAATCCTCTCTTTTCCAGGCAGCCATTTGGTGCGTAGATCCGCACCATAGGCATTGTTCAGATTGACCAGAACCTGTGGCGCCGCAACGCCATCCCCCACATAGCCCGTAATCGGATAGGAACATCCGGTCACTTGAAGAATGAGAAGGCTCCCCTCTCCAGCCGGCGTACCGTCCGCCTCCATCAGGCCAAAGAGAATCAGTTCATTTGAAACCGGAACTGTTCCTTGATTATTCACCGTGGTCCGCTGAATGACTTGAGCTGTGTTGACGGGACCCATGACATTCGACTCGAAAAAATCGTCCGGCTTTGCCTTGTCGTACGTCACCGTCCTGAAGTAGTAAGTTGTGGACGGCAGCAGTCTTCCCACGCGCGCTTTAAGCACGCCTCGATTCTCTGCGCTCTCTTTGACGTGCTCGAATCCGTTGCCCAAGGGAATCGGCTCCACTTTCACTTCACCGGCAATTTGATTCTGCCCTTGAGCGTCGGAGTAGATTTTGACATCCGCCGTGGCCGGAACGTGACTCAACCAAACGACCGAAAACGAATAAGGCGTCACATCCGTGACCTCCGTCCGGCTGATCTGTGGCACGGCGGCCGTTGCACTATCAACCAACCACACACAGGCAAGCAGTACGGCAAATCCCACGGTATTCGACCAATAGACAAGACGTTTTATCATACGAACTCCTCGGCTTCAAGCCTGATTCGCCGCGGGTTTAGAGTTGTTATTTTTTATCAGCCCTCTAACTCCATCAAACCCGCCATACAAGAATCGAACGTTTGAATATCCTTCACTGCGCAAGAGCCGGGTCAACGTCTCCGCTTTGGGATCAGGTCCTCCGATCAAGACCACCTCGGTCCTGGCATAGACTCTTGCCATATCCCTCTCCTTCGGTGACAGAGTTCCTGTTTCCTTCTCAAACAACACCCCATCCTCGGCCTTGATTTGAGACAAGAAGGTCCGGAGCGCCGCCGGCACCTCATTTGCCTTGGCCATCTGGAAATGGTTTGAGGCGGGAACATGCGCCCTATTGAATTCCGCCGTAGACCGGATATCCACCATGCGTACCCTTGCACCATGGGAGAGCGCCCACACCAAATTCTCAGGCATGATTGCATGGACCTGATCTTTCCTGTCGCCCACAACCGGAAACCCGCTTCCTTCCCACGCATCAATGCCTCCGTCAAGCACGAAGAGATTCTTAACGCCTTTCTTGGCCAGCTTTTCAGCCGCCTGAATCGAATCCCTCATACCGAGCGAGGCACAGACAAGAACCAGGTTCCAATCATCGGGAAACTTTCTTGTGGGCAAGATGAATCCCTGGATATTCAACGAACCTTCAATGTGCCGCTTGGCATAAGCCTCTGCACCCCGAATGTCAATAAGCACGGCCCGGCCTTGGGTCTGCTTCATTAAGGCATACGCCTTCCAGGGAGGCATGAGTCCTGCCCTGCCTGGTTTCCTGTCTTCGGTCCCGGCCAAACTCGCATGAACAAACACCAAGACAGAAGCAGCGATCAGAAGATTTCTAATAGAGATCATACCGATTATACCTTCATCGAGGGAGAACGCCCCCTTCTACGGCGTCCAGCCGTAAACTTTTCCCAGCATTTGCACCATGATCCCCTCGCCGGGCGTGATGACAAAATTGTCCCCCATAATCACCCCATCCCGGACTGAGGCGCCTCTCCAGAGACCCGTGTCCTTATCCAACTGCTGAATGCTGATGACTCGCGATTTTCCCACAGAATTGATAAAGTCATACGCACTGTAACCGCTCGGCAGACATAGCGTCCCCACATTATTGAATCCCTGCTCCAGCGTCAAGGGTGAGCAATTACTCATGGTTCTTTGCCCAAGAACAAAAATCCCTCCTGTTCCGGCAGTCATCAGCAGTGCCTTGCCCGACTCAAGAGTGAAGTTGTCTCCGGAGGCCGCGTGCGTGCCCATATCATAGTCGGCCACTCGGTAGACGCCCGTGGGCGGATCGTACTGCTTCAGAGAGGTCAGGCCGAATTTGCCTTCCCACGCCGAGAGCAGACTGAAGGCATCCGGAGAGACCGCCGTAACGTTGTCCGTCACCATCATATTGTTGAAGCCGACCACGACTTCGTATTGAACCTCGTCCGTCGGGAGCTGAACCAGAGCCGAATAGATCTGCCAGACACCGTCGCGATTATCCTGCCAGACCACACGCTGATCGTAGGCGGCGGGCTCCTCCTGGCGGGCATTGTTCAGGCTGACGAAATATCCGATGCCGGAAGTGACCGAGAGCAGCGCCACATTCGGATCCATTAGCCCTGCCGAGTAGTCCGTGTAGAAGACCACCGAAGTCGACGTCCCGTTAAAAGCCGCCTGATCCTGGTCCGAAGGCTCATAATTCAACCGCAGATCCTGCCCTCCGGCCAGATCCTTGTAATGAATGTCCCGCGAGCCGTCGCGCTGATCCGTCCAGAGAATGGAGCCGTTCAGTATGGCCGGGGCCATCTGCTGATAATTATTATTCGTGATCCGGGTCTGAGTGGACGTGGAAAGATCATGAACATAGATCTCCCCAAGCCCGTGCCTGTAATCTTCCCAGACCACGGTCTCTCCCGAAACCTTCGGCTTCACCTGATCTCGTATGTCCGATGTAAGCTGGCGGGTTTCGCCGTCACTCAGCCGGTACGCATAGATATTCCAGTACCCGCTCTGATTCCCCTGCCAGACGATCCAGGTATCAGAGATGGACGGATTGATCTGATCCCCCGGGCCCGCGTAGACCACGGTTTCCGCGCCCGCGAGGCTCTTGCGATAGATATCGTAATCCCCGTTCCGATTGTCTTGCCAGACGACCTCGCTGCCATAAATCGCCGGTTTTTCCTGGTTTCCGGCGCCTGAAACCAAGGGTTGAGTCGCTGCCGTTGAAAGATCGTGGTGATAAACGTCCCAATCCCCGTTCCGGTTGTCCTGCCAGACCACGTGGTTGCCGTAGATCTCCGGGAACTCCTGCTCACCGCTCAGGTTCGGATCGAGGGCCGCCACCCTGTTGAAGTCGCTCACCGTCACCGCTCCTGTAACCTCGGCCGTATGACCCAGATGGTCATCCGCCCTCATCCTCACGCTGTAGATCCCGGGAGATACGATCACTCCTTTTGCGTCCTTACCGTCCCATTCCATCATGGCACTTGCCCCGGAGGCAGCCTTGCCTGTAAGTGTCCGGATGACCGGAAGGGTATTGAACGCCCCCTGTCCCCGCGCAATCTCAAGGGTAATGTCCAGATCCGGCACATCATCGGTAACTGTTGCGCTGATCACGCTGCTCCGCATAGCCCCCACATTGCCTGGCGCTCCGGGAGAGAACTCAGGTGGGGATGCCGTCAGACTGCCGAACACCGGCACAGAATCATCCACGAACACGGACAGCGTCCGAGCCGATTCCAGATTCCCGGCACGGTCCTTACTCCTGTAGTCCACCTGATGATCACCGAGCTGCTCAATATCCAAGGGATAAGCAGGCTGCCATCCGCCGGCATCTACCTTATATTCCATAAACGCCACACCGCTGAGGTCGTCATCAGCCGTAAACACGATTTGCGTGGCAGGTGTTACGTATGTCTTGGCCTGCGTCGAATAAGAGGGTGTGCCGAACACTACCTTGGTCACGGGCGCCGTAGTATCGTTCCCGATATCTTGATACTGGAAGGTATAGGTCTTGTTGGTGGAAGCTTCACGATAGTCCAGAATATTCAAATAATAATTATACCCGGTCGCACCCTTCTTCTTGACCTGACTGATCCAGACGTTATGTGAATCGATATAGACGCCATCACCACGAATCGCCCCACTCAACGGGACCAGCCCCTGACCCGGATCGTCAACTTTGGCATAGACCCAACCGGAAGGAGGGAGATTTAACGTCAATGAGACCGTCGGATTCCCACCGGAGGGATAACCCGCAACCGTCACATCCGAGTCCGGAATATGATTCACCACATAATCCCTGCCCTGAGAGTCAAAGATCATTTCCGGAATATCATCCGCATCCGCGGTATCATCAGACAGGAAATCAAGGCGATTGTCCGATCCCGTCAGGCCCACTTTCACCTCATGGACCAGGTAATGGCCGTTCACGGATTGGATCAATGACGTCAGGGCCCCGCCCAGCTCACTGGCGTGTTCGAACTCCACTTTCAGGTCCTTGAATTTTCCGGAGAGCGTAGCGATCATCTCCCATCGCGCCGTGGCCGTCTCCTGCGCCAAGACGTCCCCGAACCCGACCAACAGAGTTGTTCCCGTGGGCTGGTCGTTCACCTGCGCAGAGAGGATCTCAAAATCAACCAGGAGGCCGTCCTTGTTGTCTATGATCTTCGGCTGGGCAGACTGGATCTTGAAGTTCCATGCATCGCCATAACCGCTGTTCTTCACGCGAAGGCCCAAAGAGAACGGCTCGGCCGGTTCCACCTGGCTGGTATACGGATCATCTCCGACCACGTCGGACGGCATGAAATAATCAAGAGTCAGTTCAGGCTGAGGCATAACCGTGATCTGGTCCGGACGAATAGGAATCAGCTTGGTCTGCGTCCCTTCCTTGTAAGTCAGTGTCGCGCCCACATCATAGACCTTCCCGAAGGGGTCCTCACCGCCGGCCCCCGGCGATGGAATAATCAGCCAGTGAACCTCGGCCGTCGTATTGATCGCGACCACGCCGGTCCCTTGCACGTCGGAGATATTTTTCAAGTCCGAGACACGGACATAAAACAGGTCGCCGGCAGGGTTGCCTTCCGCATCCGTGATGCTCACGTCCACCCGAACATCCGTCAGCGAGACACCCTGGTCATTATTGGTTATGGCCATCCGGGCATCAAAGGCAATGCGCTCGAAAGTGGCCTCCTGAACAATTTCTATCTTCACCTCTGTGCACACCGCCTCGGCCTGCTCAGCAGACCACCACAAGGTCATCCCGAAAAGCAACAACAACCGCCCGAGCGGGGTCAAACCTTCAAAGTTCATTGAGCATCCTCTCCTTCAGATGGGCCACCTCTTGCCTCAGCCCGGGTTCTCGTTCCAAACGCCCCTCCACAGCCTTGATTACACCACTCACTGCTGGACCCTTGATTCCGAACAGTGCTCCAACCTCCTTGTTCTTCCTGCCACTCATGACCTTTGCCAGATATATCGCGATATCTCTTGGTTTATTACCCCTGCTTGTTCGCACAAGCTCTTCCTCACTCCTGCCATAGTGGCCACAGCACGCCTTGATGACCTGGCTCATCGGTACCGTCTCGCGAAATCGCTTGAGTTGAGGCAGCTCTTCGCTGTGCTCTCTGCCCTTCAGAAGACACCTGACCTTCTCCTTGAACCTGGGCGACCCCAATACACATCCGCCATCTACCTCCCGGAATGGATTGTGGTCCGCCCCAATACCGGCCTCCGCAAATGCCCGGTAGGCGGCAACTGCTTCTCTCTTCCTGTTCGAAAAGTAGCCAAGCGTGTCCGATGTGACAACAAACCCATTCGGCCCCGATTCACCCATGTAATCCCGGTAGCTCGTCCACCGATAATCCTCCGGTCGATCCACCATACCGGCCCTTACTGGATTCAGATGGATGTATCTGCTCAACGTGATCAGATATGCGTCTTTATCCACAATGATCCCCTTGAACCTGCCCTGGAACAAATGTCCGTTTCTCCCATACTTCTTGTTCACGTACACAGTATGGCTCGTATTAATGTTCTGCATGATCTGGGAGAGGTTCGCTTTGGGAGTCTCGATCAAGAGATGATAATGATTGTCCATCAATGCATACGCATGCAGAAGATAGCCATACCGCTCTCTTGTTCGCATCAGAATTTCCAAGAACTTCTCCCGGTCCCGATCCTGAAAGAATATCCTCTCCCTCATGTTCCCCCGTGAAGTCACATGATAAAATGACCCCTCATATTCGATCCTCAATTGCCGAGCCATCCATGGCTCCTTCTTCGGGTTATGCCTCCTGCTTCCCTCTATTCTGACCCGCTCGTTCTCTGATTTTCTCCCTTCCGTTCCTTAATCGTTAATCGTTCTTTGAAGGTTTGACCCTCCGAGCCTTCCTCGGAAGAAAATTCCCGTCCGAGCCGCGCTTGTTCTTCACATTAAGATACAAGACCTGATCCTCTCTCTATGCTTGGCCGCTAAAACTGGCGCTGTCCCTCTATTACCATGCACCGCCCCCGCTCCTAAAATCGTTCTTTGAAGGTTTGACCCTTCGGACCCTAAGGTTTGACCCTCCGGACCCTTCCGGACCCTTCGTCTGGAAAAGTTATTTCGCAACCTGATACTTATATACCTTCCCAGGACCACCCCCAACCAAAAGTACCTCCGCCTTGGAGGAGGCAAATGCTGGAATCGCTGCGATTCCTGTTGTGCTGGGCACAATTTCTTTGTAGACCAGCTTGCCTTCTGGAGAGAAAACACAAAGGGCCGACCGGTTTGATCGGTAACTGAAATCAGCGAGTACCGCAAAGTAGACGGGCTGTTTTTCAAAAAGCTTGACCGAAGTTCCTCTGATCCTATATATCTCATTGTCTGTTATGCCGATGATCTGCCCCAACTTATGACGAAAGACAGTCTTGCCATTTTGATCCAACACATAAATACTGTCGCGTGAACTGGTTAATAGATTCCCAGCGCTTGGCCAATCACACGGTTCAAGATCCTCAAGTGTCACATCCGGTTTGATTCTCTTAACAAGTTTCCCCTCAAAATTCCGGAATTCCATGTGCTCATCATCGAGTACGGTAACCACTAAAGGCACCGAATTTTTTGAAAAATCCAAGGATACTACGTTCCATACCTTATCCCCCATTCTCCAAACTTTTTGTCCCTTGCTATTCAGTTGATCTAGTCCACTCCAGGTAGCCACGTAAAACTCCAATTCCCCATCTTTATTGAGATCGCCCGCGGCCATATCATAGATTTGTGTCTTAGGAGGATGGTAGCGCCAAATTGGCTTCCCATATTGGTCTAAGATGCCTACATCGCCAAAACCACCTCCATGATCTATAATTTCAAAATCGTTACAGGACTTAACACGAAGACTCGGTTTTAACATACTGTAGTTCTCAAAAGATACCTCTTGTTTTAGGGCGAGGGATTCGCTCTCTAACACGTGCATTGAACAGGTGTCGTATATGACAATGGCCGGCTTGGAAGGTGGGCACAAACTCACTTCCTCAATATGCGTAATGCGTTTCATCTTCGCGGAGGAGTAGAACAAGCTTTTTGAAAGAAAGTCCGCACCTTCGACTACCCTGACTCTCGGAAAACAGCCAGTAGTAGCGAGAAAGAAAAACAGAAGGACGGCAATTTCCACAGCAGTCTGCGCTCGGTTCTTGATAACCATCTCACCACTCCTTGTAAAAGATGGGGATCGTTGGGCCCTGGTATCCACTCTGCCCGGGATAATTACCAGGCCCGCCTTGAGGACCCCGATAGGATATCACACCGCCCCCCGCTACAGCGCCGTGATACGTGCCCGCGAAGAAATCACACGTGGGATTCCATGATCTCGCGCACACATCACGCATGCACTGATAAAATTCGTCGTCACACTGTTTTCTTGGCTTTTGACACTCCTGCTTTGTGTAGCAGTCATCGTGTCCGGCGCAACATTTTCTGAAATTATTACCGCCTGGGAAATCAAGTAATGGCGTCATCCCAAGCGGACCTGGCCCGCATTTGAGCCCTGTTGGATCTGTGAAGTTGATTGGATTGTTCTCCACATAGACGTAGAGGTTAATCCCTCCTGCCAACCCAATCGGATCCGGCGTGAAATATTTTCCTACACCCGGGTCATAGAAGCGGTGGTAGTTGTAATGCAGGCCGGTTTCGGCATCATAGTATTGCCCAGGGAAGCGGAGGTTGTTGGTGACGGCGTGTATCGTCATGTTCGCTTCACCGAAGGCGCTGTACTCCGCCTGCCAGACCACGTGTTGAGTGGCATCGGTCATGAGCTGAGGTGTACCCAGGTGGTCGTTGTGGTAGTAGTAGGCGTTGGTTCCTTGAATCATCGCCAACGGATCGGTCATGAAGGTCGCTTGTGGGTTGTAAAGATACCGTTTTGTTTCCGTACCTGTGCCGTCGTATTCGGAATAAAGACCTTCGGGGAGGTACACGTATTCCGTGACCGCTCCGCCTGCGTCTTTTCTGATTCTGCGGTTCAGGGCATCGTACTCATAGCTCGCGATGGTTGTGCCGTTGACTTTGACCTGGGTGAGGCGGTTCTCGTAATCGTAGAGATAGGCGACGGTGCCGGTTCCATCGGTTTTGCTTGCCCGGTTGCCGCTGTCGTCGTAGGTGTAGGTGACACCTTCGCCTGACTTGAGCTGGTTCGCTTCGTTGTTGGTCCAAGTGGAGCCGCCCTTGTAGGTCAGGCGGTTGCCTACCGGATCGTAGGTAAATGATTCGCCTTCGGCGAGGGCGTGGGTGAGTCTGTAGAGATCGTCATAGTCGTAGTGCTTAGTGGCGATGTCAGTGACAGTGTCAGTGACGTTGCCGACCTGGTCGTAGCTGTAGATTCGATTTGAGAGCACGCTGCCGCCATTGGCTTTGTGCTCGAGTGTGCGGAGTCTGTTTCGGATGTCGAATCCATAGTCCGCGACCATGGTGTTGGGGAAGATCCTCTTGTCCGGACGGCCTAATGCGTCGAAGTCCTGGTCGATGGTTCCGGCAACAGGGTCGGTGATCGTATCGAGGCGGTTTTCGTGGTCGTAAGTATAGGTGACCTCCCTTCCTTCAGGATCGGTCAGGGTTTTACGGGTGCTGTTCTTGTAGTAGGTGAATGTGAATTCCTTGGTCCCCTGTCTGAGCAGCGTGACTCTTCCCTGTTCGTCGTAATCGTAGTGCAAGACCTCGGCGGGGTTGATTGCATCCACGGTGCGGCCCAGCTTGTCGTATTGAATGGTCTGTGTGCTTGCGTCCGGATAGTCAATCCTGTAAATCCTGTTGGTCCTGTCAAAATCATATTGGATGGTTCTTCCCTTGCGGTCGATCTTGTAGTCGAGTGTGCCGTCATGGTTCCAGGCGTAGATTTCGTATTTGCCTTGAGCTTCGCCTTCCGAGGTCCGTGGAGGCTGTGTCTGCTTAACCAGGCGGTTGAGCGCATCATACTCAAACCGGGTGACGTTGCCCTTGGCGTCGGTCAGCGAGGTCAGATTGCCTGCGGCGTCATAGCCATAAACGGTCTCATACTTGGGAATGCCGTTTGCATCATCGGCGATGTATTCGGTCACCATGGTGAGCCGTCCGAGCTTGTCATAGCCTCTCTCGGTCAGATTCCCGTTTGCGTCCGTGATGCGGGAGGGCTCGCTTCCCTGCGAGCCGCTGCATCCGCAGCCGGCGGGGGCCTCGTAGCCGTAAACGGTCGCGGGATTGTCGGTTAAATCACTTGGCGTCTCGTCAGGATAGATCTCCTTGGTCTTCCTGCCTCGGTCGTCATACTCAAAGATCGTGGGATTGCCGGCCAAGGTGACGATAGGCAGTCCTGTGTTTGCATCATAGGTCGGATTGCCGCTTCCATCAAGCACGGCCTGGCCGTTCTCGGTGTAGATAAGATTCCCGTTTTGGTCGTATCCCATGAGGGTGGTGAGACCGTCGTGATCCATGGTGGAGGTGACGCGGCCTTGATAATCATAGGTAAACCGGGTGACGTGATTCTCCGGATCGGTGACCGTGATGACGCGGCCTGCCGCGTCGTATTCATTGGTGGTGGTCACGTCTCCCTCGGAGGTCTTGATTGTTACGGTCTCGATCTGATCATACGCATTGTAGGCGTATTCGGTGCGGGTCCCTTGGGCGTCAATGGTGGCATGCAGCCGATCCAGGGTATCGTATTGCAGGGTCGTGACCTTGCTTCCGGGCTCGGTGACTCGGATGAGATTGCCGTGGGCATCGTAGTCGTTGTCTTTTACCATGAAATCATCGGCGGAATTGTTGGGATCGGCTTCATTCTTGATGGTATCCACTTGCCCGTCTTGTGTATAGGTGTAACGGGTCACGTGGCCCAGGGCGTCGCTCTCGGTCTCAAGCTTTCCGTCGGGATAGTAGGTGTAAAAGGTGGTATGGCCGAGAGGATCGGTCACGGATCTGCGCCAGCCTTCATCCGTGTAGGTGTAAGAGGTTTGGTTGCCGTCAGGGTCTATCTTCGTCGTAACCCGTTGAAAATCATCCAGAATCTCGGTCGTCTGATAACCCGCTTCGTCGGCCGTGACTCGGGATTTCTGGCTCTCTCCGTCGCCTTGGCTTTGATAATCATAGACGATTTTCTTGATGGTCACGCCGTTTATGGATTCGGAAATGACTCTGCCGGTGGCATCGTACTTAATCTCTCGAATGTCGCCATCGTCATCGGCGGTGTAGGATGCACTATTCTCCCAATCGTAGAAGAAACTCCGGGTCTTTCCGGTTGGATCGGTAACGGACTTCACCCGATTACCCCCTTCATACTGGATGGCAGAGCCGTAGCCTCCTGGAACGGTCTTGTCCGTGAGCCCATGTTCTGCGTTATAGCCAAAGGTATATAGCGTCCTCGGGTCAGCAGGATCTCTGAGATCCACGATCTCTTCCAGATCGCCCAGAGGCGAATAGTGATATTCGAAAACCCGGCCGTAAAGGTCCTCCACACGGGTCACGTGGCCGTTCTCATCTGTGGTAAAGCTCAGGACCTCGCGTCCGTCTTCGTCCGAGATGGAGGCGATAAAACCATTGAGATCATAGTTGATCGTGCGGGCATGGCCCCTGCGGTCCCGAACGGCCACGAGTTTCCCCTGATTGTTGAAAATACGGGCGCTCCCGCCGCGCCTTTCGATTTCATACCCCGTAGCCGTGGCCCGGGCGATATAGCCAAGATCGTTTCTCGGAAGAAAATTCCCGTCCGAGCCGCGCTTGAAAACGATGGTTGTGCTTTCTAAGTGATAAATGATTGCGCCCGATAAATTGCCGCTATCATCAAAGAATTTTCTCTCGTACTCATATTCAGAAAACGAGCCGAGCGGTTGCACCCATTCGAACCAGTCTGAAAACCAGTTGTACCCAAAGGGGCCATCCGTAGATATTTGAGTTGTCCAGGATAGGCTTGGAACCTGGGTGGTTTGCCCCGCATACGCCGTATTAGATAAGGCGTGTACTTGACCGCCATTAGGGCTGCCTACGCCCGTTAAGATTTGCACCCGACGATTGGAACCGTAGCTTAATCCCAGCCCAATACTCTCCCCGCTTGATGTTTGGACCTGGAGATCCTCATCCACGTCAAAGGTGTAGGTGCCGGGGATCATAGAAACCATGGATCCCGTTGACTGGCTGCTGGATTTTATGCAACACGTGTTATCGCCACAGGGATCGGGCGGCGGATCCGGCGGGCAGTCGCTTGAACTGGGGATGGTGCTGTAACTTGGCGGCCGGGTACTGCCTCCGCAGCAGCCTTGGACACCTCCGCCGGTATAGCCGACGCCGCCGGTATAGCCGCCTCCGCTAACACCACAGCCGCCGGTCCCCACGCAGTACGAGCTGGATCCGGATCCGGTCCTTTCCGCCCCTGATCCTGGGCAAATCGGATAGCGGTAGGTAATACTCCCGCAGATCGTGCATCCACCCCCTCCTCCGTAGCCGGTAATCTCGGAAAGGAGCGGATCATCGCCTACGGAAAGGGCGGCAAGGGTCTGAAGCTCTGTGGAGGGCGTGTCCGAAAGCCACGTGATCCTGAACGGAAGCGGAACCGATTCCATGGCATCCAGGCGATCCGGAAGGGTGCCCAGGATTTCGAAGGCCATATTCTGGTTGGACGCGGGCCGCTGCAGGGTGACATCCTTGGCGGCGATAAGACCGTGGTTGGTAACTTTATATTCGCCGTAATAGACTTGACCCTTTTCCAGCCGGGGCAGATTGACAAAGGCCGGTTCCACCACGACCACGGGCGCAGGGACATCGGTCACAAAGGTCGTGGTGATCCGGATCTCGTAGCGGTCCTCGATCACGATGGGGACGACCGACCATTCGATGGTCACGAATACATTCTCCAGCACGACTTCGACGGGGGTGGTATAGCCGGGCTGGACCTGGAAGGTCCCCATCCAGGATTTGTGTCCCGGCGCGCTGACCGTGTAGTTGTAGGAGCCGGTGGGGAGATCGGTGAAGGTTGCGGAGCCGTTTGCATCGGTTTTCGCATCCTGACGGATGGACAGGACCTGGGCATGCTGAATCGAGACGTCGGCAGCCTCGACATTTTCATAGAGGCTGTCCGTGACCGAGAAGGTGACGTTGCCTGTGTTGGCCGAGGTCACATGCACCTGCACGTAGTAGATGTAGGGAGGATGATTATCCGCCTCCACGGTAAAGGAATCGGTGTAGATGCCGTCCTGGGTGCCGGCGGGAGGGGTCATCACCACGCCCAAGGTGAATCCGGCCCCGGCAGGCACCGTCCCCACCGCACGGCTTCGGTCCAGACCGATCCAGGAGGTGGAAGGGCCGGAAATACGGGCATTGATCAAATCCTTAAAGCCCTCGTTGGTAAAGGTCACGCCACGGATGGCCTGCTCGCCGGGATGGACAAAGCCCTCAACAAACGAGGGCGAGGCTGACAGATACGGCTGCGCCTCGTAGAGGATGAGCTCGATCTTCATCGAGGCCTGGGCGCCTTCGGCGGTACGGGCAGTAACCGTGGCCAGGCCGGTATTGACCGCGGGATTGCCCACGGAGATCGTGACATTCACGGTCCGGGTCTCGCCGGCCTGAAGGTCGCCCGCGCCATTCACGGCGCCGGTGATCTCGGCATTGGAACCCGCCACGGAATAGGTGAGATTCGTAAGCTTTGTCTCCCCGGGGTTTGTGAGCTTGATCGGCACCACGATGGAGTCGTTCTTGCTCACGCGCCAGGTGGTAAGACTCGGCGTCACGATAAAACTTGAGATCGTGAAGGTGTCCTGGACGTAGCGGTCGTAGATGTCCGGGTGGGCGCCCCAGATCGTATAGACCCCGGCCTCGTTGGGACCGGGGATGAAGTTCACGACAAATTGGCCGCTTTGGTCCGTGGTGGCGGTGAGATAACGGTCGAATCCCTTGACCGAGACCCCGACCTTGACCGGTACATAGGCCATGGGATTTCCTGTGGTGTTGCTGATGGCGGATCCCGTGATCCGGACCGGGCCCGCGGAAAAGAGATTCTTCTCGCCCTCCACCTGAGCCGTGACGCTGTAGCTTGTATCGGATAGGAAGACCTCTTTTTCCAAAGCGAGCCCAGAGGCCGCGACTTCATCGGCCCCCGCGTAGTCGTAATAGATCTTGCCGACCACGGCGTTAACATAAACCAGGTGAGGAGAGGCGGTGGGTATCACAAACCGGATGGAATCGAAGGTCAAAGAGGCGCCCGGCTCGATCCGTGCCCGCGTGACGCCGTTGGTCTTTGTCACGAATTCGGCGCCGCCGATATATTGCATCAGGGACCCTGAGGCGAGGACGTTTCCGTTCACGTCGGCAAGGTCCACCTTTACATCCGGCGAGGGTTTTTTGCCGCCGTCGGTTGCCGTCACGATGTCGATGGGCAGGTCGGTGTTGTTGAAAATCTTGAGCTGGATCTCGGCCTGGCCCCCGCGAATCAGCGGATGATTCAGGATCTCCAGTGTCACTCCGGAATCGACCATGTACACCTTGGACACGGATTCAATCCGGACCTCGCTTCCGGGTTCCGGGCGCCCGACAAGGGTGACATTGACCGTTTCCTGAGAGGCGGCGCTCACCGGTGCGGCAACAACCTTCTCCACGGTCAATTGCGAACCGGCCGGGACCGGGCTTACGAGCGGCACATGGTTGAGGGCGCCCGTTCCGATTCCGACTTGCAGCTCATCGAAGTTTTGATCCTGCGTCTCATTGTTCAAGATCGAGAGTTTCAGCTTTGTGGGCGCACCTCGGCGCAAGGTCTGGTTCGAATCCATGGAGAGCGAGACCTTGGGAAGCGTGATTTCCCGCACCCCACTCTCATGCACGCCATCCGTGGCCGAGACACCGTAAACCACGGTCCCGCCGTTGTAGAAATTGTCGGTATACGGCCCGCCCGCCAAAGCCGTAGCCGTGACCTTGGCGCCGTTTCTGTACACGTGGTAGCTCATGCCCGGCTTTGAGGTCCAATTGAGTACGGCCTTTCCCAAAGAGGTGCGGGTCACGGTCAGTTGAGAAACCGGGGGCAGAGCCACGCCGATTTGAGCCGTGGTTGCGGCGCTTTCGTTGCCCGCGGCATCCACGGCCGTGATCCCATAGGTGTTGGCCCCGGCATCCGGCTGATTGTCCACCCGGCTGAGCGCCGTGGTCTCCGCAACCTTGCGGCTGATCCCCGGCAGAATCGTGCCGGTCGCTGACTGATAGAGCCGGTAGACGGCCGCACCCGCCGAGGCCGGCCACGAGGCATTGATCCCGCTCCCCAACTCCTTCAGGGTCAGTGTGGCCGGGGGCTCCGGAGGCGTGGCATCCGTGGTCGCGGGGACCTCGGCGGACAGCAGACCGGGATAGCCTTGAATGTCCACGGCCTCGACGCTGTAATAGTAGGTATCGTCCGGGAGAGGCCCGTCGGTGAGTTCGGTTTCGGTCCAGCCCATGATGACGGGAACGGCCTCCGAAGGAAGCTGCGCCGCAGTCCTCCTGTAGAGATTGTAGCCTCCTGCCGCCCCTGGCACTCCGGTCCACACAAGGTCCACGCGGCCTCCGGTCTCGACCACCGCGGTGAGAATCGGGGCATCGAGGGGCGGGGGCTGATTGTTATAGATGAAGAAGGTCTCTCCCTGAATGATTACCGTGTCCATGTTGCCGACCAGGTCCACCGCGGAAACAGCAAATGAACACTCGCCGATCTCCTGGCCGCCGAGCATGGAAAGAGTGAAACGCTGCGTGCCGGTCCAGGAACCGTCGGGCTGTGCGGTCAAGGCGATTTGATTCCGGCTCCCGTCCGGGGTATTGAGATCAAGCAGCGGCGTGCCGGAGACGGTTTCATCGAACCGGACAGTAATCCCCACGTTCAGGTCGGTCTTTACACTGAACGGAGCAGAGGGCGACAAGGTGATCACGGTCTTCGGGCTCTGATGGTCTATAAAGAACGAAGTCTCACCCGTGGCCACGGCGCTGCGGTTGCCCACGAAGTCCTTGCCTGAGTAGGTAATGGCAGCCGCGCCGTGTGCCATCTGCTTCTGCACGGTAAATGTCCCGGTCCATCTATTGGCCCCGGATGCCTTCATGGAAACGGGTATGGGAGCGACGCCTGCAGGAATCACGCTCACAAAAGGAAGTTCGGATAGATCTTCGGTGGTCGCAACCGTGATGATCACGGAACCCTCAATCAGGCGGTCCGGGTCCACGGCCAGAACGGCATCCGGTGAGACCCGATCTCCGGCAACCGAGACCACGTTGGAGATGGGGCTTTCGTTCCCGCTTTCGTCCAAAGCCGTCACCGCATAATAGTAGACCAGGTCGTTGTCCGGCAGATAAGTGGTCTCAGCCACGGTGATTGGGCTTCCGGGATTATCCACGGCTCTCACGCCCGGCGCCGTTGCCGAACTGAAGGCGCTCACGCTCTGATAGAGGTGATAACGATCCGGTATTTCTCCGGCAGCCGGAGACCACGCGAAGTGGACCACTCCGCCGGCCCGGGCCTCTGCCTTCAAAGAGTGCGGCCCGCCGGGCGCGCCGGTATCGAGCGTTACGTACAGGGAGTTCGAAGGGGCGCTGCTGCCTCTCCGGTCCGAGGCAATGGCCTTGAGTTCGTTCCCGCCTTCGGAGATGGCGGCAGCCGCAAAGGTGAACTGGCCTGCCCCATTCACCACGGCCGTCTGGCTCCACTGCACGCCGTTCACGAGGAGGGTAATGGTCTGTGCCTCCTCGGCAGTGCCGTTGACTGAGGTGAGGGTAGGCGTGGAAACCGTACCGCTGGGGATCGTCCCGGTCAGGACCGGAGGCCTGGGCGCCGCCCCGCTAACCATGACGCCGAAGGAATAGGCCGCCTGGTTGCCCAGGGTATCGGCGGTGCGGATCCGGATGGAGTGGTTCCCGTTCTGGTATATGGCTCCCTGAAGCCCGATGTTATAGAAGGCGCTGATGGAGCTCGATGTACCGGTTATAAGGTTGACCCCGTCTACGTCGACGGCAAGCGACGCCACCGCGCTTTCCGCATCCTTGACCTTCACGTTAATGGTGTAAGGTTCGGTGATGACCTGCCCTTCGGTAATATTAATGGAATCGATGACAGGGGGCTCCATGTCGCTTCTCGGCGCCGCCGATACCGTGGTCACGGTCTTGCGTTCGCCGCCGCTCACATTAACCGTAGTCACGGCAAAGTAATATGGGACGCCGTTGGTAAGACCGGTGATTACGGCCTGCCCGCCCATGCCCGTAGCGGAGACCCTGACAGCGGGTGTGAACCCGGTGACGTATGAGAATGGATTCTGGCTGTAGTAGACGTTGTAACCGGCCACGTATCCAAGCAGATTGCTGGGGAGGTCGTCCCATGTCAACGTGACCTTGCCGTTCCACGGCACGGCCGAGAGGTTGGCCGGGTTCCTGAGCACGGTAACGGGTTGTATGAACGCCCCTGCGCTTTCGTTCCCGTCCGTGTCCTTGACTGTAACTCGGAAGGTATATTGGGTTTCATCCGAGAGTCCGTTCTTGGTGTAACTGTTCACACCCGCACCCAAGGGCGTGCCTCCATCCTCTCCGGTTCCGGCATTAAAGTAGAGGGTCTGGCCGGTCACGTCGGGATCGGATTGGTTCCGGGTCCACCCCAGGACAATGGTATTGACGCGATTCACATCTTCGGTAACCGATACGGCGTGGAGCCCGGTGACGTCCGCGGGCGCCTGGGTATCCGCCGGTGTGCCGGGCTTGGCATTGACGTTCGGATCAAAGTGACCGAGATCATCCACCGGCACGACAGCGAAGTAGTAGGTCTGCCCTTTGGTCAGTCCGGACACGGCCGTTCCGGAGGTCCCGGCATTGACGGTCTGGACAGGATTCAGGCTGGTGACATTGGAAAAGCTTCCCGACTCCCGGTATATACGATAGTAGGCCACGTCCACTTCTGCATATCCGGCCCAGGAGAGACGCACGGTTTTCCCGTCCCCGTTTCCGTCCACCTGCAGGAGGCTCGCCGGGATGGGTTGGGGCGCGGAAACGTCGTAATCGATGGAAACGCTCTTTTGCACGAAATTCCCGGCCGTGTCATCGGCCCTGAAAGTAAACTGATTGACACCTTCACTCATGACCGGAGTCTGATAGGACCACGTGCCGTCCGCATTCACCGCGACGTGCGTTGTGCCGTTCACGGTCAGAGCGGCGCCTATTTCAGTCCTTCCCGTGATGGTCTGGGAATCCAGATCCGTGGGCGAAGTCACCGGATTGATGGTGAGCGCGGGCGGGATGGTGTCCAGAGTGACGGCATAAGTCAGCGCGGAGCTTCCGTTGCCGGCAGCGTCCTCACTGGTGATGACCAGGCTCTGGGCGCCCTGGCTCAGGCGGTAATCATAGGACCAGGTGGTATTGACCGTGGCCGCGACCCGCTGCACACCGTTGATGCGGATGTCTGCGTACGCATCCTTGGTCCCGGAGAGGGGAAGCATGACCACGCGAGTCATACTCGGGACAGCCACAGTCACGGTGGGATCGTCAGGAGGCGCCGTGTCGAGTTCAAAGGAGTAGGAGTCCACAAGCCCCATTCTGTTCTGATCCAGGTCACGGGCGCCGGATACGGACAACCGCCAGGTCCCGTTGGTCATTCCCGTGGTGAAGGTGAAACTCCCCTGATAGGTGTCGGAGTCGGCCCATGCTCCGTCGGTCACGTCGTAACGAACCGAGTCCGGAGCGATGAGGGAGACAGCGGGCAGGATCGATGGATCCATGGGTTCCGAGAAATCCACGGTGAATGTCACGGTCTCCGCGCGAACAGGTGCAGACGGTGAAAGCCGAGAGGAAAGTAAGGCCGGGGCCACAAAGTCCGTGGGGACGTCGAGCCGCATGTCGGCCTCATTCGTGGAGGTCCGCATATTGTCGACGGTCATATCCGTGGAGGCGTGGCCGCCGAACTCGCCGATAACCAGCCCCGTCGCGGCCGAGAGATCAACCGGGGTCGTGCTGCCTGCCTCAAGGGTCCCATTGACGTAAAGGCCGAAACCTGCGGCCCCATACGTGAAGGCCACGTGGTACCAAACCCCGGGAACCAGCACGGTTGATGACAGGAGCGCATGGCCGTTGATATCCAGGATCAACGTTCCTGCCTGGATGTCGAGGATGACGGGCGCTCCGTTTCCATCGGTAATGGTGAGAATTCGTCCATCGGTCCCATACCACAGGAGATGGAATTCGACCGTGCCGGACTCGGGATTGATCACCGAAGCGTCATACTCAAGCCGGTCGGATGGGGTGAAAAAGAGGCCCTGGCCGGAAAATGCGTAATCATATTGCGCTCCCGTGATCGTCCCGATTGTGGTCCCGTCCAGAGGATCCATGAGTGCGGTGGTGAAACGATCGAGAACGAAGCCGTGGCCTGTATCGGCACCCATGACGTTTCCGGCAGAATCCGCGGCCCGGGATATGGAGGCCCTGTAGGAGTCGTCGGCGAGAGCGCCCGAGTAGGTCCCTCTCCAGGTGCGAAGATCCAGCCACGAACCCGTCAGGGCGTAGGCATCGTAAGGATCTGAGAGGCCGAAGGTCACGGCCGGCTGCACAGTTGAATCCATATCCTCATCGAAGCTCACGGTCATGGTGAGCAGCGCAAGATCCTTATCGTCCGCAACCACGACATCGCTCACTTGCGGGGCCTTGTGGTCTTCGGCGAAACGGGCATAGGTGGCCTGAATCTCCGGGGTGGTCAGCGGGCGGCCAGACAGCCTGACCTCATCCAGGACGCCGTCGAGAAAGTCCGTGCTGTTGGCTACGGCGCCGCCCAGGATATGATCCACGGGATCCTGATTTATGGGCAGACTATAGGCGGACTGCGCCACCTGGGTCCCGTTGACGAAGAGTTTTATCGCGGACCCGTCATACGTGCCCGCAACATATACAAACTGACCGGGTGTGATCGCAGACGGGGCCGTTACGGATTGGTTGTTGATTCTAAAGCGCGGTTTACCGGAGACAAGATCCAAGGCATAGGACTTCCCGTTCGCGAAATTTCCGATCACGGTCTGCGTATGGGCCGTGACCGCCTTGATGGAGAATACGGCTTCGAGAGAGAGCCGGCTGCCGCTCAAGGCAAAGGCAGGAATGACCACGCGGTCCGTGCCGGAATATATGGCGCGGCCGAAACCGAAAGAAGACTGGACAAATTGGGTCCCGGCATAGGTCCCGGAATGCAGGCCCGTCTGATCCACGGCCACGGTCCCTTGAGTTTCGTTCAAGAGCCACAGGGCCAGGGTGTCGTCATCCATGACAAAAAGACCTTCATTGTTCAGCCGGGCGGCTGAAGATGCGAGTTCTTCGTTGCTGCGGACCGTATCGGAAATCCGGACCTCATCGACGGCCACCTGGTCCAAACGGCCCTCAAAATTCCCTGCAAGGTATCGGGCGCCGAAGTAGAGATCGGCGGAAGTGCTGATCGGACCCGGCACGATGGCAGCGTTAAGCGCCGGCTGCCCATCTATCAGAAGAGTGAGAGACGTACCCTTTCTCAGCATGGCGCCATAATGCCACTTGCCGTCCTGATACTTCTGCCCCGTGGTGATCACGGAGCCGTTGATATTCACTCCCAGATCACCGGAGCCGTCAAGCTGGATGGCCCATCCTGTGTTCGCGGCATCCATCTTGCCGATCAGGATCCCGTTGGCTGCTCCGCCTGAATTCCTGAAGAGAAACTCGACGGTCATGGTCTCCGTCAGGTCCAAAGCCGCGGCCGCCGGGACTCGGATATGGTCGCCGTCAATAAATAAACGGGCATTCCCGTTTTGACTCTGTATCACGCGTGTGCCGGTGGGAATCCCGTGGTGAAGCCCCATGACATCAAGAACCGTGTCCGTCGGGTTGGGCTCATTCATCTTCCAAAGAGCGACCGTGTGAGAGTCGGCGAAGAGGAAACTGATCGGGTCCACCAATCCTTTGAGATAGACCGTGACTCCGACTTCAACCGGCTGGCTTGAGTTCCCGGCGACGTCCACCGCACGGACACCGAAACGGTAGGACCCCTCGGCCAAGGTAATGCTTGTCCAGTTGATCGTCGTCGAGCCGACAGTCGCCAGCGGGGTTCCATAATTGACGTTCCCGGTTCCGTTATCCCAATAGATCACGTAGCTCCCGATGTCCGTGGATGGCGAGGCCGTCCAATCCAGACGAACCCGCGCTTCACTGAGAACAACGGCCGAAAGCGAGGCCACAGGATCAGGGCCGCTCAAATCCACTGTAAAGCTTCTCGATTCCGGCGTGGTCTCTTCATTGCCCACATTGTCCCGTGTCTTGACCGTAAAAGTATGGAGACCTTGGGATAATCCGGACCGGTTGGACGTGGTATCGGAAGAATATGCGCTGAACGGCGCCCCGTCCCAGGACACGGCATATTCGAGGTTGGCTGACGGAGTAAAGTTGTCCGTGCCGCTCCACACAAAGGTCACGCTTGACTGGGAGGTCGCGGACCCGTGCGCCGGACCATTGGTGATGACTGACTGCGGGCCGGTCAGGTCCACAGTAAGCGTCTTGGTCACAGAACTGCCCACCAGGCTTCCATCAGCGGGGGAGCGGGCTTCCACGGTCGCGTTGTAGTTTCCTTCGGGCATGACGGTTCCGCCTGCGGTGCCGTCGTTTGTACCGTACCAGGTGTAGGAGAAGACGTCGCTGTTCGTCCGTGTCTCATTCACCGCGGTGCCTGCGATCACAAGATTCCAGTCAACCAATTGCGGGAAATTGGCCGTGATCGTGGTGGAATCCGCAACACCGTCGTTGTTCGGCGAGATGGCCATCCTGGATATGTCAACCAATATGTCTCCCAGGGCTTCCGTAAGCCAATTCGAATAATCGACGATCCCCTTTGCGCTGTTGTCGTACCGGTCATAGACGGCCGCCGCAATCTCACTCGTCGTGGTCTTTCCCCACCAGTTCTCCTGTGCGTTCACATTTTGTGTGGACTGATTGGAAAGGGTATAGACCGAAGAACCGGCTCGCAGTAAGTTATTGTAGTGAACTTCGGCAACGGACGCGGCCTCCAGTTCAAGGGCATTGCCGTTGTTGTGAAAGATGCTGTTGTATTGAACCGTGGCCGCAAGCCCCCCGTAGCTGTCGGTGGTTTCGTCACGGTGCAGTTTAACGCCGACTCCGGAGTGGCCATACACCTTGTTCCGGCTCACCTCCACAGTCAGTGTCTGGGAGCGATAATTACGATCGATCTCTATGCCCAGCGTTCCCTCATGGATCTCATTGTCCGTGATCATCACAGTGCTTGCATTTGCATAATAATAGCTGTATAGATAGACACCCCGTCCTGAGCTATAGATCTCGTTATTGCTGATCACGGGCGTCAGGGTTCCATCGTAGGTATAGGCTAAGATTCCATTATCCTGATTGTCATGAATCACGTTTCCGCTGATGTCGACGATGTTGCTTGTGCCATTGTGATAGGTGTAAACGTAGATCCCCGCATCCTGGTCTGAGCCGCTGCTCCCGTAATCCCCGCCGTTTCCGCTGATCTCAACGCTCGATTGAATCGCCCAGTCTTGAATCGCCGAATTGTCCGACCGGATCGAAATGCCACGGCCCTGGTTGTTCTTGACCGTGCTCCCGGAAACCCGGCTCCCCGCAAGCACCTGGGCCGAGTACTGGGCATATACCTCCATCCCGTCATT